>ERZ894240.108-NODE-108-length-106234-cov-82.356492_pt1 | contig 106234 bp, 86 predicted proteins | sample MGYA00380298_ERZ894240 | MGnify/ENA primary metagenome ERZ894240 (study PRJEB32331, sample SAMN06328419) | human gut metagenome | biome: human gut microbiome; feature: stool | host: Homo sapiens | collected 2014-06-27 ... | reverse complement strand
GCGTGGCTCTGACACTAGTACGAGAGGACCGTGTTGGACTGACCTCTGGTTTACCAGTTGTGCCGCCAGGTGCATTGCTGGGTATCTAAGTCGGGATTGGATAAGTGCTGAAAGCATCTAAGTACGAAGCCAGCCACAAGATTAGATTTCTTAGGGTCGTTGAAGACGACAACGTTGATAGGATGCAGGTGTACAGGTGGTAACATCATAGCCGAGCATTACTAATTGCCCGTTGACTTTTGGTCTTTGCCTTGTATGGCGGATATATACGTTCAGTTTTCGAACTTTACTTTTTACATCGTGTCTAACTTATTTCAGGTGACTATAGCATCAGGGTTCCACCTCTTCCCATTCCGAACAGAGAAGTTAAGCCTGGTCACGCCGATGGTACTGCGTCAAGTGGGAGAGTAGGTAGTTGCCGTTTTAGAGGAAAGCCTCCATATCGAAATGATATGGAGGCTTTTTGTGTTTATATCAGCTGGTTCTATTTTAATTTTCCTTTTGCATTTTTGAGCTGGTAGGTGAATTGACTCTCCTTTTTCCCTCTTTGAAAACCCTATTCTCCTTTTTCAGCAAGCTTTTTCTTTTTAGTTTGCAACTTCATCCTTATCTTTACGGAATAAAAATGGTATAAAAAGGTTTTTTTTGAAAAATAGGACATTTTTATTCCATTCTTTCTCCTTTTTATCTGAGGGATTTTAGTACTTTTGGACTCGAATCTAATAAAAAGGGAAAAAATCGCAATTATATAATTATTAAAATTACTCCTGTGTATATGGAAAACAAAATTCAAGAGTTGACTGATAAGATTTACCGCGAGGGGGTCGAAAAAGGTAACACTGAGGCCCAGAAACTTATCGCTAACGCTCAAGATGAAGCCAAGAAAATTGTGGAAGACGCTCGTAAAGAAGCTGAAGCAATTGTGGCTGCCTCTCGTAAGTCTGCCGATGAACTGGCAGAAAATACCAAGTCGGAATTGAAATTATTCGCCGGCCAGGCAGTGAATGCACTGAAGTCTGAAATCGCTACACTTGTGACGGATAAGATTGTCAATGCGGATGTGAAAGCGTTTGCTGCCGACAAGGATTATTTGAACGCCTTCATAGTTGCATTGGCTTCCAAATGGAGTGTGAACGAGCCTATCGTGATCTCTACCGCCGATGCCGAAGGTCTGAAGAAATACTTCGCCGCACAAGCAAAAACGTTGCTGGATAAAGGTGTGAAAATAGAACAGGTAAATGGTAATAAGACGTTGTTCACCGTTTCGCCTGCCGATGGTTCGTACAAAGTAAACTTCGGTGAAGAAGAATTTATGAATTACTTCAAAGAATTCCTGCGTCCGCAATTAGTGGAAATGCTGTTCTAAAACCACAGGATATGAGTAAATACTATTACTACTTGGTAGCCGGTTTGCCCGAACTCACTTTGGAGGATAGCAAACTGAGCTATACGGTAGCTGATTTCAAAGCGGAACTGTATCCGGATTTGTCCGACGAAGATAGACGGTTGATTGATCTGTTTTATCTGAAGTTTGACAATGCGAACGTTCTGAAATTACTAAAGGATAAAGACGCCGCCATTGACTCTCGTGGAAATTATTCCACAGAAGAATTGGCTGAGTTTATCTCATTGCTTAAAGATGGTGATGAGGTGGCTGATGCCGTATTTCCTTCCTATCTCTCCACTTTTATTTCAGAATATTTCAATACTCCTGCCGAGGATGATTTTCTACATGAAGACCGTCTGGCTGCGCTTTACTATGCGCATGCAATGAAGTGCAGGAATAAGTTCGTGTCTTCTTGGTTTGAATTCAATCTGACAATGAACAATGTGTTGGTGGCACTGACTGCCCGGAAATTCAAGATGGATATCGCTCCGCTGATAGTGGGAGATACGGAAGTGTGCGAGGCTTTGCGTACATCCGGTGCCCGCGATTTCGGGTTGACGGGGGAGGTGGACTTCCTGGATCAGTTGGTGAAGATCAGTGAAACCGAAGAGTTAGTGGAACGGGAAAAGAAAATTGACCAGTTACGTTGGAATTGGATGGAAGAAGCTACCTTCTTCAACTATTTTACTGTAGAGCGTCTGTTCGTTTTTCTGCTGCAACTGGAAATGATAGAACGGTGGATTTCTTTGGATAAGGAAAAGGGTAATCAGTTGTTCCGCAGCATTATAGCAACGCTGAAGGACGAAGTGCAGATTCCCGCAGAATTCAGATAAAATAAATAACATAATTATATGGCAACAAAAGGAACTGTTAGTGGCGTTATCGCCAACATGGTAACCCTCGTCGTTGACGGCCCGGTGGCACAGAACGAGATTTGCTACATCTCGACCGGCGGTGACCGACTGATGGCGGAGGTGATTAAGGTGGTAGGTACCCATGTGTACGTGCAGGTGTTTGAGAGCACCCGCGGACTGAAAGTAGGGGCTGAAGCCGAATTTACCGGACACATGCTTGAGGTGACATTAGGCCCGGGTATGCTTTCGAAAAACTATGACGGTCTGCAAAATGACCTCGATAAGATGGATGGAGTCTTCCTGAAACGCGGACAATATACCTATCCGCTGGACAAGGGGAGCAGATGGCACTTTATGCCTCTGGTGAAAGTAGGTGATAAAGTGGAAGCGGCTGCCTGGCTGGGACAAGTGGATGAAAACTTCCAACCCCTGAAAATCATGGTGCCTTTCACTCAAAAGGGCGTATGTACCGTGAAATCCATCGTAGACGAAGGTGAGTACAGTATCGAAGATATCGTAGCCGTACTGACTGACGAAGAAGGGAATGACATCCATGTGAACATGATACAGAAATGGCCGGTGAAACGCGCCATGACGAATTATAAAGAAAAACCGCGTCCTTTCAAACTGTTGGAAACGGGTGTACGTGTCATTGATACCGTGAATCCCATCGTAGAAGGTGGTACGGGATTTATCCCCGGCCCGTTCGGTACGGGAAAAACGGTGCTTCAGCACGCCATTTCAAAGCAGGCGGAGGCGGATATCGTAATCATTGCTGCCTGTGGTGAGCGTGCCAATGAGGTTGTGGAAATCTTTACGGAATTTCCGGAACTGGTTGACCCGCACACCGGACGTAAGTTGATGGAGCGTACAATCATTATCGCTAATACTTCGAACATGCCGGTAGCTGCCCGTGAAGCGTCTGTATATACGGCTATGACGATTGCAGAGTATTATCGTAGTATGGGTCTGAAGGTATTGTTGATGGCTGACTCCACTTCCCGTTGGGCACAGGCTTTGCGCGAGATGTCCAACCGTATGGAAGAGTTGCCCGGACCTGATGCATTCCCGATGGACTTGTCTTCTATCATCTCCAATTTCTACGGACGTGCCGGATATGTGGTGCTGGGTAACGGTGAAACGGGTTCTATTACCTTTATCGGTACGGTGTCTCCTGCCGGTGGTAACTTGAAAGAGCCTGTAACGGAGAATACGAAGAAAGTAGCCCGTTGTTTCTACGCTCTTGAGCAGGATCGTGCCGACAAGAAGCGTTATCCCGCTGTGAATCCGATTGATTCTTATTCTAAATATATCGAATATCCTGAATTTGAGGAATATATCAAAACTCACATCAATGGCGAGTGGATCGGTAAGGTGAATGAAATCAAAAACCGCTTGCAACGTGGTAAGGAGATTGCCGAACAGATCAATATCCTGGGTGATGACGGTGTACCTGTAGAATATCATGTAACATTCTGGAAATCAGAATTGATCGATTTCGTAATCCTGCAACAGGATGCTTTCGACGAAATTGACGCTGTAACACCGATGGAGCGCCAGGAAGATATCCTGAACATGATTATTGATATCTGTCATACGGAGTTTGAATTCGATAACTTCAATGAAGTAATGGATTATTTTAAGAAAATGATCAATATCTGTAAGCAGATGAACTACTCGAAGTTCAAATCAGAAGAATATGAAGGATTCCGTAAGCAGTTGCAGGAACTGATTGAAGAACGTAAAGCATAAAAAACAATAAGATGGCAACAAAAGCATTTCAAAAAATATATACCAAGGTCACTCAGATTACGAAAGCTACGTGTTCGCTGAAAGCAACAGGGGTAGGGTATGATGAGTTGGCAACCGTAAACGGTAAGCTCGCCCAGGTGGTGAAGATTGCCGGTGACGATGTGACTTTGCAGGTATTTGAGGGTACGGAAGGTATCCCGACCAATGCGGAGATAGTATTTCTGGGTAAGTCGCCTACGCTGAAAGTGAGCGAACAGCTTGCGGGACGTTTCTTCAACGCTTTCGGTGATCCGATTGACGGTGGTCCGTCTATCGAAGGTCAGGAAGTGGAAATCGGTGGTCCGTCTGTGAACCCGGTACGCCGTAAACAACCGTCGGAACTGATTGCGACCGGTATTGCAGGTATCGACTTGAACAATACGCTGGTATCCGGACAGAAGATTCCGTTCTTTGCCGATCCTGACCAGCCGTTTAATCAGGTAATGGCGAACGTAGCACTTCGTGCCGAGACGGATAAGATCATTCTGGGCGGTATGGGTATGACGAACGATGACTACCTGTACTTTAAGAATGTATTCTCCAACGCCGGTGCGCTCGACCGTATCGTCAGCTTCATGAATACAACGGAGAATCCTCCGGTAGAACGTTTGCTGATTCCAGACATGGCGTTGACAGCAGCCGAATATTTCGCTGTGAACAATAATGAAAAGGTACTGGTGCTGTTGACTGATATGACCTCTTACGCCGATGCGCTGGCGATCGTATCCAACCGTATGGACCAGATTCCTTCAAAAGATTCTATGCCGGGTTCTCTTTATTCGGATTTGGCTAAGATTTATGAGAAGGCAGTACAGTTCCCAAGTGGTGGTTCCATTACCATTATCGCGGTGACAACATTGTCCGGTGGCGATATTACGCATGCTGTGCCTGATAATACGGGTTACATTACGGAAGGTCAGTTGTTCCTGCGTCGTGATACAGATATCGGTAAGGTTATCGTTGACCCGTTCCGCTCACTGTCCCGTCTGAAACAACTCGTTACAGGTAAGAAGACGCGTAAAGACCATCCGCAGGTGATGAATGCTGCTGTACGTCTGTATGCCGATGCTGCCAACGCTAAGACGAAGTTGGAGAACGGTTTCGACCTGACAAACTATGACGAACGTACCCTTGCATTTGCCAAGGATTACTCCAACCAATTGCTGGCTATTGATGTGAACCTCGATACAACTGAGATGCTCGACGTGGCTTGGAGCCTGTTCGGTAAGTATTTCCGTCCGGAAGAAGTGAATATCAAGAAAGAATTGGTTGACGAGTTCTGGCCAAAAGCAAATAACTAATCACTAACAACTAATCACTAATAAAGTGGCTATAAAGTTTCAATATAATAAAACTTCCCTCCAGCAGTTGGAAAAGCAACTGAAAGTGCGGGTACGTACACTCCCTATTATCAAGAATAAGGAGAGCGCACTACGCATGGAAGTGAAGCGCTGCAAATCAGAAGCTGCCGCGCTGGATGAGAAGTTGGAACGGGAAATCCAGGCCTACGAAGCGATGTTCGCCCTTTGGAATGAGTTTGACTCCTCATTGATAAAGGTGAGCGATGTACATCTCGGCGTGAAGAAGATTGCCGGTGTACGGGTGCCGCTGCTCGAAAACGTTGATTTCGAAATACGCCCCTACAGCCTGTTCAATGCTCCCAAATGGTATGCCGACGGCATACATTTGCTCAAGGTGTTGGCACAGACGGCTATCGAACGGGAGTTTATCGTCGCCAAACTGGGCTTGCTGGAACATGCACGTAAGAAGACTACCCAAAAGGTAAACCTCTTTGAGAAAGTGCAGATTCCAGGCTATCAGGATGCTCTGCGAAAGATCAAGCGCTTCATGGAAGACGAGGAAAATCTCTCCAAGTCATCGCAGAAAATCATGAAATCCCATCAAGAGAGTAGGAAGGAGGCAGAAGCATGATTACAAAAATGAAGAAGCTCACATTCCTTGTATATCATAAGGAGTACGAGGTATTTCTGAACGGAGTGCGCGAACTTGGAGTAGTGCACGTGGCTGAAAAACAGCAGGGAGTAGCTGATAATGTAGAGTTGCAGGACAGCATCCGGCTTTCTTCGCGTTTGCAGGCAACATTGAAAATGCTGCATGGCTTGGGCGAAGCGAAGGAAACTACACCCGCTTCTGCTGCCCGCGGGCTGGAAGTGCTGGACGAAGTGGATGTGCTGCAAAGTGAAAAGACGAAGCTGCAACAACAGCTGCAAAACTATCAGAAGGAGAAAGCCGCCCTGGAACCCTGGGGTGATTTCGAGCCTGAAAGTCTGAATCTTCTGCATGATGCCGGCTTTACGGTAAACTTTTACTGTTGCTCGGAAGGTAGCTATGACGAGATTTGGGAAGAAACTTATAATGCGATGATTATCAATCGTGTATCCTCACGTATCTATTTCATTACTGTAACTAAGAATGAAGTGGAAGTAGATTTGGATGCAGAGCAGATAAAGTTACCTCCTTATTCATTGACCCGTGTGCAGATACTTTGTCAGGAGACTGAACAGGCTTTGGCGGACAATGACCAAAAGCTGGCTGTGCTTGCTGAGAAGGAGCAACCTTCATTACAAGCAGCCTTGAAAGAGGTGAACACTGAAATAGAGTTTTCTCAGGTGATATTGAACACAGAGGCTACAGCGGGAGAAAAGCTGATGTTGCTGCAAGGTTGGGCGCCGGCTTCCAAAGAAAAGGAAATTGCCGCATGGCTGGATGAACAGCATATCTATTATGAGATTACGAATCCGACACCGGAAGATAATGTGCCTATCCAATTGAACAATAAGGGTTTCTTTGCCTGGTTTGAACCGATATGCAAACTCTACATGCTTCCGAAATACAGTGAATTGGATCTGACGCCGTTCTTTGCACCGTTCTTTATGGTGTTCTTCGGGTTGTGTCTGGGTGACTCCGGTTACGGATTGTTCCTGTTCCTTGCCGCTACGCTGTACCGTATGTTCGCCAAGAATATCAGTGCAACGATGAAGCCGATTCTTTCATTGGTACAGATATTGGCTGCCTCTACATTCTTCTGTGGAATGCTGACGGGTACGTTCTTCGGAGTGAGCCTCTATGACATTAACATACCTTTCTTGCAGTATATGAAGGAGCATTTGTTCATGGATAATAATGCCATGTTCCAGTTGTCACTGATACTCGGTGTGGTTCAGATTCTCTTCGGTATGATACTGAAAGCAGTCAATCAGGCGATACAGTTCGGCTTTAAGTATGCCGTAGCCACTATCGGTTGGATTGTGTTGCTGATATCCTGCGGAGTAGGATTCCTGTTGCCCGAAGTGATGCCGTTGGGTGGTACGGTACATCTGTGCATTCTTGGTGTGGCTGCCGTTATGATATTTCTCTTCAACAGTCCCGGTAAGAACGTGTTTATGAATATCGGATTGGGTTTGTGGGATTCTTACAACATGGCTACGGGTTTGCTGGGCGACGTGCTTTCGTATGTTCGTCTGTTTGCCCTCGGTCTGTCGGGAGGTATCCTTGCGGGAGTATTCAACAGTCTGGCTGTGGGCATGAGCCCTGACAATGTGATTGTCGGTCCGATTGTGATGGTACTGATATTCGTTATCGGACATGCCATTAACATGTTTATGAACGTACTGGGTGCGATGGTTCACCCCATGCGTTTGACTTTCGTGGAGTTCTTTAAGAATTCCGGTTACGAAGGAGGCGGAAAAGAATATAAGCCATTTAAAAAATAACAATTATAGAATTAAAAATTAAAACAATAAAAAACGTAAGATTATGGAAATGAACTTATTGATTGCCTACATCGGCATCGCAGTAATGATTGGTTTGTCTGGCATCGGTAGTGCCTATGGAGTGACGATTGCCGGTAACGCAGCTATCGGTGCTTTGAAGAAGAACGACGGTGCATTCGGAAACTTTCTCGTATTGACAGCACTTCCCGGTACGCAGGGTTTGTATGGTTTTGCCGGTTACTTTATGTTCCAGACTATTTTCGGTATCCTTACTCCTGAAATGACCGGCATCCAGGCAGCCGCTATTCTCGGTGCAGGTATCGCCTTGGGATTGGTTGCTTTGTTCTCAGCTATTCGCCAGGGACAGGTTTGTGCAAATGGTATCGCAGCTATCGGACAAGGTCACGATGTATTCAGCAATACATTGATCCTTGCCGTATTCCCGGAACTTTACGCTATCGTTGCTTTGGCTGCAACATTCTTGATTGGTAGCGCACTGGTTGCATAAGAATCTATTTCTGAATAATTTGCTAACCCAGGGTTGTCATTTCGATGATGATCCTGGGTTTATTGTTTCCAAATGCCACACTTCAGTAAGCGAAACGCCACACTTCATCAGAGCAAATGCCACACTTTGCAACATACAGAGTGTGGCATTTGCCCTGATGAAGTGTGGCATTTGTCCTGATGAAGTATGGCATTTGCTCTGATGAAGTGTGGCGTTCGGAACGCTATTCAGGTCTTCTAACTATTTTTCGCAAACGATTGTTTATGCATATTTCATTAGTTTTTTCGATTAATAGGCTATTTTTCAAAGAATAATGTGTACTTTTGCAGCCGGTATTAAGTAATAGAGATTAAAAGTAATATGACTAAAGAGCTGTTAACCCCCGACTACATCTTCGAGTCAAGCTGGGAAGTATGTAATAAGGTTGGAGGTATCTATACGGTTTTGTCCACGCGAGCAAATACCTTGCAGGCAAAATTTCATGATAGATTATTTTTTATAGGACCTGATTTTTGGCAGGGTAAAGAGAACCCTTTGTTTATCGAGTCCGATAATCTTTGTGTAGCATGGAGAAAGCATGCAACTGAGCAAGATAACCTTTCCGTCCGTGTAGGACGCTGGAACATTCCGGGCAATCCGATCGTTATATTGGTTGATTTCCAACCGTTTTTCGCACTGAAGAATGAAATATATACAGAAATGTGGAACCACTATCAGGTGGATTCACTGCATGCATACGGTGATTATGATGAAGCATCCATGTTTTCGTATGCAGCCGGAAAGGTGGTAGAGAGTTTTTATCGCTACAACCTGACGGAGACGGATAAAGTGATTTATCAGGCACATGAGTGGATGACCGGTATGGGAGCCCTCTACTTACAAACAGCTGTTCCTGAAATCGCTACGATATTTACCACACATGCCACGTCCATCGGACGTTCCATTGCAGGTAACAATAAGCCTCTTTACGATTATCTCTTCGCTTACAACGGCGATCAGATGGCGGAAGAGCTCAATATGCAATCCAAACACTCCATTGAAAAACAGACTGCGCACTATGTAGACTGTTTTACGACTGTGAGCGAAATCACGAACAACGAGTGCAAGGAATTGCTTGATAAGCCTGCCGATGTAGTGCTTATGAATGGTTTTGAAGATGATTTTGTACCCAAAGGGACTACGTTTACCGGAAAACGCAAACGTGCGAGATCTATCATGTTGCGCGTTGCCAATTGCCTGATGGGTACGGATATGGGTGATGATACGTTGATTATCGGTACCAGCGGTCGTTATGAGTTTAAGAACAAAGGCATAGATGTCTTCCTTGAATCACTGAATCGACTGAACCGTGATAAGAACCTGGAGAAGAATGTATTGGCATTCATCAATGTGCCGGGATGGGTAGGTGATGCCCGTGAAGACCTGCAACAGCGTCTCAAGAGCAAGGAGAAATTCACTACTCCGCTGGAAGTACCTTTGATTACTCACTGGCTGCACAACATGACGCATGATCAAGTGCTGGACATGCTGAAGTATATGGGTATGAGCAACCGTCCTGAGGATAAGGTGAAGATTATTTTTGTTCCCTGCTATCTCGACGGAAAAGATGGCATTATAAACAAGCAATATTACGATTTGATATTGGGAGAAGATCTTAGTGTCTATCCTTCATATTACGAACCTTGGGGCTATACCCCGCTGGAAAGTGTTGCTTTTCATGTTCCTACCGTCACGACCGACCTGGCAGGTTTCGGACTTTGGGTGAACAGCCTGAAGAACCAGCATGGCATCGATGATGGGGTAGAGGTACTTCACCGTTCGGATTACAACTATTCTGAAGTAGCTGACGGTATCAAAGACACCATTTCGGCATTCTCAGCAAAGACGGATGCAGAAGTGAAAAACATTCGCAAGCGTGCCGGGCAAGTGGCTGAGCAGGCTTTGTGGAAGCATTTTATTGAATATTATTATGAAGCCTATGATTTTGCCCTTCGTCATGCGATGGAGCGTCAGTTAGGTTAAAATAAATATGAATTATTAATCAATCAAGTAATCATACAATGAAGATTAAAGTTAGTAATGTAAACACTCCGAACTGGAAAGATGTGAATGTGAAATCTCATGTTCCTGCCGAGTTGGAGAAATTGTCTGAATTGGCACACAACATTTGGTGGTCTTGGAACTATGAAGCTACTGAACTGTTTAGAGACCTTGACCCTGCTTTGTGGAAAGAAGTTGGTCATAACCCCGTCCTTCTGTTGGAAAGAATGAGTTATGCTAAACTCGAGGCGCTTGCAAATGACAAAGTAATTCTGAAGAGAATGAATGACGTCTATGCTATGTTCAGAACGTATATGGACGTGAAACCTGATCAGAAGCGCCCTTCCGTTGCTTATTTCAGCATGGAGTATGGTTTGAACCAGGTACTTAAGATATATTCTGGCGGTTTAGGTGTTCTTGCCGGCGACTACCTGAAAGAGGCTTCCGATAGCAATGTTGACCTTTGCGCAGTAGGATTCCTATATCGTTACGGTTATTTCACGCAGACCCTCTCTATGGATGGCCAGCAGATTGCCAACTACGAAGCTCAGAACTTCGGTCAGTTGCCCATCGAGCGAGTGATGGACGAGAATGGCAATCAGGTGATTGTAGATGTTCCTTATCTGGATTATTTTGTTCATGCTTTTGTATGGCGTGTAAACGTTGGACGTATTTCTCTCTATCTGTTGGATACGGATAATGAAATGAACAGCGAATTCGACCGTCCTATTACTCACCAACTCTATGGTGGTGACTGGGAAAACCGTTTGAAACAAGAAATATTGCTTGGTATCGGTGGTATCTTGACACTGAAGAAACTGGGTATCAAGAAAGATGTTTATCACTGTAACGAAGGACACGCAGCGTTGATCAACGTTCAGCGTATCTGTGATTATGTAGCTGAAGGCTTGTCTTACGACCAGGCTATCGAATTGGTGCGTGCTTCTTCACTGTACACTGTACATACTCCGGTTCCTGCTGGTCACGATTACTTCGACGAAGGTCTCTTCGGTAAGTATATGGGTGGTTATCCTGCTAAGATGGGTATCAGCTGGGACGACCTGATGGATCTTGGCCGTAACAATCCGGGCGACAAAGGCGAACGTTTCTGTATGTCGATTTTTGCTTGCAACACTTCACAGGAAGTGAATGGTGTAAGCTGGTTGCATGGAAAGGTTTCTCAGGAAATGTTCTCTACTATCTGGAAGGGCTATTTCCCTGAAGAAATGCATGTGGGTTATGTTACGAACGGTGTACACTTCCCGACTTGGAGCGCTACCGAATGGAAACATCTCTATGCGGCTAACTTCGACGAAAACTTCTTGTACGATCAGTCTAACCCGAAGATTTGGGAAGCTATCTATAATGTGCCCGATGAAAAAATCTGGGAAACCCGTATGGCTTTGAAGAATAAGTTGATTGACTATGTTCGTAAGCAATACCGTGAAACTTGGTTGAAGAACCAGGGTGATCCTTCACGCATCGTTTCTCTGATGGATAAGATCAATCCCAATGCGTTGCTGATCGGTTTCGGTCGTCGTTTTGCTACTTACAAACGTGCTCACTTGCTGTTCACTGACCTCGACCGTCTGGCTAAGATTGTGAACAACCCTGACTATCCGGTACAGTTCCTGTTCACAGGTAAGGCTCATCCGCATGATGGAGCAGGTCAAGGTTTGATTAAAAGAATTATCGAAATTTCCCGTCGTCCGGAATTCCTGGGTAAGATTATCTTCCTGGAAAACTATGATATGCAGCTGGCTCGCCGTCTGGTATCCGGTGTAGATATCTGGTTGAATACTCCGACTCGTCCGCTCGAAGCATCCGGTACTTCCGGTGAGAAAGCGTTGATGAACGGTGTTGTAAACTTCTCCGTACTCGACGGTTGGTGGTTGGAAGGCTATCGTGAAGGTGCAGGTTGGGCGCTGACTGAAAAGCGTACTTACCAGAACCAGGAACATCAGGATCAGCTCGATGCAGCTACTATCTACAGCATCCTTGAAACAGAAATCCTGCCGTTGTATTATGCACGCAATAAGAAGGGATACTCTGAAGGTTGGGTAAAGACTATCAAGAATTCTATTGCACAGATTGCACCGCACTATACCATGAAACGTCAGTTGGACGACTATTATAGCAAGTTCTACACTAAGCTGGCTAAGCGTTTCAGCGCATTGTCTGCTAATGACAACGCCAAAGCAAAAGAAATTGCTGCTTGGAAAGAAGAAGTGGTGTCTAAGTGGGACAGTATTGAGGTAGTGTCTTATGACAAGTGTGAAGAATTGCTTCAAGCTACTATCGAAAGCGGTAAGGAATATACCATTACTTATGTAATCGATGAGAAAGGCTTGAATGATGCTATCGGTCTGGAACTGGTAACTACTTATACTGCCGGAGACGGTAAACAGCATGTTTATTCTGTTGAACCGTTCAGTGTAGTGAAGAAAGAGGGTAATCTTTATACTTTCCAGGTGAAACATAAATTAGAGAACGCAGGTAGCTTTAAAGTATCCTACCGTATGTTCCCGAAAAACTCTGACCTGCCTCACCGTCAGGACTTCTGCTACGTTCGTTGGTTCGTGTAAGAGAGTTTGATCTAACAATATAGAGAAGCTGCTCACGGGAGGTTTACTAAACTTCTCGGGGCAGCTTTTCGCTTTTTTATTCACCTTATAATATATGTACTATGAGACATTTACTTCTTTCATTGAGTTGTTTGTTTGGCATAGTTTCTGGCGGATATTCACAAACGGAACTATCACCTTCCGAGCGAAAAATTCTATTTTATTGATGAGCAGGATGGAGATCAGGCAAAAGTATTGTCGAATGCTGATGAGGTGAATATTATAAAGTTTGGTGCACGGGTATTGTGAAGACGTATTCTTCCAACAATACAGGATTTTCGCCTGATGCTCCTGTAAAGTTGGAAATAGGAAGCCGGTATAATGTATATTGGGTGGAGAAAAAAGTGCTCCCTCCCTTTTATTGAACAAGTTCCGATAGATGCGTGTTTTATTTATACGACTAATAAAAAATAATTCGTATGAAGAAAATTGTATTACTTCGCCATGGCGAAAGCGCATGGAATAAGGAAAATCGTTTCACTGGTTGGACCGATGTAGATTTAACGGAAAAAGGTATTGCCGAAGCTAAAAAGGCGGGGCAGTTATTGATAGATAATGGCTTCCAGTTTGATAAAGCCTATACTTCCTATCTGAAACGTGCAGTGAAAACACTGAATGTGGTATTGGATCGTATGGATCAGGACTGGATACCGGTAGAGAAATCCTGGCGTCTGAACGAGAAGCATTATGGACAGCTTCAAGGCTTGAATAAGGCGGAAACTGCTGTCAAATACGGTGAAGAGCAAGTATTGATCTGGCGTCGTAGCTATGATATTGCTCCGCATGCACTGACTGAGGATGATCCTCGTAATCCTCGCTTTGAAGCACGTTATAATGAAGTGCCCGATGCGGAACTGCCTCGTACCGAGTCTCTGAAAGATACAATCGAACGCATCATGCCTTACTGGAAATGTGTGATCTTCCCGAATCTGAAAACAGCAGACGAACTGTTGGTAGTGGCACATGGTAATAGTTTAAGAGGAATCATCAAGCACCTGAAGCATATCTCCGATGAAGATATTGTAAAGCTGAACCTGCCCACCGCCGTACCTTATGTCTTTGAATTTGACGATGACCTGAATTTGCAGAAAGACTATTTCTTGGGAGATCCGGAGGAAATAAAGAAGTTGATGGAAGCAGTAGCAAATCAAGGAAAGAATAAATAGAATGAAATATGAAATATGAAGTATTAAGTATCAGGTATTAGGTATTAATGATGCGTGGCCCTTAATACTTAATACCTAATACTTAATACCTAATACTTAATACTTAATACTTCATACTTAATACTTCATATTTCATATTTAATTCTCTAACCAACTAATTCGTTCAATATCGTGATACTTAGAAATACTCCAATTGCTACACAGAGTGCTATTAGAATCCAGTTTGTATATTTGGCACTTGGTTTTGTTTCTTTATGCAGATTCTGGTCGAAGTAATTCTTGAAGAAGAGATAAATGGCAGGAACGGTTGCACTTGCCAGCAATAAGTCTTCGGGAATTTTGTAGATGTACACTTTAGAAAACGCTATCAATGCCCAGTGACAAAGGAAAAGTATTACAAGCAGATTTACTTTGCGTGAAAATGCCAGTAACAATCCGATGGTGAATACTGCCACGGAGCAGGGCATCACACAGGTGGTCATCATTGGGAATTCCATGCCCCGTGTCCATGACAAGAGAGGGTAAAGGAATGGCATGGCATACAGTATGTAAGTCAGTTTGTCATATTTGTGATAACGTTCAAACGGAGTATAGTTTGTAATGAGGTCCCACAGCCAGATAAGTGCAATTATACCCCAGAATATGGCAAGTATATAATTGTAATTCCGGTCACCACAATAGATCATGTAGTAGACGATAGAAATCCAGCTATTTAAAAATACCATATATCCTTTCATCAACCGCTTTATCAGCAGTGTCGGTTTTTGATAAAGTAGTACGGTCAGCAGGATACCTGCAATCGTAATAATTACCTGGAAAATCCAGGTTGCTTCATTATATTGTGCGATTGTTTTCCAAAAAACTTCCATACGCAATCTTTTAAATTTTAATTTTCAACTTTTAATTTTTCTCGTGTCTTGTCATGGAGAAAGCTCGTTTGATAAACAAGAACAACGGTATAGTGGCGCCCACTGCCAACATGAAAATGACGCTACAAGTAACAATTGTGTTCGTGAATAAGTCTATCAGATACTTTTCTTGCAATTCCGGTACTTTCATATTCTGCATGAACATGATGAGTGAGAATACTATTTTGTAGGCGTACATACCCGGAATCATAGGCAGCAATGCAGGGATGTAGAGCACGGTCATGGGGCAATAGATACGTTTTCCCAAAACCAGACTTCCCATACCGATACTGAAAGAAGCAAATAGAGATGCAGTGGCGATATCTACTCCCAGATAGGTCATCAGACAAAAACGCAAAGCATGGCCGATAGCGGCAAGCAAGGCAATGGAAGGAAAAGCGCGCAAGGGAGGATCTGAAATCGCTCCGAAACCGATGGCGGCAACTGCGGCAAATATGCCGTCCGTAAGTATATCAACGAGTATCATAATAAACTGTTTCTAATTAACATAAGAGTGCAGGAGAGTCCTACGGAAATACATAATACCAGCAGTAATGCCTGGATGAGACGGGTGCAGCCGGTTAGTACATGTCCCTCAACAATATCAATGACTCCATTCAGCAAGGGGACGCCAGGCACCAGATAAAGAACACTTGTGGCAATGGCTATCTCAGCTGTCGTTTCCAGCGTAAGCGCTGAAGAAGCAACCATGGAAGCTACGAATGCAGATACAATGAAAACAAGATAATGATTGATTTTCTTCTTCTGCATAATCTGTTTTATATAGAAACCGATGAGTGTTGCGGAGAATACAATGAGACGCGCTGTCCAGTCACCACCAAACAGGGCGCAGAAAGAAGCATTGGCAAAACCCACCAGAAACAATGTACAAAGCGGGTCCATCTTCGGTCGTGATATTATTTTCTCATACTTGTCCCAAAGTGTCTCCAGAGGTAAATGATTGTCGTAGGCTTCCCAGCTAAGCGCACTCAGTTCAGCGTTCAGTTCGAAACTGATGGGGAAAGCGGGAATAATGGCTACTTCATTGTAGACTTCCGTGCTGTCAATGTCGCATACACTTACCACCATGGTCTTTTGGAAAAGGCTCATTTTCACGTCTACATCCAGTGACTTTCCGATGCGACGGGTGTTTCGTATCACACGTGAAGTGTGTACACCGGAACCCATAAGACGATTAGCATACTCCAGTAAAAACCGGGTAATTTCTTTTAATTCGTTTGGCGAATTCATACTTTAAAATGTTATCCTAATATTATCTATTCTTGAAAAGCGCCGCAAAGGTACGGCTTTTTGAGGAAAGAAGGAAATGATAACAAGTTATAATTATGGGAATTTCTGAAAGGAGGGAGACGAGAAAGGAGAGCTTGAGATGGTGTCGGCATCTCAAGCATACTGATTATTAAGCAATGCGAGGTACGGGATTATAATTGTATGTCACTACCTCTTCTGCCTGCAATGAAGCCTGTACGTCAATCAAACGTTGATTTTTGCTTCCGCGGAAGCACAGGCTTTCATCCCGTAGTTCCTGTTTGAATTTCCCGTCTACCAGCACATCGATATACTGCAATAGTTTGGCCTGTAGTGGGTTGCGTAGCAGAGTCTCAAAAGTATATCCTGTATAGCACCAGATGTTCTTGTTACTTTTTTCCTTAATGGCACATGCCAGTTCTGTAAATCCCTCGGGTTGGTACATCGGATCTCCGCCGCTGAATGTTACGTCTGCAAAATTGTCGGCAAGCACTTTCGCCAGAATTTCGTCTGTCGACATCCAGCGTCCCCGGTTGATATCCCAGGATTCAGGGTTATGGCAACCGGGGCATCTGTTCGGGCACCCGGCAGCATAAATGGAGGTCCGGAAGCCCGGACCGTCCACTGTAGTATCTTCTATAATGTCAAGGATAGAAAGCACGTTGATAGTGATTAGTGATTAGTTATGAATGACACGGTCGTTGAGTTCCGCCAGTTTGGCATTGTTCCAGCGGTCGGTAGTCCCTACCAGGTAACCGGTGATACGTTGTAACTTATCAATGTGCGTACTGCCACATTTCGGACAGGCTTCCAGATTCGGAGTAGAGTTTTCATATCCGCATTCCAGACAGCGGTTGCGGTTATGGTTTACTGAGCCGTATCCGATATTGTACTGATCCATCATATCCACTACACGCATGATGACCTCAGGATTGTGTGTCGCATCACCGTCTATTTCTACATAGAAAATATGTCCGCCACGTGTCAGTTCATGATACGGAGCTTCCACTTCTGCTTTATGGCGGGCGCTGCACTTGTAGTACACAGGCACGTGATTGGAATTTGTATAGTAATCCCGGTCTGTAATTCCCGGCAATACACCGAACTTCTTACGGTCTGCCCCTGTAAATTTGCCGGATAGTCCTTCGGCAGGCGTAGCCAGCACACTGTAATTATGGTGATACTGATCGGAGAATTGGTCGGCGCGGTCGCGCATATAAGTTACTATTTTTACTCCCAGTTTTTGTGCTTCTTCCGATTCTCCGTGATGTTTGCCGGTAAGGGCAACCAGACATTCTGCCAAACCTATGAAACCTATGCCCAACGTTCCCTGATTGATCACAGAGGCAATTGTATCGTTTGGTTTCAGCTTTTCGCAACCTACCCATAGGGCAGACATCAGCAATGGGAATTGCTTGGCAAATGCAGTTTTCTGGAATTCCATACGTTCGTGCAGTTGGCGTGCAGTGACTTCGAGCATTGAATCCAGTTTTGCGAAGAATTTGGCTATACGCAATTCTTTATCTTCTATCTTCATGCACTCGATAGCCAGGCGTACGATATTAATGGTAGAAAAAGAGATATTTCCGCGTCCGATTGAAGTTTTCGGTCCGAAACGGTTTTCGAATACACGTGTACGGCATCCCATGGTGGCTACTTCATGCTGATAGCGTTTCGGGTCATCCGCCTTCCATTCTTCGCTTTGGTTGAAAGTAGCGTCCAGATTGAGGAAATTCGGGAAGAAGCGGCGGGCCGTCACTTTGCAGGCAAGCTGGTAAAGGTCATAGTTCCGGTCTTCCGGCAGATAGCTCACACCACGTTTCTTTTTCCATATCTGAATAGGAAATATGGCTGTTTCGCCGTTACCTACACCTTGATAGGTGCTTTTCAGAAGTTCGCGGATGATACAGCGCCCTTCAGCAGATGTATCTGTGCCGTAATTGATAGAACTGAATACTACCTGGTTACCACCGCGTGAGTGAATGGTATTCATATTATGGATGAATGCTTCCATTGACTGATGTACACGTGCTACAGTCTTGTTAATGGCATGTTGCACAATGCGTTTCTCGTCGGACAGTCCATCCAGCGGCTGTTGCAGATAGTCTGTAAGCTCTTTCTTATATAGATGTGAATAATCCTTTCCGTTCAGCTCTTCCAGATTCTTGATTTCTTCGATATAGCTGTTGCGCACGTAGGGTGCCAGATAAAAGTCGAATGCCGGGATAGCCTGACCGCCATGCATTTCATTCTGTGCAGTTTCCAGTGAGATACATCCCAGGATACTTGCAGTTTCAATACGTTTGGCAGGACGGGATTCACCGTGTCCGGCAGAAAAGCCGCAGGTCAAAATACGATCCAATGGATGCTGAACACATGTCAGGCTCTTGGTAGGGTAGTAGTCCTTGTCATGAATATGCAGGTAATTACCGCTTACGGCTTCCAGTACTTCGTCGCTTAGCAGATAGTCATCCACAAAGGGTTTGGTCGTTTCACTGGCAAACTTCATCATCATGCCTGCCGGGGTATCGGCATTCATGTTTGCATTTTCCCGTGTTACGTCATTGGATTTTATTTCTATAATCTCCAGAAACATGTCGCGCGTCTTGGCTTTACGGGCAATGCTGCGCTGATTGCGGTAAGCGATATATTTCTGTGCTACATCTTTCCGGCTACTCTTCATCAGTTCCATTTCTACGGCATCCTGAATGGCTTCCACCGTCATTTGTGCACTTCCCTTGAAAGATATATGATCTGTGATTTGGCGTATCAATTGTAAGTCTTCGCCTTTATCCGTATGTAACATAGCTTTACGGATAGCAGTTACTATTTTCTCTTCATTGAAGCCTACTACACGTCCGTCTCTTTTGATTACAGTCTGTATCATGGTCTCGTTTTAATTTTTTAGTTATCCATTAGAATTGGGAGTGCAAAGGTATAAACTTATCTATAAGTTTTTGTTTTTGGGAAACTTTTATCGGTCTAAAATATGTTAATCAATTGGTTCCTAGTCATGTATAAATGTAAAGTGGATAACTTTTTGTATTAGTCGGTTTTCTAAAGTTGTTCAAAATGGAAAACTCTGTGTAGTAGGTAGATACAAAAAAACTCCCTTGCTACATGTATTTGTAACAAGGGAACTTATACTATAAGAATAATTCCTTGACTGTGATTATTCTTTTCCGAACAAAGATTATTTCAATACTTCAGCCAACTTTTTCTGCAATTCTTCACCGTGCAATCCGCGTGCGATGATGGTTCCTTCACCGTCGATCAATACAGTGTGAGGAATGCTGCTTACTGCATACAATTGAGCGCCTTCGCTGTTCCAGTATTTCAGGTCAGACATTTGCGGCCAAGTGATGTTCAGTTTCTGAATAGCGTCTTTCCATGCTTCGCCACTTTGATCCAAAGATACGCCTACGATTTCGAAACCTTTGTTCTTGTATTGAGCGTAAGCTTCTACCAAGTTTGGCATTTCACGGCGACAAGGACCACACCAGCTTGCCCAGAAGTCGATGAGTACCACTTTACCTTTACCTACATAGTCAGACAGTTTCACGGGCTTTCCGTCAGGAGTTTCCATTTCGAAATCTGTGAACTTCTGGCCTACGGCAGTTGCTTTCATCTTTTCTACGTTTCCTTTGATTTTGATGATTACTTCATCATTCGCAAATTCAGCCGGGATTTGCGGCATCAGCGGATCCAATTCGTCTACTTCAAGATAGTAGTAGTTATTCTTCAGCAAATGAACGCCTACGAGGTTTGTAATATTCTTAGCGATACCTACCTTGGTGATTTCCATTGACTTTTCTTGCAGATCGTTCATTTCCTTCATTTTGGCTTCGCGCTGTTCGTCAGTCAGTGTAGTATCTGACATGGACTCGTATATAGTCATCATTTGCTTGTTCAGATCATTCAGCTGAGCTCTGATTTCCTGGTAAGCATCATTGCTTGGCGTACCGGTAGCGGAGTCATTATCACGCGTCAGGTTGATGTTGATGTTACCGTTTTCAAGGAAAAAGTCCATTAATATGCCTTCTTTTCCTGCTGGTCTGTAAGTCACGTAACGGTTTACGGCAGTATCTTGTACACCTTTGAAGGTGAATGTGCCTTTTGTGATAACTGCGGAGTCTACTTTTACAAGATTTCTTCCGTCTACTTTTTGCAAAAATACGGTGTCGCCGTCAGCTCCACCCTCTACGGTTCCGGTTACCACGTAACCTTTGTTTCCGCTACAGGCAGCGACGATGGCAGCCACAGCGAGCAGATAGATAAATTTTTTCATTGCTTTTATTATTAAGTAAAAATATGTAGCTACAAAGATAATCAATAAAAAATCCCCTCCGGCATAACCGGAGAGGATTTTATAGTTTTAATCCCATTTTTTGTAATCGTGCTGTGCTTACTATTATTCAGCAGCAGCTTCAGCTGCGGGAGCTTCTTCGGCGGGAGCCTCTGTTGCTTCTTCAGCAGGTGCTTCGGCAGCAGCTTTTTCTGCTTCTTCAGCAGCTTTCTTTTCAGCTAATGCTTTAGCTTTCTCAGCGTTCACTTTCTTTTCTGCTTCCAGACGTGCTTTTGCTTCAGCTTTCTTAGCTTCTTCGTCTTTAGCTTTCAAGGTAGCCAAACCGCTTTGTTTGTTGTTCTTCCAAGCTTCAAATTTAGCTTCAGCTTCAGCTTCGCCAAATGCGCCTTTAGTAACACCGCCCAACAGGTGTTTTTTCATGTAAACGCCTTCGCGTGACAAGATGTTGCGAACAGTGTCAGTCGGTTGTGCACCTTTCATAACCCAGTCAAGTGCGCGGTCGAACTTCAAATCTACTGTGGCAGGATTGGTATTCGGATTGTACGTACCAATCTTCTCAATAAATTTACCATCACGTGGTGCTCTTACATCTGCAATAACGATAGAGTAAAAAGCATAGCTCTTACGTCCATGTCTTTGCAATCTGATTTTTGTTGCCATTTTAAATAATGTTTTAAATAAATGATTTGAATTATGCTACTATCTCGTAATAGCGGCTGCAAAGGTAGGGCTTTTATTTTGATTGACAAAGAGTTCGCTCGTTTTTTCTATGAGGCCGTTGTATTTCGGGCAATTGTATTACCTTTGTCGCCACGAAAACGATAACTGCTATTATGAAGCAAAAACTACTACTTGGAACTATTATTGCGTTGTTATTTGGAGCTTGTGGCCGTACCGATGTTCGTTTGCATTGTGCGGATGAACTGATAGAACAAAACCGGAAAGACAGTGCAAGCTTGATACTTGCCGGAATAAAGTATCCGGGAGCTTTTTCTAAATCCGACCGCGCCCTTTATGCTTTGCTGGCTGCCGAAGTGGCACGTAATGAGGAACGTTTGGATGAAATCGACACTTTACTTACCGTAGCTTTGGATTATTACCGTGCTTCTGTGGATAGTGTGCATCTAGTCCGTACCTTGTTTTGTGCGGGGCAGGTGGCACGTTCTTTTCAGCGCAATGAAGAGGCTATGAAATTTTTTCTGGAGGCATTGCCCTATTCGGAGGGCCAACAAGTGGGTGATTACTGGCGGTATTTAGTGAACACCTGGGCGGGGGTAGTGGCAGCAAAAGAACGTCTGTTCGAGGATAAAATACGATATTCGCAGAAAGCGCTGGAGATAGCCCGTCGCATGAAGAATGTTTCCTATGAATGTATTTCATTGGGAGACATCGCTTACGGTCACCTCTTCTCCGGCCGGTATGACAGTACTTTGCATTATACTGAAATCATGCACGAAATTGTTCTTCGCGATTCTCTGACGAGCCAGTTACCTTATATATATACGCGTTTTCAGGGAATTTACACTCAGAAAGGAGACTATGCCCTTGCTTTGCAATATGTGGATAAAGCTCTCCGGCATCGTGCGCCCACGGATTCTGCGAACATCACCGGTCATTATGCTGAAAAAGCCGCAATGTTCGGCAAATTAGGACAATATGATTCCGCCTACTATTACTTTCATAAATCCGAACCTTGTCCCGACCCTTTCACCCAGGAAGCCCGTTACTATAATATGGCGGATACTTACTATGCTATGAAGCGTTATAAAGATGCTTATGAATACCTTTTGCGATACACTCAGATAGATGACTCCATCAAAGCTGCTACTAAAAGTTCCGAATTGATAGCTTTGCAGAGTCTTTATCAGCATGAACGGCTTCGGGCGGATAATCTGCGTTGGCGTGCGCAGCTGGCCGAGCATAAACACCGGGTATATTGGATTATAGCCATATCCGTAACTCTTTTGTGGGTGGCGGGAGGTATTTATTTGATTTTTTACCGTCGTAATCGTCGCCGTCTGATTATCCAGCAGAAGCAGCTTATCGGTCAGCAGGAACAAATCATTGCCCAGCAAGAGGAACTGCGCCATCGTAGTGAAGAACATCTGGAGAATTTGCAAAAGATAAATGAGCTTCAGCAGAAAGAGGGGGAATTGAAAGGCGCCTTTTTCCGGCAACTGAATTTTAGCATTTTGCAGCAAGTGGGGGAGATCAGAAAGAACGGTAATATCATCTTTTCGGATAAAGACTGGGATGTGATAACTGAGAATGCCGATGCTATATTCAATAATTTCACTTTGCGTTTGCAGGACTCTTACCCCGAACTGAACAAAGAAGATTTGCGCTATTGCTGTATGGTGAAAATGCAATTATCACAGTCTGAAATGGCGCAGATCATGCACCTGGAAAAGGATTCCGTCAAGAAGCGCCTCAAGCGTATTCGCGTTGATAAAATAGGCTCGGGGAGTGGCGTGACTTTGGAGGAATTACTACGGAATTTCTGATTTGTCCCCCTGGCTTTTAAAGGGTGAAAGCTGCTTATTTAACTGAATTTCAGGTTTGTAGTTGGTGCTTTTTACTTTTTTATTTGTCCCCCGGTTTTATTTCCCGGTTTCATTGCTACCCCTTAATTTTGCGGCATAAACAAAATTAGGAACACACATGAGTATGACAATGAAAAAAGTTTTGGCTATATGCCTGTTACTGGTATGTACTTTTCCCCTATTAGCTCAGAAAATCTATCAGGTTAATGAGGTTTCCGAAATCAATCTGGGTGACGGACGCTTTCTCTATCGTGATGCCAAAAAGGAAAAACCTTTGAACGGTGAATTCCGTATAATCGACGGCTATCGTTCGCAATATGTGCAGGCGGAATTCAAGGAAGGCATGTTCGACGGAAAATATCAGGAATATTCCCATAATGCGCTTCGTCGGGAAGGTTCTTATAAGGAAGGACGTAAGAATGGTTTGTTTCGCGAATATGTGGGCGGGGCACTTACCCAGGAGTATACCTTCCGCAATGATACCCTTGATGGGGCGGTTATTTCTTATTTCCAAAATGGAAAAGTGTCCCGTTCTGTATTCTTCAAAAATGGTAGGGAGCATGGCAATTTTAAAGAATATAACCATGAGACCGGTGAAGTGCGCTCGGACAATAACTATGAAGATGGTTTGGAGCATGGCCGGCAATGGGCTTATCTGCAAGCCAGATACGACTATACCAGGACTTATACCTGTGAGCATGGCAAACGTATGGGAAAGTATGAGGAGCGCTTTGTTGACACAGACACTCCGAAGGTGCTGGGGAAATATGAGAATGGGATGAAGACCGGCTGCTGGTTGGAGTTCAATGATCTGGGTGATACGCTTTCTATTGAAAACTATGCAAACGACTTGCTGGATGGTGAAAAAGTAGTCTTTACCGGTGGGGTACGCGAAGAAATACAACATTACAAAGCCGGAAAGAAAGACGGACTTTTTGTTTTATTGGATTATTCTACCGGTAAGCCAAAACGCGAAACGAATTATAAGAACGGACGGAAAAATGGTACGGAGCGTGTTTGGGTAACCAGTAACCGCAATGATTTCATTGAGACTTATACTTATGTCAATGACCGTAGACATGGCCCATACGAAGCTGTTTATCAGGAAGACAAGCAGCAGAACATCAAAGCGGGTACTCTGAAAAGCAAAGGGCAGTACCGGAGTGACAGCCGTTCGGGACATTGGATTTCTTATGATACTACCGGAAAGATAGAGAAAGAATGGGATGAATAAAACACTTATTATAAACTGTTTAAAAATTGAATGTAAAATGAAAATCTTAGTATCATTATCTGTTGCAGGCCTTTTGTTGCTTGCTTCGTGTGGCGGTAAAGGCAAGGATGCGGCTTCTATGAGTTATAGTCAGGAAGATGCGAATGAAGTTATCGCTTACTACAACATCACTGTCGATCTGATGAAAAAACTCGTAGCGACGGATGACATTTCCAAAACACTGGCGTACATGAAAAAAGACGGTAAGGGCTTTGTTATAGCTCCCATTGTCAATCGCTCTTATTTTCAGGCTAAAGACACGACGGCATTATTAAATCCGGGCAACTGCTTCCCGGATGCGGTACGTGATAGTTTGAAAGCGCTTTGCCTGGCTTATGTGGATGCGTCAAACAAAGTGTATGCTAATTATGAAGAGTACTGCCAGTATATTAAAGCAGAAGACTATAAGGACGACAAGTATGCCAGGGGGCGTGAAATAGCTGCCGATCAGGAAGAACAGGGAAATCGGATACAGGAACTTCGTACGCAGATTTATGCTTTGGTGACGCCTTATGCCGACAAGGCAGAAGAGGCGACTTTAAAGGATAATCCTCTGAAAGATCATATTATGGCTGGGAAGGCATTGATTTCTTCTTTGGAGGCAGTACTTGAAGGTTATGATTCGGATGTTGCCAAAGAGCGAATGCAATCTTTGTATGATACTGTGAATACTCAGAAGGAGGCGGCTTCAAAGATAGAGAAGTTGAAAGACTATTCCAGTGAAATGATGAGTTATGAAGACATGGTTAATGATACTGATAAGTTCTTGGGTGAGCTTCGCAAACAATTGCGCGATGGGAAGTTTACCGAAAGCGGGTATAAGGAATTGCTTTATAACTATAATCATGTAATCGACGATTACAATCGTTTCGTAAATTGAGGATTATAGCATTAAAAAAGGATGAATTTCATTGAAATTCATCCTTTTTCTGTAACGTACTATCTTAGAATGATTAATTCTTCGGTAATGCTTCTTTAACTACCATCGGACGGCCTCCGTATTCAGCACCGTTCAATGCATTGATAGCGTTAGATGCTTCTGCAGAATCCGGCATTTCGATGAATGCGAATCCTTTAGATCTTCTTGTTTCACGGTCAGTGATGATTCTTACTGAGTCTACTGTTCCGTACTCTTCCATAACTTCTCTCAAATCTGATTCTCTAACCTTGTAATTAAGGTTACCTACATACAAATTCATAAATCTAAATAAAATAATAAATTAATAATTCAATAAACAAAGTTTTTGGAAGTTGTTAGGTCAGAGATGGAAATACTCAATGCAGAGGAAATACATACGTGAAATAATCAAATCGAATAAACTTTCTTATTGTTCGGGTACAAAGTAACGCATTCTATTTTAATAATGCATCATCTTTTACCATATTTTTTTTCGATATTTTCATTTTTTATTGAGTATGGGAGATTTTTCACGAATATTTCCGTGGATATCTCACCAATATTGCCAGTAATGCACATATTCCCATTGTAAACGGGTAATACAAGCTACCGATAATGCTGATGGGAGAAATTCCCGCTAATCCGGCGGCAATCAATAATTGCGCTCCGTAAGGAATGATACCTTGTATCAGGCAGGAGAACGTGTCCAGGATACTGGCTGTCTTCCGGCGGTCCAGATGAAAGCGTTGGGCGATGTCCTTGGCTATCGGTCCGGTGGTAATGATGGCGATGGTATTGTTGGCGGTGCATAGGTTGGCAATGCTGACGAGTGCGGCGATACTCAGTTCTGCACCTCGCTTACCTTTTACGTGACGTGTCAGGCGGGAGATTATGAAATCTATGCCTCCATTATACCGAATAGTCTCAAGCATGCCGCCCGCAAGTAAAGTGATGGTAATAAGTTCTCCCATTCCCGTGATACCTGTTCCCATGGCGCCGAACCAGTCGAAGAAAGCTGTACTTATGTCTGTTCCGCTTGTAACAATACCTATGATGCCTGTGCTGAGGATACCCAGCAGCAAAACCAGCATTACATTTACACCAGCCACTGCCGTGCCCAATACGATGAGGTAGGGGATAACCTTTATCCATTCAATCGCTTGCGTCTGTGCAGGGGCTGATATTGATAATCCCTGGAATATATAGATACATAGTACGACCAGTGCTGCCGGAACCACAATCATAAAGTTCACCCGGAACTTATCCCTCATCACACAATCCTGTGTTTTGGTGGATGCAATTGTTGTGTCCGAAATAAAGGAGAGATTATCTCCGAAAAATGAACCGCCCACTACAATGGCAACCATATATGGCAGATCGATGCCGGTTTTTTCCGCCAGTCCGATGGCTACGGGCGTCAGGGCTACAATTGTTCCTACGCTGGTGCCGATGGAAAGTGAAATGAAACAGGCGGCGATGAAAATTCCTGCCAGTAATAAATTGTCCGGCAGGATGCTCAGAGTCAGGTTTACTGTAGCGTCGATTGCTCCCATCTGTTTGGCGCTCTGTGCAAAAGCTCCGGCAAGGATGAATATCCATATCATCAATATGATATTCTTATTGCTGGCTCCTACCGAGAATTGATACACCCGCTTTTCCAGACTCAATCCGCGCGTCAGTGCGATGGCATAGCAAGATGACAACAGGAATGCTACCGTAATAGGTACTTTATAGAAATCGTTTACAATCAATGAAGTCACCAGGTAAAGGCATAAAAATACTGCCAGCGGGCTCAGTGCCCACCATCCACCTTTTCGTTTATTCGCTGTATTTGTCATTTTAATATATATATGGTAACACGTAAGGCATTTGGGCCGTTAGAGGAATTGATTTCTGTCGGGTTATGAATTCTTCACCACAGAGTAACACGGAGTATCACGGAGTTCTATTCTTTTGGTTTCAAATTGATTAAACTCTGTGAGACTCTGTGTTACTCTGTGGTGAAACATTAATCCGCTGCAAAATTATAAAAAACAAAGAGCGGAGCAAAATAGTTTTTGCCCGCCCTCTATCTCTACAATTGTCAATTGCCAATTTATAAGGTAACTCCCGTTTTGAAGATCGCGATTTCCTTGTAACCTTTCTTCTCGTTGTTCACGAATTCACCGCTTGCCACCTGGATAATGTAATCGATAAACCGTTCGCAAGTCTTTTCCATCGGCTCGTTTTCCACGATAACTCCTGCATTGAAATCAATCCATCCCGGCTTATTCTTTGCCAGTGTAGAGTTGGTGGAAATCTTCATGGTCGGCACATACGTTCCGAACGGTGTGCCACGTCCTGTGGTGAACAATACCATGTGGCAACCGCAGGAAGCCAGTGCTGTTGCTGCCACCAGGTCATTTCCCGGAGCTGACAATAAATTCAATCCTTTTACTTTCAGACGCTCACCATACGGCAACACGCCTTCCACGTAGCTTTTGCCACACTTCTGCGTGCATCCCAAGGCCTTGTCCTCCAAAGTTGAGATACCACCCGCCTTGTTTCCCGGAGACGGATTTTCACCTACCGGTTCGCCATGTGAAAGGAAGTACTCCTTGAAGTCATTAATCAGTTTCACAGTTTCTTCAAATAATTCCTTGTTGCGGCAACGGTTCATCAATATGGTCTCTGCGCCGAACATTTCCGGAACTTCCGTCAATACGCTCGTACCACCTTGTGCCACCAGGAAATCGGAGAACATACCCAACAACGGATTGGCTGTGATACCGGAGAAACCATCCGATCCGCCACACTTTAAGCCTACTCGCAGTTCACTCAGGGGTACATCCACACGTTCGTCCTTGCTGGCTTTTTCATACAGCTCCCGCAACAGTTTCATACCTTCTTCGTACTCATCGCCTACTTTCTGCGTTACCATGAATTTTACACGGTCTTCGTCATATTCTCCCAGGAACTCACGGAACACATCCGGCTGATTGTTTTCACAGCCTAAGCCCACTACCAGCACTGCACCTGCATTGGGGTGCAATACCATGTCCCGCAGGATTTTCTTAGTGTTTTCGTGGTCGTCTCCCAATTGCGAGCAGCCATAGTTGTGCGGATATGCCATAATCGCATCCACTCCTTTGCCGCCGGTTTCCCGGCGCAGACCTTCGGCCAGCTGGTTGATGATACCATTCACGCAACCTACGGTCGGTATAATCCAGATCTCATTGCGAATTCCCACTTCGCCGCTTTTACGACGATAACCTTTGAATGTCAGGTCCTTGTGTGGAATGTCCAGCGTAACGCTTGTCGGATTGTATGTATAGTCCAGCAACCCAGCCAGATTTGTCTGAATATTATTCTCATTCATCCAATCCCCCTGTTTCTTAGCCATGCGTGCATGGCCGATAGGGTACCCGTATTTAATGACGTTTTCGCCCTCTGCAAAGTCTTTCAATGCAAATTTATGTCCGGCGGGCACTTCCTCACTCAGAGTGATTTCCGTCCCGTCCACCGTGAGCTTTTCTCCTGCCGGCAGTGTCACGATAGCGACAGCTACATTATCCGCAGGGTTGATTTTAAGGTACTTAGTTTCCATAATTACTTTATTATTTATTTGAATAAAATTCAATATTCTCCTTCGTAAGCAAGTCTATCGGCATAAAGTTTTCTCTTGGTACTTCCTTTCTGAAAATCAGGTAGTCACACAATGCTTTGATACCATCGAATCCTTGTAATTCAGGCTGTTGGGCGATGAGAAAGGATACGCTACCTTCCATCAGGCATTTCACGTTGCGTTCCAGCAAGTCATATCCCATCAGTTTAAAGTCTGTTTTTTGTTGCTTCAATAAATATTCTCCGACAATGTAAACTTTTGAATTGAAAGTGATGCCATTCTTTACGTTCGGATGTTTTCTGAAAAAATCATTCAGCATCTGTGCGTCATCACTGTCTCGCTTGGCGTGCAGGTTCAGTTCCCAGATGCGGCAATCGGGGTGATGCTTCAGCATGTATTCACGAAATCCTATTTCCCGGCGCTCTTGCTGGTTAGAACCTACAATACCTTCGTTTATCTTGCGGAAAATTACAATTTCCCGTTCCCCGCCTGCAAGCAACATCATCATCCGTGCGGCGAAGTATCCACTCTGGTGCGAATTCTGCCCGAAAAAGGAGAGGGCAGGCTGATCTTTCAAATTGGAGTCTATATATATATAAGGTATAGAGCGTTTGTTTAGTTCCTCTGTAAACGGTTTCGTATATTGCGGTACGGTAGGGGCGAACATAATCCCGTCCGGCTCCTGTTCCAGGATATTCCGGGCAACGTCTCCGAATGAATGATAGTCGAACGGATCGTAATAGGAGAGGTTCACGGAGATATTGAAGTCCGAGTACGCTACCAGTGCGTCCTGGATACCGGCTTCTACGGCAGTCCAATATTCGCCTTTCTCATGTTGCGGCAGCAGACAGGAGAATGCATATTTCTTGTTCGATGCCAGTGCGCTGGCGTACATATTGGGTTGGTAATCCAGCTGTTTCAGAATTTCCTCCACCCGTTTCCGGCTGGCTTCTGATACTCCGCTGCGTCCGTGTATCACCCGGTCTACTGTTCCCACCGATACATCCGCCATTTTGGCGATATCTTTAATGCGTATTCTTTCAGACCCCATATCAATTACGATTTAACAATTTACGGTTCTTTGTGTCCGCACACAATAATAATCTTAATATTTTCGACACAAATATATGACAATTTTTGTAATTACGAAAATTGTTGTATCTTTGTGCCCGCACACGAAGGCTATGAAGAACGAACCTTATTTTAGTTTACTCTCCATAGTATCAAGTTGTTAAGGTGGTTTTTAACCCTAAAATGACAAATTGAAAGTTATAAATTAATCACATATTAAAAAAATAATAAGATTATGGGAAAGAAAGTCGTTACATTAGGCGAGATCATGTTGAGATTGTCCACTCCGGGAAATACCCGTTTTGTTCAGTCTGATTCATTTGACGTAGTATATGGTGGTGGTGAAGCAAATGTTGCTGTCAGCTGTGCCAACTATGGACATGACGCTTACTTTGTGACTAAATTGCCGAAACACGAAATCGGTCAATCAGCTGTGAACGCACTGCGCAAATATGGTGTAAAAACAGATTTCATTGCCCGTGGTGGCGACCGCGTAGGTATCTACTATCTTGAAACAGGTGCTTCTATGCGTCCCAGTAAAGTAATCTATGACCGTGCACATTCTGCCATTGCTGAAGCAGATGCAGCTGACTTCGATTTTGATGCAATCATGGAAGGTGCCGATTGGTTCCACTGGTCCGGTATCACTCCCGCTATCTCCGATAAAGCTGCCGAGCTGACAAAATTGGCTTGCGAAGCTGCAAAACGTCATGGCGTTACAGTATCTGTTGACCTCAACTTCCGTAAGAAACTCTGGACGAAAGAAAAAGCACAATCCATCATGAAGCCGTTGATGCAGTTTGTTGATGTTTGTATCGGTAACGAAGAAGATGCGGAACTCTGTCTGGGTTTCAAACCCGACGCTGATGTAGAAGGTGGAAAGACTGATGCTGAAGGCTACAAGGGTATCTTTAAGGCAATGGCTAAAGAATTCGGATTCAAATATGTTATTTCTACTTTGCGTGAATCATTCTCTGCAAGTCATAATGGCTGGAAGGCAATGATTTATAACGGTGAAGAATTCTACGAATCTAAACGTTACGATATCAATCCGATCATCGACCGTGTAGGTGGTGGCGACTCTTTCTCCGGCGGTATCATCCACGGTTTGCTGACGAAGCCTAACCAGGGTGCGGCTCTCGAATTTGCCGTAGCCGCTTCGGCTTTGAAGCATACTATCAATGGAGACTTCAATCTGGTATCGGTAGAAGAAGTTGAAGCATTGGCAGGTGGTGATGCAAGCGGACGTGTACAGAGATAAATTTATTTACTATTGGACTATTTACAATTTACTATTTGATACTCTTGCTGATGACAACGGAAGAATTGAGGAACAGGTTGAAGGTGTTTGCGGTACGAATAGTTAAGTTAGTAGATAAATTGCCTAATACATCGGCTGGTAGGGCTATAGGAAATCAGATCGTTCGTTCCGGAACGTCTCCCGCAGCAAATTACAGAGCCGCGTGTTTGGGAAAATCAGACAAGGATTTCCTAAACAAGCTGAAAATGGTGGAAGAAGAACTTGATGAAACCTTGTATTGGATAGAGTTACTAGGTGACACTTCTTTAGTTAAGCAAGAGTTGCTGTCTGATTTATATCGGGAAAATGAGGAACTTCTGAAGATAATAATCAGTTCGATAACCACTATGAAGGCAAGGATGAATAAATAGTTCAATAGTACAAAGCAAAACATTTAAATAGTAAATAGTAAATCGTTAAATAGTAAATAAAAAAATGGCTAAGTTTGATAAAATAGCAGTATTAAATAAGATCGGTTCTACCGGAATGGTGCCCGTCTTCTATCATAAAGATGCAGAAGTTGCAAAAAAAGTAGTGAAAGCGTGTTATGAAGGTGGTGTTCGTGCCTTTGAATTTACTAACCGTGGTGACTTTGCTCACGAAGTATTTGCAGAAGTTGTGAAATTTGCAGCGAAAGAGTGCCCGGAGATGGCTATGGGCGTAGGTTCTATCGTTGATCCAGCTACGGCTGCCCTTTACCTGCAATTGGGTGCTAACTTCGTTGTAGGCCCATTGTTCAACCCCGAGATCGCTAAGATTTGCAACCGTCGTCTGGTTGCCTATACTCCGGGATGCGGAAGCGTTTCAGAAGTAGGTTTCGCTCAGGAGGCAGGATGCGATCTTTGCAAGATATTCCCGGGTGACGTTCTTGGTGCAAAACTGGTAAAAGGCTTGTTGGCTCCGATGCCGTGGTCTAAGCTGATGGTAACCGGTGGGGTAGAGCCTACTCAGGAAAACCTGACTTCATGGATCAAAGCCGGTGTGTTCTGCGTAGGTATGGGATCTAAACTCTTCCCGAATGATAAAGTTGCTGTGGAAGACTGGACTTATGTAACTGAAAAATGCAAAGAAGCTCTGGCTTATATCGCAGAAGCAAGAAAATAAGAAATTTCATTTTGTTTAAAGGTGTTTAAAGGGGACAACCGTTGGAGTTGGCAGATTAATGCTACTCCGGCGGTTTGTTTTTTTATGTGTGTTATTTTTTGAGGTAATAATCTTGGGATTTGTTAGTTTTCGGTTTCTTTTTTGAAGAATTCTGAGTTAATCTTCTCCGGTTTCTTATAAACTTGTATATTTTGATCTGTAAGATTCTTAATAACTTGTGAATCCTATTATTTTGTTTGATATAAAGTTGTAAATATTGGTATTTATTCCTATCTTTGTAGCCGATTCAGTTTTCATAGAATTGCAAAACAAACAAATTGAGCATTATGGATAGGAAAAAAATGAAACGAGTGGCTCTTGGAGCTCTCATTGGCGCATTCTCGTTGAGTAGTTGTGCTGACAAAGATGTGTATCAGGGAGAACACAAGAACACGCCTCTTAATCCGACAGAAGTTTTCGACTTCAGTATGGTTAAGCAAGTAAAGGTAAATGTAGATTATGGATTTACGAATGACTATTATGTCATTTTCGGACTCTATGATCAGAATCCTCTGAAGGAAGTGGGAGATTCATGGGTGAAAGATGAGACACTGACTCCTGTCTATTCTGCTTCTACCGATAAAAAAGGTAAATATTCAGGTACTATACAGATTCCTTCGGCTATTACGGAAGTATGGCTTTATACGGACTATCTAGGAACGGTTTCTCCGGTTAAGTTGACAGTCTCTGCCAGTGGTGAAATAAACTTCAATCAGGTAGAATATGTTGCTTCATTAAGTACTAAGACAAGGGGGGCAACATCCGGAGGGTATACTTATCTGGATAGCTGGAAGTTAATGCCCGGAGTTGATTGGGATGGCCGTGGCTATCCTAATAATATGGAAAATGACTTGAGTATGCCGTCTGCTGATATATTATATAGTATAAAGGATGTATACAGCAAAATCAACGGTAAAAAAATTACGGACTTGCATCCGGAATGGCTGAATAATAATACAACTTCTGAAATCAAAATCACCAAAGCTACGGAATTAAGTCTTGTATTCGTCACGAGTGGAGCCCAGTTTAATAATACAGTAGGATTCTTTACTTATACCACGGGAACTACTCCTACAGAAGCCTCTATTCAGAAGGTATTGGCGTTCCCTAATGCGTCTCCTATAACTAAAACGTCTGATAATGGTAATGGTTCATTGCTTTGTGGTCACGAAGTGAAACTTAAATACTGGAATGAGTCAGAGCAAAAATTTGAAGATAAATTTCCGGCAGGTGTTACTGTTGGATGGTGTTTGCAGGCGATGGGCTTTAATAAGGGTAATATTGTGAATGGTATGGGAATTCGTTACTCTTATAGTTCAATGAACTCGGATAATGCCCAGCGTGTGGTAGCATTGCGTGAGAAAGGTTCTGATCAGATTGTGGCTATTGGGTTTGAGGATAATAAAGACTATGACTATTGTGATGCTGTGTTCTATCTGAAAGTTGCTGAATCGGGAGCTATAGATACGGATGGACCGGAATTGCCTCCTGTAGATCCTCCCAGTGATAACACTGTTTCTTATAAAGGTACATTGGCTTTTGAGGATATGTGGCCTTCATTAGGTGACTATGATATGAATGATGTGGTTGTAGAATACCAGTCAACTCTTTATCGGAATGTAATAACTAATAAGGTATTTAAAATAGTAGATGAATTTACTCCTGTTAATAATGGAGCTCTCTATAAATGTGGTTTTGGGTATCAATTATATAAACTGGCACCGGACAGAGTTCGGAAAATAACCGTTGAAGGTCCTGACGGTTGGAGTGTAGAAGAAGGGCAGGCACATCCTACTATTCTATTGTTTGATGATGTAAAAAGTGTGCTAAAGAAAACATTTACTGTCACAACAGAATTAGCGGATGTGGATCAAGATGATGTGTTACCTCCGTATAATCCGTTTATTTTCGTAAATAGCAGAAGTACGGAAGTACATTTGGTGAATTATCCTCCTACCGGTAAAGCTAATATGGACTTGTTCAATACTAAGGATGATGTGTCAAATGTAGCTGCAAATATCTATTATTTAGCGCCTTATGATGAGGTTTTAAACCTGATGCCGTTTGGTATAAATCTTCCTATACTTAATTGGGGAGCTCCTGATGAGAAAGTGAAAGTTTACGATACTTATCCTGGTTTTATTGGTTGGGTGACATCAGGAGGCACAAAGAACACTAACTGGTATAAAAAATAGAAAACAATTGCATTGATTGCAATAGAAAAAAGCATATTTTTGTCTTGCTGATAAATAGCAAACAAAAATATGCTTTTTTTATGAAACGACCGATGTTTATTTCTATCTTCTTTTGTAGCGGATTTGTCTGCGGATTGTTATCTTGTAATAGTAATGAGGATTCACTTCAGAATCGAAAAATCGCATTAGGGAAGCGGATTTTTCAGGATACTACACTTTCTGAACCGGTTGGACAGTCTTGTGCAACTTGTCATACAATAACTAAGGGGTTTGCTGATCGTGAATCTCGCATGGTTTCTGAAGGTGCTGTACGAGGTCTTTATTCTCAACGTAATGCTATGACTGTTTGTTATTCAGCATATGTTCCTCCTTTATCCTTTGATAATGATGAAGGTACTTATGTCGGTGGGCTTTTCTGGGATGGTCGTTCTGTTTCATTGCAAAGCCAAGCTGGTGAACCATTTCTTAATCCTGTGGAAATGGGAAATCCTGACACCTGTTTTGTTGTTGAAAAAATATGCCATGCGCCCTATTATGCAGAATTGATTAAAATCTATGGCAAGACTTCAAACAAAGATTCTCTTTATACTTACATTACAGATGCTCTTGCTGCTTACCAACAATCAGATGAAGTGAATCCTTTTTCTTCGAAATACGATGCTTGGGAAGATGGGAAATATACTTTTACCGATTCGGAATGCCGTGGAATGGAGCTTTTTAAAGATAAAGCCATGTGTGCTGAATGTCATATTCTAGACAAGGATGAACGGGCCGGGCGTGTCCTTTTTACTGACCATACCTATGACAATCTAGGTATTCCTCGTAATCCGGAGAATCCACATCTACGCATACCTGCTGATTATTTTCTGTTGACCCCTGATAGCGTAGATCTTGGTTTAGGAAGTGTTGTTGGTAGAGAAGAGGAAAATGGTAAGTTTCGTGTTCCCACTTTGCGAAATATTGCCTTGACTGCTCCTTATGGGCATAATGGTTACTTTAAGACTCTTGAAGAAATTGTTCACTTTTATAATGTGCGTGATGTTGGTAATGAATTTCCTCCGGCTGAGTATCCTGCTACAATCAATCGTGACGAGCTGGGAAATCTTGGTTTGACTTCTGAAGAAGAGGCTGATCTTATAGCATTCATGAAAACGTTAACAGATGATTTTAAGCCTGTTCAGAAGTAGCTACTACTGTGAATAATGCCGGATAAGTTTAAAATAATGTTATAAAACATACGTTTTTTAATGATTCTGTTTGCGTACACGGAAAAACTTTCTACCTTTGTATCGCAGTTGGGAAACTGCTCATGATTTTGACTTTTAAATAAATTAGTTTTGTAGTTTTCAATAAAGGAATTAGTTAGGTAAAAAGATTAGTTAATAGTTTTTCATAGGCTAAAATTTGGATTAAGAAATTTAGGTAATTAGTTATAGAAAAGGTAAAAAAGAAGATTGTGTTTTTATAGGTAGTAGAATTTTCAGGTAAAAAGAAGATTGATTTTTAGGTAACAAGTTTTAGATGCAGTTGAAAGAAAAGCCTCTATGGCTTTTCTTACAGAGGCGAGAGGTTCGTGAGAGCTTGCTCGTTTTTTTATGTTCCATTATGAAAAATGGGACATTTTATTTTTTTAAGAAATGATGATTATTTCAGCCATTTTTTGTATATTTGTGGCATTATCTACATAAAAAATTAATTTTGGAACAGGTACTGCTTATATTCGATTGGATTTTATACGTATTGTTTGCAATAAATGTATTGTATTTATTGGTTTATAGCCTGGCGTCGCTCCGGCGCCACCCCGATAAACCGGTTCTTGCGAAAGAGCATAAGCGGTTTGCTTTGCTGATAGCTGCGTATAAGGAAGATACTGTTATTATAGATACGGTACAGGCCTGTCTAGCACAGGATTATCCAAGTGATAAATACGATGTAGTCGTGATTTCAGATCACATGCAGCCTTCTACAAACGAAAAACTCCGTGCGTTACCAATTAAGCTGCTTCAGGTGGATTTTGAGAAAAGTACGAATACGAAATCGCTGAAGGCTGCTCTTGAGTATTTGGATAAAGACTCCTATGATGTAGCTTTAATAATAGACGCTGATAATGTCATAAATTCATCCTATCTCGTAGAGTTGAATAATGCTTTTGGCAATCCGGAAGTACAGGTGGTACAGACGCATCGGATCGCAAAGAATTTAAATACAAATATGGCTTATCTGGATGCAATTAGTGAGGAGATAAATAATTCCATATTTCGTCTTGGACATGTGAATCTGGGTATGTCAGCTGCTTTGATAGGTTCCGGTATGGCATTTGAGTACTCTTTATTTTATAAAGCTATGATGAGTAATACTTCGGTTGGAGGTTTTGATCGGGTATTGGAAATGAAGCTGCTTTTCCACCGCGTATTTTTCCACTATTTGCCCGATACGTATGTGCTGGACGAGAAGATACAGAAAACGAAAAATTTTTATCAGCAACGCCGTCGTTGGTTGTCGGCACAGTATTATAGTTTGGGTGAATTTGTACATCATTTGATTCCGGCCATTCGTGACCGAAAATGGGATTTTTGTGATAAACTTTTTCAGCAAGCTTCCTTTTCGCGGGTATTATTGCTGGGATTCACTTTTCTATTTTCCCTTTGTCTTTCTATTTGGTATCCCTCGTTGGCCTGTAAGTGGTGGGTAATTTTCGGGCTGTTGTTGCTGGCATTGGTCGTAGCCATTCCCCGCCGTTTCTGGAGGTGGCGTCTTGTCGAGGCAGTTTGCTTTGTTCCTTATTCATTCTTGCTGATGTTTATAAACTTGTTCCGCTTGAAAGAGGCGAATAAAAGGTTTATCCATACGGAGCATGGGGTGGAAGAATGATGTCTTAGTCTTTTAATCAATAAGATAGAATCATTAGGATATAAAAGTTATTTTTGCAGTACGATACGACATGATGAAACTATACTGTCAAAGAAGTTTCATTACTGTTAGTTTAATGACACACCCATATTCCCAAGTTTGGGTATGTGTATGGATTAGTGGAAAAAAGTTTTTCCTGATTATGAGTGGAGAAGTCATTTGATTCCTTTCTTTCACACGGCTCCTTTACAGCCATTGAGTTTCATCCGGAAATGATAGCAAATGATGAATTGTCCGATGAGCGATTGGTGTCTGTGGTATTTGAAAAACGTAAAAGACTTTGTATATTTTGGATAAAATGAATTGTGGGAATTTTGCAATAGTTATAATAAAATGAATCGTGGTGTTTTGTTGATTTCTATTTTCATTTTATTTTTTTCTTAGAAATTTCTAATGCTTTAAAAGGCATTATCTTTTCTTTGTTCTTAATAAATTGGGGGCGTTATTTATAGAGGGGATTCTACTGGAACTAATAAATGTTACATTATCCCCCCCCGTGAAAGCTCATTTAAAACGTTTAGGAATGGCGTGTTGAAAGAAATATGACTCCAAAAACATTGCATTTTTAATGATGAAAAAGTATCTCCAACTTCAGAGTTGGTAACCAATCGAGACAGTTTTGTATCTCCAACTAAGTGTCCCCAACGGTATCCTCAATTTCCCTTTTAACATTTATGATATCTGCGTATCCTTGTCGCTATTTAGTCCATTCCTGCTCTTGGCGGTGTACAATAGTGGCTTGGTGCAACAATTTGATTTGATTTTGTTTATGAAGCAAAAAACGGTTTTGCATTGAAAATCAGTTGTTTGTTGATAATGCCTCTTCAGAGCTTAATGTACATGACGTTTTATTCCTTTTAAGATATGCTGCCTAAACAGCTGTAATACAAAAGCGGCTTTATGAAATGCCCTTAATTGCTTGTTTCCGGACATTTCACAAAACCGTTTTAGGATTTTTAGGATTGTGCTTTCGATAATTCAGAAACATCGAAGCACGGACACTCTTTCGTCCATTCCATTGGCTCCACCTCTCCATTTCCGTTCACATCCGGGCTCAAATCCCGGTGCCCTACAATTCTCGCCTCCGGATAATCCATTTTCAGTGCCCTCACCAGCACCTGCAGTGAATGCCGTTGCCACTCCGTTCGTGTATCCTTTGCCATCCCGTGGCAGTTCAAGCCACCTTCATAGCAAATTCCAATGCTATGGGCATTATAGCCCTTCGCGTGGGCGCCGACCCTCTCGACCGGGCGTGTGGATCGGATATCACCGTTGCGGCGGACGTAGAAATGATAGCCTGCGCCATCAAAACCACGGAGGCGGTGAGCGGTATCCAGGTCGCACTCGGTAAAGGGGCGGTCCTCGCGAGTGGCGCTGCAATGGATCACAATTAGATCAATTCTTCTCACAGATTCATCGCGTTTGCGCTAAAAGCGCCTATTACGGCCGAAGCCACTGCGATGATTACTTTCAGAATCTTGTCCCAAGTCGTTTTTTTCATATTGATAGGTGATTAATGCGAAGCAGGATCCTGCTTCGCATGATTAATAATTAGTTATTAGCGGGCTGCGCAGCCTTTAATTTTTAAAGCCGAAGGCTTTAGGCCTTACCCCAGCGGATTTTCATCCAGGCCGCCGCCTTCGCCGCTGCCACCGGAAGAAGAACCGCCGCCGCCGTTACCGGACGAGCTGCTATCTTCCGACACCAGTTCGAAGACGATGTTGTTCGGTCCCCCCTTGGTGGTCGCAACGCTGTCGTTCGCCAGTCGCAGGGTGTTGGCCACTTTGAAGCGAATGTTGACACGTTCGATATTCTTCACCGTACAATCCTTAGCCGCGTCGGTGGCACGGCATTTGAAGGTGGTGTGGAAAATTCCGAAGCCGTCCAGGCGGACGCTGTTACCGTCGGTCATCGCTTGGCGCATTTGGCGCACGATGGCTTTACCTACGTGTACCACATCCTCGGCCGACATTCCGCCCAGGGCCTCGATGTCCTGTGCGATACGTTGCAGGTCGAACATTTTGGCATCTTTCGGTTTACGCTTCAGGGTGTAAACCATAGGAGATGTTTTATCTCCGATTTTCTTGTGACGCTGTGTGCGTACTACTAATGCATTTGCCATTATTTTACAAATAATTTAGAGTGAATAAATGGTGAATTATTTCATAACCTTTTCGGTAGTAAGGAAGACACCTTTCTTCCGGTTGGGTGAAACAAAGATACGGCATGCCACCGGTGTGTATGGAGGTTCAGAGAGTTTCGCGGAGGTTTGCGGAGGAAAAAAGAGCTTTTCGGAGGATAAACGTTGGGAAATACGGGTAGACGGTGCGAAACTGTGTGAAAAAGGTGGAAAATGATAGTGGAGAATAGGTGGGATTACGAAGGGCGGAAAAAGGAAAGGGAGCCCTAAGGCTCCCCTAAAACATTGACTATCAAACGTACTTGGGCAGGTGTGTAGCACCTGTCGGTGCGGCTCAGTCCTGTTTCCTGCAGGCGCTGCTCCAGCCCGGGAGCTTTTCGTATCCACGTGTTGAAGCGGTTGACGGCTGTCTGCTGGGCTACTCCGCGGATGTAGCACATGGCCAATTCGCCTTTCCCGTAGCAGCGTATCACAAAGCAGATTTCTAAAATGGAATCATCAGTTTTTTGCATATTCAAAAATGAATGTTTTGTTGCTTATATTGGATGCCTTTAATTATATGCAAATGTACTGAAAATTAATCAAATAAGCAACCTTGTTCCGAAGTATTTTCAAGCCAATTTTCATTGTCGAACACCGTGTTTATCGGTCCCGGTCTGTCACCGTCCGGTCCATGCACGATGGCTTCTTCGCAGGGCCAGTAGCGCCCGTTGATGCGGTTGTAGACGAATTTGGCGTTGGTGTGGGCGCTACCCAAATGCTTGAACCGGACTTTGTCGATGTGGACGGTGACGATTTCCTTATCGTCGTTGCGATCTACGATAAGACAGTAGTCGGCCATGTTACCGAAGTTGGCGGAACCGTTGATGTCGTTCATCTCTGCACGTCGCCGTTCGCCGTTGGTGGTGTTGCGGTTCACCTTGCGCGGATGCGCCACGAGGATAACGAGGCACTTGTGTTGCTGGGCGAATCGGCTCAGCTTGTTCAGCAGCGAGGTGATGTATTGCAGTTCCGTTTGTCCCGGTTCCAGTTGCTGGTCAATGCGGTTTAGCGGATCTATGACAAAGATGCGCATCCCGCGGCGACGCACCAGTTGGCGGGCTTTCTCAAGGATGCAGTCCACGGTGTAGCTTCCCGTGTCCGGTAAGATGTGCGTCACGTTGTCCGTCAGCCAGCGCACCACCCGGTTGTAGAGGACTTCCGTCATACCCGCTCCGGGGCGGAACGGATGTCCGGTCAGCTTTTCGGAGAGCTTGGCCAGGTGGTATTCCATGGGCATGTTTTCGGGACTGAAGTAGCCGATTTTCCACCCGTGCCTCAAGCAGAGGCGTAGGACGAGTTCATCGATGAATTCTGACTTTCCATCGCCGGGAAAGCCGCTCGTCACCACGAAACGCCCGGTTTCGAAAGTGCAATTCGCATCCAGATTGTCCCAGCCCGTTTCAGCGCCCCGTTGAAGGCCGTTTTCGAAGAGTGTGCGGAAGGCATCTTGGCGGTCTTCGGTGGTGAAGACGCCTTCCAGCGGGATTTCTTCGGCCTGCGCTAAGGTGATGAGCAGACTTTCGGCTCCGTAGCGGACGAGATGCTCGTTAGCATCCTTGCATTCCGGCCCGAAGCGTACCAGACGGCAGCGTTCGGCTCCGAGGCGCCGCACGAGTTCCCGTTGCAGCAGCCGGCCGGAGTTGTCCTCGTCTGTGGCGATGTAGATGAGTTGCTTCGGCTCGAAGTGCGTATCCACAAAGCGATCCATCCAGGTGAGGTTGTTCTGCGCGCCGGCGGGCACGGAGATCACGTCCTTTCGTCCGGCGCTCATGAAGGCGGCGGCGTCGAATTCGCCCTCGGTGATGATGCATTCCGGAGTGTCCAGTATGGCGTCAATGTTGTAGGGGATCAGCTCGGCGCCTTTCACCATCATGAAGTGTTTGCGGCCGCTGCGGTACTTGGTGTTGATGAGTGTACCGTTTTCGAAATAGTTGAAGCAGAGGCAGTTTTCCAGTTCGTGGCTTTCGGGCAGCATGATGCATTCTTCGGTGATGCGCAGTTCGGCCAGCAGGTGTTGTGCCAAGCAGCGTTCCTGTGTCCAGTACCGTTCCAGGTTCTCGCTGAGCTTTGCCTTGGCGGCGTCGAAGACGGGGCGGCGGAAATGGGAGGGGAGCTTGCTGGCACGGTTGTATTTTTCTTTTAGCTGTTGCCGTTCCCGCTCTTCGGCATCATCGGGCACGTAGAACTTGTGACCGCAGTGATGACAGTAGCATAAACCCTTGTCCAGATCGATGGAGAACGATTTGTTGCCTTTGTGTCCGCGGGTGGCGTTACACTCCGGACAAATGGTTTTGATTTTGCCGCTGGTGCGACCGAGGGTGTCGATTCCGTACTTATGAAAATTTCTCATATTTCGTTGAATTGTTTAAAATTATTTTTGGAAAATCATTTGTAAAGTCGTTTGGAAATGCCACACTTCAGTGTCTCGAATGCCGCACTTCGTGGGGGCAAATGCCACACTTGGATGAGCGTGATCTGTGGCATTTGCTTTGTTCAGCTGTGGCATTTGCCTTGTTCAACTGTGGCGTTTGCTTTGTTCAACTGTGGCATTTGCGAGCTCCATGAGCGTGTGGCTTCATTCCAGAAAGCGGTGGCGTCCGGTCGGGGAGGGGCATTGTCGGGAATAGTGCAGCCCAGATAGGTGCGTCGGCCGTCGATGCGCTGTTCATAGCGGTAGGGGTCGGGCGGGGCAGCAGACTTCTGCTTGGCATCGAGTGCCAGGAGGGTTGCGTACAGGGCTTGCGAAGTGCGTTGCCCGCAGCTTGTATAGTTCACGAAGTAGCGGCGCGCATCGCTTTCGGTCAGCATGTCGTGCCATTTGTCGTAGACTTCGATATGCTGCTTGAAGCAGTCCACGGCCGCCTTGATGTGGCGCATCAGCAGTTCTCCGTAGCCGCTGTGCATGCAGGTCAATTCAAGCCAAGGAGTTCTTTCCGCCAGTCCGTCCACCAATTCCCGCCAGGGACGTATGGGACGCAGCGGTGCTTGCGGCCGGCCGAAGTCGTCGCAGACGGTAAGTGTATTCGGAGAATTATTGGCATCATTATCAGCATCAGCAGTAGTTTCTTTTTCTTTTGCTGCTGCTGTTATTATATCTTTTATATTCTCTTTAAATACTTTGCAGGCTATTTCTTCAACGGTGCTGTTTTTTAGTATGTTACCTTGATTTTTGACCTGGCTTTCCAGATCCAGCTCTGACGTTTTTTGCCGATTTTCATCATTTTTTGCATCGGAACCGGCGTTTTCTCCAGCATTTTTTGCCGTTTCTTTTTCTTTCTTCTTCACCGGATTCAGTTCTTCGGGACTGAAAAAGCCGTCTTCTTCAAGATTGAAAAGTTGGAATTCGTAGATGATTTTCTTCAGGTAGTTGAGCGGCATCTTTTTGCTCTTGCAGTAAGGGCGCAGATATTCCAGTTTTGCTCTGGGGGCAGGCAGTATGGAGAGTTTCTCGATGATGATCCAGTAGGCTCCGGTTCCTCTGGGGCCTTCCTTGTCGAACAGATCTTGCATTCGTGGGTCGTGCATGGCCATGAGCGGGTGTTGCAGGTAAAAATTTCTTTTCATTACAATTGTTTTAATTTGATTAATCACTTGTGGGAAAATGTTGCGTAAGGCGGAGTAGCCTGTTGTGGCGACGGCGTTTTTTCGTAGCGTTTTCTCTTGACGGCGTCAAAGATAAGCATAGCCCAAAGCTCCGGAATGTACGGTCTGTCCACTACTTGTCCGTGTCAGAATAGCTTCGGGACAAGGTCTAGTGGGCCTAGACCGTACATTTGGAATAAATAGTTACGCTTTGTTAAAATTAAGACTTATTACGAATTGGGGGAGCCCTGACACCGAAGAGCACATTACGGTTGTTACATGCAATCATCTGGCGGTCATTTTTTTAGCTTCTTTTTGCCCGGGGTCTGGCTGTATCTGTGAGTGACCTCGCGAATGTGTCCCAGTGCTAGTTTCAGGCGTATGCTGATATTGCCTTTGCCTTCAAACAGATCCTTCACGCCTTGGGCGAAAAGTTCCAGTACGATAAATTCCAGTTTTACATGGTTTGTTTCGATCAGAATGTTGAAGATTTCTACATGATCTCCGTTAGTAACGGATAGTTCAAATGTTTTTTTTCATGATTTTTGTATTAATAAAATAAATGGCGGCAAAGGTAAAAATACCCAGAGAGGGAGTTTGGTAATTTTTGGGATATAATTGGTGTTTATTGTTTTGATGAAAGAAATCCGCGGAAGGTGCCTCGGATAACGGCCACTGCCAACCGAAATTTTCCGTGTAGCAGATATACCATTGACTTTTTAGGCGCAGCAATGAGAGAGATGTATAGGCAGGACAGGATTTTTTCGCCGCCCGGTATGTTTCGACGGGCGTACAGGATACGGGCGCGTGAGAGATAGAATTCTCTTAAGGGGGTTCCTTTCTTGGCTGTCATGCTTTCCTTGTGGTAGACCACGGCTTCGGGTTCGTACCATAATTTATACCCGGCCCGGTGTAGCTGTGCCGACCAGTCAAATTCTTCGTAAAACAGAAAGTAGATTTCTGTCATTGTGCCTGCTTGTTGCAGGGCGTCACGACGTACCATCATGGCGGCGCCATGCAGGGAGGCGGTTTCGCATGCTATCCGGTAGCTGGGCTGGTCTTTTTCGTTGAAGCCGATGGCGGCATTGCGCAGCGTGATGCGTGAAAATGGGGTGAAGCCGGCGTATTGTAGTGTGTCGGGTGCATAGCTGTATTTTAGCATGGGCGATACGCCGCCGTTTTTGGGGTCTGCTTCTAGCCGGTGGATCAATGTTTCCAGTATAGGCTCTTTGATGATCGTGTCATTATTGAGGAAAAACAGATAATTGCCTTCAGCTACTGTCAGTCCAGCGTTGTTGCCTCCGGCAAACCCAGTATTGGTGTTTTGTACGACTTTTACTTCGGGGTAGCGCAGCTTGATTTCATCGGCTTCGGGCATGCGGGAGCCGTTGTCCACTACGATGATTTCATAGGGATGGGTTTCGTGCTTGCGGAATGAGGCGATCATTTCGCAGGTGTCGGCAAGGCCGTTGTAGTTGACGGTGATGATGGAAACGAGGGGAGATATGTGGCTTTCCATTTTCTTTCTTTTCATTGATTATCTGCAAAGATAAGTTTTCTCTGCTGATTTATTCTCATGAATGATAATATATGCAAAAAAAATAGTTTCTTTGTGCTATAAAATACAAGAAGTATTATATTAATATGAAAAAAATAAGGATAGCCTATTGTATTCCTGCACTTTATTATCCTAGCGGCATGGAGCGTGTTCTTATATTGAAGGCCAATTATCTGGCGTGTCATGGATATGAAGTTCACATCATATTGACTGATGGAGGAGACAAGCCGCCTTATTTTCCGCTGGACCCTTCTGTCAGGCTGCATCAGTTGGACATAGATTTTGAAGAGCCATACCGTTATGTGTTTCCTCTCCGTGTGTGGCTCTACCGGGTGCGTATGCGAATACTGAAGAAAAAGCTGAACGAATGTCTTTGCGCCTTGAAACCTGATATCACGGTGTCGCTGTTGCGACGCGATATCAATGTCATCAACCGAATGACTGATGGTAGTCTGAAAATGGGTGAAATACACTTTGACCGTATGCACTACCGCAATTTTAATGTATCCTGGTTACCTTCGCGGCTCAATGCCTGTATTGAACGCCGTTGGATGAATTCTCTGATACAAGAATTACGTCAACTTTCCAAATTTGTAGTGTTGACCCATGAAGATGCTGCTTTCTGGCCTGAATTGCAGAATGTCCACGTTATTCCAAATCCCGTTCCCTTTTTTCCCGACACGGTTTCCGATTGCTCCAACAAGCAGGTCATTGTCATGGGGCGCTATGTTGCGCAAAAAGGCTTCGATCGCTTGATATCCGCATGGCGCATGGTGGTGGACAGGCATCCCGACTGGACGTTGCGCATTTATGGCGATGGGCATCTGCGTGAGCGGCTACAGCTACAAGTGGAAGATCTGAAGTTGACGGACAGCTGTTTTCTGGAACGTTCCATTTCTGACGTGGTCTCTAAGTTCTGTGAAAGTTCCATATCCGTATTGAGTTCACGTTTCGAAGGTTTTGGGTTGGTTATTGTAGAAGCGATGTCCTGTGGGATTCCGGTGGTCGCATATACTTGCCATTGCGGACCGCGCGATATCATTACCGACGGAAAAGACGGGATTCTAGTGTCCGAAGGAGATATTGCCGGTCTTGCCGAAGGCATCAGTCGACTGATCGAGGATGAAGAGTTGCGCCGCAAGATGGGAAAAGAGGCCCGTCGGAGGGCTGCGGACTACCGGATGGAGGTGATAGGTGCGCAGTGGATTGAATTGTTTGAATCATTATTGTCTCGTCCGGTGCAGGATGAAGGTAATTAATAAAGTTTAGTTTATGAGTTGGTACAGTCGTTATTTGCAAGTTTATGAGAAAAATTTCGATGAAGTGGCTTTTGCCGGGATTATATCGGAAATACGTTCTAACTTGAAGAAGCTCCAGAGTGACGCACCTTTGGTTACGGTCTCTATCATTGCATACAATGAAGAGAAGCACTTGCTGGCCTGCTTGTGGGCGCTGAGTGAGATGAGAACTCGCTATCCCATTGAAATTATCGGGGTAAATAACGATTCTCAAGATCGCACGGCCGATGTGTACCGTGCTGTCGGTTTGCCTTTTTATACCGAAATGCAGCACAGTTGTGGCCATGCTCGCCTCTGCGGACTGATGAAGGCGCGTGGCAAGTATCATGTAAATATTGATGCGGATACGCTTTATCCTCCCTCCTATGTGGACGCTATGATCGATGTCATGGAGAAGCGTGCGGATGTGATGGGAGTCAGTGCCACATGGGGATATTATCCGGACGGACAGCATTCCCGTACCGGCCTTTATTTCTATACGCTTTTCCGTGACTGCTATTTATGGTTGCAGTCTTTCAAGCGTCCGGAGCTCAGCGTTCGCGGATTGGTGTTTGCCTATCGGACGGAGGAAGCCAGAAAGGTAGGCATTCGTACTCACATCATTCGTGGCGAGGATGGGGCTTTGGCGTTCGGCCTTCGTGAATATGGGCGTATCGCTTTTCTTAGAAACTCTAAAGTGCGTGCGGTGACGGGTTATGGAACCGTGGGTGGAGGCTCTTTGTTTGGAAGTTTCCAGAGCCGGGTGTTGCAGGCATTCAAGAAAATAAAACATGTGTTTACATCAGCCGAGGAGTATAAGGATGAGGAATCTAATCTGATAAAGTAGTAATTTTTCTCTTTTTAAAGATGTCTCAGTAATATTCTGATTTCTCTTTGATAGGATAGTCGCCGTATGTCGAAATCTTGATATACGTCAATATTAATCCTGTCATTTACAATTAATGAAAGGATGCGGCTCAAGTCTATGCCATCTTCTTGTTTTACGAAAGATCCATATTTTTCTTGTTCAATTAAGTCTCTTGCACCACCTACGTCTGTGCTCACCATGTAGTTCCTGAAACGTTTCGCTTCATTCAGCACAATGCCGTAGCTTTCCCAGCGTGAAGTGCATACAAAGACTTTCGCTCGGTTGTACCATTCCCACAGTTCTTTCTTGCTCTCTATTTTTCCGGCAAACACGACTTGCTCTTTCTTTTCCGGGTATTTTTGGTAGAATTCCTCTATGGCTTGACGAAACTGATTTTCCACAGGGCCTATTAAGACAAATTTCCACTCCTTCAGTTCCATACAGCCTAATGCATCCAGAATCATCTCCGTGTTTTTCTGATGAGTTCCCAAACGTCCTACGGTAATGATCAGATTTTCTTTTTGTTGGAATTTCCGTTCTGAGACGCCGGATGCAACGAATGCTTCTTCATCAAAAGCATTGGGGAGTAATACGAGCTTTTGGAGCATTATTTTACTAAAATCACTGTCGTAGCACAGAAAATCATAAGCCTGCGACGTTTCGCATGATAGTGCGGTTATCTTCTTCAGGCATTTCGTATATATCATTTTCCGCAACGCCTTACCAAGAAAAGAATGCTTATCTAGATTAAATTCCTGGCCGGAACCAGTGTCTAGTTTGATGTATATCTGCCCATGCTTATTCAGAAGTTTGTAAAGCAGGATGTTGACGTATGTCTCCAGCTTCCAGTGAAAGCACACCAACAAGTCGATGCGTGAAGCGTTTTGCAGAAGATACTTTATGTATACGAGGATTCTCCGATACGGGTTGTGGCCCAGCGGTTGCTTGGTAAATATCAATCCTTTCTTCGTCATAGAAGGGAGTAGCCGGGCTACTTCTTCGGAGTAGCCGCAGCAGATTTCTACGTCATAGTCTAAAGCCTGTCCCAGGTAATAGGGCACCAGCACTACGTCTTTTCCGAACTCTAGCGAATTCAGTTTTCTCCAAAGCAGTGTCAGCCGTTTCTTTCTTTCTTCCATACATTTCAATTTTTAAGCCAAAAAACAATCCGGTTTTTGAAACCGATGTATCGGGATAGGTGCAACCGGCGGAAGCGACAGAAAGTTTCTATCTTTTCAAGCAAGGTCATCCGGTGTCCTAACCAAATCACTGAGTTCAAGGTTTTTCTTAAATAAAGGTCGATAATGGACCTCCATTCGGGATGCTGTTGGGCCCAACTGCGTATTTGTGTACATACCGTGGTGTATCCTTCTATATTGCGCATGCTGAAACCGGCCGTCATAGTCGAATGATCCCGCATTCTACGTTTGAAGAATGGTTGTGGAATGTAGCCTACCCGTTTGGCGTTCAGCATGATTTGTACAACGAAGATAGTGTCTTCATGAATCACTCCGGCCGGAAATCCGCTGAAATGCTTTTTGAGGAAGGAGTGTCTGGCGAAGCATAGCCAGGGGACGACGTAGAATAGGTCGTGTTCCAATTCGTAGTGCATCAGTTCCATTCCGTTCCATGGCTCCCGCTTGTCAATCCGTCCTTTTCTACAATAACTGAAACTGGCAGGTGAATTTGATGTTTCCTGGATGGTTTCGGCATCAAAGGTTACGAAATCCAGATTTTCTTGTTCGCATTTTTCATAACATTGCCTCAGTGCATCCGAATCCAGAATATCGTCACTGTCCATAAAGTAGATATATTCACCGGTTGCCAGTAGCAGTCCGTTGTTGCGGGCTACGCCTTGTCGCTGGTTGGGTTGTATGGAATATCTGATTCTGCTGTCCTTGCGGGCATATTCTTCAATAATTTGCTGGCTATTGTCGGTAGAACCGTCATTGATAAGTATGATTTCTAGACTTTTCAGCGTCTGGCTGCAAATACTGTCTAAGGACTCGTACAGGTAGGCATCTGTATTATATACAGGGATAATGACGGAAACCTTGGGAGATGTACCGACAGAAGAACTGTTACTCGACATTTTTATCGTTTTTGGTATCAGACAAAAGTAATAAATCTAATTAGAATTATTATCATCTCTTCAGATAAATATCTTATGTTTTAGTCGTTTTTTTATCTTAAAACTCCTATCTTTACCTTCAAGAAAAGAAAGTGTTGGAAATTATCAGTAGAGTTTTTAAATAATGATTTATATTCGATTAAGCGGTCGCTTTGGTAATTATCTGTTTCAAATAGCGGCAGGTGCTTCTTTGGCGAAGAAGTATGGTACGGACTTCAAGGTAGTGGTAGCTCCCGATACAGAGGCTATATCCACCGTCAGCAAAGAATCTATGTGGAAATATGTTTCTTCTTTCAAGGAGAATATCTTCCGTGAAATTGAGTTTGTGCATGAAGTGCCGGGAGATGTATCACTGTATAGTTGGCGTGATTTTCCGTACAAACCAATTCCCTATGACGGAGGGGATCTGATGATTGACGGATATTTCCAGTCTCATGAGTATATTGATAATGATTTGATGCAACAATTGTACGCTATGCCCGAAGCGATAGGAGAAAAACTGACTCAAAAATATGGAGAGATTTTGAAGCAGCCTTTTACTTGTATTCATGTGCGCAGGGGGGATTATTGCAAGCTCCCTCATCGCTTCAGCATTTGCTCGATGAATTATTTTCGGAAAGCTGTCGGGCTAATAGGAAGGGAAACCCTTTTTATGGTAATAAGCGATGATCTGAAATGGTGCAAAAAGCATTTTAAAGGACGGAACTTTGTGTTTGCAGATAAAGGAAACTCTATGTTGGAAGACTTCTATTTGCAAAGTCTGGCTACGAATAATGTTATCAGCAACAGCTCTTTTAGTTGGTGGGGAGCTTGGCTGAATACAAATACGGATAAGAAGGTATTTTATCCCACCCCATGGTTTGGACCACACTATTCTCACTATGATGTGTCTGATTTATGCCCGGATGAATGGTGTGCTTTACCCAATCGTACCCCATTTTATTACCAACTGAAATCAGTCTGGATACGGCTGGAAATGAAGATAAGGCACAGATTGGAGCGAAAGTGATACTTGCTGTTTAATATTTGTGGAGGATGTTTCTCACTTTAGCGACAATATCGTATTCTTTGCGCCATTGTAAATAACCTCCCCATAGAATCAGTGCCAAAAGACTTTTCACGCAGAGGGAAACCACTATATTCCAATCGGATGAACAGAGGGAGAGGGGATACAGTACTCCCCCGATGAGCAATGTGATGATTAAAGGGGAGATGAGCTGTCTGTACAAATGCAGCATATTGCGACGGAATTGATAGTGATAGAGTTGCCAATAGCATTGGATGAAACATAGAAAATACGAAATCAGCATACTGTAAGCAAAAGCTTCCAATGTACGAAAAAATAGGATGCACACCAGAAATCCGGTACAGGTGGCAACGGCTGTGAAAATGCCGCAAATAAAAAGCCCGCGCGTGTCATTCGTGCTTTGAAAGAACGATCCGGAAGAGGACATCACTATTTGAAATCCGACGGTTAATGAAAGTATCTGAAAAGCGGGTATAGATGGTTCCCACTGAGAGCCAAATACGAAAAGCATCAGTTCGCGTCCACAAAAGAAAAGGAGTATGCCCAACGGGAAACCGATGAAAGCCAGCAGACGTACCATCCGCTCATTGATGGTAGCTAATTTATCCGTTTCCTTTTGGTAATCGGACAAGATGGGATGAAGCACGGGGGTGATGACGTATGTGATGTTTTGTATGGGAAGAGACATTAGGCGATAGGATTTTTCATAGTAACCGAGTGGTGCCATACCGATATATTTTCCTATCAGCATCTTATCCAGGTTACGGATGAAATAACTCATTACATTAAAAAGGAATTGGTACATGGAATACGCCCATATCTTTTTTATACTCTTGATTCCCCATGTCCACAGAAATTTCTGCGGGTATTTCTTCAGCGAAATGAAGTAAATCAAAACACTCGACAACACAGGCTGGATCAGCAGAGTATAAAGTCCGGCTCCCAGCAACGCGGCACCTACGGCAATAGCGCCTACCGTTATTTGTATGATAAAAGTGCGCCAGGCAATAAACTTAAAGTCTTTATCCTTAAAGAACAACGTGTTGGGCACAGTTCCGGCGGAAGCAAAAAACAAATTCACGGAGAGAAGCTGACATATAGGTAGCAGGCGCTCATCCTGATAATAGTCGGCTATGAAACCGGTGGAAAGAAAGAACAGAACGCTCAGTATAATTCCTATCCATATCGTGAACATATAGATTTCGTTAATGTCGTGATCTGTCAATTCTTTATTTTGCACAACGGCGGAAGATATGCCTATATTGGTGAAGATGGCAAAAAAATTAATGAAAACAGTAGCTATGGCAACGGTTCCAAAATCGTCGGGACACAGCAATCGGGCAAGTATGGCCATTACGACTAATGAAATGACTAAACCGGAATATTTGGCTACTGCTGTATAGAATACTCCGGAGAGCATCTGTTGTTTGATATTTGCCATAATCTTTTTTGTTCTTAGGAATGAAATCGTATATCATCACACACTTTCTTCATTTGCTCTTTCCATGACAAATGCCGGATAGAGTTTCTGATCTCTTGTGGAGATATCGTTTGTTTCTTGCAAAATGCAATAAGTCCGGGAATGTCTATAGCTGTTTCATTTGCCGGTGCCTTTATTATATAAGGCATCTTTTCGAAGTCGTCATCCGTCTCCGAGTAGATGAATCCGAACCCCCGGGCTGCATATTCGCGGTTTTTTAAGGTTTTGATATTAAAAATGCCGCTGCGATGCCGAGCCAGGCTGCCAACGGCGAAATCCGCTTTTTCAAAAAGTGCATCCAGCTCTTTTCCATGCTTTGCGCCATGCATGAAAACGTAATCCTGCAAATTGTATGCTTGAATAGGATCTTCTATCTCTTGCTTCTCTCTTTCGCCGAAAAGGTTGCCTACAATGTGAAAATAGACCTTGTAACCAGGATTATGGGCGTAATATTCTTTCAGCCCCTTGATTAGCCGGTCGAAACCATGCCAGAAGTGTATCTCTGCAACTCCAATCAGATGCAGCTCATTTTCCATTGTACGTATCTGTTTTCGTAATGGGATGGAATTGAAATCGATGCCGTTGGAAATGCGGATGGTGCGTTGCCCGAATATCTCAGTGTCGTTGGAGAAGGTTACGACGGCATCCAGGTGACTGCAAAGGGAGTGGCGGAAGATTCTGTCTATACACAGGTTCAACTTCTGGTCAGTGAACTCCTGGTCGTAAGGGTAGGTCGGAATCTCCAATACAATCTGGGCCCCCAGTTTCTTGGCGGATTTCACAAAGTGTATGGTGAACGGATTGGCATTATGGTAGTAGCGGATATATACAAATGATATCTGCTCTTTCCGTATATAGTGGATAATGGGGGCAAATGACACCCTTTTCTTTATTTTGGCCAAAGTGCCTTTACCTAAATTTACCAGAACTTTCTCGTCAATCATCCACTGCCGCTCTCCGTTTTCACGGACTTCGTAATAACAAGTACGCACGTCCATACCGTACTGTTTGAGTGCATCTACTTGATATCTGATTTTTTTGCTGATACCATTGTACTCTTGAAAACCATAGAAAACAAGAAATAAAGCTCGCATAGTTCTCAATTATTTAAAACATTTGATACAGACGGACCAACTCGTTCGCTGTCTTTTTCCATGAAAATTCTTGTGCACGCAGCAGACCGTAGTCCTTTTGCTTTTGATAGAGGATGGAATCGTTTTCTAATTTTAGCAAGGCGTCAGAGATTTCTTCCGGTTTGTAAGGATCCACAGCCAAGGCACCCGGCCCTGCCACTTCGGGCATGGCGGACGTGTTTCCGGTAATGACAGGCGTACCGCACGCCATCGCCTCCAACATCGGAATTCCGAAACTCTCGCGGAGCGAAGGGTAGAGGAAAGCGAAGGTGGCATTATAGAGTGTCGACAAATCACGGTTAGCAATATAGCCGGGATAATACAGCTGGGATTTTATATCGGTCAGATCCTCTTGCTGCAACAGGCTGTCGATGTATTCCTCTTTCAAGTCGGCGATAAGCAACGGGCGCTTTACAGATGACTGTTGTAAGTACAGGCTATATGCCTTTAACGTTCGTGCCGCATTTTTCTTGGGATCAGTATTTCCCAGAAAAAAAAGAAAATCCTTTTGTGGGATATATTTCCGGACAATCTCCATGTTTATATCCGATTGTTGATGAAAGTGAGTACTATATCCGTTATAGATAGCTGTGATACGCTCTGAAGGTATCTGTAGAGCTTGCCGAATGCGATTACATTCAAATTTTGATACTGTAATAATCTTTTTACATTTTTTTAGAATGCGAGGAACCACCAGACGCCGATAGTGCCATCCCATTTCCTGGTAGAGGGACGAGCTTCGATGCTGTCTGGGTTCCAGATAGATTATGTCATGGAGTGTCAGCACAAGAGGAACAGGACACCTTAATGGAGCCGTATTCGAGGTGCAGTGTAACATATCTACTTTTAGGCGTTTTACAGCTCGTGGAAGAGCTACTTGTTCCCAAAGCGGGTAAGTAGGACATTTCAATTCTATGATAGAAAGGTTAGCCGACTCTTCCAAACAGCGGTCTTCGCCCGGAGCGACGATAACGAAATAATGGTTATCGTCATTCCTCTTTTGCAATTCACGAATTGTTTCCAAAGCTACAAAGTCCATTCCATGCTTGTTGGGACGAAAAATACGTTGGGCTTCAATGGCTATTCTCAAGCCTTTGGGGCTCTCGTGGGTGTCTTTTTTGTTTTTTTTTTCTTGTTTTTTTTGAATAAGAAGAAACGAGTAACGTGACTGAATATGGATGCGAATACAAGAATTGGCAGTGCCCATACTGAATATTTGAAGCGTTTGTTTACTTCTCCGTCGGGCAATGCCATGATAAATGTGATGGCAATGACAGCCAAAAGTACATACCACTTAAAGCTGAGCGACCAATCCAGAAGAGTGATGCCGGCAGCGCATAAAATGATAAGGGCTATCAGTAAGAAGCGTGAAGGCATCAGCCATTGGAATAGTTTGAGAGAATAATCCCATTCGCCTTTCAGTAACGTAATAGGCAATCTTTTCAAGGCTAATATTGTACTGCTGTATTGTGAACGAAGCCACCCGATACGTTGAGCTTCATATCCGTCGGCACTTTCTTCTTTCTTACTATAACAGACTACTTCCTCCATGTACTCGGTATAGATATTCTGCTGTAACAAAGCCGTTTCCATCGCTTTGCTTAAATCTGAGCCTTTTAGTTTGGGAGCAATTTCATGGAACATTGCAAAGTCAAACGCCATTGCAGAACCTATCAAAGCCGAAGAGAACCCCATGCGGGTATGTGCTTTACGGAAAATATTATTATTAATTTCTTCACTGGTGGCATTCAATACGGCAATGCTGGTGGTCAGGTTCTCCGTCATGCGGTGTGCCTGAATGGCATCGCATCCTGAGTAGTACGCATTGTTGAATAAGTTCAATGCGTTGGGTACAATCCGGTTGTCTGAATTGAAAATGATGACCATGTCGTATTCGGCAGGAGAGTAACGCTCCATCACTTGCTGGATGGCATAGACTTTGGTGCATTGCTCTTTGTCGGGCACAACTATATTGACTGGCATCTGTAGCAAGGTTACAAGGTCTTCTTCAGGCAGCTGGGTTGCAGCAACGGCTATGTCATACTTGTCTCTGGGATAAAGTTGAGTATCTAAAAAATGATTTATAGACTGGATTACTTCCTTGCCGTTACGTAGCACTGTGAATAATATCAGGAAGCGATGCGTCTCTTTGGCCGGGGGATAAGGGTTCTTATATTTCCCTAACGAAAAGAGTGCGCAAATGAAAAGATACAATACCGGTATACTTAATAGTAAAAACAAAATTGCATCTGCTATTTGTAAAGCGTTATTGTTTTCGTCCATCCACCAGTCTGGATTGAATATGGAAAAAATTTCGTTCATAATATGAAGTTATTGCTTATTTATGTTTATTAATTGTTTATCTATATACGCTCCGTTCATTACGAAAGCTATCATGGCTACAATTATAAAGTTTGTAGGTGGCATGCCCGGAGCATATCCGGTATATCCACTTAGCAGGATACCAAATACAGTACCTGTAAAAGCCGCCAATTCTTGTCTCAGGTATCTATCTCGGACTTTAAACATGACTATATAGCAGCAGCCTAACAGAGTTATTGCATAAATCAATATTTGTAATGCCACGCCCACTACCCCTGTTTGTATCCAGGTAGCTACAAAGAAAGAATCAGGAGGCAGCGTTCCTTCTTTGTAAGTGTCATCTGCCTGTAACCATAACTTAGGTATGTCGTTGGATATGCCCACTCCAAATGGATAATCCTTTAAATATTGGGCCATCTCTTTTCTGTTTTCTACACGCACATTAAATGACGCATCTTCCGTCGGGCGAAATGCGGTGCGAGCACGTCTTATAAACGAATTGCTGTTTCCTATGTCTGTAAATGCGAGAAATATAAATATGCTTAATCCGGAAATTAATGTAATTGAAAAATGTCTAAGGTCTTTACATATCAAACTGTATAGAGCGAGACCGGCAAAAGGTACAATAAGAGCACCTCGTGTACCGGAGAGAAACATGCCTATAAATCCCATTACAGCAATGCTTATATAAAAAACAGCCAAAATCCGATTACGGGTATTGAGACCGATTATTATATATACAGTACCTGCAGCAGCCATAACCACGCCAAAATTACCAGCATCAGTGAAGTAGGAAAAGTAACGTATGCCGGTAGATATGATATGAGTTCTTGCTGCCTCTTGTACGTATAGCCAATACCGTTCGGCCGAGTCGAAACCAATGTACTTCTGGTACATTAATTTTATGAAAGCAATGATAATGAAAACCCCGATAAGTACTAATCCGCTTCTTAAAGCTTTAGGGGAGTTGGATACAATGGAAGCAACCGCGTACAATACAAATGTCTCTAATATCATGATGCGAATGCCATGGGTAATACCTTCTGATTCAATAAGAGGATTCGTTAATTGCAATAGCACGAATACAATCCATGCAATATAGCTGATCGTAAAGACATTGACTGCGCTTTTTAATCTGAAATTCGTCTTTTTCAGGTAAAAAACAACCAAAAGGGAAATAACAAGATAAACCAATAGTATATCCAGACCAACGCTTAGCTTGACTTTTAAAGTATAACGGGAGATCGTTGTGAAGAAAAAGGCGTAAGTGGCGTAAAGCAAATATACAAAATAGGGATTTTGAAATCCATAGCCTATGCCAGTAACTACTATAGGTAAGCACACGATAACTGCTGCTATTAATAACTTTTGAGTTATAATAGCATACGCAATGCCTGCCAGCCCACCCATAAGCAATAGATTTATCAGTGCCTTGGGGGGGGCTTCGCGTACTGGATATGGTGTGTTTGATGCCATAATCGTATTATTTGACTTCATTCTTTTGAGACGTCAAACCTAATTGTGCCAAACGACTGAAGAACGAGTGAACCGGCATTTTAGGTGGTAATTCGCCTGTGAACGATTCTACCACATCGCGGTCGGCGTTGTTTAGATAAAGCATGAAAGGAGTATCTATCAGTGCTTCTTTGAAAGGGGCCAATGTCGTGCTATCGCTTTCTCGCCATAATCTGCAAGCGTTGGCTACCAATAAATTAACATCTGCTTTTTGAAGTACTGATAAAGGAACGCTGTTATCCTTTATCGGTGGGTATTCTACGAGTATAATGTCAGGTGTCTGCTCTGCTTCATTAGGGGTCCAGAAATCGCTTAATTGTTGTGCCTGTACATATTGTTTGGAACCGCTTTCAAAGTCATAGTCATAGGTAACCATACGCACACGGAGTCCTTCTGATTCCCAGTGGCGGCTAAAGTACTTGGCGAGAAAAGACTTTCCTTCGCGTGAATTGATACTTAGCAGGTTAATGACTGTCGGTTCACCTACCTTCATATATTTGTTTAAACGATTACAACAATAGGCTGCCGCCAGTCGATTACATGCTTTCAGGAAACCGCGATATTTTAGGTTGCTGATGCCATTGAAAGCAGCAATAACAGGCAGACCACTGAGCCGCTTACTGCGATAAGGATCGCGTAGAGTATGATCCAATATTTCTATTAGTAAGAAATATAGAATGATGAAGATCATGCTACCAAAGAAGGCGGCAAGAATGTACATCATACGGTTACGTCCATTGTCTGTTAAAGGATAGGCGGGAGGAGCTACCGTTTGAAGATTGCTTGTGCTCATCTCGATATTCTTCAAACGCAAATTGGCACTGGCAAGACCACTTAGCTGAGTGCGGTAGTTGTCTTCAGCAATGCTGATAGAGCGCTCTTTACGGTTGACTTGAGTTCCGACGGGAGACATGTGACTGTACTGGTCAAATATATCCTGTTGCCGTGATTCCAACACTTTCATTTCGGCTTCAGCTTTGGCTTCATTGACTAATGCTATAAGCCATTCATTGACCATGTTTTCAATGCCTACACCTTCTTTGGTGAAAGCAAATTCATTCAGATTATCTGAAATATTACTGATTCGATCTTCTGCTCGCTTCAGCTCTGCTCTCTCTTTTTGCAATTCTTCGCTTTTAGACTTACTTTGGTCTGAAATGAAGATTTCTTTTTCCATGATGCTCTGATTCAAATTGCTGACCTTATTCAACTCTTGTAATAAATTCGTATTGTTACGAATGATCTGGGCACGTACATCCATTTTATCATCCAACATTTTTCGCAGAGCTACAGCGCCTTCGTATAAGCGTTTGGCTGCTTCCATGCGATCGTCTACTTGATAGCGGGTAGCGGCTAAGGCTTTTGTTTCTTCATCATAATTGATAATCCGTTCTTGTACATTATAATGCATCAGATTATCTTCCTCTTCATTCAGTTTTATTTTTGCCAATCGCACTTGTTCCTCAAAATAAGCAATCACATCATTTGTAGATTTGAATCGGAGAATTTCATAAGCTTTTATCAACTCTTCAATTAAAAAAGCCACTGTTTGCTGAGTAAGACCGGGATCGGCAGAGGTATAAGAAATATCCAAGATGTCACTATTTCCTACACGTTTAAGTTCTACGCGATCTAACGCTGACATGCTGTAAAAAGCTATTGGACGATTGAAAACAGAATAGATAAAGTTACTATGTGTATCTTTCTTATAAGCTGTTAAATTAGCTAAGGTCTTATTCTCATCTTTTCTATCTACTAAATTCAAAACTTCTTTAGGAGTCATTTGCAATAGCTGACGATAATGCTTGGCCTGGATGTACTGATTATCTTTCCATTCCTCGCCATGGGTATAAGCACTAGCCAAAAGGCGTAAAGAAACCTTTTCTAGTGTTCCACGAGATTTAGCAATATTGACAAGGTTGTCAAATGTGGCTGCAACTACGGAAAAGTTTACTGAAGCTCCGTCCAATGATGTAGAGCTCGTTATACCCGCATATAAGCTACTTTTGACCGTATAACTATATGGTAAAAATTGGGTGAAATAAATTACTAAACCTGTAACGAAAAGGGTCCCCCATAATAGCCAATATCGGATACGGTAAAGAAATTGCGATATAAACAGTAGAATATCCATAGATTCTTTTTTATTGTTTATCTTTGATAATATTTACATTTGTAAGCATTTCAAGTAAAATAATAGAATTGTGCAGGGCAACACGTGCTTGCTCATAGATGGTTACCGCACCAGAGCGTCGTGCACGTTCCACCGCTAATTCTGTAATTGTTATTTTACCTTGAACAAAATTATATTCTGAAATCTTTATTTGTGCATTATATAGTGCAGCCGTTTCTGCCTTTGCTTTGATGGTTGCAAGTTGTTCTGTAACTGCGTTATAGGCTTCCAAAATTTTAAGCTTACGATCTTCCATGACTTCGTCTTGCGAAAATTGTAACTGCTCTATGCGATAGCGATAGTCTTTTAACTTTAGCGGTCGATTAAATATATCACCTAAACCAATACTGAAAGTTGCACCTAAATTAAAAGTATGACGGGTGCCAACAGATGTTGATTGATACCAGTCTGTAAATGTCTCGCTGTTTTCGTTAAGGGTGTTAAAACGTCCGAAAGCATAACTTCCGTTTAACCGGAAATAATTCCACCATTCCCGTTTTTCGATGCGATATTCATTTTTGACTTGTTCTATTTGTGAACGTGCCTTTTTCACCGTGGCATTTTCTGTCACAGCATCCAAAAAAACGGATAATGGAGGGAGTTCTAACTTTTCAATTTCATATTGAAGCTCTTTTACTGTTTGTCCAACTGTTGCATTTTCCCATTTACTATCTTCCATTTTTAAAAGCTCCAATGTTTTGATACGTTCTTCACGCGTCATAGTCTGCTCTTGTGCAATGAGAGCTGTTGGAAAAGCAAATAAGCCAATGATGGTTATGCTATAGCTGATGAATGTTATGTATTTCTTTATCATTTTCTTACTGATTGCAGTTTATTGTTCAGCTTTGTTACCAGTTATACATTCTCCTTTTGTACAAACGCCGTCAACGTCTTAAAAATAATCTTCATATCCAGCCAAAACGAGAAATCCCTTGCATACTTTATATCCAGTTGCTTTCTTTCTTCGGCAGACATTTTACCGGCGTCGCCCCGTTTCTCCACCTGCCACAGCCCCGTCAGTCCGGCCGGAGCCATGAAGCGGTCTATATAAGCGTCACTTGTCAGCAGTTCGGCCTCATAGAGTGGGAGAGGGCGGTTCCCTACAATACTCATATCGCCTTTCAGGATGTTGAATAGCTGCGGCAATTCATCAATACTGTATTTACGGATAACACGCCCTACGCGTGTTACACGCGGATCATTTTCCAGTTTGATGAATGTATTGTTCTGGGCTTTTTCTTTCTTTTTCACGAAATCCTCTTCTGAAATCACGAAGTCATCTGAGATTAACAGATTCTCCTCCTCATCAGGTGTTCCAGAAAGATCGTCGAAACGAATTTCCGGACCGTCATCAGAACTCTCCACTTCTTCAATCTGGTACTGATTGAGGGCATTTAATTCCTTGAGCCGTTTATCCGCGTTCGTGTACATGGAACGAAACTTCAAGAAGTTGAATATCTGGTAATTTGATCCTACACGTTGTGATTTGTAAATCACTTTGCCTTTACTCTCTAAGCGAATGGCAATGGCAGTTCCGATTAATACAGGCGAAAGAACGATAACGGCAACGCCAGCGAAGAGTATATCAAATGTACGCTTCCACAAAGGAAGACGGAAAGTGTTCAATACCTTACGGTGTGTCTCGCTGAATTCTTTCAGTTTGCTATCCTTGCGTGCCTTGAGGTAAACATTCATACGCTGAATGCTCTCTTCTTCGGCATGCGGTGGCAGAGTGTTGTTGACTCCTGCTCGTAGGTAAGCTTTTCTGCTTTCGGGCTTCAGTTCATCGGTAATAAGAGTGATGTAAACCCGGGGGTAACGCTTACGCAGATAGGAGAGCTCAATACAATCTGCCTCACGGGTATCTGTTTGTTCGTAAAGAATAGATATATTATACCGTTCACGGATGCCGTCAATGACCTTCGCCGCTTTCTGTGAAGAGGAAACCGCAACAAACATACCACCTGTAACTTTGCTCAAGTGGTCGATGATAATCCGGTTATTTCCAATATAGATGTAGTATAACATATATCTTTATGTGTTTTGCAAACTATTAGATGAATTTCTTTAAGCGAACTTTCAGTTCCATAGGATTAAAAGGCTTTAGAATATAGTCTACAGCTCCTTCTTCAAGCAAACGAATACGTTCGGTAGTGCTTTCTTCACTGGAAAGCATCATAACGGGAATATGTTTAAACAGTTCGTTACTTTTGAGGTAATGAAGGAATTCCGAGCCGGTCATTTTGGGCATACGAATATCGGATATAATCAAGTCGGGTTCATTACCTTCATGTAACCAGTCGATAGCTTTCAAGGGATCTTCGCAGTATACAAAATCATACTCTTTTCCCAAATACATAGAGAGCACTTTACCTATAGAGGCTTTATCATCTACTAATAATATCTGTTTCATTATTATAATTTATATTATTATATACCTGTTATGTATTATATAGTTGTAATCTTTTTTGCTTATGAAAAAAACTGCTCTATCAACCGATTCTACGGGTGATGAAGGCAGTTTTATCTTAAATTTTTTCCATAAATATATTTGTTTTGCTTGATACTAGCAAAAATACGCTTATTTGCGTTAATATTGTTGGGATAGGGAAAGAATCGCTTGCTTATTAACTCTATTTAACGCTTTTGTAGGGACGGATGAAACAAGTTTCTATGTAAAATCATCAATTAACGCATTCCTTTTTCTTTCCACTCTTAATAAAAGGGAAAAATATTATGGGGAACTTTATTATTCGCATAATATAAAAAAAGCCAGAAAGAATTCCGGCTTTTTATCAAACTTGTTTTATCTGTCGTTATGGTTTCATAAAAATGTTATTATTGTGGTTGGATGTCCAGTCTAAATCTTCTATTTTTCCACCATTTATTACCCAGTTTTTGAATCCGGGGTAAACATCTGTAATTATCTTGTATTCTTTCGGCCACTTCCATACTTCTGTACCTGGAATACAAATTCCCCATGCCAAACCTTCAGTACTGATATAATAGCCCTTTTTAGGTATATTGAGCATATTGTTATCGGCAGAAGCATCATTGCTCATTCCAAATAGTGCTGTAGTTCCTAAACTGGTTGGAGCGTAGTTGGCCATATGTACTTCTGTACGCCCAATATTTCCTTGAGTTTCCTTACTAATAATGAATACATCCAGATTCTTAACGTTCATGGCTTTTATAGCTTCTTCAGCAGTCGGGAATGTCATTGTGATTTCAAACCCGGCGCCATCTCCATTATACCTGCTATCGGGACTTGGAATAGTATTATAGAAAGTGAAGTCGTCATCTGCAATGCTGGGTGAGCAATATTTATGCGCGTTAGTAGCGAGGATTACAACCGGATTGCTTTGGCCACTTTCGAAAACAGGAGTTCCGCTTTGTACTTTTCCATTAAGAGCAACTCCGCTTTTGCTAACATTCAGGATTTGGATTCCTACGCCTGTTTTGCGGTTGGCTCCGACGGCATGTATATTGCCTTGAATAGTTAATTTCTTATTATTAGTTATGGTCATCTTATTAATGCTGACAACAACGTCATTCATATCGAAATCACCATAAGCAGGCCATTGGTCTTCGAATGCATAAGTGTAAACAGTATTATCTTCTATATCCGGTTGCTCGGGATTTTCCGGATCGGGATTTCCTGAATTGCCTTCGTAGATGATGCCGGTACAGGTTTCGATTTCTTCTTTAGCTTCATCTTTCTTGGTTAGTTTAACAGATGATTCCTTTGTATATTGAGCCTCCCAACTTGGAGGACCGGCATTGATTTCTTTATTTACCGCCAATATCAAATTACCCTTTAGTGCAGTGGTCCAATTGTATGTGATGCTTTCAGCTTGTACCATGGAAGGTTTGTCGTTGCCTGCGTCTATTTTGAGACCACTTCCACATGTGAATGTGGTAGCTTTGATTATTGAACCATTTTTGAGTATAACGGAACCTTCATTATAAGAGTTGATGGCGACGCTTTCCCATATATCGTCTTTTTGAGCTCCCGTAATAGAGCCATTATCAAGAACTAACTGCGTGAAACTAAATGACTTTTTCGCAATAAACGTACAGTTGTTGTATAGAATGGCATCGGTGTGGTTTTTGTAATCAAATGTATTTACTTCGAAAAAATTGTCATTTATGGTGAGGGCACCTCCTGACAATTTATCGGCCATAATCGTACCTGTACTATAATTAGCGATAATAGTGTTGAGATTACTGTTTGTTTGGATTGTTCCCCCTATATTCATCATACCATGGTTTAAAACTTGAGTAGATGTGATTTTCATATCTTGATCTATGGTGAATACAGCCCCTTTCGCATTGTATATTACACAGGTGTTGAGATTGCCCGCATTTTCGGCAGAGAATGAACCGAAGTTTTTTACGGTTATGTCGGCTTGGCTAAAATCAAAATCTGCTACCGCCAAAGTGGCATCTTGGGCATTGTATATACTGGAGGATGTATTAAATTTTGTTGTTCCGCTAACCTTGAATGTTCCAAAGTTTTTGATGGGAACATTGGTTGCAGTGGTAAATGTCTGGCCGTTAATGGAACCGTCTTTCTGTATCTCCAAAGTGGAATTGTCGCCAATAAATGGATTGCCGGTAACTCTACCGCCTTCCGTAATATAAATATCCAAACCTTGAGGCGTGGAATTCATGTTCCACGTACCCTTTACAATAACTGTGGCTTTCTTACCATTGGTGGTAAGTTTTCCAGTGAAAATTTCTCCTTGTTTTATGATATATACAGAACCGTTCGTCAGTTGATCTCGCGTACCTGTCTCAAAGGCATAGTGCTCAGTCATTCCACTGACATCTGTTTGGGGCTCTTCACCGTAATCTTTTACTTTGCCATTGATTAAATCCCAGCCACTGGTTCCGCTGGCAGTGAGTGCACGGCTTTGAACAGCCGAATGGTATAGCTTGCAATTCAGTGTATTGCCGCTCTCTGGAATATCGTATTGGTATATCTCTTTTCGTTGTTTAGGATCTGTTTGGCGAATAAACAGATGTTGGGCTGATTTCGGTATGCTGATTTCAGCTACATAATTGCTTCCCTGCTTAGCATAACCCGCGGCAAGCGGTACCGCTGTTTCATCCGACAAGGGATTTATGGTGAATACTTCTACTAAATAGTTGTACTGTCTATTGAATTCGTCTTTAACTTCAACGTTCAACTTGACAGTCGAGATCATCGACCAGTCGAAGCCTTCAGGGGCAACGAAATCTTCACCCAAAGGATTCTCAACAGGAGCTACAGGGCGTACTTTATTAGGGTCGTACACATCATTGTCGGCGCAAGCTGCAAAGAATAAAGGAGTTGCGAGGGCAATAATTAAATAATCGTGTTTTAGAATTTTCATAATTTCGCTTTTAAATTGTATTTTTTTTGTTCATTTGGCTCATCTCACAGCGCATTGTGCCAATCGTCTTTGGACTGATTGCTTACCCATTCGGTAAATTTAGGATATCTTTCTGTGATATTTTGTCGTTCTTTAGGCCATTCCCAATTGGGAGCTGCTACAATAAAAGCCTAAGGAGTTATTCCATTTTTATCCGGTATGGAAATTTCAATGTTGCTATTTTCTTGTAATTTTTGCAAAGATACATAAAATCTACAACTATCAATTGAATATTTCATCTTTTTCCGGTATCGATTACTTTTTTTGCTGTATAGAATGTTATAGGGTCCCGATATATGAGAATAGAAAAGCCGGAAGTAAAACTCCCGGCTTAAAATTATAGAAACTGAACTAGTGTTTGAACTGTTAGGGTTTGACGAAAATATCATTAGTATGATTGGATATCCAGTCTAAATCTTCTGTTTTTCCGCCATTTATTACCCAGCTTTTGAACCCCGGATAGACATTTGTAATCATATAATATTCTTTCGGCCACTTCCATACTTCTGTGCCGGGAATACAAATACCCCATGCCAAACCTTCGGTGCTGATATAATAATCTTTCTTTGGCTTATTGAGCATGCTGTTATATGCAGAGGCATCATTGGCCATTCCGAATAATCCTGTATTTCCAAAGCTTGTAGGTGCATAACCTGCCATGTGTACTTCTGTACGTCCTACATTTCCTTGGGTTTCCTTGCTGATAATGAATACATCCAGGTTTTTGACATTCATGGCTTTAAGAGCTTCTTCAGCTGTCGGGAATGTCATGACAATTTCAAATTCAGCACCATCACCGGAGTTATATTCACTACTTGCGGTAGGATTTGTACAGTAGAACGTAAAGTCATCGTCAGCAATATTGGGTTTACAATATTTGTGCGCATTCGTACAAAGAATCACAACCGGACTATTTTGACCACTTTCGAAAACGGGAGTACCGCTTTGTACTTTCCCACTAAGAACAACTCCGCTATTGCTTACATTCAGGAATTGGATTCCTACACCGGTTTTGCGGTTTGCACCGATTGCACGTATATTACCTTGAATAGTTAATTTCTTGTTATCATCTGTTGCGGTCATCTTATTAATGCTGATAACAACGTCATTCATATCAAAGTCGCCGTAAGCCGGCCATTGGTCCTCAAATGCATACGTATAAATGGTTTTGTCTTCAATATCCGGTTTGTTAGGATCTTCCGGGTCGGGATTACCTGGATTACCCGGATTGTAATATCCCCCGCAAGTAGAGAAGGTATACTTAGACTCTTCCCATCCGGTAGTGGACACTCCTGTAGTGAGCCATCTACCATTATTTATGCCGGTAGCTTCATTACTGTAAGTGAATGCATTCTCCGGAATTTCCAGAACCAGGTCGCTCAGATGTGTATCGCTGCGATTGGATATATGGACGGCTCCAAGTTGTAACAGAGAAGGATTGTTTCCCTCTCCTTTAAAGTAGTTAGGGGCATTCGTTACATTATACAACGATGCTTTTATCATAGAGCCATTTTTCAATGTATAATTTGCAGGGCTGCTATTTGACATTTCGGGAACCGGTTTCCACAGGCTGGCGTTGTTCTCAGTTGCGCTGAGGTTATCCGGTTTTCCACCAGTGATAGAACCATTGTCAAGTGTTACATTTGTCCACAGGAACTTCTCTTTTACAATTAGTGTACAGCTGTTGTAAAGCATGTCAACAGATTTGTTTTCGAAGAAAGTGAACTCACCAAAACCGTCATTATAGAAGGACATACCTCCGCTCAATCGATAACCTTTGACGATTCCTTCATAATGGTTGATCATGGAAGCAGCTTTGGTATTATTGGTACCGAAAGTTCCTGTCTGCTCATCCACCAAAAGCATTCCGTAGTTACTGAACGTACTGGTTATAAAATCAAAGTCATGGGTTGAAATCTTACCCTGGTTCAGGACATTACTGTTATTATTCATTTTGAATGTTCCGGCATTGACTTCACTTTTATTATAAAAATTCGTATTATTAATATATAATTCCTCAGCAACCTCAATTGTTCCGGCGTTATAAATTTCGGTGGTATTGCCTTGTGTGGTAGTAAGATTGGCTGCTATAATAGTACCGAAATTTTTGAATACCTGGCTGTTAGGTCTAAATATACCATTGTTGACGGTTATTGTGGCATCGGAGGCTATTGTGGTTGACGTGACTGATGGCTCAAATATCACGTCTGCATTTGCTATGAAAGTTCCTCCTATGAACCATTCGCCATTTTTCATGCCGAATTTTTCTTTGGTTTCAATAGTTCCTCCCTTTTCAACAACAACTTTAGGAAAAGAAGTAAAGGTACGGCCTTCGATGAATTCTATCTTACCTCCGTTTAAAACATAAATATCAAACTGTGATGTTAGATTCTTTACTATTAATGTTCCTTTCACAAAAATTGTTCCTTTTCCGCTTTGCATCCGGTAGGCTGTATTGTCTTCTTTACCTGCAGGTATCACAATTCTGGCACCATCATTAAATGCGTTAGGATTATATTGATTAATAGGATCGTCTGACTTATCCGGAACAGCCGGAATTACCGGAACCTCTTCAGTATAAGTCTTATCTTCCAATTCTTTAACACCTGCAGCGATGGCAGCATTAAAAGCCGAAGTACTACCTGTAGTGCTTCTTGTTGTGGTTCCTCCTGTGTAATACAGTTTACAGTTTAATGTTCCTCCATTCTCCGGAGTGGTGAATTCGTAGACTTCTTTACGTTGCTTCGGGTCGGTCTGACGAATAAAAATGCGTTCAGTGGACTTAGGAATGCTGATTTCTGCTACAAAGTTGCTACCTCCTTTGGCATAACCGGCGGCTATAGGAGTTGCTGTCTTGTCAGACAACGGATTTGTAGTGAATACTTCTGCCAGATAGTTGTACTGTCCGTTCAGTTCATCTTTAACTTCGATGTCTAACTTGACAGTTGTGATCATAGACCAATCAAATCCATCGGGAGCGACGAAATCATCGCCTAAAGGGTTTTCAACTGGGGGGACGGGACGAACCTTGTTAGGGTCGTACACGTCATTGTCTGCGCAAGCCGTTAGGAGTAAAGGCGCTGCTAATGCAGTGATTACGAGATAGCGGTTTCGAGTCTTCATTTTATTACTCTATTAATAATGTATATTGGTTAGTCTAATCTTGCAACAAAGATAACAAATTCTTCAACTTTTTAGTTGTAGATCGTATCCAACAAGTAACCGTTTTATCCTTTTTTGGGATAAAAATACATTTTTATGCTATTTTTCCTGTTTTTTAAATCTCGAAAGCTGTTATTTAGTGATTTCTCCCGCAAGATCTGAGTTCATTCGGTAGCGGATTTCGGCTTGGTTGAGACCATGGCCAAGGAGGAACATTAGTTTGGTCACTGCACATTCGGGAGTACTGTCGTATCCGCTGATGACGCCTGCTTGCAGCAATTTCAGTCCGGTTTCGTAGCGTCCCATTTCTACTACGCCACGTTGGCATTGAGTGATGTTAACAATAATGATGCCACGTTCTGTGGCGTCCTTCAGTTGACGGATGAACCATTCCTTCTGAGGAGCATTTCCGGAACCGAATGTTTTGAGCACAACCGCTTTCAGACCCGGGACATGGAGAACAGAATTGATGATGCTTTCCTGAATACCGGGAAAAAGAGTGAGCATAACCACATTGGTATCGAACAGGTAATGAGGCTTCATAGGACGCGTCGGATCAGGACGGCGGATGATGTGGGCGTCATATTTGATGTGGATGCCTGCATGGGCCAATGAGGGATAGTTGAATGAACGGAATGCGTTGAAGTTTTCGGCATTGATCTTTGTGGTGCGATTACCGCGCATCAACTCATTCTCGAAAAATATACATACTTCGGGGACAATGGGAGTGCCATCGGGATTCTTGGCTGCAGCTATTTCTATAGAGGTAATAAGATTTTCTTTTCCATCTGTACGCAGAGTGCCGATAGGGAGCTGAGAGCCGGTGAGAATAACGGGTTTAGCGAGATTCTCAAGCATGAAACTGAGAGCAGAGGCCGTATAAGACATGGTATCTGTTCCATGAAGAATGACAAAACCGTCGAAGTAATCATAATTATAGTTGATAATCTTTACGATTTTTGCCCAAAGCGAAGGCTCCATGTCAGAAGAGTCAATAGGAGGATCAAACTGATAGGAAGAAATGCGATAATTGAAACGTTTCAGTTCGGGAACATGTTTGAGAAGATGATCGAAGTTGAAATTTTCAAGCGCACCTGTCTCTGGGTTCTCTATCATGCCGATGGTTCCACCGGTATATATTAGTAACACGGATGGGTAGTCAGTCTTCATAAACATAATCGGGTTTGATTATTTTGGGTGCAAAGATAGGAAAAAAATAGTGATTAGGGATAAGTGGTTAGTGATAAGTGACATTTTGCCATTATAATGTCATTTACTTATCACTAATCACTCTTCCCTAATTACTTCTTCAGCCCTTCTTTCAACTGTGTGATCGCCTTTTCCGCATCTCCTTCAGCTTCATTCAGCAGGGTGACGAAGCGGCTACCGATGATAGCACCGGAAGAGTTGGCACAAGCAGCGTCAAATGTTTGTTTGTTACTGATGCCGAAGCCAACCATGCGGGGATTGCGCAGGTGCATATCCTGTATCTTTTTGAAATAAGCTTGCTTCTGGTTGTCGAAATCTTTCTGGGCACCGGTGGTGGCTGCGCTGGATACCATATAGATGAAGCCGTCGGTATGTTCGTCGATTTCACGGACACGGGCCTCGCTGGTTTCGGGGGTGATGAGCATGATGACGCGGAGGTCGTAACGGTCGGCAATAGGTTTATACGTTTCTTCGTAATCCTTGAAGGGAAGATCGGGGATAATGACACCGTCGATGCCACATTCTACGCATTTCTGACAGAAGGCTTCGAAGCCGAATTTCATGATAGGGTTGAGATAGCCCATCAGGATGAGAGGAATACGGACATCGCTGCGGATATCGCGGAGCTGTTCAAACAAAATACGCAGCGACATACCGTTGCGAAGAGCGCGCGTGGCAGCCTCCTGAATAACGATGCCGTCGGCCATGGGGTCACTGAATGGAATGCCGATTTCGATAGAGTTGACACCATTGCGTTCAAGAGTGCGGATGACGTCGGCAGTGCCTTCCAGAGTTGGGCAACCGGCACAGAAGTAAATGGACAGCAAGTTTTTAGGGCTGTCCTGGAAAAGTTGATTTATACGATTCATGTGAAGAGTTATAATTTATGATTTATGATTTTGTTGTGGGGAGATCTCTTAATTCTTTGAGAAAGCGCCCGATCCGTTCCACATCCTTGATACCCGGGGAGGTTTCGAAACGGCTGTTGATATCGATACCGGCAAGGCGGGGATGGTGGAATTCTTTCAGAGCTTTGACACTGTAAGAATTGATACCGCCGCTAAGCAGGAAAGGGGTACTGCCATTGTAACGTTGCAGGATATTCCAGTCAAATTGTTGTCCGGAGCCACCATAGTGGGCGCTGCGGGTATCGAACAGGAAGTAGTCGCAGAAACCTTCATAATCAGATACGGCAAGAAGATCCTTGGGCAAGGCGATGGAAAACGCTTTGATGATCCGGATACCATATGAATGAAGGGTACGGCAGTATTCGGGTGATTCATCACCGTGCAGTTGGACATAGTTCAAGCCGAAACGGTCGACATACATAAGGATGTTTTCTTTGGTTTCGTTGACAAAAACACCGACACGTTTGGCAAGCGTAGGCAGGTACCTGGGTATCTGATACAGGTATCTGGGGGATTTGGGGTAGAAGATAAAACCGATCATATCTACACCTAATACTTCTACATCGCGGATATTGTCTGCATCGGTCATTCCGCATACTTTGATCATTGTATTCATGGGCTTATGTACCTTAAAAATCACGAATATATGAAATTATGTGTGAATTTCCAAATTCATATACCTTGAATGAGTTCTTTCAATGTGCTCCCGGGATCGTCCGTACGCATGAACGTCTCTCCCATAAGGAAGCCACGGAAGCCTGCCGAACGTAGCTCACGGATGGTTTCAGGGTGCGAAATACCACTTTCGGAAACGAGTAGCGGAGGCGTCTGAAAATCAATTTCAGCAACAGCATTTTTTAACTCTTCTGCAATGCGGAAAGAGTTTTCTGTATTGGTGACGAAGCTGCCCAGATTGCGGTTATTGACGCCGACCATATCCGTCTCCTTATATATATAGGAGAGTTCGGAGATGCTGTGTACTTCGAGCAGAACTTCAAGCCCAAGTTCGTGTGCCTGCGTGGTGAGTGTGCGGCACTCGTCAGGTGTGAGACAGGCAGCAATGAGCAGCACTGCATCGGCACCCACAATGCGGGCTTGCAGAAGCTGATACTTGTCAATGATGAAGTCCTTACGCAGGATCGGGATGTTGACCAACGGGCGCGCTGTACGGATGTCACGCAGAGTTCCGCCGAAGAACTTTTCATCCGTGAGGATGGAGAGGGCGGAAGCACCGGCAGTTTCATAAGCAGGGGGAATGAGATCGGCCCGTGCGCCTTCCTTGATCCAGCCCTTGGAAGGGGAACGGCGTTTGAACTCGGCAATGATGCCGGATGAAGAGCTTGCGAGTGCACGCTTCATGCTGCGGACGGGCGTTGTGCCGGAAACTTCGGTTCCGGCAGCTTCCTGCATCATGGCAGCAGCTTGTTCTTGCAATTGACTGAGGGAGACTGCTTGTTTTTGCTGCTCTATCTCAATCCGCTTGTGGGCGATGATTTCGGATAAAATATCTTTCATATTTTTTTAGCTCATTGATTGATTTCTATAAACTTCTTCAACGTCTCCAGTGCCCGTCCACTCTCCAGCGATTGGCGAGCGATGGCAATGCATTCTTCGATTTCCTTTTCAGGTTCCATCACCTGGATGGCGAAGGCGGCGTTGACAATGACACATTGCGTTTGGGCACGTGTGGCACGGTTATTAAGGATGTTATCAAAGATGCGGGCGGCATCCTCTTTGCAGGCTCCGCCGAAGAGTTCTTCGGGCTGCGCGGCACTGAAACCCAGCGCTTGCGGACGGTAAATCCGTTCGTAATTGCGCGTCATGACTTTGAATTCGTCCGTGAGGGAGATTTCGTCGTAGCTGTCGAGACTGTTGACTACCGCAAAATCGATACCGAGTTTGTAAAAAACATTCGTGTAGAGCCGCATCTGTGCAAGATCGGCCACACCGAGCAACTGGTAAGTAGGCTTGCAGGGATTGACAAGCGGGCCAAGAAGGTTGAACAGTGTACGTACTCCCAATGCCTTGCGCACAGGGCCGACGAACTTCATTGCCGGATTGAAAAGTTGGGCGTGCAGGTAGGCGATGTTACACTTGTCCATGCTGCGTTTCAACTTGTCGGGATCATTGGTGAAGCGGATGCCGTGTTGCTCCATGACATTGCTTGCCCCACTGACGGAAGTGGCGCCATAATTGCCGTGTTTGGCAACTTTGTAACCGGCTCCGGCCACCACAAAACAGGCACACGTGGAAATGTTGAACGTGTTCTTTCCATCACCTCCCGTACCTACGATATCGATAGGCCGATAAGGCGCGAAGTCGATGGGGATACGAGTCTCCATAAGGGCTTCGCGAAAGCCGATTAGTTCATCTACTGTGATGCTACGCATCTGGAATACAGTGAGTAATGCGGAAATCTGTGCTTCGGGATAAGCTTCCCGGGTGATGTTCAGGAGAATTTGCTTGGTTTCTTCCGAAGTAAGCTCTTCGTGGTTGAAGAGACGGGTTAATATATCTTTCATTTTCTTATTTACGATTAGACGATTTACAATTTACGATTGAAAATTCTGTAGTGTTCGGGATGCCTCACTTCAGCGTTCGGAATGCCACATGTTGACGGTCATGAGGTGTGGCATTCCGACCTGTGAAGTGTGGCATTTGGCCTCATGAGGTGTGGCATTTCAGACGCCTTTCAGCCAGTTGCCTACAATCTGTTTTCCATCGGGAGTCAGTACCGATTCCGGATGGAATTGGATGCCGTGAACATCGTATTCCCGATGTTTCAGTGCCATGATTTGACCTTCGGGGCTGATGGCTGTGACCACCAGTTCTTCGGGAAATCCGTCCGCATCCACTACCCAGGAGTGATAACGACCGACTGGAATTTCTGTGGGAAGACCGTCGAAAATGTAATCTTTATTCTTTATTTTCACATTCGTTTGTATGCCGTGAAAGACTTCGCTCAGATTAGTGAGCTTCCCTCCGAATACTTGTCCGATGGCCTGTTCACCCAGGCAGACGCCAAGCATGGGTTTTCGTCCTGCGTAAGTGCGGATGACCTCTAATAGTAAGCCTGCCTCCTCGGGAATGCCGGGGCCGGGTGAAAGGATGATCTTATCATATTTCTCCAATTCCTCAAGCTCAAATTTATCATTGCGCAGCACATCTACTTCTGCGCCGAGTTCTTTTACCAGATGGGCAAGGTTGTAGGTGAAAGAGTCGTAGTTGTCTATGATTACTGTTTTCATAATTCTTCGTTTTATTGTTTCACCGTAAATTACATTTTCTCTGCCATTACGATTGCTTTTTTCAGTGCTCCCAGTTTGTTGTTCACTTCTTGCAACTCGTATTCTTCATTGCTCTTGGCTACGATGCCACCGCCTGCCTGAAACCAGAGTACTCCGTTGCGACTGACGAAAGTACGGATGGTAATGGCCTGGTTCAGTGAACCGTTCAGTCCGATGAAACCGATGCAACCGCCGTAAGCGCCGCGATTGTGCGGTTCCAGTTCACTGATGAGTTGCATGGCGCGTACCTTGGGTGCACCGCTCAGAGTGCCTGCCGGGAAGGTGTCGATGAACGCTTTGATGGGGCGTGCATCTTCGTTCAGCGTACCGCTGACGCGGCTTACCAGGTGGATAACATGACTGTAATATTGCATTTCCTTATAGAAATCCACTTTTACATCGTGGCAGTTGCGGGAAAGATCGTTACGGGCGAGATCGACCAGCATGACATGTTCCGCATTCTCTTTGGGATCATCATGCAGATATTGGGCGTTCAGCGCATCCTGTTCGGGATCTCCGGTACGCTTGGTAGTGCCGGCGATGGGATCGATATAGGCGTGGCGGCCTTCGATACGGCAGTGCGTCTCGGGTGATGAACCGAAGATGCGGAAACCTCCGAAATCGAAATAGAACAGATAAGGAGAGGGGTTGATGCTGCGCAAGGCACGGTAAAGTTTGAAGTCATCGCCTACAAAACGTTGTTCGAAACGGCGGGAGAGAACAATCTGGAAAACATCCCCGCGCAGGCAGTGGGCGATTCCCTGACGGATATTTGCTTTATGCTGTTCGTCGGTCAGCGGGGAAGTGGTTTCACCGACGGCACGGAAATCGTAGGCGGTGTAATTGCGGTTGTTGATGGCTTTCTGCACGGTGTCCAGTTCACTTTCTTCACCGGGGGCAAGCATTTCAAGAAGTACCATTTCGTTCTTAAAGTCGTTGAAGACAATGAGGTATTGATACAAGATGTAGAGCATGTCCGGTGCGTCGTTGGTGGCTTCGCGGCTGTCTTTTACGGGAATATTTTCAAAATAGCGTACGGCATTGAAAGAGGTGTAGCCATAAAGACCGCAGTAATTGGCATATTCACCTTCCACATGGAAGCGCCCGAGGAAATCCTCTAAAGCTTTTTCTACAGGATATTCCGGTGTGATGGGGCGTTCTTCGCGAGTACCGTCGGGCAGGCGGAAGATGGCTGTTCCATGGTCGATGCTGACGCTTGCCAATGGACAGAGTCCGATGAATGAACGGTTATTTTCACTGCCGTGATAGTCGGAGCTTTCCATGAGTGCACTTTGAGGAAAGACGTCGCGGACTTTAAGATAGGTACTTACAGGAGTGTGCAAGTCGCCGAGAATAGTACGGCTATGTGTTTGATAATTATATGTATTCATAACCCTTTAATTTTTAATTCTTCATTCATAATTCTTCATTAAGATAAGTTTCTATATCCTTGTCTCCACGTCCCGAAACGGTCAGTACAACAACATCATCGGGTTTGAAGTTCAGTTTTTCGAGGGCACCGAGGGCGTGGGCACTTTCCAGGGCGGGGATGATACCTTCCAGTTTCGTCAGTTCGTAGGCGGCGCGGATGGCTTCATCATCATTAACAGCAAGTACGATGGCACGTTTTTGTGCAGCCAGATTGGCATGCATGGGGCCGATACCCGGGTAATCCAGTCCGGCAGAGATGGAGTAGGGCTCTTCGATCTGGCCGTCTTCGTTTTGGATGACATAAGTGCGTGCACCGTGGATGATTCCCATCTGTCCGAGGGCGATGGTGGCGGCAGTCATACCCGTATCTATTCCTTTGCCACCGGCTTCGGCGAGGACGATCTGCACGCGGCTATCGTCGATATAATGGTAAATGGTTCCGGCGGCATTGCTACCACCACCTACACAAGCGATAAGGTAGTCGGGGCAGTCACGGCCTTCTTTCTCAATAAGTTGCTTTTTGATTTCCTCGCTGATGACGGATTGCAGGCGTGCCACCATGTCGGGATAAGGATGAGGACCGACTGTGGAACCGATGATATAGTAGGTATCGGCAGGATGACAACACCAGTCGCGGATTGCCTCGTTGGTAGCATCTTTCAGCGTCATATTTCCGGAAGTGACGGGTATGACGGTTGCACCCAGCATCTTCATTTTTTCTACATTGACATGCTGGCGTTCTACATCCGTTTTTCCCATGTAGACGATGCATTCCATGTTCATCAGGGCACATACGGTGGCAGTAGCTACGCCGTGTTGTCCGGCACCGGTTTCGGCGATGATGCGATGCTTGCCCATGCGGCGTGCCAGAAGAATCTGTCCGATGGTGTTGTTAATCTTGTGGGCTCCTGTGTGGTTCAGGTCTTCACGTTTGAGGTAGAGTTTGCAGCCATACTTTTCGGAAAGCCGGCGGGCATAGTAGAGTGGGGAAGGACGTCCTACGTAGTCACGCAACAGTTGGTCGAACTCTTGCTTGAAATCTTCGCTTTGCAGTACTTTGAGATAGGTGTTCTGCAACTCTTCCACACACTTGTGGAGTATTTCGGGGACATATGCTCCACCGAATTCTCCGTAATAACCATCTTGATTTACTAAAAAACTCATAATCCTATTTTTTATTTAATTGTTTACGATTTGCTGTTTATCTCAAAACCGGATAAAAGAAAAGAGCCCTGTCGCAGGTTGCGACAGGGCTCTTTTCTTAATCTGTATTATGTTCACATATATACATACGAGCGCTGCTCCCTTACGACTGTCGGAGTTGTAACGGGCGCCACCACCAATATGTATTTATGAGCATTGTTTTCATTGTCTTTTTGTTTTAGCTGGGGGCAAATGTAAGCACTTTGTTTTAATTGCCAAAGAATTTCTTGCTTTTTTTCTTTAAACGGCTCATTTTTGTTTCATCAGCTTGAAACTATAGGAATACTCCCCGTTCATAATACGAAGAATTGTAATGGTAGGTAGAGCATTGGCATCCAGTGTGATATTCTCTCCTGTAGGCTGTATCCGCTGCAATAATTTTCCTTCTACAGAATAAAGGGATATTACGCTTTTTACTGGGAAAGCGGGAATTATGAAAGAATCACTTTCTGGATTGTATAGCGGATATTGCTTAATTTCAGAAGAGGGTGTTTCAATTCCTGTTGGGAAGCTTTCTGGAGTATATACAAAGGAACCTATCTGGTAGTGGTTTTTTCCATCTTTTGCTCCGGCAGTCGGTACTGATGAAACAAGAACATTTCCATTTGCCGATCTTGAGGTGCAAACTACGGGTTGTACTATGACCGAAACTTCTTGTGCATAGACAAGAGTGGCCGTACAAGTAAATAGGAGGAAAATAATGTATTTTTTCATGGCTACTTATTGTTTTATATAAATATATCCTCCCTCTCCGTCGCTAGCGAGAAATATTTGGTTATCAGCTACTTTCATAGTGTACCATATACTGTTTTTATCATAGCTTTTGTCACTGCTGCTGCCTGTGTTCTGGATTGCTAAAAATCCTGCTTTGTTGAGCATCCACTTAAAAGGATAACCGTGATAGCCTGTGATTCCATCTTCAGATGTTTGAAATAGTCCTGTACCATCTTCTTTGAAAGTGAAAACATCTGTAAATTCGTCTCCGGAGTATTTCCAGGTACCTATCAACTCTTTCTGCGTTATGATACCTTCAAGAGATGCCGCATGCAATGCATAAGGAACAGAAGTTATTTTAGGACTTCCACATTCGGTGCCATTTATGATAGTAGCCAAATAGTAACTTTCCGCACTCCAGTCTATTTTGTCTGAAAAATCGAGGGTGAGGCTACATACTCCTGTTTGGTCAGTATGTCCATTAAAATCTTTTTCCCAGACCACACTCCCGTTGGGGGCATTTTTACGGATTTCAATGCGGATGCTTACATCTTCATCTGCTTGAATTTTACCTGTTTTAGGGTCGAGGACCATGATTTGATAAGCCATTTCTTGAGGGGCTTGTGCTGATAATTTCTGAATACAACAACTGGCAATCAGAAAAAATAAAAGAATAATTTTTTTCATTGTTTTATAATGTTATAGTGTTAATAATGAGTGATGCAAATATAAGGAATTATTTTGTAGATTGTTAGTGTAGGTGTGCGCTTTTTCTTTTTCTTATTGTATTTAGGGAAATCAGTAAACCTTTTGTATGCGAACTTGTTTTATAGTCGTGTTTTGAACAACTATTATTTATATAAAAAAGAAAGGATGAACTATGAAACGAAAACATTTAGTAGCCATTGGCGTGTCTATTGCTATACTTTTGTTATTATATTGGCTCTTGGTAGCTGAAGATATGAACGCTTGGTTGAACGTAAACTAATTTTTCGTGACTTTCTTGTGGAGTTGTGCGGATAAAAATGTATCTTCGCAAAAAATCATAAGCTCATGAAAGGAATAAGTAACTCATTTTTGCGTACGATATGTGCGCTGATAATCGGTTTGGTATTGGTGATGTTTCCCAATGAAGCCGGAGATTATTTTGTTATAACGATTGGTGTTATATTTCTGATACCGGCACTTCTAAGTATCATCGGATATTTTGCTATGAATGCGGAAGAGAGACGTCGCCTTCCTATTGAGGGGATTGGTAGCCTGCTGTTCGGTCTTTGGTTGGTGATTATGCCCGGTTTCTTTGCGGATTTACTGACGTTTGTACTGGGATTTATCCTTGTACTGGGTGGTGTGCAACAGATTGCATCGCTTTCTGCAGCCCGTCGCTGGATGCCGGTTCGTGTGGGATTTTATATCATTCCGGTGCTCATTCTGATTGCAGGACTGATTGCCTTGTTCAATCCGACGGGGGTGCGTTCCACGGCATTTATCATTATCGGGATCACCAGCATAGTATATGCAGTTTCCGAATTGATAAATTGGTTCACATTCACTCGCAAACGGCCGAAGGCACCGGGTACGCCGGGAGCTTCTTCAAAGGCTGTAGACAATATTGAGGACGCGGAAATTATAGAAGATAAATGAGTGACAAGCTACGAGCTACAAGCTACGAGTGCTTTTCAGCGTGAGACTATAAACTGCACACCGAAAGGCACTCGTAGCTTGTAGCTCGTCACTTGTAGCTCTATTATTTCAACCATTCGTTTATTAACTCCATAACTTTTGCCTTTTCGGCTTCGGGCAATGTGTTGATACGTGCCAAATGGCTGCCATTCGGTTGGATGAATACATGAATATTCTTCTTGTTTTTCAGCCAGGTGACGCCTGCGGCTGTCCATGGGTCGTTCTGACCGTAAATGAAGATCATCTTCGGGTCCTGCTTCTTTAGAAACTTTGTTATTTTCTTACTTAAAGTTTTGTCGAAGGGCATATCTTTCAACTCTTCGGGAAGCATCAGACGGTGCAGATAGCCTTCACTGGACTGGATGGAGAGATACTGCTTGAACGGTTGGACGTCATAACCATAGTATCCCAATTCACGGGCAGCTTGTACAAAGAAAGAAGCATTGGGGCTGTCGGCGGTGAAATATCCCGGTTCACTGATGGCAAGTAGATGAGAGAAAATTTCATCATCAGAGGCTGTTGTAGCGGGTATGGAGCTGATAGGAGTACCCCACTGCCACAAAGCGAAAGAATATTCCAATACCGAGTAATCGTAAATTTCTTCAATCGGTGCACGGAATGAATAATTCTTTTCAGTGCAATACTTTTTAAAACGGGGAAGTAAAGTTGCTTTCCGTTTCAATGCTTCCAATTGGAAATCTTCAATTTTCTTGCGGTTTTCCGGTGTTGAAACTTTATGCAGGAAAGGCTCATGACGTCCATCTTCGACTCCATAACAAAGCGGAGCTACGTAAGGAACGGAAATATCTACATCATTCGGATAGAAAGTGCGGTAAAGAAGGGTAGTCTGTCCTCCTTTGCTGATGCCGGTAGCGATCCATTTGCCCGGATAGATGTTTTTGAATGCGGTGGTGATGGCATGTAAGTCGTCTGCAGAGTTCTCGGCTGTCAGGTATTGCCAGTCTTTGGGCTCAGGGGTAGACTCCAGGAAGTAGCGATATTCCACGAATATCATGTTGGCATTGAGAAGTTTTGAAAGCTCTTCACGATATTGGGAACGGAGGGCGTAAGCGGCGCCATAGCCTTCGGTAACGATCACTGTGGGACGGTCGAAGCCGACATGAGAAACGATAACGCGTTGGCGAAAGCTGCCTTTCTCCGGATGGCGGTGATCCAGCGGTTGAGTAAAATAGGTCACATATTTCTCTGAAAACTCAGAAGTTTCCAGTGGGCGGATTTCTTTAATGGCGGAAATCGCGCTGATTTTTTGCTCCAAAACGGTCTGTGCGAGAGAAGAGGCCGATGCTGACAGCAAAACAAAGAGTAGGAGTGCTGCATAGCGAATGTGCATGTTCTTCATAATGAATCGTTTTTAATTTATCATCAGGTTTTGTAAATATTGACAAAGGTACGAAAAAGTGATATGCTGGAAAATAAATTACGATGATATTTTAGTTTTAAAAAAAAGAGAGAGAACTACCTCCCGGCACCTCTCCCCCTGCAAACTTAAAACAACCAACAAAAGAAAGTTATTAAATGAAGAATGGAGAATTCTTCATTTAACGAATAAACAAGAGTTCCCTGTATTTTGGCAGCGTCCACATTTGGTTGTCGACAATCAGTTCCAGCTTGTCGATATGATAACGGATCTCCTCCATTGCCGGTACGATGGTGTCGTGGTAGGCAATGGCTTTCTCACGTTCACTTTCGATCTTGTTGGCCACTTTGCGGGCTTCGATCATGGCATCTACATGCTCTTTGATGAAGGCGGTGCGGTCGGCAATCTCTTCGATGAGTTCCAGGTTCTTGGCAGACAGTTTTGCAGCTTTGTCGCCTGGGAACAGGTCCTTCATCTTGTAAACGTTATCAATGAGATCCGTTTGATACTGCGTGGCTACCGGGATGATGTGGTTCATGGCCAAATCACCTAATACACGAGCTTCAATTTGGATTTTCTTAGTGTAAGTTTCCCATTTCACTTCGTTCCGGGCTTCCAGTTCTTTCTGAGTCAGAACACCGGTATTTTCGAACATGCGGATACTTTCCGGCTTCAGATAGCTGTCGAAGATGAGAGGCACGCTGGTTTCGCAATCCAGACCGCGTTTCTTGGCCTCTTCTTTCCATTCGTCACTGTAGCCGTTGCCATCGAAATGGATGGGCTTACAGATCTTGATGTATTTGCGGATGACCTCAAGGATAGCCGAAATCTTCGGTTCCCCCCTTTCGATGAGTTCGTCCACATCTTTTTTGAATTCTACCAGTTGCTCGGCTACAGCGGCGTTCAGGGCAATCATGGCGCAGGCACAGTTTGCTTCCGAACCTACGGCGCGGAACTCAAAACGGTTTCCGGTGAAGGCGAACGGACTGGTGCGGTTACGGTCGGTATTGTCAATCAACAATTCCGGAATCTGCGGAATATCCAGTTTCATACCTTGCTTGCCGCTAAGGCTTACGAGATCATCCTTTGTACTCTCTTCAATGTGTTCCAATACTTGTGACAACTGTTTGCCCAGAAAGCTGGAAATGATTGCGGGAGGTGCTTCGTTGGCACCCAGGCGGTGTGCGTTCGTGGCACTGGAAATAGCGGCTTTCAACAATCCATTGTGCTTGTAGACTGCCATCAGGGTGTTCACTACGAAAGTGATGAAGCGCAGGTTTTCTTCGGGCAGTTTACCCGGTCCCATCAGTCCGATGCCTGTATCCGTACCCAATGACCAGTTGTTGTGCTTACCGCTACCGTTGACGCCCTTGAAAGGCTTTTCATGCAGCAACACGCGGAAGCCGTGGTTACGGGCTACTTTACGCATCAGTGCCATGATGAGCATGTTATGGTCTACAGCCAGGTTACATTCTTCGAAGATGGGAGCCAGCTCGAACTGGTTGGGAGCTACCTCATTGTGACGCGTTTTAACGGGGATACCGAGCTTCAATGCCTCGATTTCCAATTCCTTCATAAAGGCTGCCACGCGGGTAGGGATGGCACCGAAATAGTGGTCTTCCAACTGTTGGTTTTTGGCACTGTCGTGCCCCATCAGCGTGCGGCCTGTCATCAGCAAATCGGGACGTGCAGCATACAGACCTTCGTCGATCAGGAAATATTCCTGTTCCCAACCCAGATAGGCAACTACCTTCTTCACTTCCGGATTGAAGTAACGGCATACGTCTACGGCAGCTTTGTCTACGGCACGCAGGGCTTTCAGTAACGGAGCTTTGTAGTCCAGTGACTCACCGGTGTATGCGATGAAAATGGTCGGTATACAGAGCGTATCATCGACGATGAAAGCCGGAGAAGAGGGGTCCCATGCACTGTAACCGCGTGCCTCGAACGTATTGCGGATACCACCGTTAGGGAAGCTGGATGCATCCGGTTCCTGCTGAACGAGAAGTTTGCCTGTGAATTCTTCCATCACACCGCCTTTGCCATCATGCTCGATGAAAGCGTCATGCTTCTCGGCTGTACCCTCTGTCAACGGGTGGAACCAGTGGGTATAGTGGGTAACACCCATTTCGAGTGCCCATTTCTTCATACCGGCTGCTACTTCATCAGCAATGCTGCGATCCAGCGGAGCACCATTGTCGATCACGTCAATCAGTTTGGCATATACCTTACTCGGCAGATACCTGAACATCTTTTCCTTGTTGAACACATACTTGGCATAATATTCCGACGGACGTTCCGCGGGGGCTGCCACTGCAACGGGTTTCTTTTTAAACGCCGTTTCTACTACTCTGAATCTTAATTTAGACATAATACTTTATTATTGTTGGTTCGTAAATTAGTGATTAGGGTTTGGTGATTAGTGGCTCCGCTGTATGCGGCATTTTGCTTATCACTAATCACTAACCGTTGATCGTTATCCGTTATACGCTGATTCACCATGCTCGTAGATGTCGAGTCCTTCTTCTTCAACACGTTTGGAAACGCGGAGACCGTGTATCCTATCGAGTCCTTTGAAGATGAAAAATCCCATACCGGCTGCCCATGCACCTACTACGAGGGCACCAAATACTTGTGCTCCGAGGAATCCCCAGCCTGCACCATAAAAGAGTCCTTCACTGGTAGACAAGAAACCTGTGAGAATGGTACCTGTGAAACCGCAGACACCGTGTACGGAACTTGCACCAACGGGATCGTCAATCTTCAGCACTTTATCGATGAACTCTACCGAGAATATCATCAGGATGCCACAGATTGTACCGATGATGACAGCACCCAGCGGAGAAACCATATCGCAGCCTGCCGTGATACCTACCAAACCTGCCAGGATACCATTCAGAGTCAAGGATAAAGATGGTTTGCTGAATTTTAACCAACTGACCACCAGTGCGAAGAAACCTCCGGCACAAGCTGCAAGATTCGTGGTGAGGAAGACGTGTGAGATAGCCATTGCATCGTCCGTAGAGGCTGCTGCCAACTGTGAACCGGGGTTAAATCCGAACCAGCCGAACCATAAAATGAATACACCTAACGCCGCTATGGTGAGGTTGTGTCCCGGAATAGCTCTGGACTTGCCATCTTTACCGTATTTGCCGATGCGTGGACCAAGGATGGCTGCACCTACCAGCGCAATCCAGCCACCGACAGAGTGAACAATGGTGGAACCTGCGAAGTCGTGAAACGTGGTGCCGAACAGATTCATCATGAACGAACCTTCTTCGCCGTTCATCAACCAGCCGCCGCCCCAGGTCCAGTGACCGGAAATCGGATAGATCAGTACGCTGATGAAGATGGTGTAAACCAAATACATGGAGAATTTGGTACGTTCGGCCATGGCTCCTGATACGATAGTAGCTGCTGTGGCACAGAATACAGTTTGGAATACCAGAAAGCCTTCTGTTGGCAATCCTCCTCCATCATAGAACGAGAGGTTGAAGAAGTGGGGCATTCCCACGAAACCACCTACGCCGAACATCAGTCCGAAACCGATGAACCAATAGAGTAGGGAACCGAACATGAAGTCTACGAAGTTCTTCATCAGGATGTTGGCAGTGTTCTTGACCCGGGTGAAACCGGCTTCTACCAGTGCAAAGCCCGGTTGCATGAAAAATACCAGCATAGCGGCGAGTAACATCCATACAGTGTTGAGTCCGTTTACTAATTCTCCTACAGTGTCAGGGGCTGATGATTCTACAGTAGTCTCTTCTAATGTAGCTATAACAGCGGTTGTTGTAGCTGATATACTATCCGTTGTTGCGGAAGTTTGTGCAAAAGTTTCTGTTGTTGTGCAGAGTGCCATAAGGACAGCAACAGCTATCCACAGCCTGGCAATGCTGCGTTTACTATATTTATCCATAAAATCTTTTTGCTTTTAGTTGTACTTGTATTCTTTGTTTTGTTAAGTAGCTCTTACAGCTCTCTGGAGGATGCTCTTAACAGTTGCGGTTTGGTGCTGCCTGGACTATCTTTCCTGTTCAGCATTATAGAGGGCGATGTCGCCACGTTCGGCGGTGCGGATGCGGATAGCGTCTTCTATGGGGATGATGAAGATACGCCCGTCGCCGATTTCTCCGGTTTGTGCGGACTTGATGATGGCCTGCACGGTCTTTTCGGCATTCTTGTCGCGTACCACGATAGAGACCAGGATACGCTCAATGGTACTGGTGTCGTACATTACACCGCGGTAGATACGTGCCTGACGGGATTTTCCTATTCCCCGGACGTCGTAGTAGGAGAACCATTCGATGTCCGCTTCGAGCAATGCGTCCTTTACATCCTCGAATTTTGTCTTGCGGATAATTGCTTCAATCTTTTTCATACCTTAATATATTTACGATTAGACAATTTACGATTTACGATTTGCCATTCGGCGCATCTGTAAATACCTGATACCCGTTTATCCTTCTTTAAAAACTAACTCCGAATACGAAGTATGCACCCTGCGTGTGTGGATTGAACGTCACTTGTGCAAAGGTGGGCAGCGAAAAAGAATTTGTGAATTTGATTTCTTTTTCTGCTTTCAGTGTGAGGTTGGTTACGTTGAACTTGTTGGCATACGCACCTTCCCATGGGGTAAGACCGACTTCTGCCGACCAGTCCAGGCCGCCGAGTTTAAAAGGTGCGCTGATGCCTACATACGTGGAGTAAGCTCTGTCACCGTTCTCCTTCGTATAATCATCTCCGGCAAAGTAAGTGTTCCAACTCAGTGCCAGCGGACCGAAATCATATTCCAAAGTGGCTTCGAAGATGTGTACCGTGCTATGTGCGCCATACTTGAAATAATCTCCCGTATATCCGCCATCCTCTTTGTGGTAGGAGAACCAGTAATCTGTAACGGATACGCTGAAACCGCCTGTATTGTAACCCAGTGTGAGGTCGATTTCCCTGGCATCTTCCTTGTCGATGCCTACCGAGCCCCAAGCTGTCAGTGACAAGCCCTTGTAGCTGACTCCCATGCTGGGCTGGATACTTACACCACCGCAGTCTGTTCCACGCCAGATGTAGTTGCTTACAAAATCTGCACCGACTGAGGCTTCCACTTTATCCTGTGCCTTTGCCGTGAAAGGCATTGTTGCTGATAATAGCGCGATGGCTATCATTCTGAATTTTACGCTTTTCATTTTCATACCTATTTTACCTTTTAAGTTTAGAAAAAATTTCGGATGATCAGTCCAGTGAAACTATAGTTTTATTTTAGTTGTTATCTTTTTCATTTTCATACCAGCCATTTTCTGATTCTCTTCATCGCTTCCACACAATCCTCGTGATTTCCGAAGGCGGTCAGGCGGATGTAGCCTTCTCCGCTGGGGCCGAAACCTACACCGGGCGTTCCTACTACATTGGCTTCGTATAACATCTGTTCGAAGAAGCGCCAGGAACCGATGCCATTCGGTGCTTTCAGCCAGATGTAAGGAGCATTCACGCCGCCGTACACTTTCAGTCCGGCTGCTTCCAGACCCTCTTTCATGGTTCGGGCGTTGTTCATATAGTAGTCGATGTTTTCCTTTATCTGCTGCTTGCCTGCCGGGGTGTAGATGGCTTCGGCAGCCCGTTGGGTGATGTAGCTGGTACCATTGAATTTGGTGCATTGACGGCGGTTCCAGAGACGGTTCAGCGGAATGCGTTCACCGGTCAGGGTGGCGGCTGTCAGCTCTTTCGGAACTACGGTGTATCCGCAACGGACTCCGGTGAATCCGGCTGTCTTCGAGAAGCTGCGGAACTCTATGGCACATTTTTTGGCACCTTTTATTTCGTAAATGGAGTGGGGAACGTCTTCTTCCTGTATAAACGCCTCATAAGCGGCATCGAACAGAATCAAAGTGTCGTTGGCAAGTGCGTAGTCCACCCATTTTTTCAGTTGCGACTTGGTTAGCGTTGTTCCCGTCGGATTGTTCGGATAGCAAAGGTAGACGATGTCAATCCGCTTGTCCGGTATCTCGGGAACGAAGTTGTTTTCGGCGGTGCAGGGCATGTAAGTCACGTTGCTCCATTTGCCGTCTTCTTCCAATACTCCGGCACGGCCACACATTACGTTGCTGTCTATATATACCGGGTAGATGGGGTCTGTCACTCCCACGCTGTTGTCGTGGCGGAGGATATCGCCTATGTTGCCCGTATCGCTTTTGGCTCCATCGTTTACGAATACTTCCGTTGGGCTAAAATGAATGCCTCTCGGAGCATAATCATGTTTGATGATCGCTTCAATCAAAAAGTCATATCCCTGTTCGGGACCGTATCCGTGGAAGGTACTGGCATTTGTCATCTCATCCACTGCCCTGTGCATCGCCTCGATGCAAGCCGGTGGCAGTGGCCGGGTAACGTCTCCGATACCCAGGCGGATGACCTCTTGTTTAGGGTGCGTTATCCTGAAAGTATTCACCTTTTTAGCTATGTCTGAAAACAAGTAACTTCCCGGTAGTTTCAAAAAATGTTCGTTTACTAATGCCATACTTTCTTGTTGTTTTAAGCGTATTGATAAATGAAGAATGAAGAATGATGAATGAAGAATTGGCTGCGCTATTGTGCCGCATGGTAATTCTTCATTCTTCATTCATCATTCATAATTACTTCTCCGTCGAACACCCGGACTGCTCCTCCGGTCATCCATACGTGATCCGTTTTTTCGTCCCATTCGATGGTAAGTGAGCCTCCATCCATGATGATATCTGTTTTTCTTCCGGATTTTCCGGTCAGTGCGGCAGCTACTGCGGTGGCGCAGGCTCCGGTTCCGCAAGCCTGGGTGATGCCCGAACCTCTCTCCCAAACTCTCATCCTGATTTTCCCTTCCTCCAGCACCTGGGCAAACTCTACATTGATGCGGTCGGGAAACAACGGATGATTTTCCAGTTTCGGACCGATGCTTTCGAGGTTGATATCTTTAATATCTTCTACAAAGATTACTAGGTGAGGATTTCCCATTGATACGGTGGTTCCGGTGAATTTCTGTCCGTTGGCTTCAATGGGTTGTTCTTTCATATCGGCGGGACGTCCCATATCCACGGTTACGGTGTTCACTTTTCCGTCTTCTACATGGAGCTTCAGTATTTTGATGCCCGACAGGGTGTCGAGGGTAACGGCTGTTTGGGAAGTCAGACCGCATTCATATAAGTATTTACCGATGCAACGACTGGCGTTGCCGCACATTTTGGCTTCGGAACCATCTGCATTGAAGATGCGCATACTGAAATCTGCCTTGTCCGAACTGCCGATGAGTACCAGGCCGTCGCTTCCAATTCCTGTATGCGGGGCGCTCCATTCAACCGAAAGTTTTTCAGGGCTTTCGATGGGATATTTCAGGGTGTTTACATAAATGTAATCGTTGCCTGCTCCGTGCATCTTAGTGAATTTTATAACTCTTGTCATTTTGTACTCTGTTGGTGGGTTAATCTTTCTTTTTGTTTTATCACACTGCAAAGATACGACGTTTTGCTAAATTATTTGCGAAATATATATCTTATTTCTATTATTTTTATTTATTCTTTCAGTCGCTGCAAATATACGGTATTCAAGTTTCAAATTAAAAGTTTGCGGGTGCATATTTGTATAAATTGTTATTTATGGGATTATTACAAGTCAAATGCCACACTTTAGCTTCCGCAATGCCATTCATTTGAGCCATCGAAGTGTGGCGTTTGGATTGTTGAGGTGTGGCATTGGGGGAGTTAAAGTGTGGCATTGGTACAGATTGGAGTAGTTACAAGCTACGAGCTACAAGTAACTGCGCAATGTTCCGAAAGGTACTTGTAGCTTGTAGCTCGTAGCTTGTAACTACTCCAATATCTCCTGCAATAGTACTGGTTCGTTGGTGGTAATGAAATCCACTCCCTGGCTGATAAGTCGTTCCATATCTTTGGCATCATTTACTGTCCAGGCGTTAACTTTCATGCCAAGGTCGTGACATTCTTTGATCCATTCGGGATGTTTTTTGAAGACAGAGAAATGGTAATCAGGACCGGCACAACCCATGTCTTTCAGTTCCTGCGGATTGAGGTCACCTTCCAGATAATATACGGGAGTACCTTTAGGAGCCAGGCGAATGAATTCTTTGGTCGCATGGCGTGAGAAAGTGATGTATTCGGTACGCTCTTCCAGTCCCATCTCCTTAATCATTTTCACAATTTGCTCTACGGCAAGCGTTTCCCGTTCGGGAGTCTTGTGTCCTTTGAGTTCCAGGATAAGGCGGGTTCTCACCCCTTTGGCTTTATCAAGGTACTGCTGAAGGGTAGGGAGGTTCTCACCGTTATCGAGGATGATAGAGGTACATTCTTTCTCGGTGGATGTTTCCATGCGGACACCTTTGAATACACCGTCATGATCTACGATAAGCTTGTTGTCGGCAGTGAGCCAGACATCGAACTCGGAGCCGTAGCAGTGGATGGAGTCAGCTTTCACCAGGGCGGCAATACTATTCTGGGCAGAGCCGTCGGTCTTCCAGAAACCACGGTGGGCAATGACTTGGGTGTTTTGGGCCTGCAGAATGCCGCATGCGGCAAGAGACATAGCGGAGGCAAATAAAAGTTTTTTCAGTTTCATAGTTCTTTATTTATAATTCTGCCGCAAGGTACAAAATATGTCTGAAAAGTGATGTTTCATTTATGTTATTAATGCGAATCAGGAGATAAAGGTGTTATCTCCTTTACCTCCTATTACTTGCGTATACGACGTCTGCGCCTGTGGTGACGTTTCTTCTGCTTGTAAATGCTGATCCGTTTCCAGACAATCCACACAAACAGTATCCCGAAGACTGCAAAGATGAGAAGCACGATACCCGTATTCAGGTTATCGCCTTTGACGCGGCTCCACATTTCGAGAACAAGCTCTGTGCGGTCACCGAAGTCACGGATCATGGCGCAACGCTCCACGACTTTACGGTCAGGGTATTGTATCGGATTGATCTGAACGCTGTCTGCACCGGGACCGAAGAAATAACTGAGGTCGGAGAACTGTTCAAGAGTGGTGTCGATCTTTGCCTCCATAATCTCGGGCGTTGCTACGGCACTGACGTAGCCGATGGCATCCATATTGCGCAGAGCAATATCCGGCTGGCAAAGATAATTGATGAAGTAGCTGGCGGCTTTTACGTTGCGGGCATACTTGGGGATGGCCCAGCCATCGTACCAGATGTTGCTGCCTTCACGGGGAACTACATAGTCCAGATCTACGCCTACAGCTTCCGCTTCGTCAATGGCCCAGACGGCGTCGCCACTCCAGGTAAGGTTGAGCCATGCTTTGTTTTTCGTCATCATTTCTTTGCCGAAGTCGGCTTCCCACCCGGCAATGTTGGGTTTCAGAGCTTTCAGGTATTGCTCTGCAAGGGCAATGGCTTCAGGGGAATTGTCGTTCATCAGTTGCTCCACGGTGATGGTGCTATCGGCAAGTTGCCGGGCATGGGCATAGATGATGGCAGTGCCGTAGGCATCGCGGTAACTGTCTTTCATCAGAATCTTACCACGGTTGACGGCATCCCAAAGGCATCCCCAGGAGCTGACTTCTTCAAGGGTCTTGAACTTCTTGTTATAGAGTATTCCGGCGGTACCCCACATGTAGGGAACAATGTAATCATTGGTGTGGCGACCGGGCTGGCTGATCTTCTCCAACTCTTTCTGAATATACGGGGAGATGTTGGGGATATAGTCCGGAGTCTTCCCAAAATTGCGGTTGATAGGGAGGAGGAGATCTTTCTTCAACATTCGTTCGATGATGTATTCCGATGGGCATACAAGGTCGAAATCTTCCTGTCCGCGCTCAATTTTGGTGAGCATGATTTCGTTGATATCGAATACCTGGTAGATGATGCGGATATCTTCGCCTGTCTGCTCTTTGTACCAGGCAGGAAATTCGGCGAGGACTTCTTCGTCGATGTAATCTCCCCAATTATAGACTTTCAGGACACGGCTACGCTTCTCACCTGAGTCGGTACAGGAGGCGAGGAGAAGGATGCAGAGGAAGAGGGATATGTATTTCTTCATTGTTGATGGAGTTAATTTGTGATTGTTATTCTTTCTTAGAACGTTCTGCTCTCTTGTTAATCACAATCAGCAATACTAACACTGTTACAAAAATGATTGTTGACAGTGGGCGCAGTTCAGGAGTCAATCCACCCTTACGTGCGTCCGCATAGATGTATGTCGACAACGTTTCCAATCCTTCATTTCCTATAGTGAAGATCGTTACTGCGAAGTCATCAATGGAAAGCGTGAAAGCGAGGATGAAACCGCTGATCATTCCCGGCAGAATTTCCGGGAAGATGACTTTGCGAAGCGCCTGGAAAGGGGTAGCTCCGAGGTCGAGGGCTGCTTCGTATACATTCTGATTCATTTTCTTCAGGCGGGGCATCACACTAAGCACCACATAAGGAGTACAGAAAGTGATGTGTGCCAATACTACCGTAGTGAATCCCTGCGAAATGCCAAAGCTGACAAATAGCAGGAACAGGGATACACCCGTAATGATATCCGCATTCATCATCGGAATAGCATTGGTGAAATTCATCACCTGACGTGCCCGGGAGCGCAAGTTAAAGATGCCGATAGCTGCCAGGCTTCCCAGCAGGGTAGAGGCTGTGGCGGCAATCGTAGCAATCGCGAATGTGTTCCAGATGGCATTCATCAGCGAGTGGTGCATGCCGCCTGTAAATAGTGAACTGTATAACTTGGTAGAGAATCCTGTCCAGTTGCCCAATACCTTGGCCTCGGTGAAAGAGAAGATCATAATGATCAGGATGGGCGAATAGAGCAGGGCAAGCAGAAACCAAAGATAGCCTTTCGCCAGAATACGTGTCATCATATCACACCTCCGCTTTCATTTTGTGCACTGTCGTCCTCGTTGGTAAAGAGGGCGGTGACGCCAATCAGCAACAGCATGATGAGCGACAAGGCAGCGCCATAGTTCCACATTCCGTTATATATATTCTCTTGTACGGTAGTACCGAACAGTTTGATGTTGTTCATCGTCAGCAACTCGGCAATGGCAAAGGTGGAAACCGTGGGCATGAAAACCATCACCACACCACTCATGATGCCGGGCATCGAAAGGGGGAGGATCACTTTACCGAATACCTGTACAGGCGTAGCTCCCAGGTCTTGGGCTGCTTCTATCAGACTGCCATCCATCTTCTGCAACGTATTGTAGATAGGGTATATCATGAACGGCAGGAAGTTGTAGACCATACCGAATACCAAAGCTCCTTCGCCCAGCGGCAGGTTGAGGAAATCAAACAATGCCACCGTGGCAAGTGTACGTATCAGGATGTTCACCCACATAGGCAGGATGAACAGTACAACCATGGTCTGGGAAGTGTTGAAGCGCTTCTGACTGAGAATATAAGCAGCCGGATAACCGAGCAGGAGGCATACCAGAGTCGTGATGACAGCTATTCCGATGGAGTAGACGAATGTGTTGATAGATTCGGGATGCATCATGAATTTGCGGAAGTTGGCAAACGTGAATGCGCCTTCAGCATCGGTGAAGGCATAAACCACAATGAGCAACAGAGGCATCACAACGAAGATGATGAGAAACAATGCGTAGGGAACTGTCCAGTTCCGGCGACGCATGAAGAAACGGGATATATTACTGAGCACTTCCTTTCTTATTAGCAGATTCGACAATAGGGATAGAACCGTTGGTCTGTGCCGGTGCAACAATTCGTATATTTTCGGGTGCGATGGTGATGCCGACACGGTCGCCGTCGTCCCAGACGTCAGTGGTGTCTACAAAGATATCCTCGTCCCAATCGGTAAACACGGTGAGATGGTAATGGTTTCCTTTATAAAGGATGAATTTTACTTCGCCCGTCAGATGACCGTCTTCTTCGTTATCTTCGAGGATGACGTTCCGAAAATCTATTTCTACGAGGACAAAACTGCCAGGTTCGATGTCCTGCACTTCGGCACACTCAAAGGTATAACCGAGGAATTCGACGTGTGTGGTGTCTATGAGCTTGCCTTCGAAGCTGTTGCAGGTGCGTTCTTTCTTCATAACGTGAATGTCGAAAGGTTTCACGAGCAGACCGACTTCCCGTCCGGCTTCGAAACTGTGATAGTCCTGCACCATGAATTCGTAGCCCTCATTAGTCTGTACCATCATTTCGTAATGCACGCCTTTGAAGATGCAGGAGGTGACAGTGCCTATCAGTTGGGCGGCGGCAGAAGGCTCGAATATATAGATGTCTTCGGGACGGATGACTACATCGACGGGAGTGTTTTCGCCAAAGCCCTTGTCGACACATTCAAATTCGTGTCCGGCAAAGGATACGGCTTTGTCCTGAAGCATGAGGCCGTTCAGGATGTTACTTTCTCCGATGAAATCGGCAACGAAAGAGTTGATAGGTTCGTTGTAGATGTCTGTCGGGGTGCCTATTTGCTGGATGCGGCCTTCGCTCATCACGACGATGGTGTCGCTCAGAGTAAGGGCTTCTTCCTGGTCGTGGGTGACGTAGACGAAGGTGATTCCGAGCTTCTGGTGCATCTCTTTCAACTCCATCTGCATGTCTTTGCGCATTTTGAGGTCGAGGGCGGCAAGGGGCTCGTCCAGTAACAGCACTTCGGGTTCGTTGACGATGGCACGGGCGATGGCAACACGTTGCTGCTGTCCGCCGGAGAGGGAATCGACGTCACGGTCTTCGTAATCCGTCATACCTACCATGCGGAGGGCTTGTTTCACTTTCTTGCCAATGGTGGCTTCGGGCATCTTTTTGAGCTTCAGTCCGAAAGCGATGTTGTTGTACACGTTGAGGTGGGGGAAAAGGGCATACTTCTGAAAGACGGTATTCACCGGACGTTGGTGTGGCGGTGTTTGCGTGATGTCTTTTCCGGCAATGGTGATGATACCTTCCGAGGCGGTCTGGAAACCGGCTATCAGGCGCAACAAAGTAGTCTTGCCGCAGCCGGAGGGGCCCAATATCGTTACAAATTCGCCCTTACGGACAGAGAGGTTTACATCATTCAGTACGGCTTTGTCTCCGAAGTATTTCGATACGTGCTCTACACCGATGATGCAGTCAGACTTTTGCATAAGCGTTATTAAGTGTTTAACCTAAAACTAATAGAACGAATTCTGCCTTTCTAAAAAAAGCGGGGACAAAGGTAGGGAATAAATTGGGAAAATGAATCAAATTCAACTACTAATTCACATTATTATGTGGCTTGTCGTTTTTGTACTTCCCTCGGTTACGGTACGTCAGCGCTGCTGATACGCGATCTTTCTTGCGGGGCTGGTTTACTATATTTATGGTATGTAAGAATGAGAAGAATAAAAAAAGAAAAAATAAAAGTCGGAAAAACCAACCTAAATACTTGACTTCGCCTTTCGGATGTCGTATCTTTGCAGGGTAGTTGATAATAGAGAATTCATACAACTTGTTTTCTAAGATAATAATAGACGAAAAATAAGAAAGGCGGTAATTTCAATAGGAAATTATTGCCTTTCTTGTTGATATTTATCGGATCTGGGCTTAAAAGAGCCTTTTTACGTTTTTAATAAACGTTGAGCACATTCTTTAAAAAACGTTCCTGTTATTCTTTAAAAACGAATAACAGGAAGCTGAATAAAGCAGAAAAATGCCTGTGATTTGTCTATATTTGAGACTGTGATAAGAACCTTTGGTATTCTGTTGATATGTGTTGGTTGGTAAATTGTTTACACAATGGATGCTCGAAAATGCCATTTTGAATACATGAATATTTAAAAATTGATAGTAAATGGGTGCAGAAAGAGTAATAAATCATAGAAATAATGATTATCTTTGTGATGTTTCATTGCTAAAAAGAATACTTTTATGGATTTTAGTGTTAAGGATAAAATAGAGTATATTGTAGCTCTGATTAGTGAGTTTGCTAAGCTACATTCGCTTGCTCCCAGTCAGGCATACCGTTATCTGGATCGGTATAAAGCTATTGATTTCATAGATAAACACTATGGTATTGCTCATACACAACGTTTTGAGGATGTAATATCAGATATTACGGTTTATTGTCAACGTTTTGGAGGGGCAATAAAATGATTCTTTATCATGGTACAACTGTAGATATTAAGGAAATTGATCTTCAAAAATCAAAACCTAATCTGCATTGCGTACTCTGTATACATCGGATACGTATGCAAAATTGCAGGATACTAAAACCGGACTTTATTTTCAGAGTCCTCGCTATGTGTATGACTTTCTGAGGAATGAAATTAAAACTGGTAAAATGTCATAGCTGACAGAAGCTATATATTATTATGGATTCGCCCCGCCAATTCTTTGCAAAGAGAATGGGTGGGGCGCCTTCATTATTATCAGTAAAGATGCATTACCTGGCATACGTTGCCTCGTGCACATCTGCCACCGCCCGTCCGCTCGGATCATTTTTCCCTTGCAACGTGGCATCCCAGGCGAGTGCTTCAGCAGTAGAGCAAGCCACGCTCGGCACACTGGGCACGCTTCGGGCAGCCGACTGACTGGGGAAGTGTTCTTCGAAAATGCTACGATAGTAATATTCCTCCTTATTCTGTGGCGGATTGATGGGAAACCGTTCGGCGGCATGTTCCATCTGATGGTCGGTGACGGCGGCCGAAGTAATGGCCTTCAATGTATCAATCCAATTGTAACCGACGCCATCGGAGAATTGCTCTTTTTGCCGCCAGGCAACACTTTGAGGAAGCATATCTTGAAAAGCTTCGCGCACAATGCGTTTCTCCACTTCTTTGCCCGGACACATCTTGACGGCAGGGCTGAGGTTCATTGCTACATCCAGGAATTCTTTATCGAGGAAGGGAACACGACCTTCCACACCCCAGGCAGAAAGGCTCTTATTGGCACGCAGACAGTCGTACAGGTGCAATTTGGAGAGCTTACGGATCGTTTCTTCGTGGAAAGCCTGCGGTGTGGGGGCTTTGTGGAAGTAGAGATAACCACCAAAAACCTCATCGGCACCTTCACCACTAAGCACCATCTTGATACCCATAGACTTGATGACACGTGCCAACAGGTACATCGGTGTGGAGGCACGCACAGTGGTAACATCGTATGTTTCGATAAAGTAGATGACATCACGCAAGGCATCGAGTCCTTCCTGAATGGTATAATTGATTTCATGGTGAACAGTGCCGATGTATTCCGCCACTTCACGGGCTTTAATCAAATCCGGTGCACCGCGCAGGCCGACGGCGAAGGAGTGGAGTTGAGGCCACCAGGCTTCGCTCTGGTTATCAGTTTCAATGCGCTTGCGGGCATACTTCCTGGCAATGGCGGAGATGACGGAAGAGTCGAGGCCACCACTGAGCAGAACACCGTAAGGAACATCGGACATTAACTGGCGTTGCACGGCAGCTTCAAGGGCGAGTTTTACGCTGTTGATTTCTGGTTGGGTAGCCCGGCGGGCGGTGGTGTCATTGGCTTTGACGGCGGCATAATCGGTCCAGGGACGTTGATACCAACGGTGCATTTTTCCTTCACGTCCCCAGAAGTAATGTCCGGGCAGAAAAGGCTCGTAGGTATCACAGAAACCTTCGAGAGCTTTCAGTTCGCTACCGACGTAGATATGTCCCTGGTCGTCACGACCGATATAAAGAGGGATTACCCCGATAGGGTCACGGGCAATCAGATAATCGTCTGCTTCCTCATCGTAAAGGGCAAAGGCGAAGATACCGTTTAATTCTTCGAGGAAATGAATGCCTTTATCCTTATATAATGCGAGGATGACTTCACAATCTGATCCTGTACGGAAAGCATATTTGCCGGCGTAGCGGGAACGGATTTCCCGATGATTATAGATCTCACCGTTGACGGCAAGGATTTGCTTGCCATCCGGAGAGTACAAAGGTTGTCCGCCACTTTCCGGATCAACGATAGAAAGACGTTCGTGAGCCAGGATGGCACTGCCGCCTACATAAATACCACTCCAGTCCGGTCCGCGATGACGGATTTTCTGCGCCATTCGAAGCGCCTTATTTCTCAATTCCTGGGATTGAGATTTGATATTGAAGATACCTACGATTCCACACATGATGCTTAGTGATTAGGGGTTAATTTAAATACTTGTCTATCCGTTCTGCCACTCTCCGTCCGTCCGCCAGTGCATGCACCACAAGGCTGGCGCCACGTGCCGCATCACCTGCTACGAACACATTTTCCGGAAATTCCGGTTGTTCCGGTTTCAGGAAGCCCATGGCCAGAAGTACCATATCGGCGTCTATCACTTCCTTCTTTCCGGTAGGCTTCATGGTAGGGCGTCCGCCATCCTGAGCCGGAATCCATTCCACTTCTTCCACCTCTACACCGCAGACTTTTCCATTCTTGCCAATAAACTGATTGGATGCCAGCGACCAGCGACGCGTGCAACCTTCTTCGTGACTTGAAGTCGTCTTCAGCACAATGGGCCATTGCGGCCAAGGAGTAGCGTCATTATGACCTACGGGAGGCTGTGGCATGATTTCAATCTGTGTCACACTCACGGCTCCCTGGCGGATACTCGTACCGATGCAATCCGATCCTGTATCACCGCCACCGATGACGAGAACCCGTTTGCCCTTGGCATTTACCAGACGGTCTTTGGGGAACGTTTCTCCATCGAGGATATGATTTTGCTGGGACAGCATTTCGAGGGCAAGATAAATACCTTTCAGTTCGCGTCCGGGAATATTGAGGTCACGTGCCTGTGGCGTCCCGGTGCAGATGCAGTAGGCATCAAAGCCGGCAGGGAGTTTCTGTACATCTACCGTTACGCCCATTTCGAACTTGATGCCTTCGGCTTCAAGCACTCCCATCCGGCGGTCGATTACTGCTTTATCGAGTTTAAAATTAGGAATACCATAGCGCAGTAATCCGCCGGGCATGGGTTTGCTGTCAAAAAGAGTCACTTCATAGCCTTTAGTATTCAGCCGGCAGGCAGCGGAGAGTCCCGCAGGACCTGCACCGATGATGGCAACCCGCTTTCCATTACGTTGGGGCTGAATGGGCACGATGTAACCTTCGCGAAAAGCCGCTTCGGCAATAGCTGCCTCGTTTTCACGAATGGTGACAGGCTCATCACACGAAAGCTTCAGTACACACGACTTTTCACAAAGTGCTGGACAGATGCGTCCGGTAAATTCGGGGAAGTCGTTTGTGGCGGTGAGCACTTCGTATGCTTCGCGCCATTTACCTTTATAAAGTGCATCCTGAAATTCAGGTTGTTTATTGCCCAACGGGCATGCCCAGTGACAGAAGGGTACACCGCAATCCATGCAACGTGATGCCTGGAGTTTGCGTTCGTGACTGTTTAAAGTTTGCTCCACCTGACTGAAGTCGGTGATACGTTCGTGGACAGGACGGTATCCCGCTTCCTGTCGTGGTATGTTTAAGAATGCTTTTGGATTTCCCATTATACTATTCTTTAGTTTGACTAAGTAAATGTTTGTAATTAGTTTGTTTGCATAATTAAGTAGGCGATTAAACGGTAATTGTCAATCGTCAATTGTCAACTGCCAATTCTAATAATCTCTCTGCATCTCTGCAATCTTCTGTTGCAGTTTCCGCATTTGCTCCTCTTGTAGTACCTTCTTGTACTCGATGGGGACTATCTGGATAAACTCATCCACATATCGGTTCCAGTCATCAAGTAGGGTGCGTGCCAGATTGGAGCCTGTATAGAGGTAGTGCTGACGGATGAGTTCGTGCAACTCCTTACGATAGGATGCTTCTTCGATGAGGCTTAGTTCTACCATTTCCATGTTACAGAAATAATCGAAGTTTCCATCCTTATTCCATACATAAGCTACACCACCCGACATACCGGCTGCGAAGTTGCGCCCTGTTGAACCGAGGACTACCACACGACCGCCCGTCATGTACTCGCAACAATGATCGCCTACACCCTCTACTACGGCAATGGCACCGGAATTGCGGACAGCAAAACGTTCGCCTACGCGCCCATTGATGTAAACTTCACCGCTAGTTGCACCATAGAGCAAGGTATTTCCTGCAATCGTATTCTTTTCGGCCTGGAAGTTAGAGCGTACCGGAGGCAACACGGCAATCCGTCCGCCCGAAAGACCTTTGCCGAGGTAATCGTTCGCTTCACCTTCCAGCTTGAAGTTGACACCCGGTACAAGGAAGGCACCGAAACTTTGTCCTGCAGAACCTTTGAACTTTACGTTCAACGTATGTTCCGGCAATCCCGCTTCACCGTACTTCGCGGCAATGGTGCCCGAAAGCATGGCTCCGCAAGCACGATCCGTATTGGCAATGGTATATTCCAGTGAGATTTCTTTCTGATTTTCCAAAGCTTCGGCGGCGGCATGCAGCATTTCAACGTCTTTTACGTGGTCGATGCCGTGTTGCTGGTCGATAGTGTGGCGGATGGCTGCACCATTATCGACGCGTGCCAGTATTTTGTCGAAAGTAATCAGGGATTGCTTGGGTGATTCGTTTTCTGACTTGCGGATAATAAGATCCGTGCGTCCGATGATATCATCCATACGTTCCACACCGATTTCTGCGAGATACTCCCGCACTTCCTGCGCCAGGAAAGTGAAGAAGTTCACCAGATATTCGCTGCGTCCGTGGAAGCGCCGGCGAAGTTCCTCGTTTTGCGTCGCCACACCCACAGGGCAGGTATTCTGATGGCATTTACGCATCATGACGCAGCCCAGTACAATCAAAGCGCTGGTTGCAAAACCGAACTCTTCGGCACCCAGCATCGCCATCAGTACGATGTCACGACCGGTTTTCAGTTGCCCGTCCACTTGCAGCATCACTTGCCCGCGCAGACCGTTCAGTACAAGAGTTTGTTGCGTTTCACTCAATCCCAGTTCAGGAGAGATACCGGCATAGCGGATACTGGAGGCAGGAGAGGCGCCCGTACCACCTTCCGCACCGGAGATGACAATAAGGTCGGCTTTTGCTTTGGCCACTCCGGCGGCAATGGTTCCTACACCGCTTTCGGCTACCAGTTTCACACTGATCTTGGCACGAGGATTTACATTCTTCAGGTCGAAGATCAACTGTGCCAGGTCTTCGATGGAATAAATGTCGTGATGGGGCGGGGGAGAAATCAATGAAATGCCGGGAATGGAATGACGTGTTTTCGCAATCACCTGGTCTACTTTAAAGCCCGGCAACTGACCGCCTTCACCCGGTTTGGCCCCTTGTGCCACCTTGATTTGTATTTCATCGGCGTTCATCAGATATTCCGTTGTTACGCCGAAACGTCCTGAAGCTACCTGCTTGATGGCACTACGCAGACTGGTTCCGTCTTCGCGGGGCGTAAAGCGTGCGCTGTCTTCGCCTCCCTCACCTGTGTTGCTGCGTCCGTGAATCCGGTTCATGGCAATGGCCATTGCCTCATGCGCTTCTTTGCTGATAGATCCGTAACTCATGGCACCCGTCACAAAGCGGTGCATGATGCTTTCTACCGGTTCAACCTTATCTATAGAAATGGGGGCACGACGGAAATCCAGGAAGTCGCGCAGGAAGATAGGCGCTTCTTTTCTGTCTACCAGACTGGTGAATTCTTTGAACTTCTTATAGCTGCCCAGGCGTGTGGCAAGTTGCAAGGTAGAAATGGTTTCCGGGTTCCAGGCATGTTTTTCTCCGTCTTTACGGAAAGCATACAAACCGTTGTTGGGGAGTAATCCGTCTACCTGTGCGGCAAAACCTGTATCGTGGAATGCGATTGCATCGTGTGCCACTTCATCCAGCCGGATACCGCCTATTGTGGATCTCAACCCGCCGAAATAAGCATTGCTGAGCTCTTCACTCAAACCTACGGCTTCGAATATTTTCGCTCCCCGATACGAGCGGATGGTACTGATACCCATCTTACTCATGATCTTGAATAATCCCTTGCAGATGGATTTGATATATTTCTTTTCGGCTGTGGCATAATCCAACTGGATTTCTTTCTTCGCCACCAGCTTGTCGATCACGGCGAATGCCATGTAAGGGTTCAGGGCACTGGCGCCAAATCCCAGTAACAGGGCCGCGTGCATTACCTCGCGTATTTCGCCGCTTTCCACTACCAATGCCGTCTGTACACGTTTTCCTACCGAAATCAGGTGGTGGTGTACTGCGCTTACTGCCAGTAGGGAGGGGATAGCCGCATGAGTGGCATCTACATCACGGTCGCTCAATACAATGTAGTTCACTCCTTCGCTGACGGACTCTTCCGCTTGCTTGCAAAGTGCTGTGAGTGCTTCCTGCAATCCGGCACGGCCCTTTGCCACTTCAAACAGCAAGGGTAGTTTCACCGTTTTGAAACCTTTGTAGCGGATGTTGCAAAGAATATCCAGTTGTGCATTGCTCAGGATGGGATGGTTGAGGCGCACCATCTTACAATGGCTTTCGCTGGGTGTTAGGATGTTCATGCCCACGGCGCCGATATATTCCGTCAGTGACATTACCAGTTCCTCACGTATAGGGTCGATAGGCGGATTGGTGACTTGTGCAAACTGTTGGCGGAAGTAGTTGTACAGTAGTTGCGGCTTATCCGAAAGCACGGCAAGCGGCGTATCGTTTCCCATTGAGTTGATAGGCTCGGCACCCGTGGTACACATAGGGACGATGAGCCGTTCCACATCTTCCTTGGAATAGCCGAAGGTACGCAGCATCCTCTCGTAATCGGGCACAGTGTGCGCTACCTTACGGCCGCTTTTCAGCTCATCCAGTTCGATGCGGTTCGTTGCCAGCCAACTGCGGTAAGGCTTGGCTTCAGCCAACTGTTTTTTCAATTCCTCGTCGTAGTAGATTTCTCCTTTTTCGGTATCTACCAGCAGTATCTTACCCGGTTGCAGGCGTCCCTTTTCTTTGATGTCTCCCGGTTCGAAATCCATCACGCCCACTTCGCTGGCAACTACCATCATGTCGTTGTGCGTAATCAGATAGCGTGCAGGACGCAATCCGTTACGGTCGAGCATACCGCCTGCAAAACGTCCGTCACTGAACAACAGGGCGGCAGGGCCATCCCACGGTTCCATCAGGATAGAGTGATATTCATAGAATGCTTTCAAATCTTCGCTGATGGGGTTCTTTTCGTTGAAAGATTCCGGCACCAGCATGGCCATGGCATGCGGCAGGCTGAGGCCTGACATAACGAGGAATTCCAATACATTGTCTAGTGAGGCACTGTCGCTCATCCCCGGCTGAATGATGGGGCGTATCTCCCTGATGTCGCCCAGAGCGGGAGAGGAGAGCACACTTTCACGGGCTTCCATCCAACCCCGGTTGCCGCGGATGGTGTTGATTTCGCCGTTGTGAGCCAAGAGGCGGAACGGTTGTGCCAGTCCCCAGGTAGGGAAGGTGTTGGTACTGAAGCGGGAGTGCACCAGTGCTATGCCGCTGGTGAAGTAGGGGTTTGTCAGATCGGGGAAGTAGCCTCGCAGTTGCAGTGAAGAGAGCATACCTTTATAGATGATGTTCTTCGTGGATAGGGAGACAACGTAGAAATCCTCGCGCGTGGCAATATCCGATTTGCGTACTTTGTTTTCTATTCTTTTTCTTATGAGATAGAGTTTACGGTCGGCTGTCTCGCTTTCCGCAAATCCGGTGATGAAAATTTGTTTGATATCCGGTTCGTTGGCAAGTGCCGATTCTCCCAGAATTTCTGGACAAGTGGGCACATTGCGCAGGTGCATCAATGTCAATCCTTCTTTTTCAATCTCTTCGATGATAATGCTTAAGATAGCACCCTGGTCTTTCTCATCTTTCGGCAGAAAGAGAAGGCCAGTACCGTATTTCCCTTTCTCGGGGACAGGAATACCCTGCAAAAGAATAAACTCGTGCGGGATTTGCAGCAGGATGCCGGCACCGTCTCCGGTTTTGTTATCCGCACCTTCGGCGCCCCGGTGACGCATGTTCTCCAACACCTTCAATGCAGACTCCACCAGTTCGTGTGACTTGCCTCCGTGGATGTTCACTAACATACCGACACCACAAGCGTCATGCTCGTTTTCTGCATCATACAAGCCCAACTGCCTGGGCTGTCGTTGATAGGGTTGTACTTTTGCTTTGTTGTTAAAAAGTTCTTCTTTCTTCATTCTAAGTTTACTTTATTTTGTAATAATATCTATTTTTGCTATCAAAATGTTTGGCAAAGATATATAAATAGTTTCAAAATGATAAAATTAAATGTGCATTCGTGATTCATAAAATACTTACTTGAATGAATGTTCTTTTAATATGATATAAAAATAGGGTTGTTTCATTTTAAATTAAAAGAAATACGGCGTTTTTTATTTCGTATTGAAATTAATGAAGCTGTTGGTCATTTCATCATATTGCCAAATTGTCATATTGCCATATTGCCAATCTTGTAGGTCGTGGCAATTAATCTTTGTATTTTTATCAGTTTCGTGCTATCTCCATGCTATCTCCGTGTAATCTCCGTATGATCTCCGTGTCTGCTCCGTACCATCTCCGTACTATCTCCGTAGTAACTCTATTCCTATAGCTACGGAGTAACTACGGAGCAGGTACGGAGCAGACACGGAGCAGGTACGGAGATCATACGGTCCGGATAATATCAGGATACTTGCTGATATGAAATCTTGTTGCAACAGTTATTGCTTTGCTGAAGTTTATTGGGGATGGGTGGTAAAGTAGCAATCACCTCATTACTCCTTAATTATTTTATAGGGTAATCCATCAACAGATATTTCTTATTTATCACTTAGCTTGAAAATAAAGAAATTACTTCTTTTAACTATGAATCTGTTGCCAAGCCTTATGAATTTGGCAATGTGGCAATATGGCAATTTGGCAATATGGAGGTATTTAAAGCAGTTCCCCTTCTTGTCAGATTACAATCAAAAAAGGAGATATTCTTTCAATATAAAACTAAAATTCTACTGCTTGCTTTGATTTTGTTAATTTATACCTTTTGCTTTGATAAGTTTGATTTCTTTAACTTTTTGACGTAAAAACATCTTTTTTCTATTCTTTTGATAAATAAATAGGAGAAACATTAACTTTATGTTCCGGATATTTTGTATCTTTGCAACGTAAAAATCAAATATTAATTAGTATGTGTGGAATAGTAGGCTATATTGGTCAAAAGAAAGCCTACCCCATTCTTATCAAAGGATTGAAGCGATTAGAGTATCGCGGATATGATAGTGCAGGGGTAGCATTAATCAGTGATAACCGACAGTTGAACGTTTACAAAACGAAAGGCAAGGTTTCGGAACTGGAAACTTTCGTTACTCAAAAAGATATTTCCGGTAACATCGGAATTGCCCATACCCGTTGGGCTACGCACGGGGAACCTTGCTCCGCTAACGCCCATCCTCATTATTCCTCTTCCGAACATCTCGCTCTCATCCACAACGGCATCATCGAAAACTACGCCGTCCTTAAAGAAAAACTTCAGGCCAAAGGCTATTCATTCAAAAGCAGTACGGACACTGAAGTACTGGTGCAACTGATAGAATTCATCCAGAAATCCAAAAATACAGATTTGCTGACTGCTGTGCAATTAGCGTTGCGTGAAGTAATCGGTGCTTATGCCATTGCCGTGCTGGATAAGGACAATCCGGATGAGATTATTGCAGCCCGCAAGAGTAGTCCGTTGGTGGTAGGTATCGGTGAAGATGAGTTTTTCCTGGCTTCGGATGCTACGCCGATTGTGGAATATACAGATAAAGTCGTATATTTGGAAGATGAAGAGATCGCCGTCATCCACCGCGGAGAGAAACTGAAGGTGGTGAACCTGAAAAATGTGGAATGTCCGCACGAAGTGAAGACGGTGGCGCTGAATCTGGGGCAGTTGGAAAAGGGTGGTTATCCGCACTTCATGCTGAAAGAGATTTTTGAGCAGCCCGATTGCATTCATGACTGTATGCGTGGACGTATCAATGTAGAAAGTACAAATGTGGTGCTTTCCGCAGTGATTGATAACAAAGACCGCCTGTTGGTAGCCAAACGTTTCATCATCGTGGCGTGCGGTACTTCCTGGCATGCGGCGCTTATCGGAAAACATCTGATAGAAAGTCTTTGCCGCATTCCGGTGGAAGTGGAGTATGCTTCGGAATTCCGTTACCGTGATCCGGTGATAGACAGTAAGGATGTGGTGATTGCGATTTCGCAAAGTGGCGAGACGGCGGATACACTGGCAGCTGTGGAACTGGCGCGGAGCCGTGGGGCATTTATCTATGGCATCTGTAATGCGATTGGTTCGTCTATTCCGAGGGCTACGCATACGGGTTCTTATATCCACGTAGGCCCTGAAATCGGAGTGGCTTCCACCAAAGCGTTTACGGGGCAGGTGACAGTGCTCACCATGCTGGCGCTGACGCTTGCCAAAGAAAAGAATACGATAGATGAGGGGCAATTCCTTGCCATTGTGCAAGAGCTGAACCGCATTCCTGATAAGATGAAAGAAGTGCTGAAGCTGAACGGCAGCATTGCAGAGCTTTCCAAGATTTTCACGTATGCGCATAACTTTATCTATCTGGGACGCGGATATTCGTATCCCGTAGCCCTGGAAGGTGCGTTGAAGCTGAAAGAAATCTCTTATATCCATGCCGAGGGTTATCCGGCTGCTGAAATGAAGCACGGGCCTATCGCACTGGTAGATGCTGAAATGCCGGTGGTAGTGATTGCTACACAGAACGGGCTTTATGAGAAAGTATTGAGCAATATACAGGAAATCAAGGCGCGTAAGGGCAAAGTGATCGCCTTGGTGACAAAAGGGGATACGGTTATCAGCAAGATTGCCGATACTTGTATCGAGTTACCGGAAACAATTGAGTGCCTTGACCCGTTGATTACTACGGTACCGTTGCAGTTACTGGCGTATCATATCGCAGTATGCAAGGGGATGGATGTGGATCAGCCGAGGAATCTGGCGAAATCGGTGACGGTAGAATAGTGGACCTATAAACAATATAACAATCGGATGGAAGAACTGAAGCATGAATGTGGCGTTGCCATGATACGCCTGCTGAAACCTCTGGAATACTATGAACAGAAGTACGGCACATGGATGTACGGTTTGAACAAACTCTATCTTCTGATGGAGAAACAGCACAACCGCGGACAAGAAGGCGCCGGTTTGGCTTGCGTAAAGCTGGAAGCAAATCCCGGTGAGGAGTATATGTTCCGTGAGCGTGCACTCGGTTCGGGCGCCATTACCGAGATATTCGGTACGGTGCAGAGCAACTTTAAGGATCTGACAAAAGAACAGCTTCATGATGCGGATTACGCTAAGAAATACCTCCCTTTTGCGGGCGAGGCTTACATGGGGCACTTGCGCTATTCCACTACCGGAAAGAGCGGCATTTCCTATGTGCACCCTTTCCTGAGGCGTAACAACTGGCGGGCTAAGAACCTTGCTCTTTGCGGCAATTTCAACATGACGAACGTGGATGAGATCTTTGCACGTATCACTGCTATCGGCCAGCATCCGCGGAAGTATGCTGATACGTACATCATGCTGGAACAAGTGGGGCACCGTCTCGACCGTGAAGTGGAGCGCCTCTTCAATCTTGCCGAAGCGGAAGGATTGACAGGCATGGGCGTGACTCACTATATAGAAGATCATATGGACCTGGCAAACGTGCTGCGTACTTCGAGCAAGGAGTGGGACGGAGGCTATGTGATATGCGGACTGACGGGAAGCGGTGAATCGTTTGCCGTGCGCGACCCGTGGGGAATCCGCCCCGCATTCTGGTATCAGGATGATGAAGTGGCGGTGCTTGCCAGCGAACGCCCTGTGATACAAACCGCTTTCAATGTGCCGGCAGCCAGCATTAAGGAATTGATGCCCGGACAAGCCTTGCTGATTAACAAGACAGGCAAGCTGCGCACCACCCAAATCAATAAAGTGCGCGAGGTGAAACCCTGTTCTTTCGAACGTATTTATTTCTCACGAGGCAGTGATGTGGATATTTACAGGGAACGTAAACTATTGGGTGAGAAACTGATACCTAACATCTTGAAAGCCATCAATAAAGACCTTGACCACACCGTGTTTTCCTTCATTCCGAATACAGCGGAAGTTGCTTTCTACGGCATGTTGCAGGGACTGGATGATTATCTGAATGAAGAAAAAGTGCAACAGATCGCTTCCCTGGGACATAGCCCCAATCTGGAGGAGCTGGAACAGATACTTTCCCGCCGTATCCGTAGCGAAAAGGTAGCCATCAAGGACATCAAACTGCGCACGTTTATTGCAGAAGGAAACAGCCGCAATGACTTGGCTGCGCACGTGTATGATATCACTTATGGCAGTCTGGTGCCGGGTGTGGACAATCTTGTCATTATCGACGACTCCATTGTACGCGGAACCACTCTGAAACAGAGTATCATTGGTATTCTTGACCGCCTGGGCCCCAAGAAGATTGTGATTGTTTCTTCTTCCCCGCAGGTGCGTTATCCCGATTATTACGGCATCGACATGGCAAAGATGAGTGAATTCATTGCTTTCAAAGCGGCCATCGAGTTGCTGAAAGACCGGGATATGAAAGATGTGATAGCCGCTGCCTACCGCAAATCGAAAGACCAGGTAGGATTGCCGAAGGAGCAAATGGTGAACTATGTGAAGGATATCTATGCACCTTTCACTGACGAGGAAATCTCCGCCAAGATGGTGGAACTGCTGACACCTGCCGGAACAAAGGCGAAGGTGGAAATCGTATACCAACCGTTGGAGGGGCTGCATGAGGCTTGTCCAAATCATCGGGGAGACTGGTATTTCAGCGGTGATTATCCTACGCCGGGCGGGGTGAAGATGCTGAATAATGCCTTTATTGACTATATAGAACAAGTGTATCAATTCTGACAGCATTAGCTACAAGCTACGAGCTACAAGCTACGAGTGCCATGCGGTATGATAGTTTGCAGATAGATACAGCGCAGCCACTTGTAGCTCGTAGCTTGTAGCTCGTAACTAAGTAACTTTTATAACAAATATGAGAAATGTAACTCTTATCCTCGACGACGGGAGCCGCTTCCACGGCAAGTCGTTTGGCTACGAAAAGCCGGTAGCGGGAGAGGTGGTTTTCAACACAGCTATGACGGGATATCCCGAGAGCTTGACTGACCCCTCGTATGCCG
>ERZ894240.100-NODE-100-length-109241-cov-88.583692_pt1 | contig 109241 bp, 101 predicted proteins | sample MGYA00380298_ERZ894240 | MGnify/ENA primary metagenome ERZ894240 (study PRJEB32331, sample SAMN06328419) | human gut metagenome | biome: human gut microbiome; feature: stool | host: Homo sapiens | collected 2014-06-27 ... | reverse complement strand
TGCGCTACATGTCACTATCCGTCTTTTCCGATTTTAAACATAGGAACTTGTTTTTTAGTTTCTTAATAAATTTCTTGCACCTACGACATAAGTCCTGGTCAGGAGATGTTTTCGGTGCGTATTTCTCAATTTTATCAGAGCACTGCCGAAGGAGGCGCTCTAATGCCTGCATGTCCGTTTTGCATAATTCCATATCACTTAATTTGCTTTTCCTTCTTCAATCGCTTCACCTCTTTCCTGTAGTAGTCAATCATTGTGCGATATTCAAAGTCTGAAATTTTATTTATCTGATTTTTCATCGCCTCAAGCATCAATACGGTAGGTTCTCCGTACTTGGCAATCAATCCCCGCCTGTAGCCTTGTATATTCCCCTCGTCAAAGCGATTGCACTTCCGACACTGGGCATTGCAGTTCTTTTCATTGAACCGGGTAGCCATGTGCTGGCGGTTAATATAATGGCCACAGTCAGACTGATCAAAGGGAAGAAGCCTTCCGCATGAGATACATTTGAATCCCCCGCTTGGAAGCGCATCCCGAAGCCGGATGAACATAGCGAACACCGTGTCAAGGCGCGATTTTAATTTATTTGTGGACATAGGTAACACCCGTTATCTGCTGATACTGGTCCTCACTGCGGAAGCGTATAGCATTCTGAAACCAAATATCGTTAGCTGCCTTATAAGGACTCGCATCTGTTAGATCACTTGAATTGTCATCCGACAAACGGGCGATAATAGCACGCGTACGGTCTGCGTTATTCCAAAATATGGCAGTGTCTCCAATGCGGGGCACTTCTTCCACCTGATCCGTCAGATCACAGAGGAAGTCGCCGTAACGCTCTGGCTCAAATCCAATGATCAACTTGTTGTCAATGACTTCGACAGAAATGATTCTACGCTCAGGAGGAATCTTGTAATCTTCAATCTTCATTTTCATATTTCAATATATTTTTGAATCGTAAAACTTCTTATTCTTCATATACTCCTGAGCTACGTCGTACTGCGAAGCCGGAGTGATACGGTCATGGATGTATTGATACTTTTCAAGACTCATGCCGGAAAGCACATCATCGGTGTATTCCACTCTGCTTGAATAAATACATCCGGCAACCACAATAGCAATAAGGATTGCCTGGATGATCTGTTTGCTGATTTTATTCATATATTATATTTTTAGATTTGACTTTTGAAATCCCCACCATCCCGTGGCGGGGAATGTTACTACTTATCTATTACTCGGCACGCTTCACAGCGGACTATATCAATCTTTTAAATAATAAGCCTTTATCTCGTTTTCAGAGAAATACAGGTTCCCATGTTTCTTATGATGGGGAATTTGACCGCGGCTGCATCGGGTACGAATGGCATTCTCTGTAAGACCTAATTTGCTAGCAACTTGCTTGATGTTCAAAAGCTCGTCCTTTTCACCCATTTTCCTTTTAAGAGCCTCGGCCAATTTGTCTATTTCAAAGTTGGTTAACATCCGGTTCCTCCTTTCCTATGAATTTATTTACGAAGTATATCTGCCCTTTGCCGGTGACTTTGCTCGTAGTATTTACAATGACATCACCACTAGGCTTAGTTATTGTTGTCTTTTTGATTTCAAACAACCCTAACTCCATAGCCTTCTGCGTAGGTTGGTTATAGTACTGGCCTTTATTGCAGAGATAACCGTTCTTGCGCATCCATGCGAATAACCGATTCTGCCCTATGGATACCCCATTTTGAGAGATGATTTTTGCAAGCTCTGATATCAAGCAGGAACGTTGGGAAGTCGATACAGCCTCAGCGAACAAAACTTTAGGCTTGTCGGCCTCCAGTTGTTTCTGCTGCTGTTCTATCTGTTCCATCTGGACAGCGGCAAGCCTCAACGCTTCTGCAAAGGATGAAGGAACTTTAAAACCACCATTACGTTTTTCTATCTCAAGTTCTTCCCACCTGCTAATTATCTTTTCACGGAGTTTCGCATCATAACCGGAAGCGAGGATAAGACAGCCTTTTTTGGTAAGTTTAAAACAAGGATCTTGCTTGCTACCTCCATTTGGTAAGTCCCTGATTATGAACGAAGGCTCAAAATTGAGCTCTTGTACTCCTTGCTCTAAAAGAGTGCGAATGTCTCTCATTACATTCTTGTGTTCTTTACCCGTGAGCTCAGCTATTTCAATTGAACTCATCGTTTCTTTGATAATTGATAAATCTTTCATATCCTTTTCTCCTCCTAAAGAAGAAAGCCCAATTCTTTCTTGACCCTTATTGTGGCTGTTAGGTCAATACTCGAATTGAGCTTTTCAAATGTCTTTTATCACGGTAACAGCCACGGAACCGATAATTGTGTCGTAAAACATTGGCACATTTGTAGGATAAGTGAAAAGGACTGCCTATCTTTGTTGCGTTCAAACATAAGACGATAGGAATTAGGGACGCTTCTCTAACAGCCCTTTTTGTATCCGTCTGTGAGCTTAGTGACGTTTTACGAATGCAAAGATCAATGAATATTTTCAATAAACAAGCAATATTATTGAAAATATTCACTGATTAAACTTTTATTAACCATTGAGGTATGGAACTTAAAGATTTTATTAAAGGGACAATATCTGATATAGCAATAGCTATCAAGGAATTAAATGATGAGAAATCAGATATGGGACTACTGGTTAATCCTAACAATTATGACCGTATAATAAAGGATGAATATTCTATGATTGGAGATGGCAGAGTTGTAAAAGACATAGAATTCAACCTGTCAATCAGCGCATCAGACACAACTGAAGCGGGTGGAGGTATAAAAATTAATGTTTTGAAAGCGGGTATTAACAATGAAACAAGTAATAGTACCGTAAGTATAATTAAGTTTTCCATACCCGTTGTCCTTCCAGGCATTGACTGTCCTATAAGAAATTATTCTAAATAATCAAAAAATGGGCCATACAGCTTTCTCAGCTTTAAAACAACCCGTTTTTATATACTTGAATATCAATTCCGAAAGTTCAAAATGTGTTATTTGGGGTGCAGGTTTGTTGTAGTAATAATTAAGAATTGATATTGCATACTCAAGGCATTTACAACGTAATTCGTCATCTGACATAACAGTAAGTTTTAGAGGTTAATAAATTAATTCGATACAAATATAATGAATATATTCAATGGAGAGAGTAATAGATAGATTAATTTCATTCCAGCAGTCTGTTAAAGATATCATAGGTGGGCAAAATAAGTTCGAGGCATATATTGGCTTATCTACGGGATATATCAGTAATATGAAGAAAAACAATGGAGGAATCTCTTCCGATGTTATACTCAAGCTAAAGAATAAATTTTCGGATCTAAATTTAGATTGGCTTATCACTGGCGAAGGGCCTATGCTCAAATCAGAAGCCTCAGCAAAGAAGACATCATATTCCATTAATAAGAATGTGATAAAATACTACCCAGCAGTTAGCGGCTCTATGGGCGGTGTTCAATTCTTGGATGATCCTGAAGAATCTTATGTTGATATTATACTGCCCGGCTTCTCTGAATGCAAATATGCAATTAATGCCTATGGAGATTCTATGCATCCGGTCATTAAAAGTGGGCAGGTAGTCATCTTAATGGAATGGATGGAAAGTTTTATAGACTGGGGGCGAATTTATCTGGTGGTAACAAAAAGCGGGTACAGAATTATAAAGTATCTAAAACCATCAGATAACGCAGATGCCATACGGTGCGAAAGTGAAAATAAAGAGTTAAACCCAGCTTTTGATATAAATAAAGAGGATATACATAAGCTGTTCCTTGTTAAAGGATGGGTTTGCAGAGATACCATTTAGTTATTTGGATTAATAAAATAAAATATAAATATAATATGAAAAAGCTCTTATATGTTGCAATACTACTAATAAGTGTTATGGGGTGCAATAAATCTACGAAGGTTGATTTGAGAGAAAAAGCTATTAGCCTGATTGAAAAGGAATATCCCGTAAAAGGAGCTAGAAATACAGAATACAGTAAACTTGACAGTTTGGAAGCATCTTTCTATGGTTATCATATCTTACGCCTATTCATGGATGAAAACGATAAACCCCGAATAGAACATTTTCAGATGAACTATAATCAATCTAAAATCAATCTGGTAGAGTATGAAGAACTATCAATAGATATGTATAAATACATAACGTCCGATGGAAAAGCGCTCTTTGAGGAAGAACATATAAGTCCTGCGTGGGATAATGTTAATACTCGATCAGAATTGGAAATAGCAGATAGTATAAGAATTGCAGACAGCATTGCATGCATTAAGGCTGCAATAGCAATACAATAACTAACATATTATTAACCCCGCAAGGTGGTACATACTGCGGTACATTGAAATTTTGGCGTGTAATCAATTGAGTAACATAAAGATGCGAAAGTCCCGTACGCACCGCTTAAAACTCTGAAATCGGATGATTTCAGAGTTTTTTGTTCAATACCGGATGATTCCGTCTAATAGCAATTACATTCCAAACCTTGATGTATCCACCTCTTTCAGATTCTTTTTCTTTGTATTTCAAATATTATTTTAGAGTTTATTCAGCAAATGTGCCTGTAGACATAAAGACTACCGAATACATAAAATAATCCTCACCCTCTGTTTGCGGTTGTTCAAATAGTTGCTTATAAATAGGCTCAGGCTCAGGTCCGAAAAGTAAATCTGCATCCGGAGTGTAAATACCACAATACCATACAGGAGCCGCTTTCATATTAAAGCGCGGAATACCTTCTATTACAAATTTATAAAACCCAACCTTATCGCTATCTTTTACGACTCTTGTCAGTCCTCCGTAATTGGTACCCATATTATATCTCAACCCTTTTAAAGAAATATACCTATCTTCAACCAGGCTACCCTCTGCAAATTTCTTTGCTTTACAGGTAAAAGGTATTTCATATTCACCACCTTCGGGAGACAGAATAAAAGGATTAGGGCCATCTACTTTTATAGTGTATTCATACTCTACTTTTGCCTTCGATATTACATCTATCAATTTGTAGACAATGCTACTCCCATCCGCAGGAGGATCAACCAAGGTTCTTTTCTCAACCCATAAAGCATACTCATAGCCTTTTTCGTAAACGAAATCAGTAATTCCTTGAAAATCCAGCGTTTTGTAGTCGCTTTCACTTTCTTCTTTCACCAGCATACAATCGATGGGAGAATCACTTCCCCAAGGCTGATAAGTACCTGTTTTGTCAGAAATAAGCATTTTTACAGTTTTTACTTTATCTTGTGGTTCATCATCACTACAAGCAACAAAGCCAGTGATTGACTGGATTAATAGCAATAATCCTAATAAGCGTTTTGTCTTCATAATGTTTTCTTTAAGTCTAGTTTTTTAATTATGCAAAGATATACAAAATCTCTTTAAGTTTATTATAAACAAAGCCTTTTATTTCTTTTCTCAGAAGAAGCTTGAATAGAATTTTAAAGGAGATAGGCTATATGAAGATATAAAAGCGTACCTTCGTCAACAGAATGAGATATCGAAGAATAACAACCACCGGACAAATCCGGGAAAAAAAGAAAGAGCGCAGGCAATCTATATATGTCTGGCTGATAGTAATTGTGATCCTGGCAATACTTGTCGGAGTGGGTTATCTGGCCACTCCCAGTACTGTATTGCTCCAGCAAACAGCATTTCGGGGTATCAGTTATCGCCCACTCATGGCATTCGTGATGCTTTTCACCGCCATTTTTGTCATTGTTATTGGCATACTACTGGCAGATAAATACACAAAAGTCGGATATTACCTGAAGACCATCGCCTGTGGCATTGTCATAGGGATGCTTTTTCACGGTATGGGTATCAATCTGTTACTGAATATGAATCGTTGGTTAGCAAGTAAGACTCCCGTACGCAAAGAATACAGGGTAACAGAAGTCCGTTTTCTAAAGCCCAATAAATTGGCTCGTTATCGGACCATATTGCCTGAATGCAGAATTCTGAAAGCTGTCGACCAGGATAATCCTGACGACTGCCTTTACTTCCATGTCCCCATAAATGCACAAGTAGCCATGGGATGTATATTGCATGTTACAATGAAAAACGGTATCTTTGGATGGAAAGCAGTGGATGAATTAGAGTTTTACAACCCATAAAAGAGGCCGTATCAACAAAGGATTATCATCCATTCTGATACGGCCTTTTCTTCATTTAGATTTTCTTTCCGATATAGAATACATAACCATAAAAGTCTTTATACTTATAGTATAATTGTTGCTCATGGCGCTGATTGGCAATCAGTTCTTCAGCCGCCTGATTACCCGCATATTTTCGTAGAAAGTTTTCTTGGGCTTCAACCTGCGGCATATAGAAATGCTCGATCCAGCAATTTTCCGGTATACAGAAACAGGCTACAGGGATATATCCGGCCTTCTGCATCTGTGCCAGCTTATTGGGAATCGTATTTATTTCAGGATAAGCATCCATCCAGAAATCATTGATCTCAGCCGGACGTTCGTCAGTGAACCATGATACCTCTGATACGGCAATATAACCGCCTTTCTTCAAAAACGAACGCCATAGATTCAACCCGTATTCAAAACCAATATTATAGATGGCTCCTTCCGACCAGATAAGATCTAATTCTTCATTCCGGAACGGGAGTTCATCCATTGATCCAATAATACCTTTCACTCTATCCTGAAGGTTAAAGTGCTCGGCATTACTATTGAATTGGTTGATAAAATCAGGAAACAAATCAATGCCTGTGATTTGCCCCGGAGTATGTTGCGCCAGCGTAATCGTTTGGCCACCTGTGCCACAACCCAGATCAGCAATCAGAGATTTATCCGTAAGCCCCTCAACAAAGCTAAGAGCCTTGATTGTCGTTTCAGCACTTCCCGGTCCCTGACGTTCTACACTTGAAAAGTATTCGCAGATTAAACTAAAATCGAATTCGTGAATAGATTTATTTTCGTTACTCATGATGTTTAAATTTTATTGTTAATATATAGGTATAAAAATAACTCCTGCAAGAATATGCACGAGTTGAACTAAAGGATAACCGAGAGCATAATGCCCACAGTTATTTACTTACCGAATCCTTCTTAACTTTAAACATCCAACATTTTTTTATATCGCCACAAAGATAGGCAGACTTTTTATTCCTGCAAATTATCAGGAGAAAAAAAGAAAGCCGCTTTTCTCTAAGCAGCTGTAGACCAAGCACAAAACCTACTTTAATGGCATCACTACCCTTGTGACATGTTCCTTTTCAGGCACCTCCGGTCCGGTATAATAATGCTCCACACTCGTCCCTGTCGGTTCATATCCTTTTATCTTTATCCACGCCGCCATTTCATTATAGAGGTTTGCCAATTCATCATACGAACCCTTATGCAAACAAACTACTACTTTTCTTGACGGAATAATAATGCTTCGCATATCACCTTTATCCGGAAGCGGATTTGCCGTATAAAATCCGATAACCATTTGGATCTTATCAGTTGTCATCTCTTCATAAGCCGAATACTCCACAAATGGTATATCCGAAGGCAGTTCATTCATTTCTTTCAGATAAGTTCCTATTCGCATGAAACCTTCTCCAATATACTGCCCCAAAGAATTCATGTCGGCACATTTTTCCACAATAATGGCCGTCTGCTCCGGCTGTTGCAGGAGCATAATGTCTGTTACTTTCGCCATAACTATAATTTAAGTTGTTATTATATTTTCCTTATTTTCTGACACTCAGGACAATAGTAAACCGACCCTCCAAGATAGGCTTCTTTCACAATCACACTGCCACAGCGCGGACAGGGATTCTTCCATGTTTTGGAAGAAAGAATCGTTTTATACCCTCCCTCATTTCCATAAAGATCCGTCTGGGTATCACGACCTCTTCCGGAAGTCATAGCCATTAAGGTATCCTTCAGAGATTTAAAAAGTACCCCTTTCTGTCCATCCGACAAATCAAGCACTTTCTGTTTCGGGTGAATCCCGGCATTGAATAGAATATCCTGCATTACCCCATTGCCTACACCCGGAATACGTTGTTCGGTAGCCAGCAGAGCTTTAGCCGTCAATGTCCTTTTGGCTGAAGCAAATAATTTCTCAAATTCCGCTTCCGTATAAGCATCACTCAACGGAGAAATACTTTCACGACTTATCGTATAATATTTATTATCGATAACGCCATCGGGATAGACACTGATAAAACCATACATAGCAACCGTGAATACAAGAAACGATTCATCTTCAAAAGTCAGCAGCAATTGGTAATTGGCAGGAACTTTATCACCCGGATTATAGTAACGTACGCTCACCCCATCACCGATATTCATTATCACATTGCCCGACAGGTAAAAATCAACAAACATTCCATATCCCTTAGACGACAGAATCGTTTTTCCGACGAGTAACTTCCCATACTCCAGTGGATCGCCACTATAGAACGTGAACTTATGAGGCTTGGTAGCATTGAACACTTGCGTAATCGTTTTACCACTTAAAACATCATTGGCTTGCTTACTCAGTGTAAGTACTTCTGGCAATTCTAACATACTCTTATATCATTTAGTTATTTATCAATAGGAATATAAATCTCCGTCAGCAATCCCTCAACCGGTGTTTCATCCGGTGCATTAAGATACACCTCAAACGTCAACGGACGTTTCTGATGATACATACTGTAAGGAAACCATTGATTATAGATCGTCTTATAAAATTCAGGTAAATCAGAATAACTGCCTTTATACCTGAAAACAGCGTACATCCCTCCGGGAATTTCCTGAAGTAATAATTTCCCTTCGGACTTGACACTCCCTTCAACCAGAACCCCGATATAGAACCGCCGTTGTTCCATCGGTGTAACCCAAGGATTATCCTGACTTATACTCACAAAACGATTACCGGGACCATTCTGCAAATGAACTGCTTTATAATGCAGTAATTGCTTCCAGATTGTAGTGTAAGCATATTTATCACGAAAAGTATCACCTACTTCTATGCAAACGGCTTTCAAAGTATTGATACGTTTAATTTTAGCCTCGGGCATACTATCCGGTTCTTGTTTCGCATTGACAGATTTATACTTTTCGCGATAAGCTGACATTGAAATGCCGAAATGCTTCTTAAAAGCCTTTGCCAGACTAAACTTTGTCTGATAATTAGTCTGCATACCTATCTCTTCAATACTCTGTCCGGTAGCGATAAGCAGATGGGCAATATATTCCAGCCGTAAACGTTGGATATATGTACCGATATTCTCACCGGTAACATTCCTGAAAACCTTTCGGAAATGGAAGAATGAAAGGTGAACCATTTCAGCCAACTGTTCAGGATCGAGTTCATGAAAGAGATTTTGATCAATATAAGTCCGAACCCCATTGACAGCTTCATAGTGAACATGTTGCGTCATCTCTTTCTGTCGCCAGCGTTTCAGGGTGGGAAGGCGCTTATTCAATAAGGTTCTTAATTCTTGTGGAGTATAGTCGGTTCCCGAATACCAATTGTACTTATCTGTGTATTTCACCCAGATATCCACCATTTCATTCATAGAGATATCCACTGTATAGTTCCCATCTTTCAGACAATAGTAACAATACTCATCACTGCAGGAGTGATCGGCATTGGTACCTAAATACTCTTCCACATCAAAACGGAGGGGCATCCCGCAACTTTGGCAGTACTGTTTGTCCACTGTTTGATTCATGGCACAAATATACGATGCCTATTCCGGATATGATTATCCAAAATAGGCATCTTTTATGATTTGCTCCTGTTTTTCAGAGTAATTGTCTTGATTTCATCTCCAGATACTTGTTTATCACATCAATCGAGAGATTTTCAGGTGTAGTCAATAAAGAATAGATACCATTCTGTTTCAGTGTAGATACAATCAGACGCTTCTCAAAAGCAAACTTCTCTGCAATGACATGGCGGTAATATCCCTCCGTATCCTTCGCAGGAGCGGCAATATACGTTTTCATATCAGCATCTTCAAAGAAAACAACAAGCAAGCGATGCTGACGATTCAGTTGCTGCAAATAAGCCAATTGGCGATTCATACTTCCCATACTGGAGAAGTTGGTATATAAAACCAGGAAACTGCGTTTGCTGACATGTTTATTGAAATGCACGCAGAGAGAGGAAAAGTCCGTTTCACCAAAGGTAGTCTGCTGGCTATAGAGATTCTCAAGCAGAGTTTGCATCTGACCGGAAGCCTTTGAGGCCGGAACAAACGAATCGAAATGTTCATTGAAAGTCACAATCCCTGCCTTGTCCTCTTTCCGCATGGCAACGTACGAAAGAACTAAGGAAGCATTGATTGCATAATCCAGTAAGGTCATTCCGCGAAATGCCTGCTGCATAACCCTTCCCTTGTCTATCACACTGTAAATCTGCTGTGAACGTTCATCCTGATATACATTCACCATAAGTTCATGCCGGCGGGCACTGGCTTTCCAGTTGATTGTACGGTAGTCATCCCCCTTGACGTACTCTTTTATCTGTTCGAACTCTGTATGATGCCCTACACGACGAATACGCTTGATTCCCAGCTCCGTCAGATTATCACTCATCGCCAGCAATTCATAGCGATGCAGCATCAGATAAGAAGGATACACTTTAATATCCTGCTCCTCTCCGCATGTATAACGCCGGGAGAGCAAACCTATCCGACCGGTTACGAATACGCGAATCTGTCCGAAACCATAAATTCCCCGGCTTGTCGGACGTAAATGATAACAGATTTGTTTTCCTTCATTCGCCTGAAGCTGTACCCAGAAACTGATATTTCTCTGCTGAAAAATGAAAGGTACTTCATCGATAACCTCCGCAAAGACAGGATACGGATAGCAGCTTTCCACCCGAAGATTCACCGCATTTTCGTCCCCATTGGAAAAACGAGCGGAACATTGACGGAATGCCCGAATCCCACGAATCCGGTAAAGCATATATCCGTCTGCCAGCACCGACAGCAAGAGGACAAAAAGCAACCCCTGCCCGATGGTAAACAACGGAGCAAAAGCATACCCACTACCCATCAACAGGATAATCAGGATGAGAACCATATAAAACCGACGGGTCAGAATCATTTCGGGACTTCTACCTTATCAATCAGGCGTTGCGTTACTTTCACTGGTGAATAGCCCTCCATTTCAGCTTCCGCCGTCAGGATGAGACGATGCTGAAGTACGTATGGAGCCACAAACTTGATATCCTCCGGTGTCACAAAATCACGTCCCTGCAAAAGCGCATAAGCCTTCGAGGTCTGCAACATGGCCACGGATGCACGCGGAGAAGCCCCCAGATATACAGCTTTACTTGTACGCGTCTGCTGTACAATCAAGGCGATGTACTGAAGCAATGTACGGTCTATAAACACCTGCTTCATCAGATTACGAAGCGATAAAAGCTCCTCTTTGGTAATAGCCGGGGTAATGTCCTCCAGCTTCACAAATGCAGCATTCGTATGGTGACGCTCCAGAATATTCACTTCTTCATCCAATGAGGGATAATCCATCGTCAGCTTCATCAGAAAACGGTCAAGTTGTGCTTCGGGCAATTTATAAGTCCCCTCCTGCTCCACCGGATTCTGTGTAGCCAGAATCGTATAAAGTTCTCCCATCGGATAGGTCGCTCCGTCAATGCTGACCTGACGCTCTTCCATAACCTCGAACAAGGCAGCCTGTGTTTTGGCAGGAGCACGATTTATTTCATCTACCAGTACAATATCAGCAAAGATCGGACCGCGATGGAAATCAAAATCATTGGTTTTCATGTTGAATACCGTTGTACCCAGCACATCACTCGGCATTAAATCCGGAGTAAACTGGATGCGGCTGAAATCTGCGTCGACCAGACGGGCAACCAGGCGTGCCAACAATGTTTTCGCCACTCCCGGCACTCCTTCTATCAACACATGCCCATTTGCCAACACAGCGGTCAACACCAAGTCCACCATCTGTTCCTGCCCTACAATAACGGAAGCAATCCGGTCTTTCAACTCTTGTATCTTCTCGGAAAAGAGAGTTAGATCCACCCGTTTTTCTGTATTCTCTTCCATAAACTTCTTCTTTATATATGATCGATTATTTCATTCATTTTATCAATAAACTGCTTCATTTGCTCCGCAGTTATCGTTTGCCCTCCATAAATCACCGGTCTGACCGTACGGATAAACTTACCGATTTCTTCCGCACCCATACCGGTCTTCTGAGCAATCCTATCGAAAGAGCGTTCATCATCCGCCACGTCTTCCACATCCACCTGGATTTCTCTTCTCAACTCTTCGGCAAAGTAAATATACTTTTTATGAACCAGGTCAGCATGGTCTTTCTTCTGAAAATAAAGCGTACCGATCAGTTCTGTAAACTCCATGGATTTATTTTCCGGTTCATGAATCACAGGTATCACACGTTGTCTTCTTCGCGCAGTAAATGCCATAAAGAGCAGAATGGCAATCATTGTCAGATACAAAGCCCAGCGAAGCGGTCGTTGCGAAATAAAATAGCGGAAAGGAGACATCTGTACCTGTGCAGCTTCCTCCAGATACCCCTCTGTGCGTATTATCGGAAACTCTCCCATCTGAGACAACAGACGGAAAATATAAGCAGCATTCTTTCCGTCCAGTACACCATAATTGGTAAAAAGCAGCGGAGTAGAAACCAAAATAATTTCCCCTTTTCCCCACGAACAAGACATGGCAACCGGAACATTGCAAAGGGTATCCACTTGCAATGAATCAAACTTCACCCCAAAGTTATATCTGAATTCATCTGATGAAATAGATTTCTCCGCCAACACTTTCACAGAGAGCGAGTCCTGCCAGAAATAAGAGGAACACAATTGCGGATAAAAACGAAAGATCCGCCGGGGATAGACAGTAGAATCTCCTACCCAATGCAAACTATCCTTCGACAACAACGAAGCGGCATACTTTCTCAACACAATCGGATTAAAATAAGAGTAGCTACTCTCAAACCCCAGTGTATCCCGTAAGTTTCCTGTAAATGAATTACTCACCAACATTATTTTATTTCCCCGCTCCGCCCCTTTCAACAAGGCATTCACATCTACATCTGTCAAAGCCAGATGATTGTTAACAACCAATATCGCCCGGCGGGAAACCGTATCTTCCTGCTCCAACTGATAAAAGGTTTTCCCGGATACCGAATATCTCATCGGCAATGAAGCAGAGAGCAAACTATCAAAAACAGCACATCCGAAAGGCTGTTTATCATAGTGACTAAAAGTAGGAGTCCATACGAATTTCTTCGGCAACCGACATTCTATTGCAAACATCAGGACCAGAAAGGATACGATACAGATGATAAACCAATGGCTTCCTCTCATACAGTGCCTCCTTTCTTCACCTCTTCCTGCAAAGACCGCATGACATGAAACAATGCTTCCGTAGCTTCAAAATTTCCATAACGCACTCGCAGGAAATGATTGGTCAATTGTCGGAAAGCGGGCATCCGCACTTCATAAACATATTGTGTAGGCGTTTTGTAGAGCTGCCAGTCTATACGTTTTTCATCACTGAGTTGTTTCAACGTCTGCAAATACAGCAATCGTACCGCTTCCCGGTAATCACTACGCGAAAGCGCGTCAGCAATACCTCGCGCAAAGTCAACTCCATAAATAGTGTCTTCTTCCACCGCATAAGGCAAAGCATTTTTACGGGAAATCATGAATAACTCCGGTCGCTTCTTGTAAACGAACCAGATTACCAAAATTAAAAGAAGGATAGCAATGCCTATCAGAATAAGCTCCGAGTATTCCTCCGCAAAATGGCTGCCGAATATTTTTTGCAGAATCTTTCCAAACCAGCTGTTGAACCATTCAAACACATTAATATCAGGAGCCATCAACTCACGGCCATAGTCATACGCCGGATCAGATTGCCACACGGCAAGCTGGGCAGTATCACATACCAATGTATCAGCCGGAGAAGTTATCATTTATACAAATCTGTTTTTAGAGCTTATCAAAATTATCGATATCACTTTCCACCATGATATTGTCCACCTTTTCCGAAGCATGTCCGTACTGATACGCCAGACCTACAAGTGAAAAGATCATAGCAAGATAGGCACCGAATGCCTGGACAATGGCCAACAGATAAAGCATAAAATTATATCCTACCGATACCGTAGCCTCACTGCCTCCACTACTCATTGCAAATATGGATTTCACGATAGTGCCTATATACCAGGGCATCATCGTCACTCCCTGTAAGATACCGGCAATCAACCCCATAATAAGGGAAATCAGGAAAATACCTCCCCACGTAGCAAAACCCAGACGAAAAGTCTTCTTCAAAGACTCCATAACGGAGATATCCTCAAAGAGATAAATCGGTGCCCAGAGAGCAAGTGGTACAGCCAAAATAATCACAAACGGAATCACCAGGAACAGGGCGGGCCAAATCAGTGCCGCCATAAGTCCCATAATCACCCCTAAAAGTACCATTAAGACCAATCCAAAAAGAGTCATCACAACCAATCTTTTCACATTACGGAGCAACATCGGCCTCAACATCCCCAAAGTTACGCCTTGCAGACGTTCGTCACGTTCGTTGTAGGTTCGGATCAATGCATAAATCAAAGAAGTCAGCGCAATCGTTCCTATCAAAAAAACAAACATGTACAGACTATAATAAGAAAAGAATGACATCATTAGAGATGCATCAGAAGACACGCCACCACCTGATAAATCAGTCAGCACCGCTATATATCCCATCAGTCCGTTCAAACTCAGCGCTTGAATAAGACAAATCGGTAAAAGCAGATACGTAGTAAATTTCAGCATCAGCTTCCAGTTTTCTTTTATAAAATCAAAAGACGCACTCAGTTTCTCACCGAAATTACGTTTTACATACATTGCGATTTTAGGCTTTTGTGATTCCATGTCGTTTTCTATTAGGTAGATAAATATAGTAGAATAAAATAAATGTCAGGGATGTAAGGATCAGGCCGAGTCTCAACATATCCGGCAGTTGGGTATGGCGTGTGAGAAAACCTTCAATAAAACCTGCCATAATAAACACAGGGACTGTCCCCACTACAATTTTCAATCCTCTTTTCGCTCCTCTTTTAAAAGACTCCAGTCTTGAATAAGTTCCGGGAAAAAGCCATCCGTTACCTAAAGCCAAACCGGCAGCACCGGCTACAATGATAGCCCAGATTTCGAGCGTTCCATGCAACCAGATGGCAAGCATAGAATCCCAAAGCAAACCGTGCTGATAAAAGAATGTTTGGAAAGCTCCCAACATGACTCCATTACTGAAAAGCATATAACCTGTACCAAAACTGGTCAGTATCCCCATTGCGAAGCAATTGAAAGAAACCATAATATTATTCAACGTGATTCCCAAAAACATCGGGACCTCAGATGAACTATTGTACACCGCCATGGGTTCGCCATTCGCAATATTGTCCAACGTCATGTCTACATAAGAATTTCCCATAATCAGGCGGACAAAATCCGGATCAGCGGCAGCGGATATGACACCGACCAAGGCACTCACTATAAAAATCAGGAATGAAACCAGCAATTCCCGGCGCGCATCGTGCATAACCTGAGGAATTTCCTTCGTCCAGAAAGTGATGACTCTCGACCATTTCTCACGCTTGTTCCGATAAATTTTATTGTGTAAAGCGGAAGCGAGATTATTCAGATAGATAGTAATACGGGAAGTCGGGAAATGCGTCTGTGCAAATGCCAGATCGGCAGTAAGATCCGTATACACATCGGCAAGCCGGTCAGGAGACGAGTTTGTGGCTTGCTCCACCACGCCTTCGGCTTCTTTCCATTTTTCTATATTCCGACGAATAAACGTTACTTCTTTCATATTTTTACTGACTTCGAATGAGTTTTGTCTGAAATCAATAACAAAAGTAAGAGAATAATGATATATTTGCAACGAAATACTTAGAAATATTCAATCAGCAATGGCAGAATCTACTATTCTTACGGGGCAATTTGTCCGCATCAGCCAGACGCCCGCCAGTATTGGCGAGCGAATCATTGCTTTGATTATTGATTACGTTCTGATTGGGTTCTATATATTTTCAACTGTAACGGTATTATCCAAGCTCCGCCTGCCTTCGGATTTCACAATGATTTTCTTCCTGGCTGTAATCTATTTACCGGTGCTGTTCTATTCTTTTCTATGTGAGATGTTCAATTACGGACAAAGCCTTGGGAAACGACTGATGAACATCCGTGTTGTAAAAGCTGACGGTTCCGTTCCAAGCATAAGCTCCTACTTACTCCGGTGGCTCCTCTTCCCTATCGATGGCCCGATTACCGGAGGTCTCGGACTATTAGTCGCCCTATTAACCAAAAACAGTCAACGGATGGGAGACCTTGCCGCCGGCACCATGGTTATCAAGGAAAAAAATTATCGCAAGATACATGTCAGCCTTGACGAATTTGATTATCTGACCCAGAACTACCAGCCTACTTATCCGCAAGCCGCTGACTTATCGCTGGAACAGATAAACGTAATTACCCGAACCTTACAATCCGGGAAAAAAGACCGCATACGGTACATTGCACAACTGACAACGAAAGTTCAGGAACTTCTTTCCGTGACACCCCGCGAGGACAATCAGGAGAAATTTCTCCAGACCGTTCTCCGCGACTACCAGTATTATGCATTGGAAGAAATCTGATTCCTCCGCTATAAAAACATCGATCCAAGTCCTCCCTCTATCTAAATCAATCCCCATTTGCATGTCTCAATGTATTCTGGTCTTCTGATGCATATTGACTCGGAGAAACTTTATATTCGGCTACAAAACATTTCGAGAAATAAGACGGATTTGAATAGCCGACCATATACATCACTTCCGAAACAGAAAACCTGTTTTGCGACAATAAAGCAGCTGCCTTCTTCATTCTTATCCGGCGAATAAGGTCTACGGGAGTGACTCCTACCAACTGCTTTACTTTCCGGTACAATTGTTTATTATCCATCTCCACTAATTGGCAAAGCATAGAAACATTGAATTCTGTATTTTCCATGTTTTCTTCCATGATGGCAACAAGCTTGGTTATAAATGCTTCCCCTGTATCTATTTCTTTCTCCTGTATCTGTACAGGTTGCCCGATTGTTTCAATACTCAGTCGTTTCTCTAACCTGCGCCGGGTTTTAAGTAGCTGTTCCAGCCGCAGTTCCAATTTATCAATATCAAACGGCTTAGCTATAAACGCATCTACTCCTGCTTTCATACTTTTGAGTTCTGTATCTTTATCATCCTTCGCTGTCAACATCGCAATAGGTACTAAAGCTATCTGCATTTTTTTGCGTATCACCTTACAGAATTCAATTCCATCCATTTCCGGCATTATCTGATCTACAAGAATTATGTCCGGATGGTGTTCTGAGGCAATGGTTATCCCATCTTTTCCATTAAAAGCATACAGGCAACAGTATTCTTTAGAAAAAGCTTCCACCAGATAGGTTACCATTTCAACGTTATCATCAACAATCAATAATATGGGTTTTCCCGAAAGCAGGCTCAATTGTTGATCCGTCTGAAAACTGTTCTGCACGGAAGATATACAGTTTGCACCGGATAAAGGTAAGGTTACGGTAACTAAAGTTCCACATTTATCGCCGGCACTATTAATGCTGACATGGCCATCATGCAGTTCTATAAACTTCTTAACTATATACAGCCCAATGCCACTTCCATCTTTACGTCTCTCTTTGTTTTTACTCTGAAAATAGCGGATAAAGACATAAGGAAGATCTTCATGCCTTATGCCACTGCCGGTATCCGAAATCTGTATAGTCACCGTTTCAGCTTCCTGAATTATACTAACTTCGATTTTTCCCCCTTCAGCAGGAATGAATTTAATCGCATTAGTGATTATATTCGATATTACAGATTCCATTTTTATCATATCCAGATTCATCCATATTTGTTCTCTATCGGATATGAGGACCGGCCTGATATTTTTCGATGCAAAAGCCATGGAGAAAGTATCCAGGATATTCCTTGTAAAAGAACATAATTCGATATTAGAGCGAATCAAAGTGTTCTCGCTTGCGCAATCAATCTGCTTGAAATCAAGCACTTCATGAATCAATGAATTTAATTTCAATGCATGTCCGTATACAGACTCCAGCCGCTTTTTATGTTCCGGCTTCTTAATTTCTGTAATCAGAGTACTTAAAGGAGCTATGATCAGGCTTAAAGGAGTCTTGAGTTCATGTGAAATATGAATGAAGAAGTCTAATTTCAGATTTGACAATTCTAATGTTTTCTCTTTCTCTATACGCTCATATTTCAGCTTGATATTCCTTCGGATGTATTTTATGATAATAAAAGCGATGCCTACCAGTATAAGTGTATATATAATATACGCTATCACCGACGCATACCATGGCGGAAGAATGGTAAAGCCAAACTCCGTAACCGGAGATATCCGGGGATTATCAGAGTTCCCACTCCGCATAAGCAACTTGTACCTGCCGGAATGTAAATTGGCAAAAGAAATATAATTCCGTCCCGGCTCCAATTTATTCCATTGCTTCGTATTTCCTAAACGATAATAGAACTCTGTTTCCGACGAATAAGCTAATGTAGAAAACTCAAATGTCAGATTCTTCTCCGTATGCGGCAATTCTATCCTATTCTGGTATCGGATACTACTCCCGATATAATCCACCATAGGTAGCAATCGCCTGTCATTGCTTCTGACAGCTGTTATAATAACCGGACTTGCTTTCTTTTCTTTCTTTATAGCATGGGTGGGCATATAAGATATCCCATCATATCCTCCCCACAATATAACCTCATGTTGCTTGTCATAAAATCCTGCCTGATAATACCTTCCTGGAAATGCGACACCCGTTCTCTGCAAAGAAGTTACATCCCATGCCATGACTCCTTCTGTACACGAAACCCAGATATTCTTATTTTCCAGTACGAAAGAATGCACCAGACTTCCTTTGGCTAATTCACCTATTTTCTCAATGGCACAAGTCAGGACATTGATTCTATAAAGTTCATTGTCCGACGAATACCAAATAGACTGTATTCCATCATAAATCATCTGATTCAGACCAATGTCCAGTATGCGTGTTTTTCGGGATTTACAGTCTATCCGGGCTAATCCTTTTTGAGTATTAACCCACATAAAACCATAATTATCAGCCTCTATCTGATAGGCAATCTCACTAAACTTTGTTGAAACAAGTGAGTCGGATAAATTCCATTCCGCCCGAAATAAAGCCTCATGATCATGTGCAAGCAATTCTTGCTTGTCAACGATGAATATTCCACCCAGATAGGTTGTAATCCATAAATAACCATATTTATTCTCATAAACATCATATGCCCAATTAGCTTTCTTCTGATTCAGCCTGTCTACTATATTGTAATGTATAAACTCTTTTTTCTTTCTATCATATCTTGCCACCCCGGCATCCGTAGCAATCCACATGATACGATCACGATCTTCATATATACATCTGATTCGGTTGTGCAGAAGCAAGCCGTCCGGAGTCTCTGTATTAAAGCATTTCACGTCACCATTTTCTCCAAATAGCAAAAGCCCGTTTGTTCCTCCTAGCCAATACCCTCCTTTGCTATCCTTATATATATGGGTAAAATGATTTCCATTCCTTTCATTTATCAATTCTGAAATATGAATAAACTGAAAAGCAGAGTCATCAATAATCAACGATATGCCATAATCAGTACCTAGCCAAACATTATTATTTTTATCAACATAAATACATGAGATAACATTATTACACAAAGATTGCTCATTTCGCAAATCACGAAGTACATGGTTGACTTTCCTCAGGCTCCGACTATAAATATACAAGCCATTATCCGTACCGATCACAATATTATTTTTATTATCAAAAGCCAACGTTTTAGCAGTATTCGACGGCAATGCAAGAGATGTTTCTACATGAGAATCTTTAAAAGAATATTGGAGTAAACATCCTTCCGCCCCAATCCATAAGCAATTTTGCTGTTCATCCCACAGCAATGAATTTACCATCAGTTTCCGGAATTGTTCAGGCAATGAGACTGTTTCTCTCACTTGTTTTGTGGGGTCATAGCAACTCAAGCCATCATAAGAGCCTATATAAAGCTTGCCATTGGCAGGTGCAAATGCATAGACTATTGATTTACTTTTTCCGGACTCTAATGGCAGGTGCAAAATAGATCCATTCTGGAAATCATAATACAGTAATCCTTCATCATTAGTTCCAATCCAAAGTTTATCGTTCCAAACAGCCAAGGAACGGACGGATTTAACCACCTGAGTAGCCGGATACAGGTTCTCAAATTGCTCAGTAAGCAAATTTAAAAAACGTAATCCCCTATTAGTCCCGATACACAGATATTCTTTACTTATCTGTACTATTGCAGTGATATTGGCATATTCTATATCGGTTTCCTTTGCTAATTTATAGATTTGATATCCATCATAAGAGAACAGGCCACTTTTAGTACCAATCCATGTCAATCCCGTGTCATCTTGAAAAATTGCATTTACAATATTCGATTCTAGTGGGAAATATATATTCTTAAAACTTTTATATCGATAATTATGTGGGAAAATAGAAGAGAGATTAGCGGAGCCATACGCCTGCATACCCCAAACTAAAATATAAACAAGAAGAAGTGTTTGCTTACTAAGAATATTATTCTTTATAATCAGAAATCCTTTCATATATAAGGCCCATTCAGGCATTGGTTAAAGCGAAAGTAGTAATTAAATTCGATAAAGAGCATACTGAAGCCATAAAAACAAAAAAAAATGGAGCAAACCATTCAGCCAAAGGCTGTCCGCTTGCTCCATCCCCCACAATTAGATTATTTCCGGAGACCGGTATAATTTTCATACCAGTCTGTATATTTGGCCCCCTTTGACTCTGCCCATTTCGTGAAATCAGGATATTCACTGTCAATGCGCTGCCTTTCCGTTACCGGCTTGAAGCCCAATACAGGAATATCAATGGCAAACGGATATGCTCCTTCACGGTCAATGTAATAAGCATCCTTATTAGTGCCAATAAGCGACTGATTAGCTAAAGATGTGGCTTTATGCTTAGGTAAATGAACCTCTGTCCTATCCTTTTGTCCATCAGCATACTTTACAATGATATATGGATTATAACCTTTCAAATCATCTTTCTTAAAAGAAGCGTTGAATTCTCTGGTTATTGTATACGTCTTGTCAATACTTTCCTTAACATTAGGTGTCACTATAATGGACGATGTTTCATTTTCTACTTTTACATCCGTTGAAGTCACTTTACCAAGTTGTCCGGGATCTATCTGATAAGCGAACGCATTTAAGAATGTAGCGCCATCATGTACCGGAGTAAATATATCGACTATCTTTGTTACCATATTCTTGGTATTAAAAGAAACTTCACGCCTGTATTCCACTATTACATCATTCATGTCATAATCACCACCCGAAGGCCAGATGTCTTCAAACGCCAGCGTACCTTTAAGAGGTTCTACCGGATCCGGTTCCGGATCGTCTTTACCATCGTCAGGTTTAATAACAGGTCTATCAGGGTCGTCAATACTTCCTTCCGGAGTGGCATCTACATAGAACAAAAGGTCACAGTAACTTTGGTTCGCTCCATCTTCAACACCTATAATGGTCTTTCCACTCTTTTCATCTTTCACAGAGACAAATCCATTCTTAGTTAAATCGAATTCATTAGAAGTACGAAGATTTTTCGTCCTGATCTCATCCACTTTAACATCAGAATCTTTGTAGTACCCATTGTATCCATCAGCATAGAGAAACCAACCTACCGTATATCCTTCCGGAAATTCTTCTGTGGCATTACCACTCTCATCAAAATAGAGCAAACGTACTTTATTTCCACAGCTTAATATAGATAATAAACCTCCAAATTTTGAAAAAGCGACATCTGGAAATACAATATATTTTTTCACACTATTCACATCTACCCTCTCACCAGACTTATAAAAATAATACCCAAACGTATTATCAAAAGAAGCATCCCGATCAAGGAACACAACATCCAATTTGGTTTTCTCTTTTATCTTTATATTAGTAACCTCGGGTGCAACAAACAATCCTGAATTATCCACATTCGTATTATATGGATTGAAAAATTTCTTCAGTCGCTTCGTTACATCTGAAATATTCTCATCACCAATCTGATTCACAGACGTGATATAATCCTTATTAATGTAATCTTTACTAAGAGTACTGTTATTAAAAATATAAGTAAGATTTCCTCCCTCTCCCCATTTACACAGTGAATAAAGATTCTTAGACCTATCAATAGTATACGGTGGGTTTGTGTCATCAAACGAATATGCTCGTGTAGAAGGTCTTAACTGATTCACACTCATATCAAAGCTAACAGCATTGTCTTTAATTTCCATTTCTACACATCTTGGCAGTCCACAAGTTTCCGTACATAAATAAACTTTCCCCACCGAGGTCGGTATATTCATTTTCCCCTCATACTTTCCGTTATTATCTGTATAAGTTTTGAATATAGCCTCCACTCCTTCTTTTTTCACCGACGTACCTTCCACCATAGGATCTTCGTCATATACCTCTACAAGAGCAGTAAAACTCGGAACATCATAGTTCACCAGAAGCTTCACATCACCACGCGTTTCAAAACCAAAATATCCATCCGGATCAGGTAAAGGTTGTTTGCCTGCATCCGGATTATATACGTCTTTTTCCACGCATCCTGTCATCAAACCATTGAATACAATTGTGGCAATCACAATCATAGCGATTTTTAAGTACTTTTGTCTCATAAATACAATATTAAAATTACATAGTCAGTAGTAAACTACGTGCAAAATTAGGCTATATCAACCGAGAGAAAAGACACAAAATGGACAAAGGCTAACACAAAAAAGACAAGTTTAGCATTAAAAAGATAAAGATATCTGATAATTAGTCAACTACAAAACTTTCCGATTTAAAATTACTATAATACCTCCCGGAAATTGCCGTAAACTTCAGCACACAATAATCCGGGTCCGTCACACCTTCCGGATAATACATGGTATCGCCTTCCTGCCATATCATCTCCTTACTGGCGTCGTCCGTCAGCACTTCCATTGTGCCGCGCAACATCACTCCCCTGAAGAACCGCGTATCACAAAAGTAAATACTTGCACGATCATTTTTCCGGTATTGTGCAACACGCATTGACGAAGTGTTCGTGGTCAGGTAGATAACTTTTATCCCTTCCCTTTTCCGAGGCTGCAACATAGCTTTGATATTCGGAAACCCCTCTGCATCTATCGAACCGATGAAAGCGGTTTTCAACTTATCAATCATACCTCCTACTGTTTTCTCTGCATCTCTCATCATCTCATTATTTTATTGGTTATTGTTGCGGCAAAGATAAACACGGCACAGAAAATCAACGCAATAAAAACCAAGGGAGAAATAGCACTTTTTACGGTTTATACAGTTTCCGGTAAGCTAATGGCGTCTCTCCTGTATACTGCCGGAAACAACGCACGAAATAGGCAACGGTAGAGAAATGAAGTTCAAATGACAAGTCTGATATGGAAATATCGGTATAGATGAGCTGCTTTTTAGCCTCGTCCATAATCTTATTCAGGATATATTGTTTGGCACTGATGTTCATTGCCGAATTTACAACTTCATTCAGATAGTTGGGAGTAATACAGAGCTTATCCGCATAAAACCGGACGGAATGTTGTTCTTTCAAGTTCCCTCCCACTAATTCTATAAATTTACTGACGTGAATGCTGCCGGCTTCCTTATCCTTCTCTCTCAGAGATAACATATTCAGATAAGCCCGGTTGAGCAGCATAAGGGCTTCGTAAAGCAATGCCCTCAGCACATGCACGTCATTCTGCCTGTACAAATCTATCTCTGATTTTATATCATGCAAAAGCAGAATCATACGCTTATAAAGTTCATCAGACAAATGAAGCTTGGAAGCCGTCTTTTCCATATTGAAGAACGGAAGGTGTTGTACGAACAAAGGGTCTTTGAAGAAGGAAGACAAGAATTCATCCTCGAAAATCAATGCATAGCCATTTGCGATATGAGCCGTATCCCAATTCCGTATTTCTCCGGGTTTAGAGAAGAACACATCACCGGGTATCGCCTCACACATCTGATTATCAATAGAAAAACCGCCCTCGCCTTCTGTTATGAAAGTAATATCATAATAAGTCAACGTATGCACAGCCCCTTCAGCCAGAAAACGCTTCACGTATTTCAGTTCCACGACATCCACTAAAAGTTCACTCCCATACTTGCTCTTATAAAATGTATACCGGGGGATTAATTTCTTCATTTAATAAACTCTTACTATGACATTACGATTTGCAAATATATTGATTCCCATCATAATCCCACTTCCACACCTGATTTTAAATCATGTTTTTTTGCATCTGCCACGAATAAAAACTTTGCCAGCGATGCGTAAGCTGCCTCTTCTTTATTCTTGTATATCTGAAAAATAACCCTTTGCAAGAGTATCAAATTCATGAGAAAACTAGTTTACGTAAACTCTATTATTCATTCCCCGTTAAAAGGTATTCATAAAATTGGGCGTGAATTTTTATCAGTTGTGTAGTTATTGTTTGACGGCAAATTATACAACTTGATTTCCGGGGCTTCCACGAGTTGGAAGCCTTTTTTCGTGTTTGTTATGTCAGGGTTTATGCAGGTATTTAGAGTGCCACCCCAACTTCATCCCACCTTCTCCAAAAGATAAACCGTCCCCCTATTCGACTTCTTACAAGGAATGTCCAGTTTCCGAAGTGAGCGGCCGAAGCATGCTATTTTACTGATTGACAATCTGTCCCTGGTCTTGGTCTGCAAATAGTTGAAGATTTCCATGGCAGTCAGCCACTCTCCCGCCTCTTCACTTTCCGCAGGCTGGAAGTAGCTACTGAAAAGCTGCTCAAGCGGAGTGACCTGTTCAAAATCGCGATTGGTTTGTTTCAAAATCGCCTCATCTTTATCGTCCAGCCAGTAACGTTCACCTTTATATATATCATGCATGGCCTGGGCATACAACTGCCTGTAATTGATGGCAACATTCGTATCGATGGGCGCAGTCACCTCAATGCAGATGAAACGGCGGCTGCCACTGGGATCGGTCAGCAAATCCATCTGATTGCTCGTACCGATAAACGAAGCATAACGGCGCACCTCCTGAATACTGCTCGCATACGGTTTCCGCAGATTAGCCACCGGCTTCTGAAGCAAATGTTTCAGAAAGCCCTGCTGATTGAGATTAATCTGGTCGAATTCATCCAGATTGACCAGCATAAAGCGTCCCAGATAACGTTCGGCATCCTGCTTGCTCTTAAAGTCAAGACTGTCCGTATAACCAAAGCGCAACTCGGGTGGCAGAATAATGCGGCAATACGTAGATTTCCGAAAACCTTGCGCACCTACCAACAGAGGCGACGTACTGTTGCCATGCTGCCGGTCGAGTCCCCTCCAATGCGCCACCATACTGAGAAACCAGCGATAGAACAGCTCCCGCCAATATGGATTGTTGCACGGCACGAGGTCGGCAAGCGCCCGGATGCGGTCTTTCCCATCCCAGCGGCCCACACCGCAAAGATACTCCTCGACCGGATTGTACAGAGGCACGAAGTCGGACGTCAGATAGCGTTCCACATCCCTGTCCCAGGCACGGATACCTTCTTTCAGGGCATTGATGGCAATGCTGTTGCGCGCCCTGCGGTCCATAGTCTTAAAATAAAAATGAATGGAATCGCGCTGGCGGAACTCAAGGTCATTCAAGACCGTATTATAGCGGAACTCATAGCGGCGTTCCATAAACTCCTCCAGCCTCAACGCGGTGTCCTGTTCGGGAGTCAGTGCGCTCTTTTTGCCGAAACCTTTACATTCCTGATACAGGTTATGAAGTATAGTGCGCACCGTCTGCTCATCGGACTGGCGATGATAATGAATCAGCACCTGCCGCACCACTTCCTCTTCCGGTATGCCGGCTTTGTAGCAGTGTTCGGCAAGGTGGACGAGCAAAGGCTGTAAATCATCGCCCCGCCTCCAATTCTCCAGCTCGCGGAAAGCCTTGTCGAGCGCACTCTCAAAAAGCATGACAAATGTTTGCGAAGTCTCATAACCCGGCTCCATCCGCAACAACGGATTTTTCTCCGCCAGGCGACGTTGCCGGAAAGTCTCTTCTCCGGGCATAGAGAAGGGCTGTTCCAGACAAAACGATACGGCAGCCGGATTATATTCGGGCTGTTCATCCAGCGTCATGCGGCAACTTTGTGTCAGCGAAGGTTCTCTCAAAGTAATGGGAAACGGGAGTAACGGCTGGTAACAACTTACAGCCAACCTGTAGGCATGCGCATGAAAAAGCATCGCCTCCTGTTCCCTTTTAGGCAGATTTCCGTCAGGCAGGGCAAAACGCACCCATATCTTCACGCTCTTTCCGCTGGAACCGCAAAAAGCGGCGAAAGTCTGCGGCAACAGCATGGCTTGCCGCTTCACCAGGTCAACTTCTCCCAAGCCCGCCAGCTTTTTCACTTCCAGCTGCAGCAGTCCGTTGTATTGCTTCATCTTCCGCCCGCCGTCTTTGGTACGGGCATACTCCAATGCGGGATAAATACGCGGTAATTTGTCAATATGCTCGTACATCGCATGGGTTCCTTCCAGTTCCGGCAGGACGGTTCGGAGTCCTGTCACATACCCGGCTTTTGTTTCCGATTTCATTTTCTCTATCAGCACGCCGGCGTCACAGACAGTGAGCATTTCCTTACCACTCTCTTTGTCATGTCTTATCAAGGTGATTTTCATTCAATTATATTTTTGAAATTTATTTATTTATAATCCTCCCGTTACGGGACTGCTAAAGTACAACATTAGAAAGGCAAAGTCAAGCTTTCAGGACTATTTATTGCACATTTACTGAAATAAAATCCAACTGCGCCACTTCAATCAAAATACATCAATAATAATTGAGAGAAATATAAGGAATCACTTGACTTACCCTTATTTATTTTGTATATTTGCAGTAACGGGAACAGGGTGTCAACCCAGGTGAACAGGCCCGTCAATATGGGTTGACGGAACCGTTCACCAAGGTTGGCAGAGCTGTCAATCTTGGTTGACGCACACCCCTGCCGTTACCTAAACGTAACTATCCCTTATGTAAAACAAATTAATGCATCATTCATTTAAAAACAAACAACGATGGCAATCTTATTCGAGTGGTATGAAAACCCGGTGGCCCCAAGCCAAACTCAGGAGGAAACGAAACTTCACGCACGCATCACGCTCAACGGAACAGCGGACACGGCCAGGCTGCGGCGCAAAATTCAAGAACGCTGCTCACTAACGGAAACGGATGTAAGCGCCGTGCTCGATGCCCTGTCGCACGCGATGGGCGACGAACTGGCAGAAGGCAAACAGGTGCATCTGGACGGGATCGGCTATTTCCACCCCACTCTGACTTGCACGGGGGAAATCACCAAAGATACGAAACGGAAGAATACGAAAGTAAAACTGAAAGGTATCAAGTTCCGGGCGGACCAGACTCTGAAAAATGAAATCGGTGCCGTCCGGCTGAAAAACATCAAGCATAACGGGCACTCCAATAAACTGACTGACGAAGAGATTGACCATCGGCTGACGAATTATTTCAGCGAACACCGGATGCTGACCAGATGTGACTTCCAAAGAGTGTGCGGCATGATGAAATCGACTGCAATGAGGCATATACGGCGCCTGAAAGAGGAAGGAAAGCTGAAAAATATCGGAATTCTGACACAACCGCTATATGTGGCGAATCCGGGCTATTATGGTGTAACAGAAGAAGTTAAAATGTAGAACTGTTAAAAACGGAGTGAGGGCAAGCAAGTTGCTCTCACTTTTTATTTTGCCATCACTACAATTAATGTTCTAAAAAACAATTCATTAACATACCAGTGAGAGCAGTGAGAGCAATTTGCATAAAGTTATTTTTCAGATAGCTATTCATACTTAAACACAAATTACACAATGCTAAATTCTTGTTAATTCTAATTTCGGTTATCGAACTATTCTTCAGACACAATGTTGTCATAAGCAAATAGCAAACTTAAACATGAATTAAAGAAATAAAATTATGAAAAAGGAATTAATCACTGAATATTAGATATTTACCCAAGCAAATCAGGATAAATACGGAAAATTAACATGATAACCTAAACTCATAATTTCTCAAATTCTGAAGAAAGGGCAAAACGCTTCAGAATATAACAATTTTGCAATATTACCAATTAATTATTATTTTAATTATGAAAAAGTCAATTATTCTATCAGTTTTTGTAGCAGCAGCACTCACAGCGAATGCTCAGACTACTGTACAAGGCAGCAAATTCACAGACAACTGGTCTGTAGAACTAAAAACCGGCATGATAACTCCCCTAACCCACAGCGCATTCTTCAAGAACGCCCGTCCGGCTTTGGGACTTGAGTTTACCAAGCAACTGACTCCTGTTTTCGGACTGGGAGTTCAAGGCATGGGATATATAAACACCACGAATAGCAAAACAGCTTTCGATGTTTCCGACCTTAGCTTATTGGGCAAGGTCAACCTGATGAACCTGTTCGCAGGTTATACGGGCGTTCCCCGCATATTCGAAGTCGAAGCCGTGGCCGGTGCGGGATGGCTGCACTACTACATGGACGGCCCTGGAGATGTGAATTCCTGGTCCAGCCGTTTCGGACTGAACTTCAACTTCAACCTTGGCGAAGCTAAAGCTTGGACGGTAGGAGTGAAACCGGCACTGGTATATGATATGCAAGGTGAACACAACCGGAGCCGGTTCAATGCGAACAATGCGGCATTTGAGCTGACGGCAGGCGTAGCTTATCACTTTGGTGGCAGCAACGGAAGTCATCACTTCACTTTGGCGAAGCTCTATGATCCGGCCGAAATAAGCGACCTGAACAATTCTATCAATAATCTTCGCTCGCAAGTGAATGAGAAGAACGGCCAGATCAATGTTGACGCACAGAAGATCAGTGCACTGCAACAGGAAGTCAATAACTTACAGAACCGGGTAATTCCTGTTGAGACGGTAGTGGAAACCAGCCGTATTCCGGAATCCATCATTACTTTCAGACAAGGTAGATCTACAGTCGATGCCTCTCAGTTGCCAAATGTGGAACGTGTAGCTTCTTACATGAAGAAATACGCAAATACAACAGTGGTAATTAAGGGATACGCTTCACCGGAAGGTAGTGCCGAAGTCAATGCAAGAATAGCTAAAGCGCGTGCCGAAGCTGTAAAAACAATCTTGGTGAATAAGTATAAAATCAACCCGTCACGTATTACTGCCGAAGGTCAGGGAGTGGGTGACATGTTCACAGAACCGGATTGGAACCGGGTTAGTATCTGTTCTATTATTGAAGATGCCAAATAAACAAAAGGCTAAAAAATAGAGTAAATTCATGTAATGTAAGGGTTATCTTCTTGAAGAGGATAACCCTTTTTATTATGACATTACAGTCAGCCAGCGATTGATATTGCGTTTCTCAGCACTGAATTCCACACCGAGTTTTATCACTTCACGCCCGTCAGCCTGATAAGGTATCAAATAATCTTTCTCACCAATTTGCTTCAACGCCGCTTCCGCAGTATCATCTCACTCAGAAAGACTCTCTTTCCCTATACTCAGTTGGAGTCATCCCCGTATATTCACGAAAAAAACGGGTCATTACGGAGTTTGATTGAAAGTTGGTTCGTGAAACCACTTCCTTAATTTCCAGGCTCGAATCCCTCAAAAGAGCCTTGATTTCAAGAATGGTATACTCAACAATCCACTCTTTGGCCGAACGTCCGCTATTTTCCGTCATCAGCATTGTCAGGTACTTAGGGGAAATATGCATTTTTTCCGCGTAAAACGCGACATCACGACTGACTGTATGATATTCTATTACCAGACAAAAGAAGTCGAACATCTTTTTTTCCTTATGGGTATACTTTATCGGTTTTTCCGACTGTGGACTATTCTTATACGATACATACATATCCCAAAAGAAAACCTTCAAAAGATTCATTATGGATTCCCTCCTGAAATAGCTGCATGGTAAATCTATGCGGAAAGATAGTATATAACAAAAATGAATAAACCGGTCACACTCTTCCTCACACATAGGTAAGCTGAAATTTTTCCTCATATAAAAAAAGTACTCAAGAGTAGGCCTATATGTGCCACAAATGGTGTCTAAAAACATCTTTTTAGGCACCTTAAGAAATGTCATAGAGAAATCTTCACTAAAATCAGTCACACAGGCTAGCTGGTAAGGGAAAATTGTTATCAAATCGTTCTTGATAACTTTTCGCTTATTGGAAAACACACTGAAAAAGGCAGAACCTTCCGTACATACTCCTACAATGCATTCATCAAGATATTTAGGATTTCCATCAAGAGGTAAATCACTTAGATCCGTGTAAACATTGAACTCTTCAAACTCAGGCGAAGTATCAGCCTGATCATATTCGTTATTTTTTCTCACTACCATAATATGTCTGGTTTCAGATTTGTTTTATTTGCATCATAAATAGCAATCACTTATCCCCATCATAGTAATGTGGATACATATCTACTCTTCCATATCTTTTTAGACTCACAATCAACGGCTCAGAGAAAATATAGATAAAACATTCTTTATCTTTCATCAAGATTTTCAGTGCCAGAAAATATTCGCCCTCGTCAACTTGCGGAAGGATTGCACAAACTTTATCTTCTGAGCATCTGTGCACATTGTTAAGCTCTATCAGTATCTTGTCGTTTACTGCGGGAATAATACATAATCTTGTGTTTTCCCACGTCAGCATCTCTAAATTGCATCCGGTAATAATAATGGGAGCCTGCGGAGTGATGGTTCCGTTACGCCTTCTGCTCAAAGGGTCGTAAACCTCCTGAATGACAGGAAACGACGAACCTTCCACCAGTAACATTTCAGCTTTTATTGTTTTCATTTTGTTTGATGATTGATTATACACTCTTCGGCTTTTGGCTGAGAAAAATCTTGCTTATAGATTGATAGTTCATTCCGGCGGAATATCCCGGATGCAACGGAGATAATAGTAGCTTGCCTTGGAGAGATCTCTGACAGACTTATATTTCACTCTTGTCGCATCAGGATAAATTGTCATTGACCATGCTTGAGAAGAAGTTGTATTTTCCGTCGCTAACCAATAGGTGGTTGCTATGTCAGATAAGGCAAATGCTTTACAATCGGTATCTTGGGTAGCTGTAGCCTCTAATTCCTTATAATAAATCATAATCAGGCTTCCTTCACGCAGTGTAGGTATCCGCCATGTTCCCGGAGCGTCCTGACCGTCTTTCCCCCGATACATAGCGCATCCCTTGGGAACGGCAATATTCTTCTCCGTACTATAACTATTACTGTTTGCCGTAGCGAGATAGCCATTTGCCGTAGCCCAATTCATTGTTTGCGTTCCACTATCTTTTCCCTCGCTATCATTGCCATCGCTATATACGATATCCGGAGAGACTATAAAAAATGCAGATACAGTCTTATTGATTTTGCCTGCATCATACATGCTATCTATATGCCGGATAATCCTGTCCGCATAAACAGGGTTGCCATTAGTATCAATAATAGGATTCGTATCTTGACCAGTCGGGGTGTACTCGTATAATTGAATGTTGTTATAAAAGACAGCACTTTTATCTCTGATCCTTTGTTTCGGCAAATCTTTCGAATTAATAGCCGCATACTTGTTTCCCCTTGAATCTTCATAGACTTCTATTGTCTGGGAATATCCCTTTAGCAAGATAAAAAGGGACGCGAAGATTATGACAGTTATTCTTTTCATTTTATTCTTTATATTTTCATTTTATCATTAATAAGTAACGGAAGGGAGAGGGATGTCTCTTACACACCTTGCACTACCCTCAGTCTTATAGTAAGAGTTAAGCCCGTAATACCACCTTTTGGCAGAAGTACTTCCATCTTCTGTAATTGTTTGCCCGCTGCTGGCATCTAATAGACTGCCGATATAGAGGCCAATCAGTTGATTGGATGCCGGTAAATACCATTTTAACTCCTCCCCTTCTATTCGTCCGTTTCCATCTTCATCCCGGTTCTTATCATAGCAAGCCCTTGCAGAAAATGTACTAGCGGGGTGTTGATATTGATATAGCAATATATGTCCGGAAGCATCTTTCTGCGGGACAGGTATATTACCACTCCAAGTAAGGTTCTTTATATTCTCGGCCAGGTTTACCGTTGCGGTTTTTCCATAATACACGTCATCCGTCCCGTATGAATAATCAGCTGTTACAATCGCATTGTAACCATATTCCAATTTACCCGATGGTACGTCATACTGGTATACACTACGTTTCGGTCTGTCATGCACCAATCCCATTGTATAGTTTCCGTCCGTGTCTCTTTCTCCTCCAAAACACCCGGCATATACTGCCGGGCGCTGGTCCAGTCTGAATATATGGAAAGTTTGCAATGTTTCTCCTTCACCCTCTGTCGTAGTAGTTACTTTAATGTATAAAGAACGCTTTCCTGATTTATCGGATTCACCCGGGTCGACCAGTTTGCCGTCATCATCGTAAATGTATTCCTTATTATAGAGATAAAACTTCACCTGAGTGGGAAGTATGGAACTTGCCGTAACACGGGTATCCAATGGCTCTTTAACATTATTGAATGCATCCGTATAGTTGGAAGAGGAAGACAAGAGGAGCCAACTGCTTCCCTTATCGGCTCTCTGCGTACAATCTGCGTCAGTATATATTTCCACTTCCACTTTCCTTCCTTGAGTCTGTATAACTATCGGGCGGACACTATAAGCTGCATCCAGGTCATAATCGACACCCGCTTTGTTGTACTGGGTGTAGCTGAATGATGCCCCGGAAGCCTTTACGTTAAGGCTGGAAAAAAATTCCACATACTGGCTGGTGGTATATGCCCTGATCCGTTCATCATTCTTCGCCGAGTTTATCTCTGCGTTTATAGCAGTACGCAAATTATAAAAATGGTTGGGTTCCACATCGAAGTTATCGGTGTTGTTATTCCCAACATACATCTGGTAGATCGCGTATTCGTCTGTTCCGGTAGTAGGGTATGCCCATGCCTCTATCTGCGTACCCAGTGGCGGCGCAGCACCTGAAGGCGCCTTATTGACCACTTTGTAGTACCGCTGGCTTTCACTCAGAATAGTTGCGACCGTCCCTTGCCGATTCTGCGCTACATACCATGTTGCCGAGTAATAGCCATTGGAATCGGGCTCACCCAACTGATCCATTTCAAATGTGGCGTATGTATCCGCATCGGTATTTTTTACAGGATTGGTGAGCCGGATAGTATTGTTCACATTCAGCAGTTTCAAACCTTGTAACCGGTAATTTTCCACCTCGAACTTGTAACGTAAGGTAACGCGTGCCATCAACCTCTCGATTTCGATGCCTCCCACAAAGCCGGTCGGTTTGTTGTATTCTACCAGACCACGCTTACCACCGTCGATGTCCACCACAGTGACACCTGACACTTCTCCGGCCAGCGGCACTTCATCATCTGCGGTGATAAGCGATTGGGTATGCCCTTCTACATTAATAAGATAGTCAAAACTCCAATTCTTGAGTTCATCAAGAGTGCTCACTCCGCTCATATCATAGTTAAGTTTGGGGCCTAATACCAACAGGTATAAGGTTTGGTTCTCTGATACTACGAGGGGGACATCTATCGTCATCAAATCATTTATGGCTGTTACCGCATCACTCAGTTTATGAGGATTTCCGTTAATGGAACCGTGCTCATCGAATTGGAAAAGCCAAAGGTTATGTAACTTGGTCGTGCCGTCAGACACCCGGGTAGTTACCTCATGTGGCTCTTGTCCCTGTTCCAAAGCCACTGTAAACGGCAATCCGGAATCGTTCCTATCCCTAAAAAGCGACTTAGCGGCGGCATATCCGCTCGTTGATGCAGGCTCTATAGCTGGGGGAATACCGACTTTCAGGCTGACCATAACCACCTTACCGGTAGCGTCACCGGGACCGTACTCTGCCAGTTTATCTTTTGCACAGCCCACGAACGCCAGCAACAGCAAGGTGGTGCAGGCTGTCCGGAAATATCTTTTATATTTTGTTCTTAGGTTCATATCATATATGTTTATTGTCAAGTTTTCATCCAGGGAGAGGACATCAGTAGCCGCTTTGTGTAATTGACGGACTGCCGAGAGGAACTGTCACTCCGGTATCTTTCTCCAGTAGAATATTAACAGTAAGATTGATAGGACTCGGACTGCTGTTCTCAGGAATTGTTATCGAGACAGAATAACTATACGTATTCGATGCAGTCTCCACTATAGTACTGAGACACTTTTGGACGCCTCCATAAATAACCTGCAAATACAGTTTTCCGGCAGGTATGGAGATATCCGTCGGAGTAAGCTGGATATTCACCATATAAGTATCTCCCGTTTGAGGTATATTACCCAGACTACTTAATCCGGTAGTAGCACGTAAATCATATCCGCTTTGCGAGACGGTGAGCAATATGCTCCTTGTCTGTCCGTCCAAACCGCCCCCTTCCACCTTCACTCTGAATGAACGCGGTGAAGCACTTTCTTTACGTTTGACGTATACAGGTATATTTTCCGTATTGCTTCCGTGGGTCGTATGTACGATGGTGCCATCCGATACGAACGAGAAATCGTTCGGATCCGCTGTTCCCGCACCTTCTCCCGTGACAAGCGTTGCCGTCCAATAAGGCACATTGGATTTTATACCGAAATAAGCTTTTACACCTTTTTCGGTTCCCTGATAAGTAGGACTGGAGATGGTACCCGCCTCCATCTTGCTTTCCGGTATTTCATTGCGCACGCAGCGGATCATATAGGCACTTTGCCTGTCCTTACCGCTTTGGAAACTTGCACCCGATGGATTACCGGAGAATTCGAATACCGAAGCGTCATCGGTCCAATACCCTCCATTGGAATGGTCCCCCTGAGATACACCGCCCGCGTCTCTATACCGGTTATGCGGGGAAAGCAGCCAATGGAAAGAAGGATAACCGTATGAATTATTCTCGTTATCCGATGCCGCTATCAGGGCTTTGTTCTCATCCGGGGTAGCCATGTGCCACTGCCCGTTATCCACAATGTTTTGAGCCTTGATCTGGGTTTCGGAAAGTCCGGCCAGCTTGCAGGGATCTCCCACCCCGGCTTTAACCTGGTCTACGGTGTTATTTGCAGGTATTCCACCTGTGTTTAGGTAGGGAATACCTGTCCACCCGCTGATGCTTAAGGGATCGTATGAACCGGGATACCAAAGTACATCGTTCAGTACACTGGCACTGGCAGGAGCTATAAACTCCTCACCCGCACTTGTGCCGCTGTGCACGGCTATCAAGCTGCCATATTTGAACAATACATCCTTATATCCCGTCTCCGAATGATATGCTTTCAGTATACCTGAATAAACGCTGACATCATTCCAGATATTGACATTTTTGGATGTATCGGCAACCGCGTCATAATCTGCCGCCTTGTCGCTCACAATGACCAGTCCGTCGATAGGTTTCCAGTTGATGGTAATATCATGTTCCTCCATGGCCACTATTTGCGCATATAGCCCCATTGCCCCCATACCGGTAATGGTGGCATATATCTGATAATGGTTATTTCGTGTCAGGTTATAGTTTTTGGGAGGCTCTTGACCGATATTCAAGAGGTAAACGCAGTTCAGCACCTGAGAACTTCCGTTTTTAAGTACGCACTGTGCGTCAATCTTAAGGTAGGTTGCCTGAGAAGCATTTTCAGGTTGGGATAGCAAGTGCTCAGGAATATATGTGGCAGGAATTGTTATGAAATCCAGTGCGGCAGGAATAGTATAGCTATTATCTTTTATAGTATAATCGCCATTATTGTCAAGCGTGCCTGTTCCTGATATCGCAAGGTCGTCTGACCAGACATCGCCTGTAGATGGCTGCCCTTCTCCTATGGGTGTACCGACCGGCATACGGCATACCTTAACTGTGAGCTTGGCTACTTTGAAATCTTCATCCGGATTGGTTATATTTTTAATAGCTGTAAAGCTAAGACGGGCCACCATACGTGTCACACTTATCGGCAGTTCGGTCATTCTGACATTATTAACTATAACGGTGGCATTTGACCCGTCGCTACGGGATTCGACATAAGCATGTGTCACATTTCCATACATAGGCGGAGGAGCAACGATACCTACGGCTGAGAATGTCACGTTTTCTATTTCATTTTCCCGTTTAATGGCGTTGAGTTTTTCCGTCAGTTCCGTCGTCTCATTACAGATGATGTAAATATTGTTGTATCCCCGTGCAGCCCTGATTGTTGCAGTAAATGTGTTATCATCGTTTATGGAAGCATCGGAAACTGCGTTATACACAAGTTGGTCCTTGTCATTAAAAACAATGGCGCGTACGGATTTTATCACTTTATCTTCATCGGTAGTGTTGCGTGCCCCCATAGTAATGCCCAGTGGTATCCTTTCTCCTTGATAAATACTTGTACCCGCCGGTTCATTCTCGTCACTGCAAGAATAAGTTAAGAGGGCCAGCATTGTTAAAAGCAAGACAACTGCCGGAAATTTTATGTTTATAGTCATTTTCATTCTCTTACGCCGAAGTTTCATTTCAGAAATGGCTTATATATCTGTTGGTTGAAACCAGTAGATCCAGTTATTAATGGTTATGCACAATGCGATGTAACCATTTTCTTCCTCATCACCAATACGGATATTAATATCCCATTGATACCTGCGGTCAAGGTATTCCTGCTCGCTCATCGTATCCGGTTTGCTCTTCAGCAGATAGTCAATAAGGTTAATGACCGCCTGACCTCCTATATCAATTGATTTCCCGGATGACTTTTCTGTTATGGAAAAAGACATATTGCTGCCCTTCACAAATCTGAGAGTATGCAGTTGTGCCTTGAAAGGTGTCTTAGCATCATTTTCTTCTGAACAGGGATAGTAAATAATATCCTTGTTTATATCTCCAAAATTATTTTTATGGTCGTAGGAACCATTTGCACCAACAAGTTTGATGTCATATTTTGACATGTCAGTCAAGCCATCTCCACGTGTAATACTTAACGTAATATCGTTGGTATTACGCAATAAACTGACAGTTTCCGTATTACTGATGCCCTCCGGAGAAAACATTTGCAAAGGACCGCTATGCCATAGCGCATCAAGATGGTTGCTGCTTATATTATTTTCAGGCTCATACTTCAGAGTCAATTTATCAACCGGATCACCTGCGGTCATTACAGGAAGCGAATAGAATTTATCTGTCTTTCCGGCCCAAACAATTGCCGTACAGCCTTTCATACGATATGGTACCGGCATGCGGTAGTCCGGTCTTTTCAGCGCATCACCATTTTCGGTTAATGTCTGAAGGTATCTCCCTTTTGCATCGAACACAAAGATTTTCACCTCTTCCACTTGTTCGGTAAACCAGTCTTCATTTGCCATATTGTAGTCATAACGGAATCTAAGAAAAAGGTCACACTGACTGAGGTCGTCATGAAGGACATCACAACCGGTAATCCCTGCCATCAAGCTGACGGCAAGGATTATCATGTATTTCTTTATGTGTGTTTCGATTCCCATTTATCAATGCAAATCAACACCCTGTGACCAATAAGTCCATGGATTGATAGTGATTTTTACAGAGAGATAAGCGTCCGCTTCATCATCATCAGTATCCGGAGGAGTGGGATTGGTAGGATCAGGGTCAGACGGATCGGGAATCCACGGGGTTCCGGGACCGCTCACACTATTGAGTTCAATATTATACCAGTTGTTGCGTACCACACCGTATCTGCCTAAAGCCATCTTAGTTGTAATATTCTGGTCGTGACGGATCAAGACGTCGTAATAACAGACAGATTCGTGATAGTAGCGTACGGCACAGAAACGTCCGATGATACCGGTTTTTGCATTTAATTGATTAGCTGCAGCACCTTCTGAAAGATTGGCGACAATTTCATTCCTTTTGTCTTGACCTTCATCGAATTCCGCTTGTGACATAACCCCGGCTTTTATCAAGAATATGGGTAGGTCTACTTTCAATCCCGTGCCGTCACTATGTTTCAGATATTCAGCTTTAAGTTGTTCCAGTGTATAATAGGCTCCTTTCCAAGAGAAATAATTTGCGTCTTTAGTTATACCGTCAGGAGTATACTGGGCTTTTACTACCACCTTAGTCGTAAAGCCCAGTTGTTGCGCTTTAGCCTCCATGGTGTTTTCAAGACAATATAGACTTGCGTTGTCAATTTGCGCTACGGCAGGCATATTCTCACTTACATTCTTAATATTTTTTAGATAATTGAAAACTGCGTCCATATTCGCTTCCTTAGTATTATTATCACTAACATCAGGTTGTTCGCTCTCCAAATAGTTCTTATCCCGACGATAAACAGCTCCAGGGGTAGCATTATCATAAGTAACAAGGTCACTATATAATCTCACACTCTTGTTAGTTACACTTAATTCCCAACCGTTGAAAGTGAAATTTGAACCTGTAGGCTTTGTAAAACCAGAAGCCTGCGAGACTTGCACTTTTGCACTCAACCGGTCTACATTGATGGTAGCCGGAGCATCTTCTGCTGCTTTTTTTGCAGCTGCCACATCACTCGCAGTATACGTTGCCGGTTTATGCACAGTTACCGGTGTCAATGCCCCATTAGCCTTCGTACCCGCACTCGCCATCACAAACTTACTATTAGTAGCAACATCACCAATTACCGCCTCAATAGCAGTATTGATTGTAGACCATGCTTTTCCTACTACAGCTTCTTTTGTAAAAGTCCATTTGGCAGAATTGAGAACCACAAATACTTTCTTGGTTTTCTCCGGAACCAATTGAGCCTTACTGGCTGTAGCAGTAGTAGGCGTACTTCCACCACTATTCCCTACAGTTATTTCTCCAGAAGGAACGTTTACTACATCAAGACACATTTCATCCTCGTCAAACAACAGAACCGTAACGGTTTCCACCGCGCTTTCTTCAGCAGAACCATCCTCCGTTTTTACATTATCTACCCTTGTAAGCGTACTCGTCCGACTTTGCAACGAAAGTGACAGATATGCCTTCCCGACCAAAACATTACCCGGAATCTCATCTTCACGGGCATCCTCACTACAGCCTGCAAGCATTAATGCCGCCAATGCTGATAACAGAAAACTCCTTGTTTTCATTTTGTTTATGTTTTATAATAGTTAATAAAATGATTATTGTCAATCACGGTATATAAAAAATCAATTGTTCTGTTTGCCTATCAACCGGGCATTCTCTTCTTTCTTAACTAACTCATTAAGATTGAGATGTGCTTGCTCCAATCCTGATCCTGCTGCTCTGTTCAAGTATGCCTTTGCCTGTTCATAATCTCCTTTTAAGAGGAAAAGTACCCCCATAGCATTTTTATATTCAGGAACAGTGGTATCAGCCTTCTGCAGATATTTCTCAGCAAGAATAGGGTCACCGCGTGAAAGTGCGGCCGAAGCTGCATTCAGGTTAGCGGTTTTATCATTGGGGAATATCCGTACCGCCGTTTCAAACAACTCTATAAATTCCGGCGACCCGTTATCATAAGTAAGCGCAACCAGATACATTTCATTCAGACTCAGATTTTGCGGACGGCTGCGCAACATCTCTTTTGCCTGTTCCACATCAAAGTTCTGAACATCATAATTCAGCTTACAAACGGCTTTCCGCAGATGCGGATAAAATTCACGGAGCATATACCTGTAAGGGTTACCCAGCTTGTACAGCATCAATGACTTTTTGCGACTGGTATTGGTCTTATAGTTTATCGCTGCGGGTACATGGTCTATAATGTCAAGAATGCCCTCCTTTTCAGGCATATCGGACTCTGCAACCATTTTGCGCAAACCGTCCCAGTTCTCACCTCCATATTCCACATTATACATTTCTTCAGGAAAAGAGAAACGAGGCAGAAGATAGTGGACAAGCGCCTTTGCACGCCCCTCGGAAAGCTGTCTGTTAAAGATGAAGGAGCCTTCGGGGGAAGCATAGCCTATCACGGATATTCCACGGACTATTATACTTGAATCTCCCTTTACCTCTTCAATCATATCAGATATCTTTTTCAGCTCAACCGGATTATTCATATAATCCGCTTTTATATCGGTCTTCGACACAACAAAGTCCAGGAATGCTTCACACGATACCTCACGGCGCTTGACAGGTTCAACTTCAGGCTGGACATAACTGATATGCGGAATAGCCTGGTACGTCTCCGTAACCGGGAGTTTTTCCATTGCAACCATGCTGAAAAGCGGAGAAGCGGATATCAACTTGCCGGGTTTACAGCAGCCCATCACTTCCTCGTGGATGTCCAGGCGCGCATCTTCCATCCACGTTTCAAACGGAATGGATACGGAGTATTCTACTTGCCGCTTTCCGTCACTTCCAAATCCTTTCAAAATCTGAAACGGAGCTTCGGACCGGTAAAGCTCAAGTTCCATCTCATCCATCAGGGCGAGTTTCCTCCTTGATGTATGATAGTTGTTGCGCCCTTTTATTGAGATTTCCGGCAGTTCCATTTGCATATCGGATCCTTTTAAGACCGGAATCAATTGTATGGAATGATTAGAACTGACCTTCACTCCATCAAAACCATAAAGTATGCGTATGTGTAAGGAGTCTCCTTGTTGAGTCAGCTCAAGAGGGGTTGATTGTATATTTCCTATATACCATTTCTTTTCTGGAAAAGTCTCCCCGGACACAGGAATTACCTGTAGTATGGTCAAAATCCAATATATTAAAAATCTGTTCATTGAGTGTTATTTAATAAGGTATACAAGTGATATAGCCGCTTTTGTCGGACCGAAATAGTTGCGGTTTTCTGTTTTTATTTTCTCTCCGCAAGTCTCACATTTGAATTTGTCGTAATGTAAACGCACATACCCTATCCCAATACTGGCTTCCAAGCTCCAGTGATTACCAAGAAAGAAGTGATATCCATAAGATATACCACCTCCCGCTCCCCAACCTTCATATCGGAACTGTTTGGAATCGCTGCCAAACAGAAGAGGTAATTTGTGCCCGGCAATATTATATTGAGTTCCCAAAACATGTATTCCCCAGAAATGTCCGTTGAATCTCTCACATGTCCAGTAACGATACTCCGCTACCGACAACCAGTGTACCAGCTTCTGATGAGAAGTGGTTTGATTGGGAGTGAACCAGTTATATCCACCTCCCAATTCCAGCGTGCCGCGTGGCGAAAGCCCCCACTCTACCCCAAGGTTAGGTGTACGGGTATACAGGCCATAGAATAGATTTGTCTTTATTGCTACTTTTTGTGCAGTGCACTTTGATATACCACTGAACAATAACAGAATAATTATTATATATTGCTTTCTCATTAAATAGATGTATGCGTGATTCGGATTGCCAGCATCTTAATCTTATTATAAAACATGGCGAAATTATGAAATAAATATGTATTAAAACAAAAACTTCTGAAATTGCACACAGATTCTGAAGTTTCGTTGAGGGCTTGTTGATATTCTAAGTATTATCTCTCCTTTTTGAATGGAAATTGAGAAAGAGAAGAAAGGGAGTATAGTAAAAGTTTATTAGGGAGTTCTTCTTCCGGAAAAGGCATTCAGTAAATGTTCTACTTTATAATAAAAGAGATGAGGAGCAGAATCAATTTTTGTATTGATTCTGCTCCTCATCTCTTTTATTCATTTCATTATTTAAAGTAGCCCACAGGATGATTCAGCATAGGAATCTGAACGTCTTTCAGTTTTAAGACTTTCTTTAGCTGAGTGGCATCCATCGAACCACGCGGCACTGTAGCCAACTCGGCATTAGCACAGAATAAAGAGATATTCTGCGAGACGATGCCTGCATCCATAGCTCCAACCAACTGATTTTGTATTTTCTGAGCATCACCAAAACGGGAAACATCACTGACCAGTACCAAAGATACCGGAGCCGTTTTTACAAAAGTCTGACCACCGGCAACAGCATCGCGATGATCTCCTTCAGAAACCAGAGTTAACTGGTGGCTTTGGGCATCGTACAAATAGCTTCCTTCGGGCAGTACCACATACACATCTACATCCTGCTTATTCAAAGCCGACGGAGCGGTCCGCTTTCCGGACTCCGGACGGTTGATTCCGTTAGCAGCCCATAACAAATCCGACAAGTCAGCAAGACTCAATGTTTTCGAAGCATATTCGCGTGTAGACTGACGTTCGGACAATGCTTTCATTACCGCACCGGCACGGTTCAAATTGGGTTTTGGCAACTTAATTACCTTATCAGCAGCAGAAGCAGCCACTGAAAGCACTAAACAAACTAACAATAGTTGTACTTTTCTCATAACTGTGGTATTTTAAAAGTTATGAGGCAAATATACGAAAAAAGAATGAGAGGTTATGCAAGTTTCAAAATCCATACAAGTCGGTTTTATATATTACTCGCAGGTATGTGATACCTGTTGCCGCAAAGTTACAGAATCTTTCCCGGCTTTAAGAATCCGGATCAGATGATTTCCGGTAAAACAGAAAACTCTTCTCCTCGAAAAATCTGAAAAACAGAAAAAAAGCATTATACTTGCAATCTAAAAACACACTAATAGCTGACTAAGATTATTATGTTATTAAATCTAACAGAAGAACAAATCATACAATTAGCCCCGGATGCAGCTTCCGTGAAAGCGGGAAAAGGCTTGGCGACAAAAACCAAATGGGTATTGCTGGAACACAGCGACCGTGCCATCTGGGGACACTGCCAGGGAAGTGGAAAGACTCCATACCAGACCGTAGTCGATACAAAAAATGTTGCATTCAAGTGTTCGTGCCCAAGCCGGAAGTTTCCATGTAAACACGGATTGGGACTTTTATTTTTGTATGCCGCGCAAACTGATTTATTCAAAGAAGCGGACGAACCGGACTGGGTGACCGCCTGGCTTTCCAAACGGGAAGAGAAAGCGGAAAAGAAAGAGCAGAAAGCTAAAAGCGATGCTCCCGTAGACGAAGCGGCGCAAGCCAAACGGCAAGCCATGCGCCATACCAAAGTGCTGAATGGTATAGACGAACTGGAAATCTGGATAAAGGACTTGTTGCGCAACGGGTTAATCAACACACCGGAACGGGCTTATACTCTTTTTGACGGTATTGCCCGCCGCATGGTCGATGCACAGGCTCCCGGACTTGCCAACCGGTTGAGAAGCATTCAGGAAATCAACTTCTACGATGAAACCTGGAAGTACAAACTGACCGACCAACTCGGAAAGCTTTATCTGTTGATGAAAGCTTATAAAAATCTGGAACAGCAACCGGAAGACTGGCAGAATGAAATCCGTACCCAGATAGGCTACCCGCAGGCCAAAGAAGATGTGCTGGCAGGAGAAGTCATTGAGGACCAATGGATAGTACTCCACAAAAAGAGCCAAAAGGTGAATGAGCTGAACAATGATATTTACTGGCTGCACGGCCAGCAAAGCAACCGTTTCGCCGTTTACTTCAGCTTCACGGCTCCCGGTTCATTGCCCGAATACAACCTTATGCCCGGAAGCATCTATCACGCCAAACTCTGTTTCTACAAAGGAGTAGGCAATCTGCGTGCACTGTTCAAGGAGTGCGAATTATCCGGTGAGACATACGTTCCGCATTTTTGCAGTAACCTGCAGGAAGCTGCAAGCCGATACAGGGAGACGCTGCAAGTCAATCCGTTTGCCGAAAACGTCCCTATATTGGTAGAGAACATCAGGCTGTCCGCACAAGGAAAGCAACTGTACATACAGGACGTGAACAACGAACGCATGCCTGTGCAGATGCAGGAAACAACGAAAACAGACATCCTTGCCGTCACAGGCGGAAAGCCTTTTGCCGCTTTCCTGCTGGCGGATGCCAATTGCTGGGAACTGAACACGATGTGGTATCAATCTAACTGTTATATTTGGAGAGATGAACATAACTGAGCCAATCATAAATGCAGCATTACTGGGAACTGCAACCAAAGAATTCACCCCGTCCGGCTTCCCGGAAGCACTGGAAGAGAACTTCCACCTCCTACAAGAAAAAGCCGAAGATGCGGAAGCCGCTTTCTATCAGATAGCAGCGTTAACCTTCGCCTATCAGCGTGCCGGAACAGAACCGCAGTCCGCCGAAGAAACCACTCCCATCAGTGAGGCTCCGGAAGACAGCCTGCCTTACTTCGACCGCACCGTCGGCGAAATGCTTGTCCAGATGGTGAACGAGCGCAACCGATACCTCTTATTATATGCTTATCGGAAAGCGGTGCGATGCAACAAGCTGATTCTGCCTTTCTACCTGCGCCCGTTAATCTCCCGAGCCTACGACCGCAACAATCCCGACAAGCACGAAGAGCAGTCATTGCTCTCTTTGCTGGCGGGAAAACGTGGCCGCTGGCTACTCCCGCACATGGAACTTCCCGACTGGGGAGACACCGGAAACGAGACTTGGGAAACTGCCTCGCACGAAGAACGGAAGCGAATGTTGCAACGTCTGAGAAAAGAAAACCCGGAACAGGGACTTGCCTTGTTGCAAACCGAATTGAAAAATGAGTCCGCCGCCCACCGTGACGAACTGATACAGTGCCTTCGCATCAAACTGAGCAAGAAGGATGAGCCTTTCCTGCAAGAAATTATCACCACTGACCGGAGTAGTAATGTAAAAGAAACCGCCCGCCGGCTGTTATGCAGCCTGCCCGACTCCGAACTGGTAAAGACATACTGCGGGATGCTGCGTGGGAAACTCCGTTATAAGATGCTGCTGGGTTGGTCGTATGAGAAAATCGCTTTTACTCCGGAACTAAAGAAATTAGGACTGGAAGAAGTCAGCCCCAATAAAATGGAGAAGGACGACGAATTTCTTCTGCGTCAGCTTGCGGAACGTGTACCCCTCAGTTTTTGGGCGGAATTATACGACTGTTCTCCGGAAAAGGCAGCCGCCAAACTGGCCAAAAAGCCTCCGTTCAGTCAATACTTCAACCTGCGCCGGCCGATAGTGAATTTCAATGATAACTTATGGGCTTACCAAACGCTGAAAGAAGATGCGAGTGAACATTATTTTGCTTCGTTGATAGGATTGCTGACACCGGAACAACGGGAAGAAATCGACTTCCAGACCCCAAACAAGAACCTCAGTGCCCTCGACTCCTGGTATAATGAAGACGGAAAACAGTGGGGACCAAAGTTCTCCGCACGGGTGTTGCAGCGATTGTTCCAAAGCGATTATTATTATCCTCCCAAAGAGACCGCAGAACGTCTGGCGCTCTACTTGCCCCGGGAAGTATATCCCCAACTGGAGAAATATACACTGGCAAATGAAGCGGACCACTTCGCAGCCAAATTCAGTCGGTCGATAGCTGAATACATGAGAATGAAAGAGAAAATAAATACCATGTTCAATGACAATAAATAATATAAAAACAATATGAGTACCTTACTTAGACAACATGCCGAACAGCAATTCGCAGAAGAGTTGCACGAATTGAAAAAGAATGAAACAAACTCTGTTCCCGAAAACTGGGAGATGTCTCCGCAGTCCGTAGTTACTTACCTGATGGGGGGCAAACTGAAGAACGGATTCGAGGTTTCACCTAAATATATAGGCAACCGCCGCCTGATGGAGATTGCAGTCGCTACTCTGGTAACAGACCGCGCATTGCTGCTATACGGACTTCCCGGTACGGCGAAAAGCTGGGTGAGCGAGCATATTGCCGCTGCCATTTCCGGCAACTCCACACTGATAGTGCAAGGTACTGCCGGAACTGGAGAAGAAGCCATCCGCTACGGTTGGAACTATGCCCGACTACTGGCAGAAGGACCCAGTGAAGGTGCACTGGTGCAAACCCCAATTATGAAGGCTATGCAGGAAGGTAAGATAGGACGTATCGAAGAGTTGACACGTATCGGCTCTGACGTGCAGGATACTCTGATCACGATTCTTTCGGAGAAAACACTTCCGGTTCCGGAGTTGAATAAAGAAGTACAAGCGATACGCGGTTTCAATATCATTGCAACAGCAAACAACCGCGACAAAGGAGTCAATGATCTGTCGAGCGCCTTGAAACGGCGTTTCAATACCGTTATTCTTCCTTTACCGGATACGATTGACGAAGAGATAGACATTGTACGCCGCCGCGTGGAAAGCTTTGAAAAGGTGATGCAGCTTCCGGCAGAGAAACCGGCACTTGAAGAAATCCGTCGGGTGGTTACCATCTTCCGCGAACTTCGCCAAGGGGCTAGCAATGACGGAAAGACGAAACTGAAAAGTCCAAGCGGAACGCTGAGTACGGCTGAGGCTATCTCCGTGGTGAACAATGGCCTGGCTATGGCGGGGTATTTTGGAGACGGACAGATACATGCCGAAGACCTTGTTTCGGGTATTCTGGGTGCAGTGGTGAAAGACCCCGTACAGGATAAAGTGGTATGGCAGGAGTATATGGAGACGGTTGTGAAGAACCGCGATGGATGGAAAGATATTTACCGGGCTTCAAGAGATATGATTTGATAAGAGTGTCTCAAAGGAGTATCTCAATTCCCCTCCTTCTGGGAGGAGAATGAAGTTACTCTTGTCAAATCATCTGTTAATCAAATAAAATCTTAATGAACTAAAAGACTAAGAAAATGTCCATTCATTTATTAGGAATAAGACACCACGGTCCCGGTTCGTGCCGGAATGTACTGGAATACTTGCAGGAGCTACAGCCTGACCTTATCCTTCTGGAAGGTCCGGCAGAAGCTGAGGCATTGCTTCCATGTGCATTGAGCGAGCAAATGGAACCGCCTGTTGCCCTGCTTGCCTATCAGCCCGACCAGCCGCAGAATGCCGTGTTCTATCCGTTCGCCGAGTTCTCTCCGGAGTGGCAGACGATATGCTATGCAATGCGCAATGAAGTGCCGTTGCGTTTCTTCGATCTGCCCTTGACACATTCTATGGCGCTGAATCAGAAAACCGCGGAAGAAGAAAAAGAAGAAACGCCGCAGGACGAACCGGAAGGACAAGAGACGACACAGGAAGTTATTGCTGAAACGGAAACAAGCATTCAAGAAGCGGAAATAAGTGCAAAGAAACAGGAAACTGCCTCCGAAACCGAAGAAGAAACCGGCGATATATACAGAGACCCTTTCGACTATCTGGCGGAAGCCGCCGGATATACGGATGGCGAATGTTGGTGGGAAACTACCATCGAGCACCGCAAAGACAGTGCCGACGTATTTCTGGCAGTACAAGAAGCGGTCACCGCACTACGTGAAGAACTCCCCCAACATACCTCTCCCCGCGACCTGCTCCGTGAAGCCTGGATGCGCAAAATGATACGTGCGGCACAGAAAGAGAACTTCGAGCGTATCGCCGTGGTTTGTGGTGCCTGGCATGTTCCTGCACTTGAGAATATGCCCAAAGTGAAAGAAGACAATGAACTGCTGAAAGGACTTGCCAAAGTAAAAGTGGAATGTACCTGGATACCCTGGACCTACGACCGCCTCTCCTTCCGCAGCGGGTATGGAGCGGGAATAAAGTCTCCCGGCTGGTATCATTATCTCTGGCATCATCCTGAAGATGACGGTACTCTCTGGGTCAGCCAGGCCGCCTCGCTTTTCCGCAAAAAGAATATGGATATTTCAGTAGCCCACGTCATCGAAACGGTTCGTCTGGCACAGGTGACAGCTGCTTTGCGTAACCTCCCCGCTCCTTCGCTGGCAGAGTTCAACGAAGCCATCACCACCGTCATGGGCTTTGGCGACGACATCCTTCTGCAAATCATCAAAGAGGAACTTATCATCAGCGACCGTTTGGGGCGCGTTCCGGACAATGTCCCCAAAGTTCCCCTGCTGGTAGATGTGGAAAAGACACAAAAGCGGCTGCGCGTTCCGTTTACCGCCGAAATCAAAGAACTGACGCTCGACCTTCGTAAACCGAACGATCTGGAAAGAAGTATCTTCTTCCACCGCCTGCACCTTTTAGAAATAGATTGGGCCATCCCGGGCAGCTCCGACGGTAAAGGTACGTTCAAGGAAAAATGGACGCTTTACCACAAACCGGAACAGATTATCAGCATCATCGAGAAAGCCATCTGGGGAAATACACTGGAAGAAGCCACCCAAAAGTATCTGCTCAAACAGACCGGAGAGATACGGCATATTCCGGAACTCACCCGGCTGCTTGACCGGGTAATCCCTGCCAATCTACCGGACTTAGTGGAAGCCATGACCATGCAACTCGACTGTCTTTCGGCTGCCTCTACAGATATTATCGAAATGATGGAAGCCGTTCCCGATCTGGTCAGCATTGTCCGTTATGGCAATGTGCGCAATCTGGATTTCTCCAAAGTAGGTAATATGCTTCATGCCATGATTGCCCGTATCCTTGCAGGAGGCGTGCTTGTCTGCATCAATATCGATGAAGAGGCGGCAGCGGATATTCTCAACAAACTGGTGTCTACGGACTATGCGGTATCCACCCTTAACGATCCGGAACTGAACACGATGTGGCTTGAATTTATCCGCCAGGTGCGCACTTCCGTCAATGTGCATCCGTTGTTGTCCGGCTATGCCACACGACTGCTGAACGACAAAGGGGACATCTCACCGGAGGAGGCACAGAACACCCTCAGTTACTATTCTTCCGTCGGCAACGCTCCGGCAGACATGGCATATTGGTTCGAAGGATTTCTCCGTTCTTCCGGAGCTATCCTGTTGTTGGATGACAATCTTTGGAATCTTGTAAACAACTGGGTATGCGGGCAGGATAAGGAGACTTTCATGGAACTGCTCCCCATATTGAAACGCACATTCAGCGAGTTCACCCCACCGGAACGCCGCAAACTGGGCGAAAAAGCCAAAGCAAGCAATGCAGGCGGTATACAGACGCAGACGGTCACAGTCTCCGCCCACAATGAAGCGGAAGCAGCCAAAGTAATCCCGCTGATCCGCCAATTATTAGGAATTGAAACGAAGTAAAGAGTAAACTATGGAAGAAGAATATCTGAAAAGATGGCGCCTGATATTGGGTGGAAACGAGGCCGACGGTACAGGCATCACGCTGACGCAGGAAGAGCAACGCATCGACCAGTCTCTGGAAGCCGTATACAACAGTGACCGGCGCGGCGGACTCGGCTCGTCCGCCCCGAAAGTAAGCCGTTGGCTGGGAGACATCCGCGAGTTTTTCCCGCAGACGGTGGTACAAGTTATCCAACGCGATGCCATCAAACGGCTGAACATTACCTCACTGCTGACGGAAAAAGAAATGCTGGAAACCGTAGTGCCGGATGTGCATCTGGTAGCTACACTGATGTCACTCAGCCGCGTAATTCCGGAAAAGAATAAGGAAATGGCACGGCAAGTAGTCCGCAAAGTGGTGGATGAACTGTTGCGCAAACTCTCCGCCCCTACCCAACAGGCTGTGACGGGAGCACTCAACCGTTCCGCCCGCCGGAGAAATCCGCGTTATAACGAAATAGACTGGAAAACCACCATCACCAAGAACCTGAAAAATTATCAGCCGGAATATAAGACGATTATCCCGGAAGTGCGCATCGGTTACGGCAGGAAGCGAAAAGCGATGAAAGACATCATCCTCTGCTTGGACCAGAGCGGTTCAATGGGCACATCGGTGATTTATTCCGGAATATTCGGCTCGGTGCTGGCTTCCATTCCGGCAGTAAGCACACGGATGGTAGTATTTGATACGGCGGTTGTAGACCTGACCGACGATTTACAAGACCCGGTAGATCTGCTTTTTGGCGTGCAGTTGGGTGGAGGTACGGACATCGCCCGTGCCCTGACCTATTGCCAGGGAGTGATTACCCGTCCGCAGGATACGGTACTCGTGCTGGTTACCGACTTGTATGAAGGTGGCGATGCCCGGGAAATGCGCAAGAAGTTCGTATCTTTAGTGAACAGTGGTGTGCAACTCATCGTGCTGCCTGCACTGAATGACGACGGCGCCCCCTCTTACGACAAGGACCATGCGGAGTTTCTGGCAAATATCGGTGTACCGACTTTCGCCTGTACACCCGATAAATTTCCCGACCTCATGGCGGCAGCACTTAGCAAACAAGATATAGGGATGTGGATATCGCAGAACATCAAAAGTACTTAGTTCTGTGAAAGCCTGTATTCATTAGGGGCTACTCCTACCAGTTTTCTGAACAGGTTGCTGAAATATTGCACGCTTGAAAAGCCCAATATTTCGGCAACCGAACTAACGGTATTCTCATTGGCAGACAACATTTTCTTGGCTATCTCTATCCTTTTCAACTGGAAATATTCATCCAGGTTCTTCCCCGTTTCAAACTTCAACAGGTCCATGAAATAGCGTGGCGACAAGTGAAGTAGATTTGCACAATACTTTACGGTCGGCAATATCTTGGTCTTCAACTGCCCGGAGCGGATATATTCATCCAACAGCGTATCCATTTTACACAATATTGTCTTATTCGCCTCATTCCGCGTAATGAACTGGCGTTCGTAGAAGCGGGAACAATAATCCAGCAACAATTCTATATATCTTGAGATTAACACCTTGCTATGGCAGTCTATCGCATGCTTTAGTTCCTGCTCTATATTGCAGAAACACTCCACAACTTTCGTTTTCTCACGCAACGACAGATGCAACGCTTCATTGGGACTATAAGAGAAGAACGGACAATGCCTGACGTGCTGCTCCAGAGAGGTATTACACAGAAAGTCCGGATGGAATGCCAGCAGCCAACCTTTTTGGGGAAGAACCTTCCCGGCATTCATATCGATAGATGCTCCCGGAGCCAGAAACAACATGGTGGCATTGGAATAGTCGTAGTATTTACGTCCATAGATATAGTCGCAACATTCACTTTCCAGCAATAACAGGGTGTAAAAGTCGAACTTGATGGTACGTTGCATCACGTTGGCTTTGGATAAGTCAATAGCACTCACCAGCGGATGCAGTGTCTTGTTGCCCAGGCAACAATTACACTGATGTACGGTCTCTATGTTCAATATATCCTTTTTCAAAGCTATGAATTTTGCAGTCGGTATTCGTTCGGGGTGCAGCCTACGCGCTTCTTAAACAGGCGGTTCAGGTGCTGCGGATACTGAAATCCCAGCCTGTAAGCAATCTCGCTGATGGTTTCTTCCGCTCCGAGGATGTGCTCTTTGGCCAGTTCGATGACCTTTGTCTGTATATGTTCCTGGGGTGTTTTCCCGGTTTCCTTCTTAATCATATCACCAAAGTAATTGGGAGAAAGATAAATCCTGTCTGCGAAATATTTCACTGACGGCAACCCCTCCTGCATCGGAAGACCGCTCTGGAAATATTCATCCAACAGTTGTTCGAACTTCGTCAAAGCATCTTTATTCGCATTGCTGCGGGTGATGAACTGGCGCTCATAGAAACGCATGCAATAGTTGAGCAAGAGTTCTATGTTCATTGCAATCAATGACTTGCTATGCTTGTCTATGGGATGTTCCAGTTCGATGCTGATTTTCTTCAGGCAGTCCATCACGGTTTCTTTTTCCTGATCGGACAGGTGTAAAGCCTCATGCACTGCATAAGAGAAGAAGGTATAGTTCTTTATCGTTTTCCCAAGTGCAGTCCCGTGAATCAAATCGGGATGAAAGACGAGACCGTAAACGGGCTGGCTGATTTGGTCACCAACCGTACTCACACTAATCGTCTGTCCGGGTGCAAAACAGACAATAGTACCTTCCTGATAGTCATAAGACTGACGGCCGTACTTAATATCACAAGTCTTTGCCAACTTCAGAAAAAGTGCGTAAACACCATAATGCATTTGTATTTGATTGACCGCTTTCGTCGCTTTCGTAAGGTCGACAACACTTACCAAAGGGTGCAATGTTTCAAGTCCGTACAAATGATTGTACTGGTCCACATTATCCAAATTTATAACCTTTTCCATAATCCTAAGTATTTGAACAGCAGCAAAGATATGAATTATTTTTTCAGAATAATAAGGTGTCTGTAATAAGGGTTATACTATCTGTAATTGGGGTATAACTTTCATTCATTACATACTTTTCACCACAGAGGACACAGAGTAGCACAGAGTTTTTAGACTTCTAATTCAGAGATTATAATAAACTCTGTGCTACTCTGTGTCCTCTGTGGTGAAATAATTCTTTATTATAACCTCTGTGTCCTCTGTGGTGAATACAAGAATGCGCAGAAACAGTAAAAAGGGTTATTCAATCTGTAATCCGGGTATCCTGCAATAACATGAAGACAGCTAATTTTGCAGCATTCGATAGTTCCCTATGGAGAACCATTAAAACGATTACAAAATTAAATAACTGAAAGACGTATGAATACAAGAATGAATTTTTCTTTTTACAACCCTACCCGCATCCTATTCGGCGCAGGCGAACTGAACAATCTGCACAAGCAGACAATGCCCGGCAAGAAAGCCCTACTTTTGATTTCAAATGGTAAGTCGACCAAGGTCAACGGTTCGCTCGACCGCACGATTGAACAATTGGAAAAGGCCGGCATCGAGTATGCCATCTTCGATAAGATTATGGAAAACCCGTACCGAAGCGTCGTCATGGAAGGAGCCGCTTTTGCCAAAGAAAATGCCTGCGATTTTATTCTGGCTCTCGGAGGAGGTGCCGTACTCGATGCATCAGTCGCCATAGCGGCAATGGCAACGAACCCGGGCGACTTATGGGATTATGTTTTTGGCGGCACCGGCAAAGCAATGCCACTGAAAAATCCGGGCTTGCCCATAGTTACCATTGCCACAACTTCAGGAACAGGCTCCGAAATCAACTGTTGGGGCGTTATCTCCAATCCCGACACGAATGAGAAAATCGGTTTCGGCGCACCGGAACTGACTCCCGTTCTTGCCATCGTAGACCCGGAACTGATGCGAACCGTTCCCGCCAAATACACGGCATACCAGGGATTCGATGCTTTGTTCCACAACACAGAGGTAATGATAAGCAACGGTGTAAATATTCTGAGCGAAGCAATTGCATTGTCCGCCATCGAAAATATCACGAAATACCTGCCACGTGCAGTCAGAGACGGAAATGATATGGAAGCAAGAGAACGCGTCGCTTATGGCAGCACAATGGCAGGCATCACCATGCAACTGACAAGCACCACGGCCGAACATTCCATGGAACACTCCATGAGTGCCTACCATCATAATCTTCCTCACGGCGCAGGACTGATTATGATTTCCCGTGCTTTCTATGAGTTCTTCATCGAGCGTCATGCCTGCGACGAACAGTTCATCAAAATGGCAAAAGCAATGGGCATTGAAAATGCCGACAAGCCGGAAGATTTCATCACGGCACTTGTCAAATTGCAGGAGGATTGCGGTGTGGCCGATTTGAAGATGAGCGATTACGGATTCAAGAAAGAAGAATCTATGACGCTTGCCCGAGGCGCCCGCTCCATGCAGGGAGGATTATTCCTTGCCAATCCTTGCGAAATGACGGATGAAGATTGCGCGGGAATCTTCGATAAATCCTATCGTTGATGGATGGATGGGCGAACCTTATAAGTCATGCCAATGTTTTTAATATAAATATACGCTTCAAAGTCTGACGAATATAATTAATATCAAGAAGAAAAAAAGATGAAAGTATTACTGATAAATGGAAGTCCCCGGAAAAACGGAAATACACATTTGGCTTTATCGGAGGTAGCAAAGGCGCTGAATGAAAACGGAGTAGAAACAGAAATCATTTCTATCGGAACAAAAGCCGTACAAGGTTGCATAGCCTGCAACCGCTGCACTGAATTGGGACGGTGTATCTTTAAAGACGAATTGTACAACAACATCCGCCAGAAACTGGAAGAAGGTATTGACGGACTGGTAGTAGGCTCACCGACCTATTACGCCGGTCCCAATGGTTCGCTGTGCGCCCTGTTAGACCGTCTTTTCTATTCAAGCTCGGAGTTGATGGAGTACAAACCGGCTACGGCAATAGCTGTTTGCCGGAGAGGTGGAGCCAGTGCTACTCTTGACAGATTGAATAAGTATTTCACAATAAACCATATGCCTGTTGTTTCTTCCCAATATTGGAATATTATTCATGGAATGATGCCGGGCGATGTCCTGCAAGATGCGGAAGGATTACAGACTATGCGAATGTTAGGCAGAAATATGGCCTGGTTATTGAAAAATGCGGCTGACGGGCAGAAGCACCCGGAAGCAGAACCTTTGGTACGGACAAACTTTATCCGTTAATTGAAATCATAATAGAATCATTAACATCTCACATCGGATTATTCCTTACCAACCCTTATGAAATGACGGATGAAGATTCGACACACCGTCATTTCATTTTTAGAATCCCACTACTTTTTCAGCTTCCCTTTCCAAGGTTTATAAACAGAAATCACCACGGTTGCGATTAAGAGTACAGTCTGAAGAATTCCCCAGACAATCGTTTGCGATATATTATTCCAGAACACTTCGTTATCCGAAGTATAAAGGGCAATCTCGTCGGGCGAATATACATTGCCATTCACACAAGGCCCCATCGCAAATGTTCCCGATAACACCATAAACAGGGTCAACACCCATTTCACAGTAATCCACCGATGCTTAAAGAATCCCCATTTCGTCCAAATACCGTATATCAATCCTGTAATGATGCAACCATTTGCCCCGACAATAATCAGCCAGTCGTCTATCATTTTCAGCGACAGGGAACGCATATACATTTCATGGCTTTCCGCCGGATGAATACCTGATAGGAGTAACAACATGCTGAAAGCACCACCTATCCACATAAAAGCACACAGCAGATGTATGACTTTTAATAACTTCAGATTATTACTACTTAATGTCTTCATGGCCTAATATCTACTTTATAAAACGCCGTAAAGATACAAATATAACCGACTTTCCAAAATTCACCGCCCCGATTTATCGCCATTCCCTTTTCCTATAACCTGTAATTCGGGTTATCATCCCCGTAATCTGTCTACCAAGGTTTCGCTCCCTTCTTCCGACCTTTGCAATGTAGTTATTAAAGAACAAACAGAGTTATGGAACAAATAAGTAAATTGAAACCCGGTTCGGGCGCTTTGCTCGTATTCATCCTCACCGCAGGAGTCTTCGGAATCATCAACACCGAAATGGGAGTCATCGGAATCCTCCCCCTGATAGCCGAGCATTTCCACGTAACCGTTCCCGAAGCAGGATGGACGGTCAGTATATTCGCATTGGTAGTGGCTATATCAGCGCCCATTACGCCGCTACTTTTCTCGGGCATAAACCGGAAGAAAGTCATGCTACTGGCACTGGGAGTCTTCACACTGAGCAACATCATTTCGATGCTTACCTCCAACTTTACCCTACTACTGATAGCCCGTGCCCTTCCGGCTTTCCTTCATCCTGTATATGTATCGATGGCTTTCACGGTAGCGGCCGCATCTGTCAGCAAAGAGAAAGCTCCGAAGGCCGTAGCCAAAGTCTTCATCGGAGTATCCGCCGGCATGGTATTGGGTGTACCGGTGACCAGCTACATAGCGAGTGAGGTGTCGTTTACGATGGGTATGATGTTTTTCACGGTGGTGAATGCGCTGGTATTTATGGCTACCCTCCTTTTCGTACCCTCCATGCCCGTTAAAGAAAAGCTATCTTACGGTGCGCAACTCAATGTGCTGAAAAAGAAGATTATCTGGTATTCCATTATGGCTGTCACCCTGATAAACGGTGCTTTATTCGGATTCTTCAGTTATATGTCTGATTATCTGAGAACGGTTACGGAAGTTTCTTATAGTGTCATCAGCATCTTGCTGATGATATACGGGCTTGCCAATATTACCGGAAACGTCATTGCAGGAAAACAGTTAGCCACCAACCCGATACGCAGCATGATATTCATTCCGTTCGCACTATTCACCTTTTATATATGTATATTCATTTTAGGGGAATGGCTTGCGGCCATGACTGTTATTATTCTGATTCTGGGCATTCTGGCAGGATACGGGCAGAACACCATGCAGTATATGATAACCGAAGCCGCTCCCGAAGCTCCGGATTTCGCTAACGGCTTGTTCCTATTATCTGCCAATCTGGGCACAACGGTAGGTGCGGCAGCCTGCGGAGCATTTATCACTTTCCTTGATACACGCTATTCCGTAATCGGTTCTTTGCTGTTTCTTGCGGTCAGCATAGTATTCGTTGTTCTGAGAATTCGCACGGTGCAATCTTCGAAAACGATGGGACTGAAAGTCGCAACACAATGACAGAGATGATGTAAAAAACAATGACGGAAAAGAAAATGTCTTCCGGTCGCATTGCTTTTTAAAGTAAAAGCCATACCTTTGCTTTGTTCTAAAAAAAAAGGAGGACGATTATGGAAAGTAAATTGGAAGACAGATACATACGATTTGATTGGGCCATCAAGCGCCTTTTGCGTCAAAAAGCAAACTTTGGCGTGCTTGAAGGCTTCCTGACTGTATTCCTGAAGGAAAAAGTCACTATCCTTGAGATACTCGAAAGTGAAAGTAACCAGCAGACCGCCGATGATAAATTTAATCGTGTAGATATTAAGGCACGCAACAGTAAGGATGAAATCATCATCATCGAAATACAAAACACGCGCGAACTCTATTATTTGGAACGCATCCTTTACGGAGTGGCAAAAGCCATCACCGAACACATTTCGCTGGGCGATGCCTACTATCATGTGAAGAAGATATATTCCATCAGCATCCTGTATTTCGATATCGGCATCGGAAGCGACTATCTGTATTACGGACAAAATAATTTCATCGGCGTACATACAGGAGACAAGCTGCAAATCAACGTCAAGGAAAAAAATGCCATTGTGACACGTATGCCCGCTGAAATTTTCCCGGAATATGTCCTTATCCGTGTCAATGAATTCAATCAGGTGGCCGTTACGCCTCTGGAAGAATGGATGAGCTATCTGAAAAGTGGAATAATACGACCGGACACCAAGGCTCCCGGTTTGGAAGAAGCACGTGAGAAACTGAAATATTACTCCATGACTCCACAAGAACGTCTGGCTTATGACAGGCATCTGGACTCGGTAATGATCCAGAATGATGTGATAGACTCGGCTAAATTGGAAGGAAGGTTGGAAGGAAGAGAAGAAGGAAGAGAGCAAGAGCGCCTCTCCAATGCCCGGAAGATGAAAGATAAAGGATTGGATTACGCGACGATTGCCGATATTACCGGCTTAACCACCGAAGAGATTGCCAACCTATAAAGAGAGAGGCGTCCGCCGTTGCCACCAACCGCCGGACGCCTCTCTTTTTTGATTTTATAAGGCCATCGGCCTCTATCCCAACGGATTTTCTTCAAGACCACCTTCACCACCGGAGCCACCGGAACCGGAGCCGCTTCCGCCGCCCTGCCCTTTCGCTTCTTTATAAGCGCGGGTACTGGCATAAGTGAAACCATTGTCCACCACACCTACATTCTCGAACGAGAGTCCGTCCTTGATGGCGGACATCAGTTCTTTGGAGGGGGTGAAGATTACCTTGACGTTCTTTATCATGGTGGCGGCATTAAACTGGTCCACATCCTCCACGCCCACGCTGCCGAAGCTGAGGCGCAGGGTTCCCAGCTTGCCCAGTTGCACGCTGTTGCCCAACTGCAATTGCAAGGGGATGCCATCGCACACCAGGTTGAAGCCCGATTCCAGCTCCGTGGGCGCAGTGGTGGTGTTGCGGGTCACCACGCGGCAGACGGTGCCGGTGTTCAGGCGGTTCGTTACTGTGGGCGAAGCGTACCACTTGCCCGGGTCGTCCTTCTTCTGAAGGTTCTTTTTTCTTACAAATCTAAATTTTGGCATATCGTTATAGTTTTTATTAAATGATGCGTCGGTCTGGGAAAGGGATTTTCCGGGGTGGCTCCGGAAGGCCCTGTGGCGCGGTTTTTCAGATCTGAACACGGAGCAAAAACTGCGTGCGCTTCGCGTTGAAAATGCGTGCGCTTCCATTTTCAACTGCGTGCGCACGCATTTTTTGCTCCGTGCGCACGCAGTTTCAAGGGGAAGCAACAGGAAATACCTGCACGAATAAAAGAGGTAATTATTCTTTAACACCTCCCCATGCGGAGGGGATGATAGAATAATTGTTGAGATAAAAACTGACATTGGCAAAACAATCAGTAGAACTATATCCCGCACGGCCAAAATCATAGTTCCATAAATCTGGAGCAGAGCCAGTGAAGGCCATCATATCCGGTAGAACATAAGCGCTTCCTGCACCCTTGAAGCATTCTCTGAAATCCATCTTTTTATTGGTATTGGGGAAGCGTTGTTTGTAGTCTTTGGTAGCACTGAATATTGCTTCATTCATCCCAAGATACAGACAGCCGGAAAAGCATCTCCGGAAGTTCGTTGCCCGTGTATTCTTATCGAACAGTCCAGTCGGAACGGCTCGTAGTGGAAGGCAGTCCTTGAAACAGTTTTCGAAAGACTCCACCCACTTGTTATTGTCGAACACCCCCTTCGGGATGACAGCCATAGAGCTGCCCTCGAAGCAGCCGGTGAAGTCCGTTACACTCGTGTTATTATCGAACAGTTTATTCGGAATACTATTCAGTGCAGTACAGTCGGCGAAGCATCTCCGGAAGCTCGTTATCCGTGTATTTTTGTCGAATAATCCTGCCGGAATGGAGCGCAGTGCAGTACAGCCGGAGAAGCAGCCGGAGAGATTCGTTACCGCCGGGAGCTTAGCAAGCAAATCAGCCGGAATACTACGCAGTGAGGTGCACCTATAGAAACAATTGAAGTCCGTTGCCACCGTACTGGCGAACAATCCTGACGGAAGACTTTGCAGTGCAGTGCAGCCCTCGAAGCAGCAGGTGAAATCCTTTACTTGTGGGCTATTAGCGAACAAGCCTGTCGGAACGCTTTCCAGTGAAGTGCAGTCCCTGAAACACTCCTTAAAGTTCGTTACCTGTGTGTTATTAGTGAACAAGCCTTCAGGAACGCTTTGCAGTGAAGTGCAGTCCCTGAAGCAGCACCAAAAGTTCGTTGCCTGCGGATTATGGGCGAACAAGCCTCCAGGAACGCTTTGCAGGGGAGTCTTGTTGAAGCAGCCGCTGAAGTCCGTTGCCTGCGGATTATTGGCGAACAGACCTTCAGGAACGCTTTGCAGTGAAGTGCCGGAGAAGCAGTGATAAAAGTCCGTTACCTGTGGGTTATGGGCGAACAAGCCTTCAGGAACGCTTTGCAGGGGAGTCAGGTTGAAACAGTAGCTGAAGCTCGTTGCCTGCGGATTATGGGCGAACAAACCTTCAGGAACGCTTTGCAGGAGAGTCTTATAGAAGCAGAAGCTGAAGTTCGTTGCCTGCGGATTATGGGCGAACAAGCCTTCAGGAACGCTTTGCAGTGAAGTGCATAAGGAGAAACAGTGGTAAAAGTCCGTTGCCTGCGGGTTATGAGCAAACAAGCCTTCAGGAACGCTTTGCAGTGAAGTCCCGGAAAAGCAGCCCCAAAAGTCCGTTGCCTGCGGATTATTGGCAAACAAGCCTTCAGGAACGCTTTGCAGTGAAGTGCCGGAGAAGCAGTCTCTAAAGTTCGTTGCCTGCGGGTTATTAGCGAACAAGCCTTCAGGAACGCTTTGCAGTGAAGTGCAGGAGGAGAAACAGTAGCTGAAGTCCGTTGCCTGCGGGTTATTGGCGAACAAGTCTTCAGGAATGCTTTGCAGGCGAGTCTCGGAGAAGCAGTAGCTGAAGTTCGTTGCCTGTGGGTTATGAGCGAACAAGCCTTCAGGAATGCTTCGCAGTGAAATGCAGGAGCAGAAACAGTAGCTGAAGTTCGTTGCCTGCGGGTTATTAGCGAACAAGTCTTCAGGAATGCTTCGCAGTGCGTAACTCCTAAAACAACTCCCGAAGTCTGTCTCCGCCGTGTTCAGCAACGGGGTGTCGATGCTGATCAGGTTCCCACGAGAACCTCTTCTATCATAGCCAAAAGGTGGTGTCTGTTGCAACGTCTTGTCCGTCTGACCGGATGTGATGATAATATTATAGTTTACGTATCTTGACGAGTAGCTATGACAAAAGGCATCTTTTGAAGAAAGAGCAGTACCCGATGCCACCGTCGTAGGAGTAGTGCCGTCTCCCCAGTCTACGGTAAGTTCAGCAGGAGTAGTGCCGCTTTCAGGAAATGGAATATTAAATTGGTGGTTGCTGTTGTCGGGGCGGACGGTGAATATCATCACCGCTTTCTCTTCCCATTTCATCGAGGTTCCGTCTACCACTGCCGTATACCTCATTCCCGCAGCATAAGTCTTTCCTCCGTCTATTGTTGTTTCTGCCAGGTAAGTCTTGTCTCCCATCAGCATCACGGTGAACTTTCCTCCTGTTTTCACCTTCATTTCTTCGGGCATAAAGGCGAGGTAAGCAGTCAGCGTGTGCTTGTCGGCATCGAAGGTCACCGCTCCCGGAGCAAAGTTCAGCATGAGGTAGTGGGTGTAACGGATGTGGGAGTCCGTCTCCGTCTCAGCCGCCCACACCAGGCGTGTGAGTTCGCCCACTTCGGCAGGCACATTGCTGAACTCGAACTTCATGATGCTGTTCTGCATCTCCAGGTCGAAACCGGCATCAAGATCCTTGATACCCGTGGACGACAGCAGCAGATAGTTCCTGAGGTGGTCGGTGTTGCCGTCCGCCGTCTGCGTCTGTCCAGTCATGGGGAGGGTGACGGTGTCGTAATAGGTGCTCACCGCTACGGTATGGGGGTAGTAAATCGTCCAGCTGTTACCGGCATCGGTAATTGCTGTTCCCGTGAAAGGACCGGAAGTGGCTCCTTCCGTACCTCCATATTCATAGTCGTCGGCATAAGCCACGTAGTCGCTGCCGTTCATCCGCACCACGGTCAGGCGGTCGCCCTTCTGCCAGGTTAGTTTGCCGTTCATGCCCGCCGCACCGTCTTCATACGCTACGCGGGTGCCGGACTGTTGTCCGGTGGTGGCGTGTATAGTCATCTTTTCGGCTGGTTTGTCGGGGAGAGTGCGGACTGTGTCCGACAAGTCGTCGGTGCTGCAGCCTGAGGCGACAACAGCCAGTGCAAGCGTCAGGGCTACATAAATCTGTTTCATCGTTTTCATTATTGTTCTATGGTAAGGATGTCGTTTATCATGTCTTCAAGATCGCTAACGGCGACGCCGTTATAGCCGCGAGTAGAACCGCTACGGTAAGTTCCTGCAGTGCGGTAGCCACCGCCTCCATCGCCCACACCGGGCAAATCGCCGCTGCCGGCTATCACACCTTCTGTCTCCATAGGTATCACTTCAATCTGCGGTGATACGTAGTTTTCCTTGTGTTTCATAATTCTGTAAATTTATATGTTTATAATTGGGGATGCATGCCGCATGATGGGAAGTTACTTACCAAGTAACGGCGCACTACTATCCGATGCAGCCCGGAAAAGCGTTTCCAGGACGCACCGTTTAGACTAAAAGATACTTTTCAGGATAAAGAAAGTACAAGAAGTAGTCATTCCGCTTTCAGGACAAAAAGTGGGAGCTGCATTTCATATGCCTGCCGCAGTAGAAATAGGAGGATAATATGTGTTTTTCTTATTTCAGAGTGTTATTATAGTGTATCGTACAAATTTCATTTCAACTTTTCTTAAGGTTTGCTTGACTGTTTGTGAAAATAAGTGCACCTTTGTAGGCGATTACCGCCGTTACTTGGTAAGTAACTTCTTGCTAAAATCGTGCCTTACAGTATGTTGTTATTAGCAAATTTCTTCCATTTGCCTTTCTTCACAGTTGCAATCAGTTGTTTATTCGCTTTATCGAGCCGTTCGTTCTCAAAAGGCTTCAGATAGGTTTCCGTCACCCGTATGGAAGCGTGTCCCAGCGACTGGCTGATGACTCCCAGAGGCAGCCCCATGTGATAAGCCAGCGTTGCCCAGGTGTGGCGTGCCGTATACGAGCTGACCCGTACTCCGGGCAGCAGAAACTCCATAGCCCGTGCTAAATCACGGTTGAACAGTCGCAAGGCATCCTGATAGTCCTTATACAACCCCCATCCGCCAGACGTGTCCGCATCCAGAATGGGGAGCAGGTAGGGGGAATCCGGATTCTCCTTTCCGTACTTGCGCAGCAGGCGCAACGCTTCGGGACACAACTCCACCCGCATCGGGCTCCGGGTCTTATGCCGCAAATAGACGAGATATCGACCTTGCAAATCACGCTTGCGCAAGTGGGCGAGGTCGATGAAAGGCATGCCCCGGCAAAGGAACATCAGGCGGAAATAATCGAGGGCAGTCTGTCCGGCAATGAAGGGACTGCCCGCCAGCACCTTTTCCATCTGCCATCCTTGCAACGCCCGTTTGGTCTGCGAAACCACGCGGGTATGCACGTCAGCAAACATCTTTGCATCATGTCCCGGAGTGCCGGCAGGCATCCAGCGATTGTACACCGCACGCAGAGAACTCATGTAGCAGGTCACACTGTTCGGCTTCAGCGGACGCGCCTTCTTCTGCATCAACCACTCCTCATAGGCTTTCAGCCGTTCGGGACGGAAGACTTCATTCATCGGCAAAGGCACTCCCCTGCCACCGGCAAAGTCCTGAAACGAATGAAGCGCACACAGATAGCCATGTGCAGCCGCATACTTCTGTTCATGTTTCAACTTTTCAATCACCGCAAGCATGTAGGACGACAGCTCCATCCTTCCCACATCAATTTCCACATCGGCTCCTGCATCGGTTCCCACGTCAGGTGCCATATCTTCTGTTTTCATACCTCTATACTATTTAGTTACACGCAACATCGCGCTTAAACCCACAACGGGTTTCGTATCCGCAAAGTTTGTAAACAGAAGATAAAGAAAGGACAAGCAGGCGATAAAGCTCCCCCACTCATTTCTTCATAATCTGTAATTCGGGTTATCATGTCCGTAATCTGTCTACAAACAGTATGCTAACTCCGCCGTACATTTGCATTGTAGAAAACAGAGAATCAATTTAATCACCAAAAACAAAGCGTATATGAAACGAATACTATCAGTAGCAGCGTCATTTTTAGTGACACTCGGCACAAGCCTCTCCTTCGCACAAACAGATGCGGACAACTTTTATAAAAGTACTCTTGTCAACATGGAGAAAGTATCCTTCTCCAACCAATACAAAATGAAAGTAGCCGGAAACCTTTTCCTGCCCAAAGACATGAAAGCAGGAGAAACGTATCCCGCAATCATCGTCGGGCACCCGATGGGGGCAGTCAAAGAACAAAGTGCAAACCTTTACGCCACCAAGATGGCCGAACGCGGTTTCGTCACCCTCGCCATCGACCTGTCCTTCTGGGGAGGAAGTGAAGGAGAACCACGCAACAGCGTCTCCCCGGAAATCTATGCGGAAGACTTCAGCGCAGCAGTCGATTTCCTCGGTACACGCCCGTTCGTCGACCGCAACCGTATCGGCGTAATCGGTATCTGCGGCAGTGGAAGTTTCGCCATCAGTGCGGCAAAAATCGATCCGCGCCTGAAAGCCATTGCAACCATCAGCATGTATAATATGGGTACAGCAAGCCGCAACGGACTGAAACACGCACTGACCCTGGAACAAAGGAAACAAATCATTGCCGAAGCCGCCGAACAACGCTATGCGGAATTTCTGGGTGGAGAAACGAAATACACCGGCGGCACCGTACACGAACTGACGCCTGACTCCTCTCCTATTGAACGCGAGTTTTATGAATTCTACCGTACAGAACGCGGAGAATTTACCCCCGAAGGTGCAACGCCCCTGACCACCACGCACCCCACCCTGGCAAGCAACACGAAGTTCATGAACTTCTATCCGTTTGCCGATATCGAGACCATCTCACCGCGCCCCATGCTCTTCATCGCCGGAGAGAATGCACACTCACGCGAATTCAGCGAAGACGCCTACAGCAAGGCTGCCGAGCCCAAAGAATTATACATCGTGCCCGGTGCAGGCCATGTGGACCTTTACGACCGGGTCAGCCTCATCCCGTTCGACAAGCTGGATTCTTTCTTTAAGGAATACCTGAAATAATACCGTGAAGATTATGAAATATTACTTAGTACTCATTTTTATGACGTTGACATTGTCCGTTTGGAGCACATCATGCAGCGACGATGCTCCTATACCCGAAACAGGGCAACAGATACCTCCGGGAAGTACGGACGACGACGAGCCTCCGGTTAATCCCGGCAATGACGATGATGATGACGATAACCCTATGAGCAACAATCTAAAAATAACAGTCGGCTCCGCCTCATTCACCGCCACACTGGAAAACAATGCGGCGGCAACAGCTTTCAAGGCATTACTGCCTATGACCCTAAACATGTCCGAACTGAACGGCAACGAAAAGTACTTCTACCTATCGGGAAACCTGCCTACCGCATCTTCCAACCCGGGAACCATCCGCACGGGCGACCTGATGCTTTACGGCGGCTCCTGTCTGGTACTTTTCTATGAGACCTTTTCAACATCCTACAGCTATACTCGCCTGGGGCGTGTAAATAACCCTTCGGGACTGGCATCCGCCCTCGGTTCGGGCAGTGTAACTATAACATTCGAACTACAATAAAAACAAAGAAATTATGGAAATTATCAAAAACAAAGAATTCGGAGGCGAACGCCCCCTGTTTGCAACTCACGACCTCCAACTGGAAAATGTAACCATCCATACAGGTGAGTCCGCACTGAAAGAATGCAGCAACATCATAGCAGTGAACTGCCGCTTCGAAGGGAAATACCCGTACTGGCACAACAATGGCTTCACTATAAAGAACTGTTTCTTTACAGAAGGTGCCCGTGCCGCACTTTGGTACTCGCAGAATGTACAAATGACGGATACCGTAGTGGAAGCACCGAAGATGTTCCGCGAAATGGACGGCATAAAACTGGAAAACGTGCAACTTCCCAATGCCTTGGAAACCCTTTGGTTCTGCCGCAATGTAGAACTCAGGAACGTACAGGTTGACAAAGCCGACTACCTGTTCATACACGGTGAGAACATACGCATCGAAAATTACAGCCAGAACGGCAACTACTCATTCCAGTATTGCAAGAACGTAGAAATCCGCAATGCCATCATCAACTCCAAAGATGCCTTCTGGAATACGGAAAACGTAACGGTATACGATTCCGAGCTGAATGGCGAATATCTGGGCTGGCATTCCAGAAACCTGCGTCTGGTGAACTGCAAGATTTCAGGCACGCAACCGCTTTGTTATGCCCACGACCTGATTATGGAAAACTGCACAATGGCCGACGATGCCGACCTTGCATTTGAATACAGCAGTCTCCAGGCCACCATCAAAGGTCCGGTTCACAGCATAAAGAATCCACGCACGGGAAGCATCACAGCCGAAAGTTACGGAGCCGTCATCATAGACGAAAACATAAAGGCTCCCGGCAACTGCAAACTGAAACTTTGGGATGACCAGACCTGTTTTGATGAAACAACAAAAGAGATGCAATATGCCGTACAACTTCGATGAAATCATTCCACGCCGGGGCACGAATTCCTATAAATGGGATTCTGCCACTACCCCGGGTGTATTGCCGATGTGGGTAGCCGATATGGATTTCCGCACAGCACCCGCCGTGACGGAAGCGTTGAAAAGGCGGGTGGAGCATGGCATCTTCGGATACGTCCGTGTACCCGATGCTTACTACAATGCAACGATCAACTGGTTCAAAAGACGCCACGACTGGAGAATAGAAAAAGAGTGGATTATCTATACCTCCGGAGTAGTACCGGCGCTGTCGGCAATCATAAAAGCCCTGACCGGCCCCGGCGACAAAGTCCTGGTGCAGACTCCGGTGTATAATTGCTTCTTCTCATCCATACGAAACAACGGATGTGAAATCGTTTCCAACCCACTGATATATGAAAACGAAACTTACCGGATTGATTTCGATGACTTGGAGAAGAAGACTGCCGATAGTAAAGTCAAACTCTTACTATTGTGCAACCCTCACAACCCCGCCGGAAGAGTATGGAACCGGGAAGAACTGATACGTATCGGTGAGATTTGCCTCCGGAATCATGTAACGGTAGTAGCGGATGAAATTCATTGTGAACTGGTTTTTCCGGAATATACCTATACACCTTTCGCCTCCATATCGCAGGAGTTCCTGATGAATTCCGTCACTTGCATTTCCCCCAGCAAGGCGTTCAACCTGGCAGGAGTCCAGATTGCCAACATCGTGTCCGCTGATACCGATGTATGCAAGAAGATAGACAAAGCCATCAATATAAACGAAGTCTGCGACGTAAATCCATTCGGAGTAGAAGCTTTGATAGCCGCCTATAATGAAGGGGAAGAATGGCTGGAAGAACTGAAAAGGTATTTGTTTGATAACTATAACTACTTGAGAAGTTTCTTCGCCAAACATCTGCCGGAGCTCTCTGTAACGAAGCTGGAAGGTACTTATCTGGTATGGGTGGATTGTTCCGCATTAAAGCGTACCTCGGAAGATATAGTAACCTCGCTATTGGAACAAGAAAAGCTCTGGCTGAATGAAGGCAGCATGTACGGAGACACCGGAGAAGGCTTTGTCCGCATCAACATAGCCTGCCCCCGGCAAGTATTAACAGAAGGTTTAGAAAGGTTCAAGCAATGGAAGAACCGAATAAAGCAAACAGAAACATAACCGGTATCATTACCGCCTATTTCCTTATCTATGTAGTTTGGGGATCTACCTACTTCTTCATAGGTGTAGCATTAAAGGACTTGCCTCCTTTTCTGCTCGGAGCTTTACGGTTTACGGCAGCCGCACTTATACTTCTCGGCATATGCCACTTACGGGGAGAGAAAATATTCAGGAGAAGCCTGATAAAGCGCTCTGCCGTCAGCGGAATTGTATTGCTGTTCATAGATATGGCTGTAGTGATGCTGGCACAACGCTACTTAACCAGTAGCCTGGTAGCTATCATCGCTTCTTCCACCGCACTCTGGATTCTGCTGTTGGATGCCCCAATGTGGAAAACTAATCTCCGCAATCCTCTTACAATCGCAGGTGGAGTCATCGGTTTCGGGGGCGTTATTTTGCTTTATTTGGAACAACTCAATGCAGCAAACCTGCATCCGCACAGCGAGCGTGGAATCTTACTTCTTGTTTTCGGATGCATATCTTGGGCACTGGGTACCTTGTATGCCAAATACCGCTCTTCCCGCGAGGAAGAAGTAAATGCGTTTGCCGGTTCAGGCTGGCAGATGCTTTTCGCCAGTGGTATGTTCTGGATTTGCAGTGCTGTGAATGGAGATATGCAAAGGACCGACCTGTTGAATGTTTCATCTGCAAGCTGGCTGTCACTGGCTTATCTGATATTCTTCGGTTCCCTGCTTGCCTATTCTGCCTACGTCTGGCTGCTAAAAGTGCGGCCTGCGGCAGAAGTCGGTACCCACGCCTATGTCAATCCGTTCATTGCCGTACTTTTAGGAGTAATCGTGGGAAACGAACAAGTGACCTTCATCCAATTGGGCGGACTGTTCATCATACTACTGGGAGTCATGCTGATAAGCAGGAAACAGAAGAAGAAACAACCACCCGAACCCATATAAACGTCTCCGTTTTCTCTGGATAGAAAGGAAGAGAAAGAGTGATAAGGTGATAAGGTGATAAAGTAGCTGCGCTATATATCGCAGAGATTTGTCAGAATTTATCAACAGCAATACAGATTTTTATAACTTTCTGATTATCAACATCATTAAACCACGCCCTATTCAGTATACGACTGAACCCTATTAAGTATACGACTGAATGGCATTCAGTATACGACTGAATTAGGTTCAGTATACGACTGTTTTAGGAACATACATCATTTGTAGACAATATACACCACTACCCTGTTTTTTTAGTTCATAACCTAATAATAATAAACTAAATTAAACTACCGATTCGCATAAATTAGTAACTTCGCAAAAGCGTATTTTAGAAACAGAAAAACATCATGGAATATAGAACATTAGGAAATACCGGTTTGTCAGTCAGCACCATCGCATTAGGGTGCGAAGGTTTCGTTGGCAAAACAGAAGAACAGACATCTGTAGCAATGGACTTCGCCATCAGTAAAGGAATCAACTTTATTGATATGTATGCCTCCAACCCCGATTTACGCAGCAACATCGGCAAAGCGTTGACAGGCCGCCGCGAGCAATTTATCATCCAAGGGCATCTGTGCACCACCTGGGAAAACGACCAGTACCTGCGTACACGCGACATCGACAAGGCAATCGCCTCCTTCGAAGACCAGTTGGCACGCCTCGATACCGACTATCTGGATATCGGCATGATACACTATGTGGACAGCGAAGAAGACTTTCATGAAGTATTCAACGGTCCCGTTATCCGGCTGGCCCTGCGCCTGAAGGAAGAAGGCAAAATCCGCCACATCGGACTGAGCAGCCACAACCCCACCGTTGCACGTATGGCTGTGGAAAGCGGACTGATTGAAGTGCTGATGTTCTCCATCAATCCTTGCTATGATCTGCAACCGCCCACTGAAAACGTAGATGACTTATGGGCCGATGAAAACTATGCCCACTCCCTGCAGAACATAGATCCGGAACGGGAAAGGCTCTACGAACTGTGCGAAGAGAAAGGTGTAGGGCTCGATGTGATGAAGGTATATGGCGGCGGAGATTTGCTAAGTGAAACCAACTCACCCTTTGGCAAAGCTATGACTCCGGTGCAATGCATCGAATATGCACTGACCCGTCCGGCTGTTGCCTCCATCATGGTGGGGTGCAGAAGTTGTGATGAGATGCAGGCAGCCATCGACTGGTGCACCGCCAGCAAAGAAGAAAGAGACTACACCACCGTCATGGCAGGCATGGAAAAGTTCACCTGGAAAGGCCATTGCATGTATTGCGGACATTGCGCTCCCTGTTCCGTAGGCATCGACATAGCAAGCGTGAACAAGTACTACAACCTGACCATTGCCCAGAACGAGATACCCGAGACTGTGCGTGAACACTACAAAGCCCTCACACACCACGCCTCAGAGTGCATCCAGTGCGGACAATGCGAAACGAACTGTCCCTTCGGAGTCGCCATCATCGAACAGATGGAAAAGGCTGTGGAGAAATTCGGATATTAGCAGAGCGAACGTTGCTTTACTTTCCAGGCATAAAGCAACACCACGATAAACGAAAGCAACGGAACGATGAAAGAGAAAGACATATTGGTCTGATCAGCCACATACCCCATCATGAGCGGTCCTACCGCTCCTCCGATGGGGGACATCATCAGATAAGAAGACGCACGCTTCGTATAGTTACCCAATCCCCTCAATGAAAGAGCGAAAATCGTGGGGAACATAATAGCTTCGAACGCATATCCCAGAAACAGGGCTATCAACGACAAAATGCCCAGATCAAGAACCACCAAAGACGTACTGACCACCGTTCCTATCGCACAAACAAACAGCACTTTTTCTGCCCGGATATACCGCATAATCCAGCTACCGGCAAAACGTCCGCACATAAACAGTCCCAGACCACCGAACGAAAGTACTACAGATGCATCGCGGGCATTCATCCAGCCGTCATCCACCACATAATTAATAAAGAAGCTGTTGATTGATATTTCTGCAATCTCGTAGCAAAACAGGCTGATAATACCGAAGATAAACAGCTTGTGCGACCAAAGCCCGCGTGCACCGTTTTCTCCGACTTCTTCTTCATCAGCTTCATGAACAATCTCCGGCAGGCGTATCTTATAGAATGCCAGAGCAACTCCCAATACAATGATCCCCATCAGTGTGTAAGGCAATGATATATTGCTTTCGCCCCCTTCCGAGAACAATAACAATCCCCCGATAAGCGGACCGCAAATACAACCCAATCCATTGAATGACTGCGCCAGATTCAGGCGACTGGCAGCCGTTTCCCGATCGCCTAATTCCGTCATGTAAGGATTAGCCGCTGTTTCCAGAAAAACCAGGCCACAGGCTATGACAAACAAGGAGAACAGAAAAAAATTGAAAGACATCCAATATTCCCCAGGAATAAAAAGCAGGGAACCTATGCCATAAAGCAACAGACCGAAAACCACTCCTTTCCGGTAACCGTACTTATTGATAAACAGTCCGGCAGGAATAGCCATCACGAAATAACCCAGGTAAAACATAACCTGTACCCATGCCGAATGGGCACGTGTAATAATCAGCACATCTTGAAAGTGTTTGTTCAGCACATCTAATATCGCATGTGCAAATCCCCATAAGAAGAATAGGGAAGTTACCAGAATAAAAGGAATCTTATACTCCTTCTTTACTAAATTTTGCATACAGAACTTCTTTTATAAAGAAAGCCACTCAAGGTTTTCAGCGTGCAAAGATAGCCAAGAAGTTTCATAATACGACAGTTTCACTTAACTTTGTGCCCAAAATTCAAAATTATATAATGGAACACAGAAAACTGACAAGATATCTGATATCGCTGATAATGATCCTGATAATGGTAGGTTTAGCCGAATGGACCAACGAAAAGGAGATTCTGTTTCCGGAAATGACAGCATTGATCATCGGCCTGTTGATTATCGATAAGCGGGTATGGAATGTAAAACGTTGGCAAATTATCCTGCTTATGACTCTTGGGGCAGTAGCCGGTATCTGCATTGTCCGTTATTCACCCCTGCCCTATGTAGTTAATCTATGCGCCGCATTTGTTTTTGCAGGCGCCTCCCTTCTGATCAGTCGCGCTACACTGATTCCCTTAATATCAGCTTGCGTATTGCCCGTTTTGCTTCATACGGAAAGCATTATTTATCCAATAGCCGTATTTTCAATGTCAGTATCAGTAGTGCTTGTACAAATCATTCTGGAAAAATGCGGAATACGTAACCGGATGCCTAAATCTGTCTGCAGGAAACCCGGTAAGGAAGATATCATCAGGTGGCTGATATTATTCTGTTTTGTAGGTGCTTTGGCCGGATTGGCCGTCAGTATGGATTACCCTTATCTCATATTGCCCCCACTCATGGTGACTTTTGTAGAAATGGTAAACTCCAAAGCAGGATTCAAAAATCGCCCAACACAAGTATTTCTCTTTCTGGCTACCGCAGCCACTCTGGGCACTGTACTTCAAATTGTCGGTCACCACCATCTTCATCTACCGGAAAGTATCATTGCTTTAACCATTGCAGCTATCCTGTTCCTCATCTTCGAGTGGACAGGGAAATACTTTGCCCCTGCCGGAGCATTGGCATTCATTCCTATGCTATTACCCCAAGAGGGGCTGGGCTGGTTACCTTTGGAGGCTTCTATCGGAGCCGCCTTATTTATAACCATTGCCATGGTTGTCTTTCAAAAATGCTATAAATGGAATCGGGCACAACTCATCTTCTGTGCCACCCCAACCCTACTACGTGAATATATGAACCGTAAAAAGCGGAAAAAACAAATCGAATAAATTAAGAACAAGATGAATACATACATGGAAACCCCGCGCCTGATCCTACGTGATTGGAGAGAAGAAGACATCCCCGTCTTTGCCGGATTAAACAGCAACGATCAGGCAATGGAATTCTTTCTCAAAAAGCTATCTTATCAGGAAACTCTTGATTTCTACCACCGTATCCAACAAGAATTTGCAGCCAAAGGATACGGGCTATACGCAGTAGAAAAGAAAGAAGATCATTCTTTTATCGGCTACGTAGGACTGCATGCAGTTACATTCGATGTAGATTTTGCTCCTGCCATAGAAATAGGCTGGCGACTGATTCCCGAAGTCTGGAACAAGGGATACGCAACTGAAGCCGCTTCAGCCTGTCTGGAGTATGCAAAGACCGTATTGAAACTCAAAGAATTATACTCTTTCACCTCGCTTCCCAACAAACGTTCAGAGCGTGTGATGCAGAAGATAGGTATGGTAAAAACTAAAGAATTCGATCACCCGCTCGTGGAATCCGGACACCCTCTGCTCCACCATGTCCTATATAAGATAGAGTTTTAAATCCTCTAATGCTAACAAACAACAATTATCGCTTTTTTATTAATAAATTATGAATAAGAAGTTGCCATTCCCAACTATTGTATTACCTTTGTCACGGTTTGAGTTACGAATCGTTATCGTATAGTTCTCCTTTTTATATCTTATTAAGCAGACCTCTCCTTTAATTATCCCCTCACTCTTACTTAATATTTATTTAATCAAAATTTCAAATGAACATTTACATTTCAGGTTTAAGCTTTGGCATAAATGATGCTGACTTGAACGAATTATTCTCAGTGTATGGAGAGACCTCTTCAGCTAAAGTTATCATGGACAGAGAATCAGGAAGATCCAGAGGATTTGGCTTCGTTGAAATGCCAAACGATACAGATGGACAAAAGGCAATTGACGAACTTAACGGAGCAGAATACGATCAGAAAACTATCTCAGTAAGCGTTGCACGTCCCCGTGAAGAAAGACCCCGCAACAACGGCTATAATTCCAGACGTTATTAATGTCTACCCTACAACAAGAACAGGAGATCTGATCTTCTGCTCTTGCTTTTTTCAACCAAAATAGCAATACAAAGAAAAGAACATCGCTAAACGAATAGAATACCCGGAAGTATATTTATCCGCTTACAGTCTTATTACAATATCAGTTTTATGAAGCCATTTTTTATTGGAAATATAGAAATAAAAACACCTATCATACAAGGTGGAATGGGAGTCGGAATTTCATTGTCCGGCTTAGCATCAGCAGTAGCTAACGAAGGCGGCATTGGTGTTATTTCATGTGCAGGTTTAGGCCTGCTGTACCCTAAAGGCAAAGGCGACTATACCGAAAAGTGCATTTGCGGACTCAAAGAAGAAATCAGAAAAGCCCGCCAAAAGACCAAAGGAATCATCGGAGTGAATATCATGGTGGCCCTCTCCAATTATGCAGAGATGGTACGCACTGCCATAAGCGAAAAAATCGACGTAGTCTTTGCCGGTGCAGGACTTCCGCTCGACTTACCCCTATACCTGACACCGGAAAGCAAAACGAAGTTGGTGCCCATTGTATCTTCTTCAAGAGCGGCCAAGATTATATGCGACAAATGGCAGAAGAACTTTGATTATTTACCCGATGCCATAGTAGTAGAAGGTCCTAAAGCCGGAGGACATTTGGGCTTTAAGAGAGAACAGATACAAGATGAGAAATATGCTTTGGAATCCTTGATACCCGAAGTTGTAGCAATTGCAATGAGCTATAAGGAAAGAAAAGATATTCCTGTAATTGCCGCAGGTGGAATCTCTACAGGCGAAGATATTGCACGATTCATGCGATTGGGAGCTTCGGCCGTACAAATGGGAAGCATTTTTGTAACAACCCAAGAGTGCGATGCTTCACAAACCTTCAAAGAGGTTTATATCCACTCTAAGCCCGAAGACGTTCTCATTATCGAAAGTCCCGTAGGAATGCCCGGACGAGCCATTGATGGGGAGTTTATCCGTAATGTAGAGAAAGGACAGGAAAAGCCCAAATGTTGCTCATTCCATTGTATCAAGACGTGTGACTATCAGAAGAGTCCTTACTGCATCATCAAAGCACTGTATAATGCGGCCAAAGGGAATATGAAAAGAGGATATGCATTTGCAGGCAGTAATGCTTTTCTCTCCGAAAAAATACGCAGCGTAAAAGAAGTGATAACTACATTGAACAATGAGTTTCTTTTAGCAACCTGCCAATTAGCCCCAGCGAAAATGAAAACTTAAAAACAATTCAATATGATGAAAAAGAGTATTGTCCGACCAGAGACCAGTCAGTTAGCAGAAAACGCTCTTAAAGAGCATAAGAAAAAAGTTGGAGAAGTTATTCTTGTAGCAATTACTCCACGAACAACAATTAAGCTTCCGGCCAATCTATCTCAAGCTGAAATAGCCGAACGTGTAGAACTCTATAAAAAACTGCACAGTTCCAAAATATAATTCAGTTGATTTTTCATCGATTGACAATAATACAAAAGCCCTGAAGTTTCGCACTTCAGGGCTTTTTAAATCATTCGCCTATCAACAGTCTACTTACTGCAGCATTATTCATAGCCCATTCATTGGTGTAAGCCTCATAGGCTTCAAGAGTATCCATCATCCGGCATCACTGGTACGTTTCATGAAAAGTAATTTTCGTTCGGGCAGTCAGTTGTACACTGAGGATATCTAAGGGGGAGTCTGGTATCCGGATATCTCTATCCCCCTACTCCTGTCACTGTCTTCAGCAAATAACCTATCAGAAAACTGATTCCGGCCACGGAGAAGCTCAACACCGCCATCTCCGTGAAACGGTGCTTAAAGCTTTCATTACGGGCAATGGCATAATAATAGTTGAAAAAGGCTATAATCAGCAACGCCATCACCAGCATGATGCATAAAGCCAGAACAGGACTTGACAATAAGATAAACGGACCTACCAAAGCCACTACGGTTATGATATAAGCTATCCCCGTATAAATAGCTGCCTTAACCGGACGCTTATTATGAGTCTTTTCTGATTTAGTGGAAAGGTATTCGGAAGAAGCCATAGAAAGTGCCGCCGCAATCCCTGTAATGCTGCCGGTCAGCGCAATCAGTTTCGTATCATTCAGTGCCAGTGTGAAACCTGCCAATGCTCCGGTAAACTCCACCAAGGCATCATTCAGCCCTAGAACCACCGAACCCATATATTGCAAGCGCTCCTCATCTATCATTTCAATAAGCTTTTCTTCATGGTGCTGCTCATCCCGCGCCATCTCGGCAAAGTGTTCCATACTCGGGTATTGGGAATATACCCCACTCGTTTCTTTCTCTCCCAGTTCCAGACGACGAACGGCAAACGTAACACCCAGCAGACGCACTAACCATACATAAAAGCAGATTTCAAAACGATTAGGACTGACATCCTGATGAGTATAGCCTCGCAGTGTGGTGTAGTGCCTACTTTCATCCTCTGCAATACGTTGCAATATCTCCCGGTTATGAAGATCCTTTTCCTTTGCCGCTAACTTCCGGTATATAATACTCGACGTTATTTCCTCTTTCTGAAAACCAATCATCCTTTTTATCAATTCTTGTTCAGTCTCTTTCTCCATGCTCTTTATTTTAAGGATACACTAAATTATAAGTTATTTATCAGGTACAACAATTCAAGCAATAATTGTTTCCGGTCAGAATGTTTTTTTAATAAAACATAGAAAGCTGATCGGTACGCAGACTCTTCATTTCCCGTTCTTTAATCACTGCGTCCTTATCCACTTCTCCTATTAACATCGGAGAATCCTTATCGTGTTTACTCCGGTTAAATTTCGCCGTATTATAATTACCTTTAATAGCATAGCAATAAATGCAGCCATTAAGGCAGCTTTCATAAGTGCCGATGTCAATACTTTCCACACAACGGCAAATGTCCCGCTGATTCTTGTCTTTACGGGCAGTAATAGGATATCCGACAATTCGTTCAATCAACCTATTGTCAACGCACACTCCACCCGAAATACCCAAATGAGATAAGTCGACCTTTGTTGTACAAGTATCCAACTTCATCGAACATTCATCCGCAACCTTCTTAAATGAAATGGCCATTGAATCGATATCTTCCTTTATCAACGGCTCGATATGAAATTCACGGAGAGAGGAACGCACATGCGGATAATGATCAATAAAACCCAGCATACACTTTTCAGTATAGTCATGCAAAGCGAATGCCATTTCTGCAAATTTGTCCTGATGAAAAGCAACTGTGTATTGTTCATTCGTAAGAATAGGATCATATCGCCACACCACTTTCTCCCTTCCTATCTTATCAGAAAGGCGTTTGAATGTATCTATACGTTTTTGAAGTGGTGGCAGTTTACTTTCAAGTTCCGTTCCGTACGAATTCAGTGTAAACTGGAAATAGTATTTATAGTCCTGCAATCTGTCCAGTTTATCAATCATCGGTGCAGGATTCTTCGTCCAAAAGACAACGCAATCAATGACAGCAGGGTCCAGGTTGACCCTGCTGATCATATTAGGATTATACGGATTAGGTACCAGAACATACCTTTCTTTTATCCGGTTGAGAAACCACTCCGAATAAAAAGCAGGTATATCCGTCCTGCGACTGGCACTGATGATCATCTTCCTACCTCGCTATTCGTCGGAAGATGGGACCACGTAATCTTCTTTAATGAATTCGTCATATACCCTCTTGGGATGGTCAAAATGAGCCACACCTGTACGATCTTCATTAAAGTTCTCGCGCCGGAATTTTTTCAGTTTCAAATTGTCTTCAGCATACTCTCTGAGTTTCCTCTTTTCACTCCCGTACAAAGAGCTATCCAACACCTCAGACTCCAACAAACCTTCCCTGGGAGTGATGGTAGGCAATAGATTTTGTTCCAACAGTCCGCGATAAGCACCATTGTACTCACACCAAACATTATCGCCCAAAACAAACAAGCGATACGTGTAGTTTGACCATGCCGTCTTGATGGTAATCTCGCGGGCATAGATTTCTACTGTTGCCTCCGAATTGTAATTCGGATCACGGATGACAACCAACTTTCTGCCTGAAATATCCTCTTTTACTAAAGTTGTCCATCTCTCACAATTCAGGATCTCTTCGATAATTTCAGGTAGTTTTTCTCTAATTTCAAAATGTATTCTCATATTCTTTGCCTGTGGGTCAGGACTTTTTTACTACCCCCCAATTTGATATATGCCCCTAAAGATAACGAGAATTTGCCAGAAAAACAATAAAAAATCCGTTATCTATTTGCCATGCGATAGATATTTTCCATATCATCGCGATGTAAAACCTTCAAATTTCCGGTTGTTGCACTACCACCGGAACTGCATTTATCTGCCATGAGTTTGATTTCTTCGTCAGTGGCCTGCCGCCCTATCAGCTCGCAAATACTAACCGGCATCCCAATTGCGCGATAGAAATCTTCCATGGCTTCAATGCCTGCCAAAGCGGTATGTTCGGGTGATTTGAAATCATTCGTTACACCCATCACATTCACGGCAAACTGAGCGAAACGGGTTACATTCTCTTTGTAGACATACCGTGCCCAGCTTCCCCAAAGAGCTGCCAGACCTGCACCATGTGCTACATCGAATAGTGCACTCAGTTCATGTTCAAGCTGGTGTGTTGCCCAGTCACCGGTTGTTCCGCATCCTGTCAAATCATTGTGTGCCAAGCTACCTGCCCACATAATTTGGGCACGATGTACATAATTCTTCGGTTCTTTCAGTACTTCAAAAACGCTATCTTTTACCGTACGGAGAATACTTTCAGCAATGGCATCAGTCACCGTCATATCGTCATCATGAGAGAAATAACGTTCCATGGTATGCATCATAATATCCGTTACACCACAAGCTGTCTGATAGTTGGGCAATGTATAAGTCCATTCCGGATTCATCACAGCAAACTTGCAACGGCACAGGTTATTGGAATAACCTTTTTTCAAATCGCCGTCCTCATTGGTTATCACGGTACTGTTACTCATTTCACTCCCCGCAGCCGGAATTGTCAGCACGGTAGCAATCGGAAGGCAAGCTTGCGCATGGGCTCGTCCCATATAAAAGTCCCATACCTCCCCCTCATAAGGTACACCGAAAGCAATCGCCTTCGCAGAGTCAATCACACTACCGCCACCTACAGCAAGAATGAAATCAACCTTTTCTTTCCGGCACAGTTCAATACCCTCGTGCACTTTCGACAAACGTGGATTAGGAACCACCCCGCCCAGTTTTACGTAAGCAATGCCTTCCGCCTCCAATGCCCGGCATATTTTATCCAGTAAACCGGAACGCTCCGCACTCTGTCCGCCATAATGTACCAAAACTTTAGTGCCGCTATATTGCTTCACCAATTTCCCTGTTTTATCTTCCGATAATGCTCCAAACACAACCTGTGTGGGTGCATAGTAAATAAAGTCTTTCATCGTCAATTTCGTTTTTTTTATTCTGATACAAAGATAAGCATATTGAGGGTAGAAAGGTTCATAGAAACTATAACTTTTCATTATCTTTGCACCGTAATTACCGACTAACTAATCCGAGAATAAATATTATGGCATTTACCAACAACATTATGATTGTCCGCCACAGATTGCTGACAGAGCTGGTAAAACTGTGGAGGGATAACGAACTTGTAGAAAAAATAGACCGTCTTCCCATTGAATTGAGTCCGAGAAGATCAAAACATGCAGGACGCTGCTGCGTACATAAAGAACGCGCCGTGTGGAAATACAAATCACTGCCGTTGCTGGGACTGGATATGGAAGATGAAAAAGATGAATTAACCCCATTATCAGAGTATGCAGCACATGCACTGGACCGTGCAGAAAACGGAACGCCGAAAGATAACATCATGTGTGTGATTGATGAAGCATGTTCCGCCTGCGTACAAATCAATTACGAAATCACCAACCTTTGCCGCGGATGTACCGCCCGTAGCTGTCAGACCAACTGTCCGAAGAAAGCTGTCCATGTAAAGGAAAGCGGACAGGCATGGATAGACCATGATGAATGCATCAGTTGTGGCATTTGCCACAAGAGCTGCCCCTATCATGCTATTGTCTATATCCCAGTACCTTGCGAAGAGGCTTGTCCGGTGAAAGCTATCAGCAAGGATAAGAAAGGTATCGAACACATCGACGAAAGCAAATGTATCTATTGCGGAAAGTGTCTCAACGCCTGTCCATTCGGAGCAATTTTCGAAGTGTCACAGGTATTCGATATCCTGCACAAGATACGCAAAGGAGAAAAAATAGTGGCCATTGTAGCACCGTCTATCCTGGGACAATTCAAGACTACTATTGAACAGGTATATGGCGCACTCAAAGCTGTAGGATTCACTGATGTCATCGAAGTGGCTCAGGGAGCTATGGATACGGTCAGCAACGAAGCACATGAATTGATAGAGAAGTTGGAAGAAGGACAGAAGTTTATGACTACTTCCTGTTGCCCTTCCTACATAGAACTCGTAAACAAACATATTCCGGGCATGAAACCTTATGTTTCAGGCACAGGTTCACCGATGTATTATGCAGCACGCATTGTTAAAGAGAAACATCCGGACGCTAAAGTAGTTTTCATCGGTCCGTGTGTAGCCAAACGTAAAGAGGCCCAGCGTGATGAAGCTGTAGATTTTGTTATGACTTTCGAAGAAGTGGCATCTGTATTGGACGGACTGGATATTCAGTTGGAGCAATCGCAACCTTATACCATGTCGTTCGCATCCGTGCGCGAGGCACATGGATTTGCCCAGGCTGGTGGCGTAATGGGAGCAGTAAAAGCCTATCTGAAAGAAGAAGCTGACAAAATCAATGCCATCCAAGTAGCTAATCTGGATAAGAAAACCATCGGTTCATTGCGGGCGTATGCCAAATCGGGCAAGGCACCGGGGCAATTTATAGAAGTGATGGCATGTGAAGGTGGCTGTATCACCGGACCTTGTACGCACAATGAGATTGCCGCAGGTAAACGTCAGTTTGTACAAGAGTTGGCAAAACAAGAAAAGACGTATTGAAACCAGCGTAGCGCTGGAGCACGGAGAGAAAAAATCCGTGTGATCCGTGTCATCTGCGGATGAAAAATAAATAGCATGAAGAACTTGATTGATCAATTACATAACAAGCGGACGCTAAGTGCTGAAGAATATAAAGCACTACTCCTTTGCCAAGACGCAGATACTTTAAAGTATTTGCAGGAGCAGGCACGGGAGGTGTCACTTGAGCAGTTTGGCAATCGGGTATTTATTCGTGGACTGATTGAGATAACCAACCATTGCCGTAACAATTGCTATTATTGCGGTATACGGAAAGGAAATCAATCTGTTCTCCGTTATGAGTTGACACGGGAGGATATTCTGGAATGCTGTCGCGAAGGATATACTCTCGGTTTCCGGACTTTCGTCTTGCAAGGCGGTGAAACATCCTCCGTAAAAGATGGTTTTATCCTTGAAACTGTTACTGCTATACGTCGTGAGTTTCCGGATTGCGCCATCACACTATCATTAGGCGAAAAGTCCCGTGAGACTTACGAGCATTTCTTCCGGGCGGGTGCCAATCGATATTTGCTCCGCCACGAAACGCATAATGAAAAACATTACCATCATCTGCACCCCGATAAGATGTCTATCAGGCAACGCCTGCAATGTTTGGCATGGCTGAAAGAAATAGGATATCAGACAGGAACAGGTATTATGGTAGGTAGTCCGGGACAAAACACCGACCATCTGGTGGAAGACCTCCTTTTTATAGAACAATTTCATCCTGAAATGATAGGAATCGGTCCTTTTATTCCGCACCACGATACCCCGTTCGCAGCATGCCCGCCGGGAAGCATGGAGATGACTCTGAAACTTCTTTCCATCTTCCGGTTAATGCATCCGAAGGTATTATTACCCTCTACCACAGCATTAGCAACGCTTGCACCGGATGGACGAGAACGCGGAATACTGGCAGGAGCCAATGTAGTAATGCCCAACCTTTCTCCCCCGGAACAACGGAACAAATACTCACTTTATGATAACAAAGCCTCTTTGGGAGCCGAAGCTGCAGAAGGCTTACAACAATTAGAAGAAAAACTGACGGTTATCGGATACCGGATATCGAAAGAAAGAGGAGACTACTTATCACTAATCACTCACCCCTAATCACTAAAAAACGTGTATAATGTAAGTTCAAAACAGGCAGAAGAGTTCATCGATCACCAGGAGATACTGGATACGCTGGACTATGCCCGTACCAATAAAGACAACCGTGCCCTCATTGAGAGTCTGCTCGAAAAGGCAGCCTCATGCAAAGGTTTGTCCCATCGTGAAGCCGCTCTACTGTTAGAATGCGACCAGCCCGACCTGACGGAACGTATCTTCCATCTGGCACGAGAAATTAAACAAAAACTATATGGCAACCGCATCGTAATGTTCGCCCCGTTATACCTTTCCAATTATTGTGTGAACGGGTGCGTTTACTGCCCCTATCATGCAAAGAACCGCACTATCGCCCGCAAGAAACTGTCACAGGAAGAAATACGCCGGGAAGTGATTGCCTTGCAGGATATGGGACACAAACGTCTGGCACTGGAAGCCGGCGAAGACCCGCTACGCAACCCTATCGATTATATTCTGGAATCTATTCAAACCATCTACGGTATTCATCATAAGAATGGTGCTATCCGGCGGGTAAACGTGAATATTGCCGCTACAACGGTAGAGAACTATCGCCGGCTGAGAGATGCAGGTATCGGTACTTACATTCTTTTCCAGGAAACCTATCACAAGGGGAATTATGAGGTCTTGCATCCCACAGGCCCTAAAAGCAAGTATTCCTATCACACCGAAGCTATGGACCGTGCCATGGAAGGTGGTATTGACGATGTAGGTATAGGTGTATTATTCGGGTTGAATACCTATCGATACGATTTCGTAGGATTATTGATGCATGCCGAACATCTGGAAGCGGCATTCGGTGTCGGACCGCATACGATCAGTGTACCCCGTATCTGCCCAGCGGATGATATTGAAACAAAAGATTTCCCCAATGCCATTTCTGATGAAATGTTCTGCCGCCTCATTGCGGTAATCCGCATTGCAGTGCCTTACACCGGAATGATCATTTCCACCCGTGAATCGGAAGCTGTACGACGTAAGGTATTGGAATTAGGTATTTCACAAATCAGTGGCGGCTCACGTACCAGCGTAGGCGGATATGCCGTACCGGAAACGAAAGAAGAGAACTCGGCCCAATTCGATATCAGCGACCGCCGCACACTGGATGAAGTTGTAAACTGGTTGCTCGATCTGGGACATATCCCCAGTTTCTGTACGGCTTGTTATCGTGAAGGTCGGACGGGTGACCGTTTCATGTCTCTTGTCAAGCGGGGACAGATAGCAAATTGCTGTCAGCCCAATGCCTTGATGACTCTGAAAGAATATCTGGAAGATTACGCTTCACCCGAAACCCGGGAGAAAGGTATCCGCCTCATTCATGAAGAGATGGAACGCATCCCGAATCCGAAAATCCGGGAAATAGCTCTGCGAAACCTGCATGAGATAGAGGAAGGGAAAAGAGATTTCAGATTATGAATCAGACTCCTAATGCCAACCGCCTACACATCGCCCTCTTCGGACGGCGAAACAGTGGAAAATCCAGTCTTGTCAACGCCTTGACAGGGCAAGATACCGTTATAGTCTCCCCCACTCCCGGCACTACCACCGATCCTGTGACAAAAGCAATGGAAATTCATCCACTCGGTCCATGCCTTCTTATTGACACTCCGGGCTTCGATGACGAAGGCGAACTGGGAGAAATGCGCGTAGAACGCACCTTGAAAATAATTGGAAAAACCGACATCGCCCTGTTGCTTTGTGAAACCGGAGACGCACAGGAACAGGAATGGCTTCAACGATTGAAGGAACGAGGCATCCCTGTCATATTGATTCTGAACAAAGCTGATGTACGCCCCAATGCTACAGAGTTGGCAGAACAGATAAAAGCGGGCTGCGGGCAACCTCCCATCACCGTCAGTGCCAAAGATGGCACAGGTATCGAAGCTATTCACCACGCCATTCTGGAAAAGTTACCTGCCGATTTCGGAGAACAGACCATCACCGGGAACCTGGTAGCAGAAGGCGATGTAGTGGTGTTAGTCATGCCCCAGGACCTTCAGGCACCTAAAGGACGGCTTATCCTTCCGCAAGTACAGACAATCCGCGAACTTCTGGACAAGAAATGTCTGGTTATGAGTTGTACCACAGATAAGTTGAAAGATACACTACGCGCACTTGCCAATCCCCCCCAATTAATTATCACAGATTCGCAAGTATTCCACACCGTATACGAACAAAAACCGGCTGAAAGCCGGCTCACTTCTTTCTCCATGCTCTTTGCCGGATACAAGGGAGATATACACTATTATGTAGAAAGTGCATCCGCCATCGACCGGTTAACGGAACAATCCCGCGTACTGATAGCCGAGGCCTGTACGCATGCTCCACTGACAGAAGATATCGGCAGAGTAAAAATCCCCCGCCTGCTGCGTAAGCGAACAGGTGAAGGATTGCAGATAGATATTGTCTCCGGAAATGATTTTCCTGAAGATTTATCCCCATACAATTTGATTATCCACTGTGGTGCCTGTATGTTCAATAGAAAGTATGTACTGAGTCGCATTGAACAGGCACGTGCGCAACAAGTACCCATGACAAACTACGGAGTAGCCATTGCCCACCTCAACGGCATACTGAACAAGATCGTATACTAAGGGAAGACCTCCCACCCTACTAAGGAGAGACCTCCCGGCTCCCTAAGGGAAGACCTCTCATTCCCCTAAGGGAAGAGTTTATATACCGTCTGATATAATAAATTATACCGGGCGGTATATCTTTTTATACCGAGCGATATAAATAAATATACCGGGCGGTATAAATAAATATATCGAGCGGTATAAATAAAAATATCGGGCGGTATAACTGCTTATACTGCCCGATATATGAACTCTCCCCTTAGGCTACCGACAACTGTCTCCTTAGGCTATCGGCAACTGCTTCCTTATAACGGAAGCTACTCCAGTTCCTCCAGCACCTTCTTCACATCCACCGCCTGAAGCCTCCCGTACACCTTCTCTCCAATCATCACTACGGGTGCCAGTCCGCACGCTCCTACGCAACGCAGACAATCGAGTGAAAACTTCCCGTCCGGTGTCGTTTCTCCGACTTCGATGCCCAGCACGCGCTTGAATTCCTCAAGCAATTTCTCCGAACCACGTACGTAGCACGCCGTTCCCATACACACCGAAATAGGATGTTTACCTTTAGGAGTCATCGTAAAGAAAGTATAGAATGTTACCACACCATACACACGCGACACCGGAACATTCAGCTTTGCAGCAATCAGGCGCTGCATCTCTTCCGGCAGATAGCCGTGCAGATGCTGCGCTTCATGAAGTATATTGATAAGTTCGCCTGGCTGGTTGCCATGCTTGTCACAAATAGCACGCACTTGTTCGGCAACGTCACAGGCTAATTTGATATCTGACATAGTTTCTCCGTTTTAATAAGTTAGTCAATCGCCTTATTGAAATAATGCGTATGCAGCAACCGTTCCGCAGTCTCACTCAGCGGCCGTCCCAGATATTCCTCGTACAGAGTCTTGATGTACGGATTCTCGTGCGACTTGCGCAAAGGCTTCTGTGCATCTTCCCGATACAGTGCATTGGCACGTGCATACAGCACTTCCGAGTTGCCATGATGCAGCGGTTGTCCGCCACCACCGATACAGCCACCCGGGCATGCCATAATCTCAATCACATGATACTCATTCCGCCCGTGGCGAATATCTTCCAGCAGATGGCGTGCATTACCCAGACCATGGGCAATACCCACCTTCAGTTCAAAACCATCCAGATCAATCGTTGCACGGCGCACACCGGCCAGGCCACGTACTTGCTCAAAGTTTACATTCTCCAACGTCCGCCCGGTATAAATCTCATAAACCGAACGCAATGCCGCTTCCATCACACCACCGGTTGTTCCGAAGATGACACCGGCACCCGTTGAAGCTCCCATCGGATGATCAAATTCCTTATCCGTCAGTAGCGTAAAACCTACGTTAGCACGTCTGATAAGTCGTGCCAGCTCACGGGTGGAGATGGAATAATCCACGTCCGGACTGCCATCTGTCTTAAACTCATTGCGGTCGCACTCATACTTCTTCGCCAGACAAGGCATGATAGATACCACTACCAGCTTTTCACGCGGGATGCCCATCTTCTCCGCCCAGAATGTTTTGGCAATGCTACCGAACATCTGCTGCGGCGAGCGTGCCGTAGAAGGAATATCAAGCATATCGGGGAAATGATGTTCAAAGAAATTCACCCATGCCGGACAACAGGAAGTCAGGATAGGCAGGCGAACAGATTTATCCCCATTCATATAACGCGTCAGGCGATTCAATATCTCGGCACCTTCTTCCATGATGGTAAGGTCGGCGGCAAAGTCTGTATCAAATACATAATCAAACCCCAATTCACGAAGGGCGTACACCATCTTTCCCGTTACTAACGTCCCGGCAGGCAACCCGAATTCTTCTCCTAGAGCGGCACGGACGGCCGGAGCTGTCTGTACAATAACTACCTTATCCGGATTTTCCAGATCCAGCAACAGGCGGTTGGTATGATCGCGTTCCGTCAACGCCCCTACCGGACAAACAGCTACACATTGTCCGCAATAAGTACATTCACTGTCACTCATCATCTTATCGAAAGCCGGAGCAATCGTAGTATTGAAACCACGGCGAATGGCTCCCAAGGCGCCTACCGTCTGCACTTCATTGCATACACTCTCGCAACGCCTGCAGAATATACACTTGTCCATATTCCGCACAATGGACGAAGTGACTTCACGCTTACGAGGCGAAAGCTCCCCACCATTATAAGGCATCCGCCGGATATTGAAACGCAGCGCCAAAGTCTGCAACTCACAGTCGCCGCACTTCGGACAGGTAAGGCAATCATTCGGATGATCCGAAAGTATCAGCTCAGCTACTACCTTGCGGGCATTCATCACGCGCAGGGTACTGGTACGCACCACCATTCCTTCTGTACAACGGGTAGCACAGGCGGGAGCCAGATTACGGCGTCCTTCCACCTCCACGACACAGATGCGGCACGAGGCCGGATTATTCTTAACGCAAGTGCCCTTCAAATCAATATGACAAAGGGTAGGTATATCTATACCGATTTTCCGTGCGGCTTCCAGGATAGTCGAGCCTTCGGGCACGGTAATATAATGGCGGTCTATTTGCAGGGTTATTTGTTTCTCTTCCATTTTCTTTCAGTTTAGTTCCCTTAAACTACATTGATTGCTTTGAATTTACAGCGTGCCATGCACATGCCGCACTTGATGCACTTGTCCGGGTTGATGACATGCGGTTTGCGCACATCACCCAGAATGGCATCCGCCGGACAATGTTTAAAGCAAAGATGGCAACCGATACATAGTTCCGGATTAATGGTATAAGTCAGCAATGATTTGCACTGCTTCGCACGGCAGGTTTTATCCCTCACATGCTCTACGTATTCATCATAAAAGTTATTGAGCGTAGACAGTACCGGATTGGGTGAAGTCTGTCCCAGCCCGCACAAGGCGGTATCCTTTATCACCTTTCCCAATGTAGAGAGTGCATCCAGATCTTTCATCGTGCCTCGTCCTTCGGTTATCTTGTTCAGCAGTTCCAGCAGACGCTTGTTACCAATACGGCAGGGCGTACATTTTCCGCATGATTCTTCCACCGTAAAATCAAGATAGAAGCGTGACACAGAAACCATACAATCATCTTCATCCATTACAATCATACCACCGGATCCCATCATCGAGCCTTCCGCTAGCAAGTTGTCAAAGTCAATTGGTGTATCCAGGTGCTTTTCTGTCAGGCATCCCCCCGAAGGTCCGCCCGTCTGCACCGCCTTGAATTTCTTTCCTCCCTTAATACCGCCGCCAATTTCATAAATCACCTCACGCAGTGTCGTACCCATTGGCACTTCTATCAAGCCGACGTTGTTAATCTTACCGGCCAGGGCAAATACTTTTGTCCCTTTCGAACGTTCCGTGCCGATAGACGCGAACCACTCCGCACCTTTCGTCAGAATGATAGGAATATTGGCAAGTGTCTCCACATTGTTCACATTGGTCGGCTTGCCCAAATAACCGGCTTCGGCAGGGAAAGGAGGCTTCAAAGTAGGTTCACCGCGCTTCCCTTCCATAGAGTGGATCAGGGCAGTTTCCTCACCGCATACAAATGCTCCCGCGCCATAGCGTATCTCAATATCAAAACTGAAATCCGTACCGAATATATTCTTTCCCAGCAGCCCGTATTCACGCGCCTGGGCAATAGCTATTTTCAATCTTTGTATGGCAAGCGGATATTCTGCCCGGATATATACCAATCCTTTCGGAGAACCAATGGAATAACCGCAAACTGCCATTGCCTCAACAATAGAGTGCGGATCACCTTCCATGATGGAGCGGTCCATAAAGGCACCGGGGTCCCCTTCATCGGCATTACACACCACATATTTCATATCAGCCTGTTGCTTATGGGCAAACTCCCACTTCTTCCCTGTGGGGAAACCACCGCCGCCACGTCCGCGAAGTCCGGAACGTTTTATCACGTCAATCACTTCCTCCGGTTTCTTATGGAGCAGACTATCTGCCAATGCCATATACCCATCCAGAGCAATGTATTCTTCAATGTTTTCCGGATCGATGAAACCGCAGTTACGCAGTGCTATACGCATCTGCTTCCGATAGAAATCCATGTGCTTGGAGTCACTGACAGCTTTCTCCGTCTTCGGATCGATATAGAGCAGCCGTTCTATTTTCCGTCCCCCGATGATATGCTCGCCGACTATCTCGTCGGCATCATCAGGCACCACCTGGGTATAGAATGTGTTATCAGGGATAATCTTTACGATAGGTCCCTTTTCACAAAAGCCGAAACAACCGGTAGTGATAATGTCCACCTTGTCGGCAATATTATTTTTCTCGAGTGCTTGCTGAAGACGTTCAGCAATGATGTGGCTGTCGGATGCCTTGCAACCCGTACCACCACAGATCAAAATTTGCAGATGCCCGGTTCCCAATGCCAACCCACAGCATTGTTCCGTAATCGCCTCATTGCTTTCTTCGCGTAGCAAGAGCGTGCCTTCTGCCCTTTTCTTGATTGTTTTCAGATCATGGATAGTTAGTACTTTCATTTTGTAATAGATTTGGGGTCGGGAACAAAGATACGAAAAGACTTGAGATTACAAAAGGAAAGCAATAAAGATTGCAGGTGGGAGAATACGAGGTTATAGATTACAATATGATATAATTCACAAATAACAATATATAAGTATTCACGAAAAGGATATTCACTATTTGTAGGTATTGCCCCATCTCCTCATTTGTGCGACCTTTGCAACAAACAAAAATCAGCTTATGGAAGAAATACTGAAGCGGACATTATTGCGCCCTCTATCCGGATGAACTGAAAGAGTTGAGACGCCTGATCGACTTCTCCCTGACAGACGACGCCATTGAAAGCGCATTATCCCTGGAAAACTATTGTTTAAATTAAGAAGATAATTATGAAAATTGAAAAGATTGTAGCCCGCGAGATACTCGATTCACGCGGTAACCCCACGGTAGAAGTGGACGTAGTTTTGGAATGTGGTGTTATGGGACGTGCAGCCGTACCATCGGGCGCCTCAACCGGTGAACACGAAGCACTGGAATTACGCGATAAAGATCCGAAACGCTACGGTGGTAAAGGAACCTTGAAAGCCGTAGAAAACGTAAATACTGTCATCGCTCCGGCCCTCATCGGCTGGTCGGCATTGGAACAACGTGCCATTGACAAGAAGATGCTGGAACTGGACGGTACTCCTACTAAATCAAAATTGGGTGCCAATGCCATTCTGGGCGTTTCTTTGGCTGTAGCCAAGGCTGCTGCGAATTACCTCGACATACCTTTATACAGATATATCGGCGGAGTAAATACTTACGTTATGCCTGTCCCCATGATGAATATCATCAATGGTGGTTCACATAGCGACGCTCCCATTGCTTTCCAGGAATTCATGATCCGCCCTGTAGGTGCACCTTCTTTCCGTGAAGGCCTGCGCATGGGTACTGAAGTATTCCACGCCTTGAAGAAAGTATTGCACGACCGCGGTCTGAGCACTGCCGTAGGAGATGAAGGAGGTTTTGCCCCTGCATTGAACGGTACTGAAGATGCACTGGATTCCATCATGGCAGCTATCAAAGCAGCAGGCTACGAACCGGGTAAAGATGTAAAAATCGGTATGGACTGTGCATCCTCTGAATTCTATAAGAATGGAGTGTACGACTACACTATCTTCGAAGGCGAGAAAGGTAAGAAGCGTACTGCAGATGAGCAGATTGATTACATGGAATATTTGATTAATAAATACCCGATTGACTCTATTGAGGACGGAATGAGCGAAAACGACTGGGACGGCTGGAAGAAGCTGACCGAACGTATCGGCGATCGTTGCCAGCTGGTAGGAGACGACTTGTTTGTAACAAACGTAGAGTTCCTTGCCAAAGGCATTGCTATGGGCTGTGCCAATTCTATCCTCATTAAAGTCAACCAGATCGGCTCGCTCAGCGAAACGTTGGATGCCATTGAAATGGCTCACCGCCACGGCTATACCACGGTTACTTCCCACCGCTCCGGCGAAACGGAAGACGCCACTATTGCCGACATCGCCGTAGCAACCAACAGCGAGCAGATCAAGACCGGTTCGTTAAGCCGCTCCGATCGCATGGCTAAGTACAACCAACTGTTGCGCATCGAAGAAGAACTAAACGGACTTCCAGTATATGGCTACAAAAGAATAAAATAATGCTTTGTAGTGAATAAGTCATAAAAGCAAATGCGGGTGCCTGTGAAGGTACCCGCATTCGCTTTTAGATAATTATAATTATGCATCATCAAATTATTGCCTGCCCAATAAGAATTAGTCAAAGTAATCAAAAGTAGCCTTAAAGCCTTGTTCAATATCTTCTATCAAAGTAGGATGCTCCGCCAATTCTTTATGACGAATTAATATATAAGTACTTTTTTCAGTATCCCCGAAATGCCGGAACTCTATTGCCACACAAGTATTCACAACGGCACGTGGTTCATTCAATCCGGTCATAATAGAATACTTGTTACGACTATCCCGATGAGACTTTAAATGAAATTTTACAGCATACATATTATGCATATAAACTTCTACCCATACCCAATACCATTGATGAGACTTTGGAGATTTAAAGCTATAAAGTAACTTATATTTCAGAAAAGAATTTTGAGAAATTGAAGGATCGTCAACCCGTTGCACAAAATGATATGGATAGCACTTTAACTCCACTATCACATTAAATAAGGATACACATCTATACGGAGACGATTTAGTTCATCATCAGACACTTCCACAAGCCGTAATGAACGACGAGGTTTGCTCACCTTCCCGCTCACTGTTCGAGTTACAAACTTCGAACTACGTTTACGTTTCTGCTTAGTACCTTCTTTCTGAGTCTCCATATTTTCTGTCTTTATTTATTGCAAAATTACAGATTCTTTATCTATAAACAATTATTTTCCCGTTTTTTTCTTCAGATTATTAATAATTATCAAATCAAAGTAAAGATTTAATTTTTTACGAATGAAAGAGAGTTTCAACAAAACATCTTCTATTTTACCTAAATGAAATTACATTAGTTTCAATGAGAAAGGTGCCCGTACAGAGCACCTTTCTCATTGTGTGTATGACTTATTTCTGAACTTCCCCTTTTTCATTGAAAAGAACAGGATTCTCTGTACCGGCTGCATCCACCAACGTAACCTTGTAAGTCTTAGTCCCATCTTCAGCAACTTCAACGGCCGCCTCTTTGATGGTTGCTTCCGAGTAGTTTTCTTTAATGGCATCCTGAACAGCCTGCGGGAGTTCTTTTACATCAATCGGTTTAAACTCGTTGATCATCGTTGCGATTTCAACATCTGATACCATGTTGTTAGCAAATGCTACTGAAGTACCCAATCCCATTACCAATGCTACTGCTAAAAATAACTTTTTCATAATTCTAATTGTTTAAGTTAAACATTTCTTGTTAGCTCTCACATAATATAATGCAAGACGTATGCCAAAGCTATTGCTAAAGTCATATTTAGCTATATATCAATTATTTGAGCAAACAATGGTATAAAAGTATTTTCCTGTTTTGAGTATTTTTTCCACAATTATGTGGAAATCTGTCTACAATAAACTACAAGTTACTTCATGCAACAACCTTTTATTTGCTCTACAATATATGCCACATCTTCATCCGTCACCCAAGGACCGGCAGGAATACATAACCCCATATTAAACAAACGCTCAGAAACTCCATTCACATAACAAGGATTAGTTGCATAAACAGGCTGCAAATGCATAGGTTTCCACAAGGGGCGGGTCTCAATTCCCTGTTCATCCAGGCTACGGCGGACCTCATCATAGTTAGTACCAGTCTTAACAGGATCTATCAAAATAGTAGACAGCCAGTAATTAGCGTTGAAACGACCATCAGGATTAGATTTCAAAGTAATACCGTCCACACCTTCAAAAGCCTTCTCGTAAAGAGCATGTACATGGCGGTGATGCGCAATATGCTCATCCAATACAGTCATCTGACCACGACCGATACCCGCACAGATATTACTCATACGGTAATTGTAACCGATCTTCTCATGCTGATAATGCGGGAAAGGTTCACGAGCCTGCGTAGCATAAAACATTGTCTGCTTCTTTGTGCTTTCATAAGGAACAATCAAAGCACCACCGCCCGAAGTAGTGATCATCTTATTACCATTGAAAGACAATACGCCAAAGGTACCAAACGTACCACATTTCTGACCATTAAACTCAGAACCTAAAGCTTCTGCGGCATCTTCCAGAACAGGAATATCATATTTAGCAGCTATCGCGCAAATCTCATCAATCCTGGCAGGCATACCGTAAAGGTGAACAGGAAGTATAGCTTTCGGTTTCTTACCCGTTTTTGATATTCTGTCTTTGATAGCTTCTTCCAATAAAACAGGATCCATATTCCAGGTATCCTCTTCACTATCTATAAACACAGGAGTTGCCCCCTGATAAGCCACCGGATTAGCCGATGCACAAAACGTGAAAGATTGGCAGATTACCTCGTCACCTGCTCCTACTCCAAGTTGAATTAATCCCAGATGAATGGCCGCCGTACCTGCCGACAAAGCAACCACATGCTTCCTACCATTGTCATTTGTCAATTGTCCATTGTCTATTAAAAAATCTTCTAAAGATTTTTCGAAGGCATTTACGTTAGGACCCAAAGGTACAACCCAGTTTGTATCGAAAGCTTCCTTAATAAAATCCTGCTCCTTGCCGCTCATGTGAGCGAGGCAAAGGTAAATTCTCTTGTCCATTGAATTATATGATTAAAAGAAAACGATAAATCGGAAAGTAAGAGTATAAAAAGAAAGGCTATTTACGCCATAAATAATAAGGTACAAATAACCATTTCATGATATTACAAATCTTTTCCGAGTATTGTATAAATAATGATTTTGATGTCATTCCAGAAAGACCAATTATCCAGATATTCTATATTAATTCTCACTTTATCAGGAAACAAGACTTCGTCATTATACCTCTGAGGGTCTTCTTGTCCTGCTAATAACTCCTCTTCATTCCGATATTTCAGACTGGCTGGACCGGTAATACCCGGTTTCAAAAGAAGAATTCTTCTATTATTTCCTTTCAGTTTATCGGCATATCCTGGTACATCCGGACGAGGACCGACAAAGCTCATATCGCCTATTAATACGTTCCACAATTCAGGCAATTCATCCAATTTATATTTCCGCAATTTTGCTCCTAAAGGAGTAATACGACTCTCTCCTCTTACAGAAACGGAACTTCCCGAATGACTTACAGTCATAGAACGAAATTTGTACATTGTAAACAACCGTCCATGCTGTCCCACTCGATTCTGTTTGAAGATAACAGGACCTCCCGACATTTTTATACGAATAAAAACACCGACAGTTAATAAAATAGGGGACAAAAAAATTAGACCACAAAGTGAAGCCCCACGATCGAATAGTAATTTGAAAAGCATTAAAACAAACTTTGACTTTTACAATTTATTTACCTTAACTTCATTAATCATCAACAAAAAGACAATACCGACGTTCCAATTTCACTCCCACTATTAGCTTGTATATATAGAAGTTAGTCTTTCTGCTGTATATTGAATATCATAATATTTTTCCTTAACTACTTGACTATACAATAATCTTTTTTTTGTATTTATAACTTGACTACTTTTAGATATTTCTTCACACCAAGACTCTATAGAATCATTAAGTTTCTTGGTGATAACAAGATCAGTTATAAGTGCTTCCGTTGTGACATTTTCTGAAACAAGACATTTTACACCAGAACATTGAGCCTCTATAAGTACAAATGGTAAACCTTCAAATATTGATGGCATTAGGAATAAATCAAAACTAGAATATAGTTTTTCTACGTCAGATCTTACACCGAGAAAATAAACCGAGTCTTGAATACCCAACTCTTTGACCTTTAATTCAATTTCAGTTTTGAGAGACCCATCGCCCACAAGTAATAATATTGATTTATAGTTTTGACTGTGGTACTTGAAAAAAAGATCAATTAGAAATCTATGATTTTTTGCGTCTTCAAATCTACCTACATTGCCTATAACCAATGTATCATCACTTATACCAAAATGAGAACGTATTTCTTTCCTACTTGCAGTATCAAAAGCAAATTTTTGAACATCTACGGCATTATTAATCACTTCGAATCTACGATTGCCATACATCCATTTGCCAGCACTTTCTCCACAAGCCAAAAAGACATTTGCTAACTTATCAACAAACAGTTTATTCATGTAATGTAACGGTTGAAGGAGGCAAACATTTGATTGGGTATTATGACTATGGAGTATCAGTTTCTTGATACCATATCGTTTTCCTAAAATCAAAGGTAAAATGTAATACAATGCATTAGCATGTACATGTACTGCCTCATACTCATGCCCCCTCTCTTGAAAAAACTTAAGTGTCTGCTTATAGTTAGCTATCAGATGACCTGGGAATCCTGCTACTACAAAAACATGACCTCCATGTTTTTCGATAGTTTCATTGAATGCGCAATTATCCTTTCTCACCAAAAAGTCAAACTGAACTTTTTGACCATCTATTTCCCGTAGATTGTTTATGATGAAACTGGGTGCACCACCTCTTCCCATGCCGCCCAGTACATGTAACACTTTTTTTTTCATTTATGGCTTATAATTTAAGTTAGCGAACAACACCTTCACTATATCCTTGATATAATCTTTGGTTGTATAACATGATGAGTATGCCTTAACAAGTCCTTCCTTTGATAAGATATCGGCAAATGCCTTTCTGTTAGAAGCTTCCTTTATACATTGCGTAATACGTGGATTGCCAGCAAGTATGTCATTGTAACAGGCATTCTTTAGAACAAAGTCTTCCAATCCAACGAGCATGTATTTTCCATTCTCTGTATGTACAACTATCGCAGAAACTCCCAGACTGTTATGACGTGTATCTGCTTTCTTTACCCCCCAGAAATCTCCCACTGTAATATCTGCAACATTATTTATGCCTTTATACTGGCAGTTATAACATGAAGGGCGGATTAGTGTCTTAAAGGCGAATCCTGCCATCGATGCGCTCCAAGGAGCTGAATATACAACCTTACAACCAGCCTTGGCCTCTATATATGGCCAATGCCACCCTTTTGCCTTTTTACGGTATGTAAAGTTTGTTATGATGCAATGATTCTTATTGTTCAAATAATCAATAAATTCACTATGCACTTTCTGGGATGTATTTCCAGAACAGATTAGTTCTACAGTGAATAGATCGTTGGTCTTTCCTACAAATCTTTTTAATGCAGCAATCTCACAAGGCAGACCAATAAAAAGTACTTTCTGCTGTGACTGAACCTCAGCTTTAATGCACTTGAAGGTATCACCTTTTATGGTTTGGGCATACTTTGACCCTCTCAGTTTGTATAAATCATCTTGTTTGTCAATACGCTCTACTCTTACACTCCTGCAGTCATCTGAGTATATAGCACCATATACTACTCCTCCCCTCTTGATAAATGCACACGCTATAGCATGCGCAGCACCTCCCGATGAGGATTTCTTTAATTCCTCTCTTATAGAATATGCTCCAGAATAGCAAACCAAAACATTATTAGTATGTGTGCCTGTCTTGATCTCAAAAGGACACAACTTAAGACATATGCCACAGTTTATGCACAACCCTTTGTCTATCGTTGGATACACGAAACCTTCACCATCCGTTATCATCGTAATGGCATTCTTAGAGCATCCTATAGCACAATTTCCGCATCCACAGCAAGAGGATTTATGCCTGTCAATAATACTATTTTCTGTCATCCAGCATTAGTCTAATTGTGTCTATCCCCTTGTTTCGTATCTGTGTCAGAACAGTATTCACGTTATCAAACGAGATTGCCGCCGTCAGATCTTCTGGCACGTTCGCATCATTGTAAATTACACGATTACTCAAACCAAGCAAATCAAGGAAGCTCGTGATACGGGATTCTGTCTTAGGAACACAACACCACACTTTCTTGTTGAAAATCATAGAGAATGCGGTACCATGGAATGAGTCGGTCACCACATAACTGGCATTATAAAACAAGCCGAGCCATTCAGCAGGTCCTATAGAAAATTTGCTTTTGTAACCGAAATATCCTCCCATGATGAACGGCACTGCTATCACCTCGTAACCAGTTTCCGCTTTCAGCCTTTTCACCACCTCTATCAGCTTTGAAGATGGTGAGATTTGATAAACCAGAATATAAAGTTTCTTGCCGGATGGAAGGTTCATCACCTTCTCCCAGTTTTCTCTTCTAAGCAACAGAGTAGGATCAACAGTCAGGCTAGCATCAATATCAAAAAGCTTCTTGATAATGCAGACACCCGACGTTTCTCTGACATTATAATACTTATAACCTGCTAACAAACTCTTGTATTTTTCTTCCAAGTTCTCAGGGATCTTCAGAAAACCGAAACTGGCAGCATAACTGGCCTTTTTATTCTGATCCTTGACAAAACCAAGGAAGTAAGAATCGTCATATCCTACAAGACTGCCATTCCACACTTGATCGCTACCTGTGATAAACAAATCATAGTCCTTCTCAATGGTTTTTATAGAATTTTCATGAAGCGGTTTTGACATTCTGAGATTTTTTCTGAACTCACGAAATTTCTTATTACGAGGGCTTCGCAATAAGGAATAAAAAACGCCAAGGAGATAACGTACAAAACCTTTCTCCTTCAATACAGATAATTTATGAGGGTGATTAAGATAAGGACTAGTATAATTAAGTACTTCATTTTCTGCCCCCAGTGACTTAATACTTTGTTGCAAAGCAAAACACTGGAGAGCTGCACCAAAATTATTAGTATTCTGAAATGTTATTGTAGCAGTTTTCATTTTTTCAGTATTTCATTATAAATTCCCCACATTACATGGAGAGCATTATCTATCTCAAATGGAGCGACGGCATCCAAACAATTCATTACCATCCGTTCACGTAATTTTCTATTATTAACAAGCTCAGATATCGCCTTTGCAAATCCGTCTACCTCCTCCGGATCAAGAGCATAACCAGTCTTACCATTAATCACGTAATCCTTAATGCCATGTACATTGCTCGAAATAAGAGGTATCCCTGCCGCCATTGCTTCAATACCAGCAAGTCCAAGGCCTTCAATTCGCGAAGGAAACGCACTAATATCCGCTGTATTACAAAGTTCTGGAATATCTTTACGAAACCCAAGGAACCTCACTCTCTCGCCAATACCCAACTCATTTGCTAACTGCCCCAGATGTTCACGAAGAGGACCTTTACCACAGATGGCATAATAGACATTCTTGTTCTCAACCTTAGCAAGTGCTCGAATGATGACCTCATGATTCTTGCGCTCAATCATCTCACCAATGGAAAGTATAAGAATACAATCTTCTGGTACACCAATATTACGCTTGTATTCCTTCTTGTCGATCTTACAATCACGAATGCGATTAATGTTCACACCAACACCAGGAATGTAACATACATTAGGTGCATAGAACGTCTTTGCTCGTTTGAAATCTTCTTTGTTGATAGTTACAATATAGTCACAGAAACGTGACATCATACGCTCCATTGGGTAGAACATTAGCCAATATTTCTTAGGAGCAGCACTGTGAAAGTGAAAACCATGACAAGTGTACATCACTATGGTTCCTTGTTTTCGCGTTTTGCGTGCAACCAGTCGTGTCAGGATACCGACTGTTGGAGTATGAACATGAATGAGGTCAAAATGATTAGCATTTATAATAGCTTTCAGCTGCTTATAGCAATCGATATTCTGACAACTGAAAGGTGAACGCACAAAATGAATATTATGTAAGATCACTCCCTCGTTTGTAATTTTCTTTATGTAAGCACGTGTACGCTCCTCGTCCGTATCTTCCATGTAGTCGAAGTTACATGCAATATGAAGCTCACATTCACACTCCTTATTCAAGTAGTCAACGTTCTCCTTATTGAACCATTCGATGAAAGATACAACAGAGGCTACAATCAGCACTTTTTTCTGTTCCATAATCACTGATTATTTTTTAATAGCTTGTCTTATTATTTTCGATTTGTCATCACTCTCATTAAAATCGAGTGCATTCTTTGAATATGTGTTAAAGTTATCGACAATATCCTTGATGGCATAGCCAAAAGATTCAATATCCAGCTTATCTACACATATTCCCATCTTGTGGTAATCGATGGTATATTTTAGTCCAGGGATGTTGTTCCCTATCATTGGAATTCCAAACTGCGAGAACTCATAAATTTTATTAGGAGCACAATAAATGGAATTAAGAGGAGAAGTAAAGATGTTGTAAACTGGAGTGTAAATCAATATACCGACGAAAGCATGACTGGTTACTTCCAGATGGTATGGTGCTGTAATATATGGAAGCACTATTGTCTTTTTGTATAGCTTCAGTTGGTCACACTTGCTACCGGTCATCACCATGAAAACAAAACTATCGTCAAGAGATTCGACAGCTTTAGCAATAGGTTCAATGGGACGTTCTGCATCAACGACTCCTTGATACAGTATAATCTTCTTGTCTTTCAGTTTTTCTATGATCTTCTTCGTTAATTCAGATTGTGTAATTTCAGAGTTACGTTTGAAATCATTTGGCATCGGCTTATTGGAGATTACAAGTGGCAATTCTTTCAGTTTAAACCAAGCTTGTGTAATCTGGGCACGATTATACTCACACACTATAACTTTATGAGCTGCATATGCCAGCTTTGCAAGATCTAGACCGAATGTATGCTTACCTATATACGATACCCTCTCCACCAGTTCGAACAAATGCAGGTTATATCTATAATTCAAAAGTTTCATACCCATGTGCTTCACTGTAATGTTAGACATTACCCAAAGCAGAGTATCTTCATCATAGCACTCATCAATGTAGTCCCAGATGTTTTTACGAACTAAAAATAGGTTCTCTAATTTGGCTAGTAATGGTCTGTTATAAATATAGTCTTTGCCGATTTTATGTACATTCACAGATTTAGGCAATACTCCTTTCAGCTGATCGTTAACCACAGTAGTAAGTACTACTATATCACAACAAGCATTATCCAATTCATAAATCAATGCCATTGTTGGTGGATACAACAATATTGAATCCACCTGTATTAAAATTATTTTTTTGTACATAAGAACTTGTAGTTTAGCTTTTGCTTATCAAAATTGGATTACTTGTTTGAATCCGATCTTTCACAAAGAAATATGGCACTAAGAGATAGACAATCATAATGGAAGTAAGATGCAATCCCGACATAAAGGAAAATACTATAAATGTAAGCAGTAATGAGCGTCCACAAATTGTGTTATTCTTCCATAGTCCAATGAGCGTCAGTACATATAGAACAAGCCCTATCATGCCCGTTTTGATTAAAAATGCCTGAATAACATTAAAGTACATATCCTCTTCCTTAAAAAGGAAAGAGACGGAAGATTGTTTTATTTTATTTTGAATCTCTGCAAAATTATTGATACCAAAAATCTTTTCTATAAAATTATATTCAGCATAGACAAAAAAACCCCTATATATACGGTAAAATCCAGAATGCACCTCACCATCAACAGCACCCATTGTTATTTCTTCCGACCGTTCACTATAGTATTCCGCAGATTCGTTATCTGCCAGATAACGATAGCTAAAAACTGCTATACATATCATAATAACCAAAACAACAGGACGTAACTTACTATTCATGTTTGTAAAATATGATAGTATATAAGCAAATACAATACAACCAAGCCCAACAACTCCATTCCCTGACTGCAGTACAAATAAAGCTATACAAGTTACCCCTCCTAATGCCCATCTTTTAATACCTTTTTCGAAATAGATGGACATTGCAAGAAATGGTAACAGGAACTGAGCAAGATGAGCTGGTTCACTAAAAAATGCGGTCGACCGTCCTACAATAGACAAATATTCTTGAAACGAACCAAAACTATCCATAGCAGCAAATGTTGGATCCAATGGTAAAAAGGGGATAATACCCGAAATACGATAACCAGTAGCATGATAACTGGACTCTTGCAAAAAGAAGAACATTACCGTTATTATACCTATGGTTCGATATGCTTTATAGAAAAACTTAATATCTGCACACCCAAAGAACATCAGAAATTGTAATAAAGAAAATATAACACCTGCAACTCTATTAGGCATCTCTGATATGTTATAGATACCAGACAATATAGTTACGACAATGAAATACACATAGTAAATCCACAGGAACTTTGGTATAATAGTTTTCTTAATCTTATATTGATGAGTGATCAAACCGTATAGAACCAAAAATCCAGTTGCACAATTAGCCAAATTTATTCCAAAGAGCGCATAAACCTGAAGAATAGGATACACTATAAGTACCACCATGGTTATTTTAGCAAATAGTGAGGGGATCTTACCATGACTTTCTTGTAAAAGATCCGTATTTGTTTTACCTTCCATGTCTAATGACTTTTAATAGTTTCACCATGATCTTTTTTAATATATCACATTGTAGCATATAGGTCTTACATCTCAGAAGGGCATAATTTTTAGCTCTAAATCGAGTATAAACTACATTACTATACCCTTTATTTTTTATCTCTTCATATACCAAATCTCTTATTTCCGGCCGTACGCTTTTATACATCATGTTGCTATTATACTTGGAAGCATCGCTTATCTTAGATGGTTGACTTATTATCGTATCAGAATTATCATTGATTGCATCATATAACTCAACTCCTTTCTTTGTATTGAGAAGCACCAATGATATACCCTTACTGGTATCCATCTTGGGAAAGAACTCTTTAACACCCCAATAGTCCGCAAGCGTGATATCACCTTGTCTCGGAACTTTGGCAAATTTACACTTATAACAACTCTCCCTATAAGTCATTGCATACATGAATGAATAGAGATAAGGACTCAAATAGTAAGAAGGCAGCACTTTATGTTTCTCTGGGTTTGCGAAATCTGCGATTTCGCAACCCCCCCACCCATCTGCCTTTCTAAATTGGTAGGATACGAGTTCTGCTTTATGTTTCTCCTCTAGGAACTTAACATGTTCATCAAATAAATATTGTGAAGGAACGCCATGACAAACCAGATCAACTAACAACAAGTTCTCATAATCCTTTCTAAGAAAAGCACGAATACCTGCAACTTGGCAAGGTGTCCCCACAAAAAAAATGAATACCCCCTCAGTTAATAATTTCTTTATCTTAATATACGTATCACCCATGTAACTCTGCAAATACTTAGATCCACGAAGCTTTTGCAATCCACTAATCGTATTTACACCTACATGCCTAAGTTGAAACTTATTCTCGAACGCAGCACCAAATACCCATCCACGTTTCTCTTCTATAACATATTTGGCAAGAGCAAAAAAGATACCACCACTACTACTACCTGAGCGATTTACTCTATCGTAGGCAGCATATACTTTAGGATTAATAGTTGTTTCAAAAACATAATTATCGGAGAAGGGGCATACCTTTTCACATAAACCACAATCAATACAGGAGACAGTATCTTTGATTGGATACAGAAAACCCTCATCATTGGAGTTCATCTTGATGCATTTCTTTGGACAAACTGATATGCACGCATTACAGCCACAACATTCCGAGGGATTATTTGTCTGGAGAAAGTTAATCATTGTAATGCGTTTTTCAGAAATTCGAGAGATTTAAGTCTTTCAAGCTCAAGTATGGTATTGGTAGATTCGTAATCTATTATTTTATTATATGGCAATATTACTTCATCGCCTGTCATTAACCTATCTTCCAATTGGCACATAGACAGAATACTACTAATACGTGTTGAAAAAGCAGATGGCATATATACAAGGAACTGTTTGTTTAGATTAATAGAAAAGGCCGTGCCATGAAACGAGTTAGTAATAATAAACTCTGCATACTTCATTAATGAAAGAAAATCCCCAGGGCTTGCAAACTTAATAGTTCGATCAGCCAGTTTCTCGCTACACATGCCCCACGAAAAAGTCACAACTTTCAGATGTTTTGCATTTGCCACCTGACGGGCAGATGCATACAACTTCTGCTTGTCGGCAATATTGTAAGGCACATACACCAAGAGGTACGAATCAGGAATAATCCTTGCAGAAGCATATTTATCCCATTCAAAACTATCAAGCATTAATGTAGGATCAAGCAGATGTGTGGCATTATAACCCATGCGATTTACGATATCTTTTGCACTTGATTCACGAACAGATATAGCACTATATGAAGCCAACATATGTTTAACTTCATTATATTCATCTTCGGGAAGAGTCTCGATACCAAACGATGATGCGAATGCAACTTTACGCACATCCATCCCATCAAAATAGTATCTTTTATTCAACTCTCCATTGTGTACACTATTCCAAACCTGATCACTGCCTGTAATATAAACATCAGCCTGAGGACATCTAGCTACAAAATCATCTTCATCATATATTGGAGCTGTTAAAACACAATTCTTTTCAAGGAAGCCCTCGTAAATGTGAAGATTCTTATAATGTATAGGTGCATACAGCATGCGCCACAATAGCTTTAAAGGCTTATAAATAGCATCAAGCCAATAATGTTTTCTTGCGACACGCCGTGGGCAATAATTTATTAAGATAGGCTCATTCCCTGTTTTCTTTATTACCTCAGCCGTTGCTATTGTTTGAAGATTTGAACCAAAATTCTCGCCTACATGAATTGTTAGAAAAGCTATTTTTTTACTCATATTCAACTAGCCCTTAGTCGATTTATAATCATTATCTCAAACTCATGCATTATTCTAACAATATTTATCAACAATATCTGAAGAAAAGGAAGTTTCCTGTATCTTTTTATAAACTTTATACGACCATCATGTATCATAGCACGTTGTCTTTTCAAAGAGGCTTCAGAATTTATGGTTTTAGAATGTTCATGAAGATAAGTTAAGTTTAAAACGATATAGTTATTTAAACCAGCATTTCTGACTGCTTTCCCAAGGAATCGTTCTTCACAAAACAAAAATGTACTCTCATCAAAAAAGCCAATCCGTTCTATAATTTCATATTTAGCAAAAAGAAACGCTCCAGGTATAATACCTACCTTTTGAACATCTTTAAGTTCTGTATTCTGTCTATACACGTGTTGTTTTATTCTAAATAATATCGAATTAGCACGAAGATCATACCAGAAATCCGGAATCTTTAGAGTGGGAAAACTCGCAATTTTCCCACTAGGTAGCATTTGTATAGGTGATATAATAGCAGGTTTATCAAGCTTACCATAAATTTTAAGTAACGCATCCACTGTATCCCATGAGAAGTGAACATCATTATTAATGATACATACATACTCCGGAGCATATCTTTTTGCATAACGTAAACCGTAATTATTACCTTTCGCATACCCCCCATTTTCCAGTGATTGAATAACATCAACCAAATCGTTTCCATAGAAAGCATCAGATATCTTTTGAAAAGACTCATTGGGTGACGCATTGTCCACTATAATAATCTTTAAATCTGTTCTTTTAGCTTCAAGTAACTCATTAGTCACTCGAATTGTATCAGGGTACGTCTTATAATTTAGTATTAGAAATAATACTTTTATCATATCCATTATTATTTGGGGAATCGTTTAAATACCGCAATTAAATTATTCTCAATTAATTCGTTCTTTAAAACTGCGATTTCTGTAAATAGGCAATATGCGCCTGCAATAAAAGAAACAACAATAAGAGAAAGCCATGTATTTTCAATTCTATGATCAACATATAAAGCGATTAACAATACAGGTGCCATTAAAGTTATTCTCTTCCCGAAAGCAGCAATAGGCATCTTGAAACGAATATACTTGCTTACATAATATTGAGCAGATAGCAGGACCGCAAATTCGCTTAGTATCCAAACAATTGCAGTTCCACTTGATGCAAAGCGTGATACTAACGCTACATTAAATATAACTGCAACCAATGCGCCAACAATTGAGTTTCGAAGAATCGCAGCATCTTTCTTCATAGGAGAAAGGATTTGATAGACAAGAACCTGTTCGTAGCAGATGACAAGCATCAACGGCATCACTATTCTCATCGGCAAAACAGCACCCTCATATCCCACACCCGCAACAATACGGATAATATGTGGCGCACAGACTTCGGATATTACTATCAATGGCGTTGCAAACGCAAACAAAGCGTCTATCGATTTGTCAGTAAGACGCTTGAACTCGGAAACATTACCCTCAGCCAATAATATACTCATTCGTGGCATCATCACCCCTGTATATGCCGTAAAAAAAGACATAATAAGGAGATAAAGTTTTGTTGCCGTTGTATAGTAGCCAACCTCTACACTGTTAGTAGCAAACCCCAGATAGGCAACATTGAAAGTGGTGTACATCGAAGTCAAAAGCATATATACGCCCAATATTAAAAATGATTTCAGATAGGGCTGCATATTGATTCCTTTAATCTTATAGCATATAAACTTTCGACTATAAACAATATTGATAATAGCATTTGCAACTACCATGAAAGAGGTTAATGCAAAGTATAAAAAATAGTCACTTTCATCTTTTACAAAAACAAATACGATAACCACATATAAACTTCTAACAAGGATAGTACGTACTGTGATATATCTGAAATCCTCAAGTCCTTTAAATAACCATTCTATAAGCAAAGTGTTTGCCAAGACTTTTGCCGCACCCACATAGAACATTTGCTTATACTCATGAAGCTGAGGTATAAATATGGTACACATAAGTAACACTACAATCATTATAGCTGTTACTATTAAGTTCAAAGTAAGCAGTTCGCTGTATGTTTTTGACAGCTGCTTTTTATCTCCCTTTGTTCTTGCAACTTCTCGAATACCCACAGTCATCACACCCATCATTGAGAAATATATAAAGTACTGTACTATACTATCTACAAAATTACAGATACCTATATTATTTACTCCCAATACTCGGCTAACATATGGAAATGTGATGAGCGGGAAAAAACAACCAGAAACAGTAAGAATACTGCTGTAAAATATATTTTTTTTTATACTACCCATATAAGATTGTTGTATCAAATATTACAAGGACAACAAAGAGAGGCGATCATTAAAGACTTTCAAAAGACCCTCAGGTATTTTCTATCATAAATACTTCAATCTGTGCTTTCAAAGAAGAATTTTTGCCTTGCTCTTATAAGATCACTCTCGCTCATATTTTTTTTATGAGCCGTCTTCTTATTTACCCAAGGGTACTCACAAGCTTTTGTTTTTATACGTTCTGCATACTCCACAACACTCATTAAATAGCGAGCTGGCACTCCACCCCACACTTCATTAGCAGGAACTTACTTTGTTACAACACTGCGTGCTGCAATGACAGAATTCTTGCCCACAGAACATTCTGGCATAAGCATTATCATGAAGTGTAATGGGGCTTGTCTAGTGAACCTTCTGGCAAGCCGAGGAATCTAGCCATATTGAAACAAGAAACATCGTGATTAATAAATCTTACATCTGATGCACACGTCACATTATTGCCAATACTAATAAGATACGGTTCCGTGCCAAAAGATTTTGTATGAAGTTGAACATTTGATCCGAGATGGTAAAACTTGTCTGACATCATTTCTGCAGTTTCATATGCACCAGCTCTATAAAACTTAATTTTCCAAATAATATTTCTTATATTCATTTTTATTTGAATTCTGGATAAAGATCTACATTAATATCAAAAGGACTATCAAGCTCCTTAAATAATTCGTGTTTTGTATCTTTTTTGCTCAGAAGTGCATTTTCAATGGGAATGTACCAATCAATGCCCAGAGAATCATCCTTAATGGAGATACCACCATCTGCTTGAGGAACATAGAAATTATCACACTTATACTGGAACACAGCTGTCTCGCTGAGTACTACAAAACCATGTGCAAAACCTCTTGGTACAAAGAACTGACGATGGTTGTCTTCAGTTAGTTCCACCGCCACATGTTGCCCGTAGGAAGATGAGCCCTTACGGATATCTACAGCTACATCAAGAACAACTCCTTTGACACAGCGAACTAGTTTGCTCTGGGTAAATGGAGGATGCTGAAAGTGCAAACCTCTCATCACGCCATAAGAGGACATTGATTCATTATCCTGTACAAAATTAATCTTACGTACCTTCTCTTCGAATTCTTGTTGAGAGAAACTCTCAAAGAAATATCCTCTGGCGTCCCTAAATACCGTGGGCTCTATAATAACAACACCTTCAATGGCAGTCTTAATTACATCCATATCTTGAATGCTAATATTTTCATTAAAACAAGTAGCTTTTTCGAACAGCAAATCTAACAGTTCTTCCTATGCGCCTGCTTTTATTATTATTTACATTCCATAAGGCTTCGGATTCTCACCATTGAGAGCTGCAATAATACGTGAACATGCTTTTCCATCGCCATAAGGATTGACAGCATGAGACATCTTAGCGTAAGCATCTGGATCATCGAGAAGAGTGCTCACCTCACTAACAATCTTGTCACAGTCGGTACCTACAAGATGAACGGTACCGCTGAAAAGTGCCTCAGGTCGTTCAGTGGTATCACGCATAACGAGTACTGGTTTTCCAAGACCAGGAGCCTCCTCTTGAATACCACCTGAATCAGTGAGAACGATGGTTGACTTCTCCATCAGGTAAATAAACTCAAGGTACTGGAGTGGTTCAATGAAGAACATGTTGCTAAAGCCTTCGAGGTTCTCGCCAAAAACCTCATGGATTGGCCTACGGACATTGGGATTGAGGTGCATTGGATACACGAAATCTACATCAGGGTACTTCTGAGTGAGATTCTTGATAGCAGTACACATGTGGATGAAACCATTGCCAAAATTCTCACGACGATGCCCAGTAATGAGGACGAGCTTCTTACCATACTTCAAACGGGTAACGTCATAACCTGCAGTAACAAGTACACCATCCTGCTCTTTGGCAAGGGTTACATCATTCTTCAGCTTATCGACTACCATGTGAAGGGCATCAATGACGGTATTTCCAGTGACGAAGATCTGACCAAGCACCTTCTCTGCTCGCAGGTTGCTCTCAGAAAGAGGGGTTGGCGAGAAATTGTATGTGGCGATTCGACTTGTAATCTGACGGTTTATCTCCTCTGGCCATGGGCTGTAAATATTGTGGGTGCGAAGGCCAGCCTCTACGTGTCCAACAGGAATCTGCTGATAGAAGGCTGCAAGAGCTGCTGCTGTAGAGGTTGTGGTGTCGCCATGTACTAGCACAACATCTGGATGCACCTGTTGGAAAACATCACGCATACCCGTGAGTACGCGAGTGGTAACATCGGTCAAATCTTGACCTTGTTTCATAATGTTGAGATCATAGTCGGGAGTAACCTCAAAGATTTTGAGTACCTGCTCGAGCATTTCACGATGCTGACCGGTAACACAAACAATTGTTTCGAACTCACTAGTGTGCTTCTGGAACTTCTTGACGAGTGGACACATTTTGATGGCCTCTGGACGAGTACCAAACACGAGCATTATCTTTTTCATTATATTGTTTTCGTAATACGTAATAATTTGTTATAGAAAGCATAAAACCTATTTAGGAAAGCTTTATTTATCGCTTTTTCTACTCTTCTATTTCTTCCCACGGATAGGGATTGTCTATTACATTTTGAAACTCCTCAATAGCTTCTTGCTGTTCGGGAGTAATCTCCGCGGAATTCCAGGAAACAATAATTGCACGCCCTTCGTCAGCCAAAGGTTCATCAAACACTTCACCATAGCAGGCGGTGAGCAAACGAAGCTTCAGCAATGAAACAGGGAGGACATCAAGGATATCCCAACAACGATCCAGAATTTCCTGAATATGCTTCTGTTTTTCACCGTGATCGATAAACGAGGCACTATAGCCCATCAACAGCGCAAGGCAGACATTCGCCTGCTCTTCAATTGTTGACCCCTTGACACCGGAATTATACAAATCCGTAGTCAAACGGTAAACTTCACCGTTACGACGGGAAAGGTCATCGCTATAAATGGGACTACCGTCCATGCCCAAATACATCAGCTCGTGCGCGGCACGCTGAAGAGCAACTGTTTCTTCAGAAAAAGACATAACTATTATGATTTCAGATTTATGATTTATCAACTGTCAACTATCAATAATTGATTGTCAACTGCCAACTATTTGACTACTTCTATAAGATCCGGATGGATGGTAGCCATGGCAACGGCAATGACTCCTTGTATTGCAATAATGACACGGCGGTCGCGGGCACCTTTCACTTTCAGGAAAACACCTTCCTGACCTTCGAAGTCACCACCGGTGATGCGGACTTTTGTACCTTTTGACAAGTTCAACTCTTCGGGTTGGAAGTATATCAGATGATCGTTGTAGGTACCGGCTACAGCGATGAAACGTTGCATATCATTATCGGGGATGATTATCTTCTGTCCGCTACGGGTGTCGGTGATGTATTGCAGGTAAGTGACCTGGGACTTGACACGCTTCACTTCCGAAGGACGGGCATGGACAAAGATCAAGTTGTGAATGACAGGAACTAAAGCGCGAACCTTTTTCCCTTTCTTGATGATTGTATTGTATTGCATAGGAATGAAACAGCCCAATTTCTCCTTTTCGAGTAGACGCATTGCATCAGGCTCCCTACGGTATGTGGCACGCATTGCATACCAGATTTCAGGCTCTTTTTCCGGTTCCATTTGATGTTTTCGCTCCTCCATTCGATGTTTTTGTTCAGAAAAGGGTGTTCCTCCGGGGTTTTGACACCCTTGCATACACTTGAGTTTCAATCACTTGCGAACACTTTATCGTAGATACGGCAAGCTTTGTGTTCATCTTGCCAATTGACTTATTGTAGCTGTTCATTACCGTGGCTATATTGCAGGTAAAAAGCTATAAACGAACGGATTAATAGAGAAAAGTGTCTTTTAATCGTTCGATTAAAAGACACTTTTCTAAGCCATATTTACCCTAAGATTCTTTCAATAAGAAACAGTCCCCAACGCACAATTTTATTTCTGGTATAACCCTCTATAGATTAGTAATATATAGACTGAAAGAAAAATTTAATCGCATTTATTTATCAGAATATTTTGTTGTTTCATTTCTTGACATTATCTTTGTGCACATTAATCGAACGATTAAAAAACACCCCTAATTTACCTCAATCATTATTGACATAACATTCATATCACCTACTCTACCACCTATTTCATCAGCATTGCAAACTGATCCGTATAGCCTCTCAACTTCACCTTTTCTTTATAATAATGTACCTGCGCATACGCACTCACAGGCGCGTATTTCCCTACTTTTTCTTTATATCTTGTTACACACATTTTATAGTTAATAGGTGGTAGGTCCCCCTACCTATTTATCATTATGTATGTAACACAAAACAAATAAAACATTCATTTTTATAAACGGAAATAGTAGATATTAGAAAGATTACCGTTAATTTTGCTTTCGAATAGTAAACTTAAAATAAATTACTAACTTCTAACTTTGTGGTTTTATGGATAAAAAAACACAATCTTGAGTATTGAACTCATCAACAAGGATGGTTTCGACATCCAAATCGAGAGAAAGGAAAACAGGATTGAGATCCTGTTGGTTGAAAATGAGGCTTTTGACAAACACATACGGGTTCGGGCGGAAGAGAGAAAAGAATTTCTCAAGCCATGGATAAACATGCTGATCAGCCGGAAAAAAGAGGCCGGATTGAAAGGAACCATGCACCTGGCAAGAAAGCTGGACTGTATCGCACTTTTTGAAAAGGGGAAGCACGAAGAAGGATTCCTGTCCCTGGAAAGCATTAATACTGAAATCATTAACTTAAGAAAAAAAATCAGGGAAGAAGAGATGGAAAGGAGAAAAAAAGAGAAAAAGAAGTAGTCAATCAAAATTGTGGAAAAACGCCTTTTTTGCTTAAAAAGGCGTTTTTGCCGTTCCGGATATTATCCCCTAATTCGCACCGCCATAAGGCAAGTTTAAACAACTAAAATAGAAATGGAAAATATTCCGGTTACCGCTTACAGCGGATTCAGCAACGTCAGGGGAGAAATTACTCTCCGCAAAGTGATTGAGG
>ERZ894240.89-NODE-89-length-115053-cov-104.654211_pt1 | contig 115053 bp, 71 predicted proteins | sample MGYA00380298_ERZ894240 | MGnify/ENA primary metagenome ERZ894240 (study PRJEB32331, sample SAMN06328419) | human gut metagenome | biome: human gut microbiome; feature: stool | host: Homo sapiens | collected 2014-06-27 ... | reverse complement strand
GGCTGAGTGTTGTTTTCCATAAATCGTTAAGTTTTAAAAGGTGAATAATTCGATTTATGGGAGAGGAGAAGAAAAAGAAAAAAAGGCAATCCCCACCTTTCCCATTGTCGAACATCTACCACGCAGCTGTTGGAAGTGCATTAACACTCCCGATGGGGGTGCAGGGACCGCCATATAGGAGTGAGGCGACGGACATAAAAATGCCCGCCACGGTTTCTTGGCAGGTTTCCCTGCTGCGTGATAAAAAAATATTCGACATCACAAAGGTACAATAAAAAATGAAGTAGCCATGTAAAACGGGGAGGAAAATACGTTTATTATCCGATTAACTTTATTAATAATGCCAATCAGAAGTTGAAATTCATTCATAATTGAAAAGAAATGAAACAATAGATACGCGGACGACGCGGATAAGGCGGACAAACGCGGACTTTAATTTATCATTTATAATAGTATAGCGCAGCTTTTTAAATCCGCGTTTGTCCGCCTTATCCGCGTCGTCCGCGTACCCATTCTATTCAAAACCCATCAGAAACGAATCAACTCATTACAGATAATTTGAACGAAATGCCGTATATTTGCGTTCATAAAGAAAAGAAAGTAAGAAAAATGAAGAAACTCGTAATTTTTGATTTAGACGGTACCCTCCTGAACACCATTGCCGATCTGGCACAAAGTACCAATCACGCATTAGCCGCCTTAGGATATCCCACACATGAAGAACAAGAGTACAACTTCATGGTTGGAAACGGCATCAACAAACTTTTTGAGCGTGCTCTGCCCGAAGGAGAAAAGACGGAAGAAAATGTCCTGCGCATACGAAAAGAATTTGTACCCTATTATGACCAGCATAATGCAGACAAAAGCCGCCCCTACCCCGGCATCACGGAACTTCTAACCGAGCTACAGGCCAAGGGACTGCAACTCGCAGTCGCTTCCAACAAATATCAAGCAGCCACAGAGAAACTAATTGCCCACTATTTTCCTACAATTCGTTTCATCGCCGTCTTCGGCCAACGTGAAGGGGTAAATGTAAAACCCGATCCCACCGTCGTATACGATATCCTGAAAATAGCAAAGACAGCCAAAGAAGATGTTCTCTATGTAGGAGACTCCGGTGTAGACATGCAGACAGCTATCCATGCAGATATAACCTCCTGCGGAGTGACCTGGGGATTCCGCCCACGCGCTGAACTGGAAACCTTCCATCCTGACTACATTGTGGATAAGGCTGAGGAGATTATCGAGAGCGTCTTGAAATACTAAATTCAGCCTCTACTGCCTGAATCTTGCCACCGTGTTGGCAATGTTGTGCCAGTTAATTGGCAATGTTGTGCCAGTTAATTGGCAATGTTGTGCCACCGTGTTGGCAATGTCGTGCCAATTAACTGGCAAAAGATTGCATTAATAATCCCGCTGTATGCATCATTTTTACTCCTTTTTAAATAGATATTACCCCTGAAAGTGTCGAAAACTGCCTAACCTTGCAACTGAAATACAAAAAATGAAAAACAATGATGAAGAAATGGTTATCGACATGCTTTGCCGCAATCTGCATAAGCAGTAGCTTGCAGGCACAGCAGGAAAATGAAACTCTCAAATTATGGTACGACGAACCCGCCACACAATGGGTAGAAGCTCTGCCACTGGGCAACGGACGTATAGGCGCCATGGTCTTTGGCGACCCTGTACACGAACAATTCCAATTGAATGAAGAAACCGTATGGGGAGGTTCTCCTTACAACAACACCAATCCCAAAGCCAAAGATGCTTTGCCACGGATCCGCCAACTCATCTTTGAGGGCAAGAATAAAGAGGCACAAGAGCTTTGCGGCCCCACCATCTGTTCGCCATCCGCCAACGGGATGCCTTATCAGACTGTAGGTTCCCTGCATCTTGACTTTGATGGAATCAACAATTACAACGATTATTATCGTGACCTGGACATTGCAAAGGCAATAGCTACCACCCGCTTCACCGCCAATGGAGTAACCTATACCCGTGAAACCTATACTTCTTTCCCCGATCAGGTCCTGGTAATCCGCCTGACAGCTTCACAGAAGAAGAGCATCTCATTCACTGCAAAATATACCACGCCTTATAAAAGTAATGTGGTACGCAGCATCTCCTCCCGCAAAGAATTACAGTTGAACGGAAAAGCTAACGACCACGAAGGTATCGAAGGCAAAGTGGAATTCACCGCCCTCACCCGCATAGAGAACAGTGGCGGCAGTCTGGAAGCAACATCAGACAGCACCCTGCAAGTCAAAAATGCCAATAGCGTTACATTATACGTATCCATCGGCACCAACTTCGTAAACTATAAGGATGTATCGGGCAATGCACTCAGCACTGCACAGAAATATCTGAAACAGGTCAACAAGAACTATGCGAAGAGTAAAGCCACCCATATCAATGCATATCAGAAGTACTTCAACCGGGTATCTCTGAACCTGGGGCGCAATGCTCAAGCCGACAAGCCGACAGATGTACGCGTCAAAGAGTTCAGTACAAGCTTCGATCCGCAAATGGCTGCTTTATACTTCCAATTCGGACGCTACCTGCTGATATGCAGTTCACAGCCCGGCGGGCAAGCCGCCAATCTGCAAGGTATCTGGAACTACCAGCTACGTGCTCCTTGGGATGGCAAATATACTACTGATATCAATGTAGAAATGAACTACTGGCCTGCCGAAAGTACCTCCCTGCCCGAAATGCACGAACCTTTCCTGCAATTAGTAAAAGAAGCAGCCATACAAGGACGCGAAAGTGCCGCCATGTACGGTTGTCGCGGCTGGACATTGCATCACAATACGGATATCTGGCGCAGCACCGGTGCCGTAGACGGACCAAGCTACGGCGTATGGGCCACTTGCAACGCTTGGTTCTGCCAGCATCTGTGGGATCGTTACCTCTTCTCCGGCGACAAAAACTATCTAGCCGAAGTATACCCCCTGATGCGTGGTGCCTGCGAGTTCTACCTCGATTTTCTGGTACGTGAACCCGAGAATAACTGGCTGGTAGTGGCCCCCTCCTATTCTCCTGAAAACAGTCCTGTAGTAAATGGCAAACGTACATTTGTTGTAGTTGCCGGAACCACGATGGACAATCAGATGGTTTACGATTTATTCTACAATACGATTGCCGCTGCCGGTTTAATGGACGAAAACACCGCTTTCACCGACAGTTTACAGACTGTAGTTAACAATTTAGCCCCTATGCAGGTAGGCCGTTGGGGACAGTTACAGGAGTGGATGCACGACTGGGATAATCCCAAAGACCGCCATCGCCATGTTTCTCATCTCTGGGGCTTGTATCCGGGACGCCAAATCAGCGCCTACAACTCTCCCATCCTGTTTGAAGCTGCCAAGAAGTCTTTAATAGGCCGTGGCGATCACTCTACCGGTTGGTCAATGGGTTGGAAAGTGTGCCTGTGGGCACGTCTGCTCGATGGTAACCATGCTTATAAACTGATAACCGAACAGTTGCACCCCACTACCGATGAAAAGGGACAAAACGGTGGTACTTATCCGAACCTGTTCGATGCACACCCGCCTTTCCAGATTGACGGTAACTTTGGCTGTTCTGCCGGTATTGCCGAAATGTTCGTTCAGAGCCATGACGGAGCTATCCATCTTCTTCCGGCATTGCCCGACGTATGGAAACAGGGAACATTGAAAGGTATCCGTTGCCGTGGCGGATTTACAGTGAAAGAGATGAAGTGGGAAAACGGAGAATTACAAACAGCCGTTATCACTTCCAATATTGGCGGTACACTCCGCATACGGACCCAGACTCCTTTGTATCTGAATGGGGAAAAATTGACTCCAAGTATCCAAGAGGTGTCTGACAACCCGCTATTGCAATCACAGAGCATCCGCAAACCACTGATTGCCGCCAATGCTCCGGTTTGCATACCGGAATATGCACAGACTTATGTGTATGATATCGAAACAAATGCAGGAAACGAATACATTCTGACCGCAAGAAATCAATAAGAATAAATAGTAACCAAAACTATAGGGATACCGGCTGAAGTCAGTCGTCACTATGTTAAAACGTCAAGAGGGGAGCAATAAATTCCCCTCTTTTCTGTTATATAACATCATTTAGGTTATCCACAAAAGCATAATAGACAGTAAATAACAAAAAATACCACCCTAAAAACAGATATTACACATATATATTTTCACATCCCTATACATTTGCAGCAACGAATTAACAGTGTGCCCGAACACACAAAGGAAAAAAATCATACTTAATTAATAACATGCAAAGAATGTCTAACAAAATGAAAAACATGCGCGCCGCGCTACTATTCTGTTTAGTAGCCGTGATATCGCTTAGCGTATCAGCGCAAAATGTAACCGTAACAGGTACTGTGACAGACAAGACGGGAGAAACCGTTATCGGTGCTTCCGTAGTACAGAAAGGGAACACCAGCAACGGTACTATTACCGATATTGACGGTAATTTCTCCCTTAGTGTTCCCGCCAATTCCACATTGGTATTCTCTTATGTGGGAATGAGACCTCAGGAAATCCCCCTGAAAGGTCAAACTAAAGTTAATGTTGTGATGGAGGACGATGCGCAGGCTTTGGAAGAGGTTGTGGTTATCGGCTATGGTTCCGTAAAACGTAAAGACCTGACGGGCTCTGTAGCGACAGTCAGTTCGGATGTATTGGCAGCCGTTCCGGTGGCTTCAGCCACAGAAGCACTGACTGGTAAAATGGCCGGTGTACAGATCACCACCACCGAAGGTTCTCCCGACGCCGAAATGAAGATTCGCGTACGTGGCGGCGGTTCCATTACAGGCGACAACACTCCGTTGTTCATCGTAGACGGCTTCCCGGTAGAGTCCATCAGTGATATTCCCGCTTCTGACATCGAAGACATGACCGTACTGAAAGACGCCTCTTCTACAGCTATTTACGGTTCACGCGGTGCGAATGGTGTAATCCTGGTGACTACTAAAAGTGGAAAAGAAGGTAAAGTCAATGTCAGCTACAATGCATATTATAGCTGGAAGAAAATAGCCAAGACACTGGACGTTCTTTCTCCGGCCGATTATGCGAAATGGCAATATGAATTGGCCGCACTTATCAAATCTGATGACATGAGTTCTTATGAAAAGTATTTCGGAACTTACGCAGATATGGACCAGTACAATAACATTCCTTCCAATGACTGGCAAGATCTGACATTCGGACGTACCGGACATACTTTCAACCACAATTTAAATATTAACGGTGGTAGTGACAAAATCAGATATGCCTTCAGTTATAGCCACATGAATGATAAAGCCATCATGGAAGGATCAAGTTACAAGCGTGACAACTTCAGCTTAAAGTTGAATACCAAACCTGTAAAGAATGTCACCCTTGATTTCCAAGCCCGCTATTCAGAAACAGACATCAATGGTGGTGGCGCTAACGATGTAAGCAGTACTTATGACTCTGACAAGCGTCTGAAATATTCTGTCATCTACACTCCGATACCTCTGTCAAACCTCGATGCGTCGGCAGGTAGCGCAGATGATGACTTGGGTAACTTATACCACCCGCTGACAGCCATCTCGGACAATGACCGCCAACAAGAACGCAAGACATTGAACATTGCCGGTAGTTTCGGCTGGGAAATATTCAAGAATTTTAAAGTTAAAACCGAAGTAGGTTATGATGACTACCGCAACAGCGACCAGCGCTACTGGGGTCTAACCACCTATTATATTAAGAATGTACCCTCCTCTGAAAACCAGGGCAAACCGGCCATTCAGCTTGCCAATACCAGCCGCCACAAATTCCGTAATACCAATACCATCAGTTACGACTTCTCCAAGCTTTTTGAAGGAGACAGCCATCACCTGAATGCAATGATCGGTCATGAATGGGTTATCACCAAGTCCAAAGTATTAACAAACATCGTACATGGATTCCCAAGCAGCTTCACCGCTCAGGATGCCTGGAAATTTTCAACTCAAGGTGTTCCCTACTCTATTGACAATTATCTCAATCCGGACGACAAGTTATTGTCCTACTTCGGACGTATTAACTATGACTATCAAAGCAAGTACCTGTTGAGCGCAACATTCCGTGCCGACGGTTCTTCCAAATTTGCCTCCGGCAACCAATGGGGTTACTTCCCTTCTGCCGCTGCTGCTTGGCGTATTTCATCGGAACCCTTTATGGAAAGCACAAAATCTTGGTTAGATGACTTGAAACTCCGTTTCAGTTACGGTACTGCTGGTAATAACAACATTCCTTCGGGACAAATGAACCTAAACTACTCTTCTTCTGCAACATCATGGATTAACGGTTTCAGCAACTATTGGTCTGCTTCTAAAACAATGCCTAATCCTGACCTGAAGTGGGAAACAACCGTTACCCGTAATATCGGTTTAGACTTTACTGTACTAGGTGGCAAGCTGAACGGTAGCATCGAAGCTTATTTGAATACAACAAAGGATCTGTTGATTCAATTTCCTGTTGCCGGTACAGGTTACGACTATCAGTACCGCAATATGGGTAAGACCCAAAACAAAGGTCTGGAAGCAACCATCAATTGGACAGCTATTGATAAAAAGAATTTTGGTTTAAGTTTCAGTGCCAATATCGGTTTCAACAAGAATGAAATCAAAGACCTGGGTATCATGGACGACTTTGGCGCAGAGACATACTGGGCTTCTTCTGAAATCGGTTATGACTTCTGGATAGCCAAAGGCGGTTCTGTCGGTAAAATGTATGGATACCGTTCCGACGGTCGCTATGAGGTTAGCGATTTCGAAGGCTATGACGCCACCTCAAAAAAATGGATACTGAAAGAAGGTGTGACTGACTGTTCTGCCGTGGTAGGAACTGTGCGCCCGGGTAGCATGAAGTTGAAGAATCTAAATCCCGGTGAAGACAATGCCGTAACTTCTGACGACCGTGAAATCATAGGCGACGCCAACCCGGTGCATACAGGAGGTTTCACCATCAATGCCCGCGCGTATGGATTTGACCTAAGTGCCAACTTTAACTGGAGCTATGGAAACGACGTCTACAACGCCAATAAGATTGAGTTTACCCAAACCGGTAAATACCAATACCGCAACATGATTTCGGACATGGCCGATGGCAAACGCTGGACAAACCTGAATGCCGACGGAACTATCTGCAACGACCCCGCCCAATTGGCTGCAATGAATGCCAACACCACTCTGTGGTCACCTTATAACGCCCGTATGGTATTCAGTGATTGGGCAGTAGAAGATGCTTCATTCCTGCGCTTGGGTACATTGACCTTAGGTTATACATTGCCCAAAGCGATGCTAAACAAGGTTAAGATTCAGAATCTGCGTTTCTATGTGACTGCATACAATGTATTCTGCCTCACCAGCTATTCCGGGTATGATCCTGAAGTTTCAACCATCCGCAAAACGAACCTGACTCCGGGCGTTGACTATTCAGCGTACCCAAAGAGCCGTCAGTTTGTTGTAGGTGTTAACCTGAATTTCTAACATAAGCTAATAGTACAAAAATGAAAAGATTAATATATTCCACTCTTGTGTCATTGTCACTTTTATGCGGCATGACCTCATGTGACTTAGATGCTCCATCCCAATCAGCCATGGAGGAGCCCAACCTGTTCCAGGTTTATTCTCTGGCGGAAGCTGCCGTAATGGGTATACACCAGTCATTTGGTGAGACAAATTCCTACCGCGGACGTTATCTCCCCTATTACGGAATAAATACAGATATCGAATGGATCAACAATATAGATCCGACCAAGATTGCAGATGACGGGAAATACGAACTCTCCACCTATGCCGCGCGTCCATCAAATACTCAGATGAACAATTCCAGCAATGCCTGGGCCAAGTTCTATGAAGGCATTGAACGTGCTAATCTGTGCATCCGCGGACTAAGCAATTATGCAGACCTCAGCGATCCTGATTTTCTTCACTTACTGGGAGAAGCCATGACGCTCAGAGCTGTCATCTACCTAGATCTGATCAAAGGATGGGGTGACGTTCCCGCCCGTTTTGAGCCCAATAGTTCTGAAACGGTTTATTTGCCGAGAACAGACAGAGACAGCATCTATATACGCCTGTTGAGTGATTTGGAACAAGCAGAAGATATGGTAGCATGGCCCAATGCTTCTTCCATTACCAAAACCACGGAACGCGTCAACAAAGCTTTTGTCAAAGGACTGCGCGCACGCATAGCACTCTATGCAGCAGGTTATAGCCAACGGGCAGACGGAATTCGCAGAAGTAACGATCCACGCTTGAGCGTTGCCAACATGTACGAAATCGTAAAGAACGAATGCTTGGATATCATTAACCAAAGCGGATGCACTTTAGGGTCATTCAAAGAAAACTTCACCAAATTATGTCAGGACAACACCGCAGCAGGTGGAGAATCCATCTGGGAAATTCCGTTCTCGGACGGACGTGGCCGCGTGCTCTATACTTTCGGTGTAAAGCATCAGACTTTTGACCAATACACCCAACAAAGCCAGGGCGGTGTAAACGGTCCGCTCCCTTATCTGTACTATGATTATGACGTAGAGGATGTAAGACGCGACATTACCTGTGTGCCTTACGAATGGAAAGGAGACGGTATCAACATCGGCTCTACAGAGACTCCTTTATACGCAAATGGAGTTCAGCAACTTCGCAGTTTGAAAAGCTGGTGCTTCGGTAAGCTCCGTTACGAATGGATGAACCGTGTCGTAACTTCTACAAATGACGATGGCATAAACTGGCAATATCTGCGTCTGGCCGATGTATATTTAATGGCCGCTGAAGCTGTCAATGAATTAAGTACCCCATCTGAAGCGGCTCAATATCTGAAGCCTATTCTGGACCGCGCACTGCCGGCAGGAAAAGCAAGTGACTATATGGCTAAAGCAACCGCCAGCAAGACAGCCTTCTTTGACGCCATCGTTGAGCAGCGCGCATTAGAATTCGCCGGAGAGTCTTTAAGAAAAGCCGATCTGATTCGCTGGAACTTACTGAAAACCAAGTTGGATGAAGCTAAAACAAAAATGTCTCAACTGGCACGCCGAGAAGGTGCTTACTCCGACCTTCCCGAAAAGCTTTATTACGAGACTGCCGAAGATGGAGAAACTTTGAAAATCTACGGTTTGAACCACGGAGATACGGATGAAGCTGGTGCTGCTTTAGGTTACGAAAGCAATACAACCTGGATTTCAACAGAAAAGCTCACTGATGCACTGATTGAAGCGCTCTATCAGAAGAATCCTAATGAAAATCAATTCTGGCCTATCTGGCAGACCTTCATTGACAGTAGCAATGGAATGTTAACCAATAACTAATTAGTGTTTCACATAGAAAGAATATGAAAATGAAGAAATATATCTATATATTAGGATTGGCCATAACCGCCCTGATATCTGCCTGCGAGGATCAAAGCACAGAGCTCACAAGCATCGATTACGACCGCCTCTTCTCTCCCATTTCATTGGAAGCAAGAGTCATCAATCAAGTGAACGTACGTTTGTCATGGAGTGCCGTAAACGGAGCGACAAGCTATAACATCGAAGTTTTTGCCAATGACAGTCTGACATTTGCCGGTACTCCCGTCCGCACATTGAGTGGCATTAGCAATACGGATATACCTTACACCATTACCGGACTGGAAGGCGAAACGAAATACTCTGCCCGCATACAGGCCATCGGAGAAAACATCACTGAGTCCAAATGGAACGGTGTCTATTTCAAGACCGGTACCGAACAGATATTCAGCAGTGTTTCCGAAGAAGATCTGACAATATCCTCTGTTACCCTGCGCTGGACAGCTGGTGAAACGGCAACAAGCATCGTGCTGACTCCGGGTAATATCAGCCACACCGTTACTTCCGCCGAAATTGCAGCAGGTGCCGCAACCATTGAAGGTTTGACTCCTGAAACAACTTACACCGCCAAGTTAATGAACGGTACGAAAACACGCGGAACTGTGACCTTCACTACATTGATCGACCTGGCCGGTGCCATTGCCATTGAGCCGGGAGATGATTTCGCACAGATATTGAAAAATGCCAAAGACGGAGACGCATTCGCATTCTATCCGGGCACTTACGCCAATGTCACAATAGAAGACGGAAAAGAAGTAATAGGCAAGATTGACATCTCGGCCGATATTGAAATTAAAGCGGTACGCCCAAGCGATCGTCCAGTTATCAATGGATGCATCACATTAAGTGATGGTGCTTCACTCAGCATAAAACAAGTTGTGATGGACGGTACGAATACTGATGGAAGCCAAGCTTTTGAATTCAAGACCGCCACCACCTATGGTTCACTGATTGTCGATGATTGCGAAATATCCAATTACATAAAAGGCTTCTATTATGTAAACGTGGCGGCTACCATAGATGAAATAACGATTAACAACTGTTTGATTCACGACATCGTATGCAACGGAGGAGATATGTTTGACTGTCGTACCGGTTACATCAAAACTATCAATATCACTAACAGCACTATCTGGAACAGTTGTACAGGCCGTGACTTTGTCCGCTATGATGATGCTTCAGGCAGCTTCGCAGGTTCAGCTCCCGTGATTAAGATTGATCACTGTACGTTGGATGGAGTAAGTAATAGCAGTAGCAGACGATTATTCTACGTACGCTTCAAGAATAACAGCATTACATTCACCAACAATATGGTGTCTAATATGCCTAAATGTGGTAGAGGTTTCTCAGACAACAGTGCAACAGCAGTGCCTACTTTCTCTAATAACAACTACTTCAACACTGCCAATCTCGTTTCTTTAGACGAAGGCGGTACAGGTAAATTCTATGATACCACAGGCAAGACCCTTGATCCGGGTTATGCCGATGCTGCAAAAGGTGACTTCAACATCACTAACGATAATCTTCTCTACGAAGGAATCGGCGATCCGCGCTGGTATTAATATACCTGATAGTCTATCCTTAAAAAGGAATATATAGCAGTTTGAAATGCCCCCAGAAAGTTAGATTAAGACTTTCTGAGGGCATTATCATCATTTACCCCAAAATAACCATATTTTCTTCCTTATTATAGCTATAAACTTCTATTTTTGCATATACATAAGTGCAAACCACTATTGACGGAACATTTATGTAAGGCTTAAAAAAATAACTTGGTACACAAATGCCGGTTTATCCCCCAATTTATTGTTCCCCTATTACTAAATTATTTTTCTCTAACTGGGAAAAAAGACTTCTCTAACTGGAAAAATAAAACGCCCATTTATACCAAGTCATTTTTAAAACATTACAAAAATCAAAAGAAGCTATATCATGAAGAAAGTATTATTCTGTTTATCATTTATCTGCGTATGCCTCCAAGCATTACCGCAACGCCAATCTCTCTCTTGGGAGAATGGTTCACTGCAAGTTTCAGAGAACTCCCGCTACCTTCAGCATACGAATGGCTCTCCCTTCTTCTGGCTCGGAGATACCGGTTGGCTGCTTCCCGAAAGGTTGAACCGGGATGAAGCGGAATACTATCTTGAACAATGCAAACAAGCAGGCTTCAACGTAGTACAGGTACAAACCATCAACGGGGTACCTGCCATGAACTTTTATGGACAATCATCTATGCCGAATGGATTTGATTTCTCCAATATCAACCGACCGGGTATATATGGATATTGGGATCATATGGACTTTATCATCGATGCCGCCGCCCGCAGAGGGATTTATATCGGTATGGTCTGCATCTGGGGCGGGCTGGTAAAAAGTGGAAAAATGAATGTGGAAGAAGCCAAGGCTTATGGTACTTTTCTCGCCAACCGTTACAAAGATCGCCCCAACATCATCTGGATGATTGGCGGAGATATCTATGGAAACATCAAAACCGAAGTCTGGAATATGCTTGCCAACACCATTAAATCCATTGATAAGAACCATCTCATGACTTTCCATCCTTTCGGAAGGACACTCTCGGCAGAATGGTTCAACGATGCCCCTTGGCTGGATTTCAATATGTTCCAAAGTGGACACCGCCGCTACGGACAAAGCAAAGATGACAAAAAAACACTGTTACCACAAGGCACAGAAGAAGACAACTGGCGATATGTGGAACATAGTCTTGCTCAAAAACCACTACGTCCGGTTATTGATGGAGAGCCGTCTTATGAGGCCATTCCCCAAGGACTTCACGACCCTAAGGAAGGTTTCTGGAAAGACAGCGATGTACGCAGATATGCTTACTGGTCGGTTTTTGCCGGTTCATTCGGCCATACGTACGGTCATAGCTCCATCATGCAATTCCTAAAGCCGGGAGTTAATCCAGCCTACGGTGCTACCAAATTATGGTATGAAGCCCTGAAAGATCCCGGATTCAACCAGATGCAATATTTGAAAAAACTGATACTTGCTTTTCCCTTCTTTGAAAGAGTAGCCGACCAGAGTTGCATAGCCGGCGATAACGGCACAAAGTATGAACGTCTCATTGCAACACGTGGCAACGACTATATGTTAGTGTACAACTATACCGGACGCCCCATGCAAATAAACCTCAGCAAGATTCATGGAAAGACTAAAAAGGCTTGGTGGTATTCACCACGCAATGCAGAGCTATCTTATATCGGTGAGTTTAGTTCAAAAGTAGAAACGTTCCAGCCTGAAGGCGGTCATTCAAACGGCAATGACTGGGTACTCATCCTAACAGACGGAACCCGGAAGTATATAGAAGCATTGCAATAGATAGTTTTAATAAAAACAAGAGGATGTCCCTGGAGACATCCTCTTAACCCTAACCAGCCATAATTTCTTGAATTCAAGTAATTATCATCTTCTTAGCTTTACGACACGGGCAAAAGTATATAGAAAATACAAAATGTAACTCCATAAATCAGTATTTTCTGCATAATTTAGCAATCGACTGTTTATCAGACCCATATAAGTTTACAAAGATGTCCATTTTGATGAATTCATGTGTTTTTTGACGAATTGATCTTATTCATTCCCTTATCCCGATACTCAGTCGGAGTCATTCCCATCTTCTGTTTGAAGCATTTGCTGAAATAACGGGGATCATTAATACCCACCATATAAGAGATCTGAGTCATGGAATATTCTCCGGTTTCAATGAATTGCACGGCACGCTTGATACGCATTTCCTTAATAAACTCAATAGGTGCCAACCCCGTCAGTGTCTTCAGTTTCTTAAAAAAGACTGAACGGCTGACTGCCAGTTCCTGCACCAAGTCGTCTACTACCAATTCTCCATTATCCATATTCTTCTCCATTAGTTCCACCAGTTTGTCCATAAACTTACGATCATTCGGAGACATTTCCGGTCCTTGCTCTTCTACTGTTTCTTCCGTTGAGTCAGCTGTTACATTTCCCGTCATTAGGTTATCCCGATAGATACCCTGTAACTTCCGGCGCTGTGTGAGCAGGTTCTTTACGCGTGCTTTCAGATAAGTGGCACTGAACGGCTTCGTGATGTAATCGTCCGCTCCATACTCCAACCCCTCCAATTTGCTTTCAATGGAAGTCTTGGCCGTCAACAATACAATGGGAATATGACTGGTGGTCATATCGGCACGTAGTTCACGCGTCATGGTGATGCCATCCTTTCCGGGCATCATTACATCACTAATAATGATATCCGGGAGGAATTTCAAAGCTTTACCCCAACCTTGCATACCATCCACCGCTTCTACGATTCTGTACTCGGAAGCAAAGATGCTGCGCAGGAACAGACGGAGTTCCGAATTATCTTCCACAAGCAACATAGTTCCCTGAGGGTCGGAATCCGGTATAACAATATCGGTCACCTGTTCTGCGACTTCCATACTCACTGTGGCATCATCCTGCAAGAATTCCACCGATTCATCATAATGTTCTTTACCTTTCAGGAAATCCACCTTAAAGCAACTCCCCTCTCCTAACTTACTATCAACGGTAATGGTCGCCTTATGCATTTCTACCAATTCCTTCACCAATGACAAACCAATGCCGGTGCTGGACTGATTGAACAGATTGCGGTCTACCAGATTCTCAAAACGGACAAACAACGACTTTTTCTTATTATCCGCAATACCTATTCCCTGATCTTCCACACTTACGGAAACAGATTTCTCATCTTCACGCACAAGCACCGTGATCATCTTTCCATTCGGAGTGTACTTAAAAGCATTGGAAAGCAGATTGAATACGATCTTCTCAAATTTATCCGCATCTACCCAAAGATACAGTTCTTCCTTCTCCGTTTCAAACAGGAAGTCTATCTGATGTTCTTCGGCAACGGACTCGAAGTTCGCCATGATCTTGCGAGTAAAAGCCACTACATCCATACGTTGAACCTGCATCTTCATTTTCCGGTTCTGTATCTTCCGAAAGTCCAGTATCTGGTTGATAAGCCTCAACATACGGTTCGTATTCCGTTCTACCACCTGTAACTGTTCACGGGCATCATCCGGAAGTTTGGTATTCCCCAGTATATATTCCACAGGGCCTGAAATCAAAGTCAGCGGAGTGCGCAGTTCATGAGAGATATCAGTAAAGAAACGCAGTTTCATATCCGTCATTTGTTGCTCGACGGACACCTCATGCTTCAAGCGATAAATAGTGAACAAGATATACACCGCCGCTACAATAATCATGATGAAGAAAAGCACATACAGGAAATAAGCAAACGGAGTTTCCCAGAAGGAAGGTAGTATCTCAATGTCCAATGTACGCGTGTTTTCAGTCCATATACCGTCACTGTTGGTAGAACGGACTTTAAAGATATAATGTCCTTTTGGCAAGTTGGTATAAGTAGCCACACGCTGTTTGCCTACATAGTTCCAAGCCTTTTCAAAACCTTCCAGGATATAAGCATACTGTATTTCGGAAGGTGCGGAATAGTCGAGTGCAGCAAACTGTATGGTGAAAATATTCTCCCGATGCGAGAGAACCAGCTTTCTGGTATCATCCAATCCTTGTTTCAGTACGGAACCTCGTCCCGGCACCACGTCTACATTCGCCACCAGCAACTTGGAGAAAACCATTGGCGGCACATAATTACTCTTCCCGATGGAATCGGGATTGAAATAGAAAATACCTGTACTTGCCCCGAAAAGTATATTACCGGAAGCAGTATATTCCGAAGCCGCTTCACTGAAACGTACCCGGAAAAATATCTCCTTATCGGCATAATTCTCAAATTTCTCCTCGGAAGGAATAAACTTACTGATACCGTTTTCCGAACTGAGCCATAAATTACCGGCTTTATCCTCCTGTATGGAAAGCAACACATCCGAAGGCAGACCGTCCTGTACCGTATAAGACTTGAAACTGGCATTACCGTTCTCATCCAGCGATACCAACTTATTCAGTCCCCCGCCAAATGTTGCAATAAAGAGTTCCTTATCCCGGGTAGATACAATCCAATGCACATCATTATTGCTTAGGCTATGCTCATCGTCCGGAACACGCAGAAAATGACGGAACTTCACATCTTCGGGATTCTTGAAGTCTGCATCCATCATCAAAGCGCCCACGGTAGTTCCTATCCAGATATGCCCCTGATCATCACCTGTTATAAAACGGGCTTTGTAACAATAATCAATAGGATATCCTTTCAGGTTATTACGATGGTTCACGAAAATCTCCTTACCACCCTGATTGTGCGCCATATAATTGATGCCGCCTGCAAATGTAGCAATCCAGATGCGTCCATGCTTATCTTCGTATACACAATAAACGTTATCGTCACTCAAACTATAAATATCACCTTCCTGATGCTGATAACGGGTCAGCTTATAGTGATAGCTATCTCTCTGTTTTTCTGCTTTCACCAGGCCATCCCCTTTGGTTGCAATCCAGAAATTCTGTTTACTGTCCTGCAAGATGAAATAAACATTACCACGCAACGGAGTACCACTGTGCGACACAGTACCGTTTTCGGTCAGATAGCCCTTATTTACACGGTTCTTATCATATATCCGTAGTTTACCATCTTTCAAGCCTACCCATAAATTTTGGTCTGCATCTTCGCAAAGAGCTCGTACTTCGTTGCTCAATGACTCATAATCGTGTGGTACCGGCGTTACGATGCCAAACTGAGACGGACGGAAAGTAACCTTCTCCAATCCCTTAGAGTGAGTGCACATCCACAGATTCCCCTGATTGTCGGAAAAAGCAGTATGTATTTTATTGGAAAAGCGCCATTCATGCCCTGACAACTCATTATAGAACGGACGCAGACTATTACTTTCACGGTCAAAATATGAGAAACCGCCGCCATACGGATGTACCCAAAGTACGCCGTTGATATCTTCATGTGCATGGAAAGCCGGACGAGAACGGTCCGTACTGGTAGGTTCCACGGCTATTACTTCACGCTTTAAGACCTGTGTACGCGGATTAAAGTGTACCACTGTACCCGGAATATGTTGCTCGAACCATACTTCCGATGCTTTATCCACATAAGTACCATGAATCGGTGCATCAGGAAAACGGGAGGCAGGGAAGTGTTCTGTCTTCTTTGTATCACATTTATAAGTAAAGAATCCGTCTTTCGAAGTGGTCAGTATGATCTCATTTCCATCTATATGATTGATTGCCACAATATGGGATGAAACCGGCAGGCTCAGCAACAAAAACTGCCCGCTCTCCTTCTGATAGCGCCATACGCGCCCGTTATCCGATCCGAAATAGATTTCGGGACCATGCTCCAAACAGGAATAAAAGGCCTGTCCGCCTTTCCTCTCCCGATCTGCAGTTTCCGCGAAATAAAAGACCGGTAATTCCTCTCCGGGTGCCAACATCCCTAATCCGTTATCAGACAATATCCATTCATTACCTGCCCGGTCCTCATATACCTGAAGCACACGTGAGGCGGAAAACTGTCCCGATTGAGTAGAATAATATTGGGAAGTCAGGCTATAATCCTGCGGATCAGTTGCCACCCGGATCACCCCTTCAGTCTCCGTCAGCAACCATACCGAACCACCCGGAAGGACTTTGATATTCGTTATATTGGCTGTGCCCCCCTCTTCATCATCACCCGGCGCACGCTCAAACGTTTCCGTACGGGGATCGAAGCGATAGGCGTGATTGTCATAGGTTTGTAGCCAAAGGAAGCCATACTTGTCTTCCAGCATATGGTCTACACGATTATGGCTCAGCACGATACGATTATCAAGCCGCGCCTTATACGTTTTAAATGAATAACCATTGAACTTATTAATGCCATCCCAGGTAGCAAGCCAAATATTCCCCTTGCGGTCTTGCAGGATGCTCATTACTGTATTTTGAGAAAGTCCGTCTTCAGACGAATAATGGGTGAAAAAACAATCCGGCTGCGCTTTTACTGACAACACACCTATCAACCCAAGGATCAGATATAAGATTTTTTTCATCATAACAGGCTTATTCTATGCGGTAAAGATACGTATTTCATAGAAAAATCATGTATCTTTGTTTAGATTTTAACAACCACTGACCATGAAACGCATTACAACCATTTTCTTGATTGTTCTCTCCGGACATCTCAGTATGATTGCTCAAACCGATACCACCGCATATGGTGTTGTCAAGAACATGCCGATCTTCTATGAGCAATTGAAACAACAGCTCACTTACCCGGCAGCGTGGGGAAACTCCCCTATCCGCAAGTTTGATAAATGGCGTGCCCAGGCACGGGAAACCCTATTGGACTGTATGCAGATTTTGCCTCCCGCCCCTACCGATTATGCCATGACGGTAATTGCTACCGAACAGCGCAACGGATACAAGGCTCAAAAAATACTATTTAACGTATCGGAATGGTGTCGTATTCCCGCCTACCTGTTAGTACCGGACGGTGACGGTCCCTTTCCGGCAGTCGTCATGCTGCACGATCATGGCGCGCACTTCTCCATCGGTAAGGAAAAAATGGTACGCCCGTTCGGTGTAAACGCTGAAATCATAGCGGACGCCGACAAATGGGCTATAGGCTGCTATGACGGCCAATATACAGGAGACTATTTTGCCGAACACGGCTATGTGGTACTTTCCATCGATGCCTTGTTCTGGGGTGAACGTGGCAGAAAGGAAGGGGTGAACTATGACGGACAACAAGCATTAGCTTCCAACTTCCTGCAAATGGGGAGTTCATGGGGAGCGTTCATCAATATGGATGATGTGCGAAGTGCGGAGTTCGTGGCCTCACTGCCATTTGTGGATAAAAATAAAGTAGGATGCGTAGGTTTCTCCATGGGAGCCTACCGTTCCTGGATGCTCTCCGCCATCACCGACTGTATAAAAGTCTCCGCCTCCATTTGCTGGATGAACACCACCGAACACCTGATGACACTCACCAACAACCAAAACAAAGGCGGATCAGCCTATTCCATGCTGATACCGAACCTGCGCCGCTATCTGGATTATCCGCATACGGCAAGCATCGCCTGCCCGAAACCCACCCTGTTTTTCAATGGAAGCCGGGACAAGTTGTTTCCGGTAGAAGGTGTTAAAGATGCCTATGACACCATGCAGGCTGTCTGGCAGAGCCAGAAGGCTGCCGACCGCCTGGTTACCAAGATATGGGAAGAGAAACACTTCTTCAATAAGGAAATGCAGAAAGAGACTTTGGAGTTTTTCAATAAATGGCTGAAATAAAGCGTATCCAGTAATACACTAACCATGAGAAGAATCAGAATATTTCTAATCCTCTGCGTAATTGCCACCGGCTTCTGCTTCGGACAATTACCACATACCTTTACACAATATACTTCAGAAGACGGACTCTCGCAGAATACCATCATGAGCATCCTGCAAGATGACAAAGGAGTGATGTGGTTCGCTACCTGGGACGGTCTCTACAAATTTGATGGATATACATTTAACAACTATAAAGCCCATCCGGGCGACAGCATCGGATTGAGCAATAACCGTCTGGACAATATTAAAGAAGACAGATACGGATATATCTGGGTACAAAGCTACAATCACCAGGTCTATCGTTTCAATCCGCGGCTTGAACGGTTCCAGGCTATCCCTTACGACAACTACCTGTCTTTGGACATGCATGTGCTTCCATGTGGAGACGTATGGATAATTACCGTACAAAATGAATTGATTCATATTTCCACTCATCCGGAAACACATGAAATGAAAGCCACAGACTTCTTCAAATCCCATCAGATTTCATACTCAGAGCCTATCAAGTCTATCTTTCAGGATAGCCGGGAGAACCAATGGATTCTTACCGAGAACGGATTATACCGCCTGACTCGTGACGGGAATGAAGAGAAACTTTCTTCTTACTTCGTCGCTCCTCCGGAAAAGGACAAACAGCCTTTTTACGATGCACTGGAAAACAATCATACCATCTACTTCACTTCCAAACAAGGATGCGTATACGAATATAATCCGGACACCGGCCAGTTTGTAAGGCAAGAGTTCCCCACCGGCTCGTCTATCAAAACCATCCGACAACTCAAAAAGGACAAGCTATTCATCGGCACAGCCAGCGACGGGTTCTTTGTATATGAACAAAGTTCCGGAAACCATCGTCACTATAATACCCGGAATTATCCTTCATTAAAGGACAATCAGATCAAAGCAGCCTATATCGATACCAACGGTGAAGCATGGATACGCCTCAACACTAAAGGAGTGACGCACTTCAATCCTGAAAACGAGCAGTTCGATCACTTCATTCTGCAAGACAAGTACGGCAAAGACATCGTCGATTCCCGACCGGAAATGTATATATACGAGGATGTCAACGGCTCTTTATGGGTACATCCTTCGGGAGGAGGACTTGCCTGGTACGACCGTAAGAACAACCGGATACGTCCGTTTTACAATCCGGCCCTGCAATCGGGCTGGAGCGCTGACAATAAGGTGACCAATGTCTTTACCGATAAACAGGGTAATTTATGGCTTGGTTCATACGGAAACGGCCTGGAGAAGATCTCTTTCAATACCAATCATTTCCATTTGCTTACCGCTGCCCCGGATGACACGGAATTCCCGGGAAGCAACGTCCGCGCCGTTTACCAGGACCGCAACGGATATATATGGACGGGCAATAAAGACAAAATAATACGTGTCTACGACAGCCAATGGCGCTATGTGGGCAACCTTACGTCCGCAGGGACTATTTCCCCTTACAGCACGGACCGGTTAGGAATAGGCTATTCCATCATACAAGATCACGAAGGCACCATCTGGATAGGTACCAAAGGCAACGGACTATTCGCCGCCAAGCCTCAGGGGAAGCCCCTGACTTATCATCTCGTTCAGTACAGTGCCGACGCAAACGATGTATACAGTCTGAGCGGTAACGAGATATACAGTCTGCATGAAGACCGGCAGCAACGGATATGGATTGCCACATTCGAAGGAGGAATCAACTACCTGGAACGGGGAACAGACAAAGAAGCGGACCGTTTCATCAACTACCGGAACCGGCTAAAGAACTATCCTATCAGCCAATGTTACCGTACGCGTTTCATCACCTCCGACACTAAAGGGAATATATGGATAGGCAGCGCCACAGGATTACTGATGTGCAAGGGCAATTTCAAAGAACCGGAAGAGATAGAATTCCAACGTTATTGCCGTATTTCGGGGAACGCCAACAGCCTCAGCAACAACGACGTGCACAACATATATTTCACCCGGAAAGGCGAAATGTACGTGGCCACCTTCGGAGGCGGACTCAATAAGCTACTCTCACTGGAGGGCGCTGAAGCCCGCTTTCAGGCCTACACCATGAGAGACGGGCTTCCTTCGGACGTATTGCTATCCATCGAAGAAGACCCGCACGGCAATTTGTGGTGTGCTACAGAAAAAGAACTGTGCAAGTTTATTCCTTCCACGGATAAAATAATAAACTACCCCTCCAGAGCTTTCCCCCTACGAATCAGTTTCAATGAAGGGGCGGCTCTGCGAACAGAGTCCGATTATCTGCTGTTCAATACCGTGAAAGGTGTCCTATACTTCTTTCCGGATTCCATCCATACAAGTACATACGTTCCTCCCATCATCTTCACCCGCCTGCAACAGGCCGAGAAGACGGTGACTCCCGAAGAAGGCGGCATACTGACCACCCACATCGATGATACGAACCTCCTGACCCTGCCTCACGATAAGAATGGATTCAGCATCCAGTTTGCCGCCCTGGACATGAAGTATCCCGGCAACATCTCCTATTCCTACAAACTGGAAGGCTTCGAAAACAACTGGAACAATATCGGCAACCAGCGAACCGCCACTTACACCAACCTGCCGAAAGGACATTACACCCTGAAAGTCCGCTCTACAAACAGCGACGGCATCTGGGTGGAGAACACGCGTACACTGGATATCAACATACTTCCCTCCTTCTGGGAGACACCGTGGGCATATTCCCTGTACGTGCTATTCATCTTATTAGTTATCTTTACGGCCACCTATATCCTCTTCACCATCTTCAGGCTGAAGCATAAGGTATCCGTCGAACAGGAGATTTCAGATATAAAGCTACGTTTCTTCACAAACATATCGCACGAACTGCGTACACCGCTGACGCTGATTGCCGGTCCCGTAGAGCAAGTCCTGCAACATGGCAAGCTGAATGATGAGGAACGGGAACAGTTGGTGCTGGTAGAGCGAAACACGAACCGGATGCTAAGGCTCGTCAATCAGATTCTGGACTTCCGCAAGATACAGAACAAGAAGATGAAGATGAGGGTGCAACAGATTGACCTGATCCCTTTCATCCGCCACATTATGGAAAGCTTCAACAGCCTTGCCGATGAACACCAGATTGATTTCAGTATGGATACGGAAGTCGCCAGCCTCAAGATATGGGCGGACTCCGACAAGTTGGAAAAGATATTGTTCAACCTTTTATCGAACGCTTTCAAATATACTCCCCAAGGGAAACAGATCAAAGTGATGGTGCAGGAAGAAGAAAAGGATGTGATTCTTGCTGTGGAAGACCAGGGAATAGGAATTGCGGAGAATAAGCAAAAGTCCCTCTTCGTCCGCTTCGAGAATTTAGTGGATAAGAACCTCTTCAACCAAGCCAGCACCGGTATCGGCCTTTCATTAGTGAAAGAATTGATCGATATGCACCACGGCAGCATCAGCATCCGGAGCAAACTTGGAGAAGGGAGTTGCTTCAGCATCAGATTGCAGAAAGGAAAGGAACACTTCGACGAAACCGTTGAATTCATCCTGTCCGACTATGTGGTAAGTGATACCTCACCAGTATGCACTGGCAATCAGTTCTCTTCTCTCACCGGAAACGAAGAGGAGAACCTGAACAGTGAAAAAGAAACCATCCTGATAGTGGAAGATAACCAGGAATTACGCTTCTTCATAAGGACCATCTTTGCCCAGTACTTCAATGTTATAGAAGCGGAAAATGGTAATACCGGACTGGAAAAGAGTAAGTTGTATATGCCGGATATCATCATCAGCGACGTTATGATGCCCGAAAAGCATGGTATAGAAATGGTGCGCGAACTGCGGGAAGAGATGACCACAAGCCATATTCCCATCGTTATGCTGACGGCCAAGTCGACCATCGAAAGCAAGATAGAAGGCATGAAGCTGGGAGCGGACGATTACATCACAAAGCCCTTCAGCGCTGCCTACCTGAAAGCACGTATTTTCAATCTGCTTGAACAGCGCAAGAAGTTACAGGCATTGTATTGCGCCAGTCTGTTGCCCGCATCCACCGAACAACCCCTGGCAGGGAAAAAGGAAACCACCACTCCGGCCCTTTCGCCCAACGACCAGAAATTTATGGATAAAGTGATGGAAACCATAGAGAAGCATCTGGATAACGGTGACCTTACGGTGGAAGACATTGCCGGCGAAGTAAACATGAGCCGCTCCGTATTCTTCAAGAAACTGAAGACACTGACCGGTTTATCTCCCGTTGAGTTCCTGAGAGAAATACGCATGAAGCGGGCAGCTCAACTCATAGAGACAGAGGAGTATAACATGGCACAGATTGCCTACATGGTGGGACTGAATGACTCGCATTACTTCAGCAAGTGCTTCAAGCAGCAATATGGAATGACACCGACTGAATACAAGGAAAGCCGAAAGCAAAACAATTAAGGTTTTCTTCCGGCTTTCCTCCATTAAGTCGAGGTTATTCCATCTTCTGAAGATTTCATTACCGGCAGGCTGATTGTTAATAATTCTGCCTGCCTCTTTTTCTCTATTTCCCTTCTTTATCTCTATCTTCTGATTTTGATAACCGAATAGGATAAATTTAGCCGACCCCCGCTACAGTGCATTGTAGAGGGGGTAGCACCTCCCATTTTAGGGGGGTGTTAACTCCCCAGCTGGGGAGTGCGATGTTCCCCAGTTAGAGAGTGCGATGCTCCCCAGTTGGGGAGTGCGTTACTCCCCAGCTGGGGAGTTAACACCTATTTAACCGGGGAATTTTTATCTGTAAAGAGGTAATGTTTAAGCGTAGATATACTTAAATGTTTTTTACCACCAAAGGTATATGAATAAGGTCATCAGTGGGCTAGGTTCTTTTCCAAAAAGGAGAGAATGGCATCTTGTACCTTTATTCCGCAATCATGAGGCATATCCCACAGTTCCGTAACCAATTTGTCGCCTGCGGAACGGCTTTCCCATACTTTTCGCATTTCTGCAAAGGCGGCATTCACTCCTACCGGAGGAAAGAGCTTGTCATGTTCCCCGTTCAGGAAAAACATCGGTTTGGGACAGGCAATGGATGCGATATGCGGATAATCCAGATAACGGCGGATACCCGGCAGCATATTGGCAAAACCTCCCCTTTCTTTTCCATACTCCCATGAGAGCTGGCAGTCCGTAGTCACCATCCAGCAGACGGCAGCTCCGGCTTTCACCTTATCAGAGAGTGCCGAAAGCATCCAGGCACGGTAAGCTCCCATCGAAAAGCCCATGCAACCGATACGTTTGGAGTCGACTTCGGGCAATGTAGCCAGAAAGTCGGTGGTGTACATGTCTTCGTAGTTCATGAAAGCACTCCAACTGCGTCCCAGCATCATGAAGTTACCTGCCACAGCCATGTGTTTGTCACCATCGACGCCTTCTTTCCGTCCGCGTTCTCCCCAGAATATAGCATCAATAGAAATAACTACATATCCATGTGCAGCCAGATAATCGCCTACATATTGCCCACCGTAGCATTGTTTAGCCCAGGCATCGGCATCAGCCAGGACTTCGGGAGATACTCCGAAGGGACGAATCATTTTCTCCTTACCAATCGTATAATGACCTCCATGGTCATGCAAAAGTACTACTGCCGGGAAGGGACCTTCACCATCGGGCACCAGCATATAGGCGTTCACACGGGAATAGCCGGTCAGATTGAAATGTAACTTCCGGGCTTTATACCCATTCCGCTGCTCTTCGGCTACGATCTCAGTCTGGTAGTCGGTAGTGCGAGGCGGAGGGGCAAGCATGGCATCCAGCACGGCATTGCGTGCCTGTTTGCGCCACTTCTTAAAATTTTTAACCGGACTATTTCCCCAAGCTATGGGGTAAGTCAACTCTGCTTTCAGTTGATCCAGGAAAACAGGCATCTCTCTTTCCAGTTCGTAACCGGACAAATGCTGAGATAGGGCGGCTACCGAAGTAGCCAACCCTAACATCATGCAAAGAATACATCTTCTTACCATATTACTTTCAATTAATTGAAAGAGTTACAAGCTACTAGCTACGAGCTACGAGTACCTTTCGGAACACTGCGCAGCCACTTGTAGCTCGTAGCTTGTAGCCCGTAGCTACTACTACTGCTGCTTAAAACCATAACCATTCGTAATTCCCGAATTCAGCAATACCTGATAGATATTCGGCAATAAATGGATGGGCGGATTCTTTGCCGCATAATCGGCATCCGTATAACCGGCGAAGAGTTTCTTCGCATAAGAATCCTCATATTTCAACATATCGATAGCCCAGGGAGTCTGTACATATCCATCAGCTTCCAAAGCCAACGCTTCGGCAGAACCCGGTTCGATATACTTAAACAAACTTTTGATTGCAACGTTGGTCATCGTCACGCCTGCATAAGCTGGAACCAGACTTCCCCAATCATCATGCTGTCCGCGCCATCCCGGAAACAATACCGGATCATCTTGCTTGTCAGCCGGAGTTTGTGATGTCAGTCTATATCCATACTTGGATTTAGCATCGACCATCTTCGTCCAGATATAGGCAGGTATCTGATTGCCATTCTTAAACGTGTAGTAACCATCCTGACGTATGCCCTCAATGATAGCCGACATTACCTTTCTGTTTTCAACGGCAACCTCCGGAAGAATACCGGTACGGATGATGTCAAAACGGCGCACACCTTCGCCACTGAATTCCAGGGCACGTTCTTTAAGCACTGCATTGTACACAGAGCCACAATCTGAGATATATTTCTCAAAGTTCGGGTCGTTGTTGCCGGGGAATGCCCGGTTATGAACGATGGCAAGGTACGTCTTGGCGCTGCCTTCATCGCCCAATGCCGCACATACTTCAGCCAACATCAGGTAAGCATCGGAGATACGCATATAGGAGAAGTTAATGCCGGAATTACCGTATGTTTTCGTATCAGGCGCAGTCATCCGGTTCCAGTCCCACTTATTAGTGCCCGGGCCGCATCCTTTACCCCATGCACTGCGGTCGAATGACTGCATCAGCTCCTGACCACCGCCTGTACTGCCCGTAACGGCAACAGAAGCGTCACGACGCAGGTCGTTATTGTCGAACCAACCGTAGTAGAAATGTGCCTGAATACGATCCTGTCCGCATGCCACGCAAGGTGCCTGTCCGTCACCACCCGACGAGGGGCGACCGATATAAGCCGGACGGGAAGATCCGCCATTGTATTCGTGAGGGAGTTCGTAGATAGATTCATCAGCCAATGTTATATTATCGGCAGCATGCATTTGCTGGAACATATACTGGTAAGGATTATTATACTCCTGTCCGTTCTTACCCGTAGAACGGGGATCCGTTGTACGCAATACCACCGAACCGGGATTCATATAGATCGCCTGAAGATATTCTTTGGCTATGGCATACAAATCTTTCCAATCGCTGCGGCGACCATAAATGGCACCGTTCTTTTCCACACTCCAATCATCGAAAGTAAGCACCTTTCCGTCACCATCCACATAGAAGTCTGCACCCAGGTCGGTACGGCGGGTTGCATAACCACCGTTATACATACAAAGACGTCCTATTAGTCCCTGAACATATGTACGATTCATGACATCCGCCCGCGTACTACCTTCACCCGGACGATACATATGAGGCTCTACCTCCCTGAGTTTCCGGATATGATAGTCATAAATGGCATAACGTGAAGTCAGTCCTTTTGCCTGTTCACCGGCATTCAGTGCATGGGGCACATCGCCATACCAGCGGCACAACTCCCAGTAACACGTAGCACGCAGAGCCACAGCCTGACCGTAGATATCCGAAAGGTTATTAGGTTCTCCGGTCATGATCGACTGGAAGTTATCAAGCGCCTCAAAACTGGATATCAGGGAATTGGCCACGGATATCGTTTCGTAAAGCTTGGTAAACACTTCCGTTCCTTCACCGGAGTTAATGTTATAGTTGCCCGTACCACCCGGATAATACCATTTTTCACAGATTCCGGCACTACCTTCATCGTAGATGTCCTGAGAGTCTTCAATGTCCGACCCCCAAACCGGATGCCAGAAGAATCCGACATTATGCACACTCCGGTTTGCACGGAGGGTTTCATAACCATAATACAATGCACCACGTGCAGACTCTTCATTTGAGAAGACAAAATCGCGGTCTACTACACTCGGGGAGGAAGTGTCGAGGAAGTCCTGGCAGCCGGTCATTGCACATGCGAAAGCTGCTGCGAGAGTTATATTCAATATCTTTTTCATATCTGTTTCTCTGTTATTTTACAATTACTATTTAGAAAGTTATGTTAGCACCGAAAGTGAATGTGCGTGCACGTGGATAAGTTCCGAAGTCCATGTTGAGCGTCGGGAAAATTCTCAGGTCACTGTAGAATCCGCTTTGTCCTGTAGGATTGGCATTCACTTCAGGATCTATGCCCGAATAACCGGTAATGGTGAAGAGATTGGTTGCGGTGAGGTACAGGCGTATCTTATCCACATGCACTTTAGCCAACCAGTTCTTGGGCAAGGTATATCCGAGCGTCAGCGTCTGCAAACGGAGGTATGAACCATTCTCCAACCATTCTGATGAAGTAATACCGCTCTGATGGTAGGGTAAATGATATTTGGCATTCGCATTCAAAGCTCTCAACTCATCGGGATTGGTAACGGCATACAAGTCACCCGCAGCATTCACATTATAAACCTTGAAAGCATCGGCCACCCAGGATGCACGTTGCGCACCGATTCCGTCAAATTCCTGACCGGATGCATTGATCATAGCAGCCACGTTATATACCTTACCGCCTGCCGTCCAGTTGAAGTTAGTAGAAAGATCGAAGTTCTTATAGTTGAAATTCAGTTGGAAGCTTCCCGTATGGCGAGGCATCACTTCGCCCAGGCAAGTAGCATCATCCAGGTCTACCGTACCGCTTTCATCCACATCACGGAATTTGGCAGCTCCGGGGAATGCAGTCTGTCCGGCAGGCAGATCGTAAGGGTGCATGTATGTAGCGGTCAAGGCTTTCGTAATATCGGGCACACCTTCTTTCAGAACGTACTGGCCGTTGGTGTAATTGAAATCGTCCACGGTATAATATCCTTCGCTGATAAAGCCACGTACCAGACCGATCGCTTTCCCTTCCACAAACATATAGTCGTTGGTAGGAACCAGAGAGGAAGAACCCCAGTATGAAGAGTAGAGATACTGGTCGGCATTAGGCAGTTCGTCCAGTTTATTGCGGTTGTAGTTATAGATGGCGCCTACGTTGAAACGGAAATCACCTTTGTTTATCACATCTACATTCACCGAAAGCTCAATACCACGATTGGATGTTTTACCGAAGTTCTGGAACTGGTAAGAGTATCCGGTAGTGTTATCCACAGGTACGGCCATCAACAAATCTTTCGTAGTATTCCAGTATACTTCCAGACTACCGTTCACACGGTTGTTCAGGAATCCGAAGTCAATGCCGAAGTTGCGTGAAATGGTAGTTTCCCATTTCAGTTTAGAGTTGGCCAGCAAACCGTCCGGACGATAGAATGAACCGAGTTCACCGTTGATAGGGGTATGATTGCTGCCCGAACCAAGGCTCGACCAGGTTTCACGCCACAGATTGGAACTAATATTGTCGCTGCCCGAAGTGCCATAGGACAAACGAAGCTTCAGGTTGGAAAGCCAATCTTTCGTACCGTTCATGAAAGGTTCTTCCGAAAGACGCCATGCGAAAGCACCTGCGGGAAAGTATCCCCAACGATTATCCGGCGCAAATTTAGAAGAGCCGTCGGCACGGAACGTACCGGTGAACAGATAACGGTCCATGAAAGTATAGCTCAAACGTCCGAAAAAGGACACTGTACGGGCGGGCACACTATAAGAATTGGTGGCAGAGAAAGAGGTGGTTGCCGTATGGATCAACCCCATCGTGGTGTCATAATCAAATGTAGAGGGATAACCACGGCCCGTGATTTGTGACGATTCGGAATCCGACTTCAGGACTTCATTACCCAGCAATGCCGAGAATACATTGTTCTTGCCGATATTGAAGTTATAATTTAAGGTGCTCACCGAACGCAATCCATCTCCCATGCCCCGGTTAAGGGTGGCACGCTTATCTCCGTTTGTATATCCGTTCTCATAATAAGTACTTTTCGAAGAACTACGGGTAAGTGACAGTTCACTGCGGGCCACAAGCCCTTTGATGATCTCCCACGACAAAGCAGCCGATCCTCTCAATGAACGGGAATAGGATTTATTCGTGATATCATCGATCAGTTCTACCGGATTGTGCCTGTCATCGATATTAGCCACACCGAAACTGAAGCCTGACGCAACTTCCGAATAAGAGACACCACCCAACGGATTGTCAATGGGACGATAGCGATAAGCTCCCGACACATTAGAGCCTTTACCGTTCGTTACATTCTCACGTCCATTCAGATTTGACTCCGTATAACGGAAATCAACATCCAGGTCCAGCGTCTTGGCGAGCTTCTGACGAATCTTGAAAGAAGCGTTCAGACGGTTGTAATCCGAATTGATCTTGATTCCTTCATCATTAATGTAGCCCAGTGTAAATATCACTTTCGTTTTATCCGTACCACCCGAAACATTCACACTGTGGTTATGCGACAATGCAGTGCGCAGTACGTCATCCGTATAATCATGAGCTTTCACATTGGCATAGTCGGCATAGTGGTTACCATACTTACTTCCCAGACCGAAGTATTTCTCAACAGCATCCTGGTTAGCCGTTCCTCTGGATGCGGCATAGCTCCAGTTATGAAGAATATATTCCTGAGCCGAAAGCGTTTCAAGTGTCTTCGATACATTCTTGACCTGTACATAGCCATCGTAGCTCACCTTGATCTGACCTTCTTTGGCACTCTTAGTAGTAACAAGGATTACACCGTTTGCACCGCGTGCACCGTAAATTGCCGTAGATGACGCATCTTTCAACACATCGATAGATTCTATTTCCGAAGCCGGTATATCACCAATATTGCTTACCGGAAATCCATCGACTACGTAAAGCGGATCATTGGACTGGGTAATGGACCCTCCTCCGCGGACACGAACCGAGATCGTAGCTCCCGGACGACCGTCCTGCGACACCACGTTCACTCCCGGCAGACGTCCCTGCAAGGCCTGCGCAACGTTGGATACAGGGTTGGCGGCAACCTCATCTCCTTTTACCGAAGCTATGGCTCCCGTCAGGTCACGACGTTTCACCGTACCGTAACCGATAACAACCACTTCATCCAGCATTTCCGTATCTTCAAGCAACTGAATATTGAAAAGACTCTTACCCGCAACCGCTATATCCTGGTCTACATAACCTATATAAGAGATGTGTAATATCCCATTAGCAGCCACAGTCATAGAAAAGTTACCATCCATATCGGAAACGACACCGTTTGAAGTTCCTTTCTCCAGGATGGTAGCACCAATAATAGATTCACCGGCAGCGTCTCTGACCGAACCGGAAATCTTAATTGTCTTCTTGTCATTGGAAGCTTGCTGCACACCGGCTACTGAAGTATGATCCACTGTCGAGGGAGCAGCTTGAGAAAAAGTTCCCAAATTGAGGTAGGATAAAACCCCGAGCATTAACACGACCTTTTTCCTGTAATTCATAAGTAAATGATTTATTGATTAAACAAATTCTGAGTTCACTGCAAAGCATTTATGTCTGCCTTGCACTTGCAAAGTAGCGGATAATCTATCTCTCTCAGGTGAAAAATATGCTTGAATCGGTGGAAAAATCGCTCTATACCACTCAAAACACAGCAGACAAAGGGATAGGGGGATTTTCTCACGGTAAAGTCACAAAAAATCCCCCCGGATTTACTCTTTTCATTGAAGAGAGATCCGGGGGGATAAGAAATAAGGTGGATGTTGCTTATTTCAGATGCTTCAATATCCACTGCAATTGCCCGTATTCCGTATCATTGGAAGTCCAGTGCTCATTAATCGGGGTGATCAATGCTTCCTTCGGACAATCCAGCGTGTTATAAACGGCATAACTGGTGGTCGGCGGACAAACATCGTCATTGTATCCCCAGGTAATATAGGTAGGAACCTTTATCAGACGGGCGAAGTTCACCACATCATAATATGCCATCGTTCTCAACTTCTCCGGCGTATCCATCCCTTCGGTACGGAAAAAGTGGGGATAACCTCCGGCACGCCCTGCTTTATACCCTGCCATATCACTCAAAGCGGGGTGATTGGCTACACAAGCTGTTACACGAGGATCCAGACCGGTCGTAATCAGAGCTAAAGCTCCGCCCTGGCTGCCACCCTGGACAATTACATTCTTGCCATCCCATTCGGGCAAGGAAGTCAGAAGGTCGATGCTGCGCACACACCCCAGATACACGCGTTTCATATAATAGTTGTCACGGTTCTCAAGTCCATTATTCAGATAGCCGTTCTCTCTGCCGTTGAAAGCGTTACTGATTTCCTTGAATTCTTCCGCGGTCATCGTTGGGTTCAGCCCGTGTATCTCGATCTCAAAACGAATACATCCCTCTTCTGCATAATATTTATGGCGCAAAGGTTCCTTGATGGTCTTGATACCCGCACCCGGAGGACAAAGCACTACCGGACAAGAGCCTTTTGTGGCATTCTTCGGATAGAACAAGTAGCCGTAAATGCTCTGTCCGCGACTGTTCAACATCAGCTTAATAAGATAGCAATCCACCTTGTCGGTACAATATTCCTTTGCCAGTTCCTTCGTGTAAGTCAACGGATATTTGGCGGCTTCCGCTTTATTCTTATCCCAGAATTCTTTAAAGTCCTTCGGCATCTGCGTATAAGGTTTAATCTTCTCCGGTGAGAAACCGACTTTTACGTGGTGCTTATAGCTCTTTCCATCCACAGTTGCCGTCATCCGGCAATCGCGAAATCCCGGTTCCTTCATGGTTCCGATGAGAATTACAGCCTTACCTTGCTTCAAGGTGACAGAGCCGGAAGTTTCGGCAGGCATCATATCTCCGCCTATCTCGTATGATACGGTTACTCCATCCTGCGGAATACCATATTTATAGAACTGAACTTCAACCGTAGCTTTTTCTCCGGTCTTATAAATCCAGTCGGCATGATTGGGTACGGTCACCCAAAGGACATCGCTCCGGTACGGATAATTCTCCGCAGATGCAAACGATAGCGGCAGTATCAGGGCGAACAGTAATACAAATAAATTCTTTATCATCATTGTGTTCTAATAGTTATAAGTTTCTTTATCAAATCCAAATATCAATCAGCGCTTTATACTTAGCAGTTCATCCCCATTTTTCACCGGATTCCACCCGTCATCTCCGGCAAGTACGGTTTCTATCTCATACCCTTTGAGGTTCTTCAACTGATGGGAATAAGGAACACGCGCTTTGGGGTTGGCACCCTCACCCGTGCTTTCATATTCTGCATAGAAAACTGTCTTTTCAGCTTCTTTATTTCCCCAGTTATTCCATCCGGCAGGAGAGATATGTTTACCCAGATTGCAACGGATAAACACAGCCTGCGCATACGGACGCCAGGGGCGTGAAAGAGCGACATCCCGTACACCATCATCCGCAGTCAGGCGACATTCATAAAATACGTAGCCATATTTCTGTCCCTGATCCGTAGAAGGTGCAGTGACATAACCACCTCTTTTACTATGGATATGGCAACGGTTGAAGACAGCCGTAGACCAGCCGAATATGAAGTCTACCGTACCTTCTACGTAGCAATCTTCATAGTACTGACGGCAATTTTTCCCATACGTATAAAGCGTATCCTGAGAGCCAAGGAAACGGCAATTCTTGAAATAAGCACGATCGGCACTTACGAAGCAGGCTACCGCCTGTCCTACCGGACCGGAAGAGTTCTCAAACGTGATATTCTCAGCATAAAAATCAGGAGCATAAATATAGCAGGAAGATGAACCGGAGGTTCCTTTTTCTTCGCCAAAGCAGTTTTTCTTCTGCGCATAATCATCATACGAAAGCACTGCCCCGTCCTGACCTATCAGAGAAATATTGATCTTACTTTCCGGTATCACAATCTTCTCCTTATACACACCTTTACGTACCAGTATCGTAGTACGGATATTCTTGCGGAAATCAGGAACAGCATCAATAGCCTCCTGCACGGTAAGGAAATCTCCGCTGCCATCCTGTGCCACTACAAAATCATAATGCCGAACATACTTAGCCAGTTCCGGCACTTCCTTGGCAATGGCATCCATGGCCAAACCAGCCACAACACGCCCACCATAAACATTCAGATGAGTGTTATCTTCACGTCCCTTCGGCAACGCGGCGACCTGATTGGCAGGTACCCACATAAATAATTTCCGGGAGTCTACCGGCCCCATGCCCTCTACAAGGTCATGCGTAATCTTATTCATATCCACAAAAGCCACACCCAATTCTTTCGCTACATTCCGCGGAGAATCCAGATAAGCACCGTGTGTATCAATCAGTTTGTCGCCTTCAGTAGCAGCTGGCTGATCCGAAGCCTCCCGCTTTGCATCCGGATTCACTCCTTTCTGTATATCATCCTGACTGATAGCCTGAGCCACTGCATTTCCGTTTGCCGTACCAAAGTTACGGCGTACAATGGAGTTAAACAAAACGGGAATACCACCTTTGGCACGGGTTTCGTTTACAAAACGTTTCAGGTTCTCATCAAAGGTACTTCCCGGAGCCGTATACCGCTTCGGATCGGACTTCTCATCGTTATGTCCGAACTGAATAAATACATAGTCCCCTTTCTTCACCTGTGAGATCACCTTTTCCCACCGTCCCTCGTCAATAAAACTCTTGGAACTACGTCCATTCACAGCATGATTGTCTACACGGATTTCCTCGGAAAGATAGCCGGGCAACATCTGTCCCCAGCCACGTTCGGGGTTTCCACCCGTCAATGGCTTATTCGCCATAGTGGAGTCTCCAATCATGAAAATCGTAATCAAAGGCTTGTCAGCCTTGAAAGCCGAGAGCAGGAAGAACAACCCCAGCAATAATGTCAACTTGTGTTTCATAATTCATCAAATATAAATAGTATTATTATTTTCCGGTGCAATATTACCCAAAAACAAAGGATCCGAAGTGTAAAAAAAGTCGCAATCGGTAGAAAAATTAATATTAATCGTATATTTGCCGGCAAAACAACTAATCTGGCAACAAAATGAAAAAGACAAGAAGTAACACTTTCATTCTTGAAAAAGAAATCGCATGGGAACCGGCAGGCGAAGGAGTAGTACGCCAAATAATGGGCTACGACGGGCAAGTGATGCTGGTTAAAGTAAAATTCGAGCAAGGTGCCATCGGTACACCACACACCCACTACCATACACAAACCACCTATGTGGCAAGCGGTAAATTTGAGTTTACCGTGAACGGTGAAAAACAAATTGTAGAAACCGGAGACGGCATCTACATTGAACCGGATGCGGAACACGGGTGCGTATGCCTGGAAGCTGGTATTCTGATAGATTGTTTCAGCCCCATGAGAGCAGATTTCCTGAAGCGCTAATACCTTGTCTGCAAGAAGTTAACTTCTTGTTAACAAAAAGTTAACTTCCTGTCGACAAGGAGTTAACTCCTTGTAAGCAGGAAGTTGGCTCTTTGTAGGCAGGAAGCTAAGTTATTAATTTTCAGGCTTCCAGTCACTACACATCCGATAGATGTAATTCAGATCATCGTATTGGGCTGCTTCTTTCTTGGTCAGCTGTTTCGCCCATTTTACCCGACCGGCTGCCGCAGCACCTTCTCCCGTACTATTGTACTCAGCATAGCGAGCTGTCTTCTCATTTTCCTCTTTTCCCCAATTATGCCATCCTTCGGGACGGATATGCTTACCCATTTCACAATTGATAAATACGGTGGCAGCATACGGACGCCAGGGACGTCCCAGATAAACCTTGTCCACACCCGGATTGGCCGTCAGTTTGCAATTCTTAAAGACATAACCCACCGCAATGTCTTCGGGCGTAGAAGCTGCCGTCACGTATGAATTTGTTTTGCTACGGATTTCGCAGTTCTCAAACAAAGCGGTAGAAGGACCGAAAATAAAATCGGTGGTTCCTTCAATGTAGCAATCTACGAAATAAAGGCGTGTACGTGCGGCACCTGTATAGATGGTATCCTGATTTCCCAGCAAACGGCAGTTGATAAATACCAGCTTATCCCCCTCCGTATGAAGGGCAACCGCTTGCCCCAGTCTGGCAGCATTGTTTTCTATGGTCAGGTTTTTGAAGGTAATATTGTTTCCCTGCACTTTTACAGTATAGGTACGGAAAGTACCCATCTTATTAATGTTGGCATGGTCATCATACGTGATAATCGTATTCTCCACACTTTCACCGATGAAATCTACATTCTGCACCCAAGAAGGAATTATCGCTTTCTCCTTATACGTTCCATTCTTTATCAGCACTGTAACCTTGTAATCCATAAAAGCACGAATGCCTTCCATAGCTTCCGTCAACGTGCGATAGTCTCCCGAACCATCACGGGCAACCACAATCGTATCTTTATATTGGGACTGTGCCGATAACGGCATGATCCCCACCAGGAGAAGAAGTATGCCGCATAAATAATAAGTTAGCCGTTTCATTGTCTTATTTCTGATTAACGATTTCCTTTACTTGTTGCAGACGCTCCCACTCCAGACTTGCCATGATAAACGGACCTACCGCCTTGGGATCGTTGCTGCGGATTGTTTCATTAATATAATAGGTGTAATCTCCCATACGGTAGTTTTTGCCACCCAGACCGGCAACCGCACAGGCTCTGGTAATAGTCACCACACCGTCTTTATCTACTTCTATGAAGTTATCAAGAATACCTTGGTATCCCTTGAGAGCCACTTTCAGATACGATTTATCAATATATCCTTTACGAACAGCTTTGAACAGGGCATAAACAAACATAGTAGAACAGGAAGACTCTACATAGTTTCCTTTCTCACCACTCTTATCCAATACCTGATACCATAATCCGGTCTTCGGATCTTGTATGCGCTTCACCTGTGCGGCAATATTATTAAGGATAACGAGCATGGAATCACGTCCTGCCTCATGTTTCGGAATAAAGTCCAGTGCATCTACAAATGCCATTGCATACCATCCCATAGCACGTCCCCAGCTATGTTGCGACTGTCCGGTAACGGGATCTGCCCAACGTTCCTTGCGACTTACATCACAGGCATGACGATAAAGCCCGTTCTTCGGATCATACGTGTGGCGTGCCACTGTTATGAACTGGTTCACAATATCTTTATAATCCTGCACACGATTATTGCGGAAAGCATATTCAGCATAGAAAGGTGCTCCCATATAAAGACCATCCAACCACATCTGGTTCGGATATACTTTCTTATGCCAGAAACCGCCGTCCTCATTACGCGGATGGGTGTCAAGCTGACTACGCAATAAATCAATAGCCTTCTTATACTTTTCATCTTTCGTCTGTTCGTAGATGCGGAACAGGAATTTACCTGAATTCAAGCGGTCGATATTATATTCATGCAGTTTATAGGTTTCGATACTTCCGTCCTTGTGTATCATGGTGTCCGCATAAGCCAGCGCATAGTCAAACATCTTCTGATCTCCATACGTATCATACACATCCAGCATGGCTTGTAATTCCAGCCCATGACAATAATCCCATTTCAGTTTCGGTTGGAAATCCAACTGCCATGATTCCGGGCAACGGATCATCTCCGACTCTACCATACGTACCGACCACGGTTGCTTATCACTTACTTTCTGAGCAGACAACTGAGTGGAGCAAATCAGTGCTCCCATCACAAAAGTTTTACAAAGCAGATTGTTCATCATTCTGTTCTTGTTTTTAGGTATATAGATTATATTAAGTAATGTGACAAAGATAGCGGTTCTCACCTAAAACGTTGTGTATTTTTCGACTGAAAAGGTGCATTATTTATTTTCGCCTTCTATAAACTTAGTTTTTCGTGTACGAGAACGAGCGTTTTCGTGCACGATAACGAGTTTTTTTGCCATTTATTTGCACTTGAAACAAAAATTGCAGGAAATTAGACGAAAAATGTATTGATTTACATCAAATAATGTGTATTTTTGGCCCCAGAAATAAGAATTAATAATTTTAAATCAACGTATCATGAGTTTAAATCAAAATGCAATGGGAAAGATGACCAACTACAGGTGGACCATCTGTGCCATGTTATTTTTTGCGACAACAGTAAACTACCTTGACCGCCAGGTGCTGTCATTGACGTGGAAAGACTTTATCGCTCCCGAGTTCCATTGGACCGACAACGATTACGGTACCATTACCTCTATCTTCTCTCTTATTTACGCTTTCAGTATGCTATTTGCCGGTCGCTTCATCGACTGGATGGGAACTAAAAAAGGTTATTTGTGGGCTATCGGCGTATGGTCATTTGGTGCTTGTCTTCACGCTGTTTGCGGTTATGCTACCGAATTGTGGGTAGGATTGGAAAGTTCGGATGCACTGATTGCTGTAGAAACCGGTTCTGCAATGGCACTCACCATTGCAACAGTCAGCGTTTACTTCTTTATTGCTGCCCGTTTTGTTTTGGCACTTGGTGAAGCGGGTAACTTCCCGGCAGCCATCAAAGTTACCGCTGAATATTTTCCAAAGAAGGACCGTGCATACGCAACCAGTATTTTTAATGCCGGTGCTACGGTAGGTGCACTTGCAGCACCTGTCACGATTCCACTATTAGCCAAATATTTTAAAGAGATCGGTATAGGAAACGGTTGGGAAATGGCTTTCATCGTGATCGGTGCCCTCGGGTTCATCTGGATGGGTATGTGGGTGTTCATGTATACAGAACCCGCCAAGAGCAAACATGTGAATAAGGCTGAGCTGGAATACATTGAACAAGATAAGCACGAAGAAGGTGTTGCCCCTGTAGAAGCAGGAAAAGAAGAAAAGAAAATGAGCTTCCTGCAGTCTTTCTGTTACAAACAAACCTGGGCTTTCGCATTCGGCAAGTTCATGACCGACGGTGTCTGGTGGTTCTTCCTTTTCTGGACTCCTGCATATATCAGCGACGTTTACGGCTTCTCATCAGATAGTTCTACGGCCATGCTGCTGATTTTTGTTCTTTATGCAATTACTATGTTGTCTATTTATGGTGGTAAACTACCTACCATTATTATGAACAAGACAGGCATGAACCCTTATGCAGCACGTATGCGAGCCATGTTGATTTTCGCATTCTTCCCTCTGTTGGCGCTGTTCGCACAGCCATTGGGTTCTTACTCTTATTGGTTCCCGGTTATCATTATCGGTATCGCCGGTGCAGCTCACCAGTCTTGGTCAGCTAACATCTTCTCAACCGTAAGTGATATGTTCCCTAAAACAGCTATTGCAACTGTAACAGGTATTGGTGGTATGGCTGGTGGTATTGGTTCATTCCTTATTAATAAAGGATCCGGTATGTTGTTTACCTATGCCGCCGGAACTACAATGGCAGACGGAACGGAAGTGGAAATGACAAAAGACCTGCTGAAACAAGGTGCGCAGTATGTGCGTCCCGCCATGGAATTCATGGGTTTCTCCGGCAAACCGGCCGGATACTTCATCATCTTCTGCATCTGTGCAGTAGCATATTTGATTGGTTGGGTTGTAATGAAGGCTTTGGTTCCGAAATACAAACCTATCGTATTGGAATAATACTGGAATAGTATATAAGATAATAAAAAGGTGCTCCAAATGGGCACCTTTTTTTGGGTATATATAAAAGACAGAAACGTATAGGCACAAAAAAAGCCCCTTCTCACGAAGCGACTCTCTTCTGCACTCTCCTGTGAAAACCCAAGACCTCGGTGACTTTAGCATATTACACCTACAAGCGGTCTCAAGAGAGATACAGGAGCGCAAAACTTTAAGATGAAAAAAAGGGAAGTCTCACGACTTCCACAATTCTTCTAACCTTAAATCTAAATCTCTATGAAAAAAACGTTCGGCAAAGATAAGGGTTTATTACATTCAGAAATACTAATAAAAGATATAAAGAAAAGAGGAACGTTTAAGATTTGCTAAATGCCACTCGAATTAGGAATTACTACCCTATTGGGAAAATATATATTGCCAATAGGGGAAAAACAGGTCTCCTCCTGAAAGCTACAATTCTTTCTGTTTTAGAAAATACTATCCAACAAGTCCGCATAGATAGGATTTTGCCGTAGCAGATGGGGTACACCTGTCATAAACAATTGCTTACGGGCACGGGTGAGAGCCACGTTCAGTTTCCGGTCAATCCACACCCCACCCTCTTCCGTAAGATTGGCAAGGAATTTCAACTGATAAGTACGGTTCACACAGAAGGAATAAATAATCACATCGCGCTCACTCCCCTGGAAGCGTTCTACGGTATCTACCAGGATATCGTTTAAACACGGAATGCCCAAAGCAGCTATTTCACTTTTAATAAGAGCTATCTGACTACGATAGGGAGTGATAATCCCCAAAGTCAAGGCAGGATGAAAACCGGAACTACCGTCATACTGCCGATAGATAGCAGCTGCCAGTCTGGCTACGAGCTGCGCTTCGGAATGATTAATCTTTGCCGATTGCGAAGCAACCTCCGGCACTGAGGCAAGAAAAACCACACGACGCACCAGTATATCTGCAAATTCATCATTTTCCAACCCCGGAGCAAGTGTCAGTTCCCCTTGCTGGTGTTGCAAACCGACAGGTTCCAGTAGTCCGCCATAAAAGGCATGATTAGGAAAACGAGCCACTTCCACATTCATACGTCCCTGACGACAAAGCATGTCGTAGGAGCGGTTAGCGATGAGTGGTAAATGATGAGTGGTATCGGCAGAATTCCGGTAGAGGCGTTCAAAAAGGGAATCTTTCAAATTATGCAAACCGATGCTGTGCAGGCAGTCCTCACAGACTTCAGATTGGGATTCGGATTGAAGCACAACGGCAGGTAATTGTTTATGATCACCAATGAGGATAAACTTACCAATAGCATTTCCACCCGCCACATTACGCGCACAAAGAAGCCCCAGCAGTTGTGGTTCCAATATCTGAGTAGCCTCATCCACAATAGCCACATCGAAAGTTTTCAGACGGAACAATTCCGTTTTGGAGGAGAATGTGGAGACAGTGCCCACAAAAACACGGCAACGCTCTATGCAGGCATGCACCTCACGACGTGAAGAGCAGGATTCCAGCACATTCTCTATCAGATGGGAACGGAAAGGTATATCGCAGGAAAGTTCACTCCCTATACGGATGAAATCAATCTCAGGCGCAATGGCAGAGAGGGTTTTACAGATTTCATCCACTGCACGATTGGTGTACGAGAGCAATAATATCTGCTTTCCTTCATGATAGAAAGCTTCCACCATACCGCGTAGAGCACGGGAAGTCTTTCCGGTGCCCGGAGGACCTACCAAGAGAAAATAATCTTTAGCAGCCTGGGCTTTCAGGGTGATACGGGAGAAATCATCCGGAGCAATTGCAATGCGAGGATCGAAAGAAACATCAAACTCCGGCTGTCGCTGAGATAGCAACAGGTCCCGGCGATCCTTATTGGCAGAAAGAAAGGCAGAAAGTCCCAGATACATGCTGCGAAAAGAAGTATCCATATAATCATGCTCGATGGCATAACGACTGTCGGGAGGAAGCACGGAAGTATTTTGTTGCGAAGCACGAAGGCGGATACGGATATCCCGGTCAGTGATTCGCTCAATATTTCCTTTGAATACCATTTTATTGGTTACGTTGTCCGTATCATTATTACGTTGATAGAGAACGATAGAGTCACCTTCACGGAAATTCGGCAATGTCTGCGCTGACCGCTGGTTGGCCCGTGCCAACACAAGGTATGCCTTATGCAGATCCGCCGCATGATTCTCTGTGATCGTCAGATCGTATAATATCTCTCCCGCTTCACACTTTTCTTCAAGCGTAGAAAGCCACAAGGCGGCAGCACCTGTACGCCCTTCATAATCAATATCTCCCGATTTTGAAGTGTACAGTTCCTTCGTAATAAAATTATAGAGTGTATAGAAATAGCATTGTTCCAACGGTGTAAGCGTCCGAAGGCGTTGCGTCACGGCATCAATGGCAGGGTAAAGATAGCGTTTCCACAATGTATTGTTCAGGTGGCGCTCATTCAGTGTATCCGGATGAATATCCTTCAATCGCTCCGCCGTATAGTGCGGACTATTACGTAATTGCATACCGTATTCATTCGCCACAATCCGGTTGCGCACATCCATTACACGGCGCACCATCGCCCACGACGGACGAGCTGGATATAACAACGGATAGCGGGTATAGAGCAGATAAGCTTTTACTTTGCGGTGGTCCATCCCCATGGAGTATTCCAATACCGCCTGATACAACAGCATCTGTACCTTGTTATTCTCCTTCGGCTCCACCTTGCCCCGGATAGAATACTCGTCAGCTTTGCCCGACTTCATTTCTATGAAGGAAGACATGTCGCGCTGCATATAGTCCAGGCGGCCTTGTAATCCCAGGGCTTCACAGATATAAGTAGGTTCCAGTACGGCATCCGTCTTATCCAGTTCATAACCGGGAGCACGGAAAGTCTCCGTCACCGTTTGCCGGATATGGTCGAAATGCCGTTTACAATCAGCGAAGAATTCCTTTTCTTTTTCTTTATCCAACAAATCGGCACAAGCGGCCAAATCAATAGAATAGGTACGGAACGCTTTCTTCATACAGGCCAGATAGTCCGGTTCCTCCTTGGCATAGATCCACTCATCCAGAAAAAGATTGGCAATGTTTCCAAGCAACAGTGGACGTGTATTGTCAGGAGATTGCAGGCGTGCCAGCAAGTAATTGGCCGGATGATGCCCGTAATCTTTAAAGCACTCTGCCAACGAGCTGATATCCAGCAGATAGTCCGGTTCCAGTATAATAAAGGAAGGCGTCAGTATACCAGCCTCATCTACAGCTACATCCAGCAGATTAACCTGCGCATGACGCCACAGCAGTTTGCAGGTCTCGGCAAATTCCTCATTCACCTGAGATACATTGTAGCGTACCCTCAGCGGTTCATCGGCAACGGTGTCTACCGGCAATACATATAGAAAAGTGTCGTCAGCATACTGGAAGCAGACACGCATCCGGCGTATCCGTTCTTTTGCGGGCGGAGCAACAATATAAGTGGCATCCGCACGGGGAAGCAGATGATATAGTTCAGCAGGGATATCCTCACCCGTCAACCGTTTCACAAAGAAGGTCAATGTCTTGATGTCACGCAACAGATTCTCACGTGAAGGTTCGGATTGCCGATTCAGTACGGCATTGGAAGTCAGTCGGAAGGTGTGCAGGCGGTTTTGTTCCACTACGGAGAGCCCCACTTTTGAGGCCACAAAACTGACGCGAGCGGAAAGGTCCGTCATTTGCAGGCTACCGTCCGGCATCTGCGTACGGCAAAGGCGTTCCAGGAATTCACGAAGCTGACGATAAGCTGTTACCAGCGGAATATCTTCATCCCGGCAGACAGTGAGCAAGAAATGATAGTATTCCCGTGCTTCTTCTTTCATTATTCCTCCTTCTCTTCATCAGTCTCGTCCACGTCGGTCTTTTTATCCTTAATCATCAGGATACTCAACTCATAGAGCAGATAAAGCGGGACGGAAACCACAGTCAGGGTGAAGGGGTCGCCAGTCGGCGTAATGATAGCTGAAATAATCACGATAAGCACCAGGGCATGACGGCGGTATTTGCGCAGAAAAGATTTATGTACCAGTCCCAAGAGCGAAAGCAGCCACGTCACTAACGGCAATTCGAAAGCCAGCCCCATGCAGAGCACCAGCATCATGAAGTTATCTATGTAGGAATTCAAAGAAATCTGGTTCTCAATAGCCGCGCTCAGTTGATAGGTGGAAAGGAAACGTAGCGTCAGCGGATAGACCATAAAATAGCCCAGAAGTACACCGAGGAAGAACATCACCGTACCAATGCACAGGGCTTTCTTCACGCCACGCCGCTCGTTAGCATAGAGCGCAGGACTGATAAACCGCCAGATTTCGAAAAAGATATAAGGCGTAGCCGTCACCACCGACATCCAGAATGCAGTGGACATGTGAATAAAGAACGGGGCAGCCAGATTAATATTGATTAGTTTAACGTGGAAATCCTGTGTGAAGAAATCATCATGGAGGTCGAAGACCTTTCCCACATAGCGCAGCACGTCGTAGAAGACAAAGTCATTGTGGCAGGGAGCTAACACTACATTGTCAAACAGCCACGGCATCGCAATAAAATAACCGACAGCCAATACAAACCATACACCGAGTACCCGAAACAATACACGGCGCAGTTCGTCCAAATGATCCCAAAAGGTTAATTCCTTATCTGCCATAGTAGTAAGTTAGCTACAAGTTACGAGCTACAAGCTACGAGTACCATGCGGCATGATTGCGCAGCCACTTGTAGCTTGTGTAGCTTGTAGCTCGTAGCTTATGTAGCTTGTAGCTTATTTATTTTTTGAAGCCGGCTCTTCTATATCATCCTTTGCCTTGTTTATTTCTTCTTTTGCTTCATTCACACCATCTTTGAAGCTCTTCACACCTTTACCGAGTCCTTTCATCAGTTCGGGGATTTTCTTGCCACCAAACAACAACAGTATTAACAGGGCGATGATAACCCATTCGGAACCGCTGGGCAGAAAGCCTAATAAAAGTAAATTTGTCATATCCGTAGTCTTTTAAATTTGTTGCAAATATAATAGTTTCACCACAGATTACACAGATTTACACAGATTAAAACGAAAACTTTCTGCGTCAAGCCGAATAATCGGGAAGCATATACAACTCACGAACAGACGGTTAATCCTGATAATAGATTCTTTTCACCCGCGTAGAAACACTTGTCAGCACTTCGTAAGGAATGGTTTCAAGAATGTCGGAAAGTACCGTAATAGGCAGATGATCACCAAAAATCTCCACAGTATCCCCTTCCTTGCAGTCAATGTCCGTAACATCAATCATGCAAACGTCCATACAGATGTTACCCACATAGGGCGCACGCTGGCCATTCACCAGGCAATAGGCGTGCCCGTTGCCCAGATGACGGTTCAATCCGTCGGCATATCCGATAGGCAATGCGGCAATCCGTGAATTGCGCGTCAGGTGTCCCTTGCGGCTATAGCCTACCGTGTCTTCCTGGGGTACATCACGTATTTGCAGAATGGTGGTTTTCAATGTACTCACATTATTGATAATGCTGTTATCAATAGGACTGATGCCATACAAACCGATACCCAAGCGTACCATATCGAACTGTGCACCCGGGAAACGCTCGATACCGGCCGAATTGCAGATATGCCGGAGTATCTTATGCGGAAATGCTTCCTGCAACTGCATGGATGCCGCCTCAAACGTTTCAATCTGTCCACGTGTAAACGCATCGAACTGTGCCGCATCACTACCCACAAAGTGCGAGAATACCGAACGGGCAATCACTGCATTCTGTCCCTTCAGCCGTTCAATCAGCCGCGGCATATCTTCGGCAGCAAAGCCCAGGCGATGCATACCCGTATCCAGTTTTATATGAATCGGGAAGTTAGTGATTCCTTCCTTCTCCGCCTCTTTAATCAGTGCATCCAGCAGGTGGAAGCTATACACTTCCGGCTCCAGCTTATAGTCGAACATGGTCTTGAACGCGGTCATCTCCGGGTTCATGATAATGATGCTTGCCGTGATACCCGCTTTGCGGAGTTCGGAACCTTCATCAGCCACAGCCACAGCCAGGAAATCAACATGATGTTCCTGCAAGGTCTTGGCAATCTCATACGAACCGGCCCCATAGGCTGATGCTTTCACCATACACACCATCTTCGTATCCGGACGCAATTTACTGCGATAATAGTTCAGATTGGCTATCATGGCTCCAAGATTCACCTCAAGAATGGTTTCGTGTACCTTTTTCTCCAATTCTTCCGTCAAGGCGTCAAAGCCGAACTGACGGGCACCTTTTATCAATATAATTTCATTCTCCAACCGCAGTTCTCCACGGGAAATGGCACGCAACAGGGCCTCTGTATTAGGATAGAAAGCCTTCTCGATGTCAAAGCGTGCGGCACACGAAGAGATCTCACTACCCACTCCGATGATACGCTCAATACCACGGCTACCGACAAACTGCGATACTTTCCGGTAAAGTGTCGGCGCATTCTGTCCGGTTTCCAGTATATCCGAGAGGATGAGAGTCCGCTTCAGTCCGTTACTCTGCGAACGACGGTAAAGGAAATCGAGTGCAATGTCCAGTGAAGCAAGATCACTGTTATAACTATCATTTATCAGCAGGCAACCGTTTTTGCCTTCCTTCACTTCCAGGCGCATAGCTACCGGTTCCAGTGCCGCCATACGTTCCGTAATCTTCCCGGCAGGAAGCATCAGATAAAGACAGGCAGCCAGACAGTTCAGCGAGTTCTCGATAGAAGCATCGTCAATGAAAGGCAATATAAAGGTGTTGTCCATCTCCAGATAACGATAAGAGATCACGGTACAATCCTCCTTTTTCTCCACCTTACTTATAAACAGGGGACGCTCCATATCTTTCCGGCTCCACGCGATTTCGCGGGCACTGAGCATAGACTTCGCCACACAATTATTGATAAACTCATCATCGCCATTATAGATCACCACATCGCAGTTCTTGAAGAGCGACAGTTTTTCCATGGTCTTCTCTTGCAGAGAGAAGAAGTTCTCCTGATGAGCTCCGCCGATGTTGGTCAGTATGCCGATGGTAGGTTTGATAATATTCTGCAAGGCACGCATCTCTCCCATCTCCGAAATTCCAGCTTCGAAAATAGCGAGTTCGGACTGCCCGTTCATCTGCCAGACGGACAAAGGTACACCGATCTGTGAATTATAGCTGCGCGGCGAACGGACAATCGCCCGCTCAGGGCTGAGCAATTGATGCAGCCATTCCTTTACAATCGTCTTTCCGTTACTGCCTGTTATGCCGATAACCGGTATCTGAAACTGTTCGCGATGTTGTTCCGCCAACTTCTGCAAAGCTTTCAACGGATTGGCGACCACCAGGAAATTGACAGCCAACATATCCGAATTACTCATTGCCAGTTGTCCGCTTTCCACCCATTTATAGGCTTCTTTGCTGACCACAAAATTGCGAACACCGCGTGAATACAAGTCAGGTATATAGCGTGCGCCATCATTGCGCTTGGTAGTTAAGGCAAAAAACAAGGTTTCTTCGGGGAAACTCAAGGAACGGCTATCGGTAAGTAACCAATCTATAGTTGCCGGCGTGTCCCCCACACGTCGTGCACTGATGCGTTCGGCTATTGTTTCAATCGTATACGGCATATATCTTTCTCTTTTTTGAAATCTAAGTACGGGTATTTTTTGTTAAGTCGGTCTATTTTTAACACAATTTGTCCTAAAAAACGCTTATACTCGTCTGACTCCGGATGGAAGGGCTTATGGGATAGCGCTTTATTGATATTTTCACTTTCCTGCATAATCTCTAACGCGTCCTCAGAGAGGCAGGTCTGCACAAACTTCTCCCATACATGACGCACCGCCAGGGGGGATGGATGCACCATGTCGTCAGCATAAAAACGATAGTCACGAAGCTCGTCGAGTAAGAGTTCATAAGCCGGAAAATAAAAGACATGTTCAGGAAATGAAGCCTGTAACTGATCGATGGCAAGCAAAAGTGTAGCTTTACTCAATTGGTTAGCATGCATTCCGTCGCGTACATGACGGATGGGGCTGACCGTAAGAATCACTTTCAACTTTGGATTCCGGGCAATCAGACCGGAAAAGAGAGAGGTGTAATCCGATACAATCTCCTGCACGCTGAGCCGGCGACGGGTAAAGACAGACTCCGGTTGTTTATGGCAATTAGCAACCACATGTCCCGTGGATTTCTGTTCGTACACCCACGCTGTACCAAAAGTCAACATCAGGCAGTTCAAGTGGTGGATACGTTCGTGCGCCGTTTGCAGACGGGCATTGATGCGCTGCAACACTTCTTCTGCCGAGGGAGAAGAAAAATCACCATGATGCATCGGGCTATGCCAGCACTCACGGAAGAAGAACAGGTCTTCTTCTTTATACAGCCTGCCCGTTACCAGCTCGCGCAAGGCAGCCGAAACGGACAAAGGGTTATAAAGAACCCCGAAAGGATTGACATCCAGACGAAATCTGGCATCCGCAAGCAGCGCCCCGATGTTGGTGGCAAAGCAGGAACCCATCAACAGAAGTTCGTCCGCCTGAGTAAAACGGGGCAGATCGGAAGGTAATTCAACAGGGGTAGAAAAGTTCATACGTTTACATCATCAGATTCTTCCGGATAGAGAATTTCACGATAGCCATTGCCTGAATGGAAGTAAAGGGAACATCCATCGGTTCATGGTGCGGGTTATAACTCACAAGTTTAATGCAACCCTCCTGCTCCGAACGGTTCACATACTTCACTGCCAGATACTCATCGCCATCAATATCGAATGAAACTAGATACATTTCACCATAAATGACATTGCTGAAGCTGTTCATTTCCTTGAAACCTACAATATCTCCCGATTTCAGGATGGGATACATACTGTCCCCACTAATATAAAGGGCACCGTCGCATACGGGAATACTGGGTATTTGTATTCTTCCCACCACAAACTGGTGCTTATTGGCAAGCAATGTACGCAGATTAGCGGCGGCAGTAATGTCGTACAACGCTACACTGCGGTCTTTCATCGCATCCGGCGTTTTGGGATTGTGTATTACTCCAACGTCACCCGCCGCCTGTTCACTATTACTACTCTTTGGTTGAGTTCCAGGAGTTCCCTTACCTAATATCAACCAGGTATAATCCACATCTTTCATCTTGCTCAGCAACAACGGAAAGTCAATGCTGTTTCGTGCAATCCAGTTACTAAGTGTAGAGCGCGATACACCAAAATAAGCTGCCAATTCAGCATCAGTTTTGAAACTCAGTATGCGTTTGGAACGCTTCACAATGTCTGCTACACTAAATAAAAGATTTTTTTCTTTTTCCATTTTCATTCAAGTCCTAAAGCTATTTGTTTTCTATACGAAAACCCAATTTTGTTTGATGCAACAAAACTAATCAATTTGTTTCTAAACAAGCAAACAAAAGCATAAAAGTTCAGGGCAACCGCATCAAAATTCTGATTCGTATTTGACAGGGTATGAATCTTTTCCGATATGATTCTATTTTAGATACGGATGCTATCAAAACTAACGCCCTCCCTTGATAAGACTTTCCTTTCTTACTATGAATACTTGAAATGAAAGCTTCGTTTCTAAAAACGAAAGCTTCATTTATAAAAACGGAGATTATATTTATAGAAACGAAGCCTTCATTCTAAGTCTTTGTTGCAAGGACGATGATTTTAGAAGCTATAGACGATAACTTTGCATTGCGGATAAGTTATGAATCCGTGTCTAAAATCTCAATTATCCTTTGCCTCCTTTCTTTTCGGTTATGAATCTTTTCACCACAGAGGACACAGAGAACGCAGAGTTTTTAGACTTCTAATTCAGAGATAATTATAACCTCTGTGCTCTCTGTGTCCTCTGTGGTGAAATAATTCCTTTCTGAGCGGTTATGAGACTGTTGTTGCAGTTGCCCTGATAAGAATTATGAAAAAGTAGGTTGCCTTCACTCTACATGTACCGTATCCGGACCTTACTTATCTCCGTACAGACTCCAGTGTTTCTCCGTACAAAGGTACATCCAAGTGAAGAACGTACGGAGCAAAGGTTGGATTAATATTTTTTTCTATAAAAAGGGAATACCTTCCGTTTTCTTTTACTAATTTTGCAATTTGTAATCCTCAGAACAGAGATGAAGACAGAACCAACAACATATAACTTGCTAAATTCTATTTCTGATCCCGAAGATCTGCGTAAACTGAGCGTTGATCAGCTTCCGGAAATTTGCAAAGAATTGCGGCAGGACATTATTAAAGAAGTTTCGTGCAACCCGGGACACTTTGCAGCCAGTTTGGGGACGGTAGAACTGACCGTCGCCCTGCATTACGTGTTCAATACTCCTTACGACCGCATCGTGTGGGACGTAGGCCATCAGGCGTATGGCCATAAGATACTGACCGGACGTCGGGAAACATTCTCCACAAACCGGAAATTCAAAGGTATCCGCCCTTTCCCCTCTCCCGATGAAAGCGATTATGACACTTTCACTTGCGGACACGCTTCGAACTCCATTTCGGCGGCTCTCGGCATGGCGGTAGCGGCAGAAGAAAAAGGAGAAAAAGACCGCCATGTGGTTGCCGTAATTGGCGATGGCAGCATGAGCGGCGGACTGGCATTCGAAGGATTGAACAATGCCTCAGCAAGCTCCAACAACCTGCTTATCATTCTGAACGATAACGAGATGGCCATAGACCGCAGTGTAGGCGGCATGAAGCAATATCTCTTCAACCTGACCACCTCAAACCGATACAACCAGCTCCGCTTCAGAGTATCCAAGATGCTGTTCAAAGTGGGCATCCTCAACGAAGATCGCCGTAAAGCACTTATCCGCTTTGGAAATAGCCTGAAATCGATAGCTGCCCAACAACAGAATATCTTCGAAGGAATGAATATCCGCTATTTCGGCCCCATCAACGGACACGATGTGAAGAACATCGCACGTATCCTGCGGGACATCAAAGATATGAAGGGACCGAAAATCCTGCACCTGCACACCATTAAAGGGAAAGGCTTCGAACCTGCCGAAAAAGCTCCGGGCATCTGGCACGCACCGGGAAAGTTCGATCCCGAAACGGGTGAACGCTTTACAGCGGATACACACAACCTGCCACCGCTGTATCAGGACGTTTTCGGCGAAACCTTGGTGGAACTTGCCGAAAAGAATCCACGCATCGTCGGCGTCACTCCCGCCATGCCTACAGGATGCTCCATGAATATGCTGATGCAGGCAATGCCCGACCGTGCTTTTGACGTAGGCATTGCCGAAGGACATGCAGCCACTTTCTCAGGTGGTATGGCCAAAGAAGGGATGCAACCTTTCTGCAACATCTATTCGTCATTCATGCAACGTGCTTACGACAATGTCATTCATGACATCGCCATACTCAAACTTCCCGTCGTGCTCTGCCTGGATCGTGCCGGGCTGGTAGGAGAAGACGGACCGACCCACCACGGCGTGTTCGACCTGGCCTACTTCCGCCCCATCCCCAACCTGACGATTTCCTCGCCCATGAACGAGCACGAACTGCGCCACCTCATGTACACGGCACAGCTGCCGGACAAAGGTCCGTTCGTTATCCGCTACCCCCGTGGGCGCGGTGTGCTGAAGGACTGGAAATGCCCGTTGGAAGAAATCCCGGTTGGCAAAGGACGCAAGCTGAAGGACGGTAAAGATATGGCAGTCGTTACCCTCGGCCCGATAGGGAACATTGCCGCAAAGGCCATCGAACGGGCGGAAAAAGAAAAAAACATCTCAATAGCACATTACGACCTGCGTTTCCTCAAACCACTGGACGAGGAGATGCTCCACGAAATAGGACGCTCATTTTCCCGCATCATCACCATTGAAGACGGCATACGGAAAGGCGGCATGGGGACTGCCATCCTGGAATTTATGTCGGACAACGAATATACACCGCACGTGCACCGCATAGGAGTACCGGACAAATTCGTAGAACATGGCACGATACAGGAGTTGTATCATCTGTGTGGCATGGATGAGGAAGGAATAATGAATACGATAGAACAAATATAATATTATGACAAAGAAAGAAGCCATCAAGGTTTTTGAAGAAAAGAAAGTACGCACGGTTTGGGATGACGAGACGGAGGAGTGGTACTTTTCAGTAGTGGATGTAGTAAGTGTTCTTACCGAAAGTGTAGACGGTAGGAAGTACTGGAACAAGCTTAAACAGCGATTAAAAGAAGAAGGAAATCAAACGGTGACAAATTGTCACCAGTTAAAAATGTTGTCAACCGATGGAAAGATGCGCCTGACGGACGTAGCTACTACCGAACAATTATTCCGCCTCATCCAATCCATACCTTCTCCCAAAGCCGAACCGTTTAAGCTCTGGATGGCTCAGATAGCCAAAGAACGTCTGGACGAAATGCAAGATCCAGAACTGACTATCAAGCGTTCCATGATGGAGTACAAAACCTTGGGGTATTCTGATAGCTGGATAAACCAGCGATTGAAAAGTATCGAGATACACAAAGAACTAACCGACGAGTGGAAACGTTGTGGACTGGAGGAAGGCACGCAGTTTGCTACATTGACAGATATCCTTTATCAGACCTGGGCTGATAAAACCACCAAAGAGTACAAACGCTTCAAGGGACTGAAGAAAGAGAACCTACGAGATAACATGACTAATAAGGAATTAGTATTAAACATGTTGGCAGAACTTTCAACCAAAGAAATCTCTGAAGTCAGTAACCCGGAGAATTTTGATGAACATAAAGATATTGCCCGCCGTGGTGGAAGCATCGCCCGTGAAGCCCGAATAAGACTGGAAGAAGAGACTGGACAGGCTGTCATCTCTCCTCTGAACGCTAAGACTGTTCTGGGATTGGAACAACAAAACAATAAGAGTAATAAAGAGCAATGAAAATTATTATTGCCGGTGCCGGCGCAGTAGGCACACACTTGGCAAAATTGTTGTCGCGCGAGAAGCAGGACATCATATTGATGGACGACAATGAAGAGAGGTTGAGCACGCTTAGTTCCAACTTCGATTTAATGACGGTCACGGCATCGCCTACTTCCATTCAGGGATTGAAAGAAGTGGGGGCTAGAGATGCTGACCTGTTTATAGCCGTCACTCCCGATGAGAGCCGTAACATGACCGCATGTATGCTGGCCACCAACCTCGGTGCCAAAAAGACCGTTGCCCGTATTGACAATTACGAGTATCTCCTGCCTAAGAACAAGGAATTTTTCAAGAAACTGGGTGTTGACTCATTGATTTACCCTGAAATGCTTGCCGCTAAAGAAATCGTATCTTCCATACGTATGAGTTGGGTGCGCCAATGGTGGGAATTCTGTGGCGGATCGCTGATACTTATCGGTACCAAGATGCGTGAAAAAGCGGAAATACTGGATATTCCTCTGCACCAACTTGCCGAAACAGACAAACCCTATCACGTGGTAGCCATCAAACGTTGCAACGAAACACTGATTCCGCGCGGTGACGATGTAATCAAACTGCATGACATCGTTTACTTCACCACTACCCGCAAGTATGTACCTTATATACGTAAGATAGCCGGCAAGGAAGATTATGCCGATGTACGCAACGTAATGATCATGGGTGGAAGTCGCATTGCCGTGCGAACCGCCCAATATGTACCCGACTATATGCAGGTGAAGATCATAGACAACGACTTGAACCGTTGCAACCGCCTGACGGAACTTCTTGACGATAAAATCATGATTATCAACGGAGACGGACGCGATATGGACCTGCTCATTGAAGAAGGTCTGAAGAATACGGAAGCCTTCGTAGCCTTGACGGAAAACTCGGAAACAAACATTCTTTCCTGCCTTGCCGCCAAACGTATGGGCGTCAGCAAGACGGTGGCGGAAGTAGAAAACATAGATTATATAGGTATGGCGGAGAGCCTTGATATCGGTACGGTTATCAATAAGAAAATGATTACCGCCAGCCACATCTATCAGATGATGCTGGATGCTGACGTCAGCAACGTAAAATGCCTGACCTTTGCCAATGCCGATGTTGCAGAGTTCACCGTGAAAGCCGACTCTAAAATTACCAAACACCAGGTAAAAGATCTCGGGCTGCCGAAGGGAACCACTATCGGAGGCTTGATTCGTCAAGGTGAAGGTGTAGTAGTGACAGGTAATACACAAATTCTGCCGGGCGATCATGTTGTGGTATTCTGCCTGAACATGATGATTAAAAAGATTGAGAAATACTTTAATTAAATGAAGAACTAAAAAAACATTCTTCATTCATATGATATGATTAATTTCAAGACGGTTATACGGATTATCGGTATCCTCCTTTTGCTGGAGACGGTGATGCTATTGCTTTGCTCGGGCGTTTCATTCTATTACCAGGATGAAGCGTTGGTAGATTTCTGGGTATCAGCAGGTATTACGGCAGGCGCCGGACTACTCCTGGCAGCCATGGGCAAAGGCGGTGACCGCCAACTGACACGCAGGGACGGATATGTACTCGTCAGCTTTGCCTGGGTAGCCTTCTCGCTTTTCGGCATGTTACCGTTCTACATCAGTGGATATATACCCAGCATCACTAACGCCTTCTTTGAAACTATGTCCGGCTTCAGCAGCACGGGCGCTACAATATTGGATGATATCGAAGCACTCCCTCACGGTCTGCTCTTTTGGCGCAGCATGACACAATGGATAGGCGGCTTGGGTATTATCATGTTCACTATCGCCATCCTTCCGATATTCGGTGTCAGCGGTTTGCAAGTGTTTGCCGCCGAAGCCAGCGGACCGACACACGACAAAGTACATCCGCGCATCGGCATCACCGCCAAATGGATATGGAGTATTTATGCAGGTATCACCTGTGTCCTTGTCGCCCTGCTGATGCTGGGGGGAATGGACTGGTTCGACAGTGTCTGCCATGCCTTTGCCACTACAGGTACAGGCGGATTCTCAACCAAGCAAGCCAGCGTAGCCTATTATAGCTCTCCATATATCGAATACGTTATATCCATCTTCATGTTTATCTCGGGCATCAACTTCACATTGCTGCTGTTCTTCGTCAACCGGAAATTCAAGAAAGTCATCAATGATGCTGAATTGAAATGGTATTTCTGGTCGGTGGTACTATTCACCGGAGTTATCGCCGTGATACTTTACTATTCCAAACCGATGGGAATGGAAGAATCATTCCGCCAATCATTGTTCCAGGTGATTTCATTGCACACCTCCACCGGTTTTGCTACTGCCGACTATATGCTATGGCCTGCCGTGACGTGGGGACTGCTGACCATCGTCATGCTGATGGGTGCCTGTGCGGGGAGTACAACAGGTGGTCTTAAATGTATCCGTATGGTGATCCTCGGCAAGGTGGCGCGCAATGAATTCAAACATATTCTTCACCCGAATGCAATACTTCCGGTGCGGCTCAATAAACAAGTGATTTCGCCTTCCGTACAATCCACCGTACTGGCATTCTGCTTTATATATGCAGTAATTATCATCATCAGCGTATTGATTATGATGGGGCTGGGCATCGGATTTGTGGAATCTGTGGGTTGTGTGGTTTCCAGTATCGGCAATATGGGTCCTGGCTTGGGAGAAACGGGTCCTGCTTTCTCATGGAATGCATTGCCCGACATAGCGAAGTGGCTACTGGCTTTCCTTATGCTCCTGGGACGTCTCGAGCTGTTCACCGTATTGCTGCTTTTCACCCCTGAATTCTGGAAGAGAAGCTGATAGAAGGTCAAAAAGTGCTAAAAACCGAACATTTTGACATCTCTGTATAACAAAATAGCCAATAATTGTTATACATTTGCAGCCGAATGAAAAAGTAGTTGTATGAAACAGTGTATAAAATACCTCATGATCCTCTTACTCGGCGTATTGCTGTACGATGGTGCAGCGCAGGCGGCGGGTATATCATGCACTTTCATACGCAACAATGACGACGAACGCTGTATCTTGTCTCAAGCCCCTACTTCACATCAACAGAACATCCGTAACATCTATAACCGTTTCCTTTCCACACCTCTGTATATAGATAATGTGGACAGTACGCAAGTGCCCGGCAACAAGAGCGTCCTGCTGTTACTGAATTACTTCCGGATGCGTTGGCTGGCCGAGTCTCCAGCCTGCGATTCATTGTTGCATGCCTCTTTCTATCCTGTGCCCGACCCGCTCTCTTACTATATCTTCGGGCTGAGAAAGATAATCATTTGATAAAATAAGTCGGGCAGACTGCAAAGTTTGCCAAAGTCCGTCGAAAGCGATCCAGAGGGATTGCTCCTTTCGACCAACTATCCTATTATATACATCTAAAAGTTAATTAGATTTATGAACTTTACTTTGTTAGTAGTCGTCTTGCTGACGGCAATTGCTTTCGTGGGTATTGTTATCGCGTTGTCCAAGGCGATATCACCCCGTTCGTACAATCCACAGAAGATGGAAGCGTACGAGTGCGGTATTCCTACCCGTGGTAAATCATGGATGCAGTTCCGGGTGGGTTACTATCTGTTTGCCATCCTGTTTCTGATGTTCGACGTGGAGACGGTATTTCTGTTTCCATGGGCAGTCATAGCCCGCGACCTGGGAATAGCAGGATTGCTTAGTATCTTATTTTTCTTACTTATCCTGGTATTAGGACTTGCCTATGCATGGCGGAAAGGAGCATTGGAATGGAAAGAATAAAAAAGCCCAAAATAAAGTCTATCCCGTATGAAGAATTTACGGATAATGAAACGTTGGAGAAACTCGTTCGCGAACTTAATGCCGGAGGTGCCAATGTCGCCCTCGGCGTACTGGACGATTTCATCAACTGGGGACGCAGCAATTCGCTGTGGCCGCTTACGTTTGCAACAAGCTGTTGCGGTATCGAGTTCATGGCACTGGGTGCCGCGCGCTATGACATGGCGCGTTTCGGATTTGAAGTAGCCCGTGCCAGTCCGCGCCAGGCAGATATGATTATGGTGTGCGGAACTATTACAAATAAGATGGCGCCTGTATTGAAACGCCTATACGATCAGATGCCGGACCCGAAATACGTGGTTGCCGTGGGTGGATGCGCCGTTAGCGGCGGACCGTTCAAGAAATCCTATCACGTAGTGAATGGAGTAGATAAGATTCTACCGGTGGATGTGTACATCCCGGGGTGCCCCCCCCGTCCGGAAGCGTTCTACTACGGCATGATGCAGTTGCAACGCAAAGTGAAGATAGAGAAATTCTTCGGCGGAGTAAACCGGAAGGAACCGAAACCGGATAGTGACGAGTGATGAGCTACAATAACGAAACATAATCAAAATATGGATAATATACGATTTATAGAACCTACGGACTTGCATGCCGAAATGCTCCGCCTGCGCCAAGAGCAGCAGATGGACTTTCTGAAATGCCTGACCGGTATGGACTGGGGAGAAACAACCGACAAGGACACGCCGGATACGCCGCGTGGTTTAGGAGTGGTTTATCATCTGGAATCCACCACTACCGGAGAATGTTTAGTCGTACGCACCGCTACCTTGGACCGCGAGAATGCCGAGTTACCCAGTGTCAGTGACATCTGGAAAGCAGCTGATTTCCTAGAGCGTGAAGTATACGATTTCTACGGTATCGTCTTCATTGGACATCCCGACATGCGCCGCCTCTACCTGCGTAACGACTGGGTAGGATACCCTATGCGTAAGGACAATGATCCGGAAAAGGACAATCCGCTACGTATGGACAATGAAGAAACCATTGATACCACTACCGAACTGGAACTTAACCCGGATGGTACAATAAAGAATAAAGAACTGATACTCTTCGGAGACGAAGAATATGTTGTGAACATCGGTCCGCAACACCCTGCCACGCACGGTGTAATGCGTTTCCGTGTATCACTGGAAGGTGAAACCATCGAGAAGATAGACGCCAACTGCGGCTACATCCACCGGGGCATCGAGAAGATGTGCGAAAGCCTCACCTACCCGCAGACATTGGCACTGACCGACCGTCTGGATTATCTGGGCGCACATCAGAACCGCCACGCCCTTTGTGCATGCATCGAGCAGGCTATGGGCATTGAAGTGAGCGACCGCGTGAAGTATATCCGTACCATCATGGACGAATTGCAGCGTATAGACTCTCACTTGCTGTTCTACTCTTGTCTCGCAATGGACCTTGGTGCCTTGACCGCGTTCTTCTATGGTTTCCGCGACCGCGAGAAGATACTCGACATCTTCGAGGAAACCTGCGGTGGACGCCTTATTATGAACTACAACACTATCGGTGGTGTGCAGGCCGACCTGCATCCCAACTTCCAGAAACGAGTGAAAGAGTTTATCCCCTACCTGCGTGGCATCATCCACGAATATCATGAGGTGTTCACCGGCAATATCATTGCCCGGCAACGTCTGAAAGGCGTAGGAGTACTGAGCCGTGAAGATGCCATCGCTTTCGGAGCTACAGGTGGCACAGGACGTGCCAGCGGCTGGGCTTGCGATGTCCGTAAACGCCATCCCTACGGAGTATACGACAAAGTGGACTTCAAAGAAATCGTTTATACCGAAGGCGACTCCTGGGCACGCTACATGGTTCGTATGGACGAAATCATGGAAAGTATGAATATCCTTGAGCAACTCATTGATAACATCCCCGAAGGCCCGTATCAGGAAAAGATGAAACCCATCATCCGTGTACCCGAAGGACAGTATTATACTGCCGTAGAAGGTAGCCGTGGTGAGTTCGGCGTCTTCCTGGAAAGCCACGGCGACAAGACTCCGTACCGTCTGCATTTCCGTTCCACGGGATTACCGCTGGTAAGCACCGTAGATACCATTTGCCGCGGAGCAAAGATTGCCGACCTGATTGCAATCGGGGGAACGCTGGATTACGTAGTGCCAGATATTGATAGGTAAGTATTAAGTATTAACTATTAAGTATTAAGTATTAATTCTATGCAGAATGAAGACGCAGCCAATTAATATTTAATACTTAAAACCTAATAACTAGAATAACGTGTTTGACTTTAGTATAGTAACCAACTGGATACACCAGACGCTGACTTCCCTGATGCCGGAAGGTCTGGCGATATTCCTCGAATGTGTAGTGATAGGCGTGTGCATCATTTTGATGTATGCCGTACTCGCCATCATTCTGATTTACATGGAGCGCAAGATATGTGCTTTCTTCCAGTGCCGTCTCGGTCCGAACCGTGTAGGTAAATGGGGTAGCATTCAGGTCATCTGCGACGTGTTGAAGATGCTGACCAAAGAAATCTTCACTCCGAAAGCTGCCGACCGTTTCCTCTACAACCTGGCACCGTTCATGGTGATCATAGCTTCATTCCTGACATTTGCCTGCCTCCCTATTAATAAAGGTATGGAAGTGCTGAATTTCAATGTAGGTGTATTCTTCCTGCTGGCAGCATCCAGTATAGGTGTACTGGGTATTCTGCTGGCCGGCTGGGGATCCAACAATAAGTTTTCATTGATCGGAGCCATGCGAAGCGGAGCACAGATTATCTCGTACGAGTTGTCTGTAGGACTGAGTATATTGACTATGGTAGTGCTGATGGGTACGATGCAGTTCTCTGAAATTGTAGAAGGACAGGCTGACGGATGGTTCATCTTCAAAGGACACATTCCGGCAGTGATCGCTTTCGTTATCTATCTGATAGCCGGAAATGCAGAGTGTAACCGTGGTCCGTTCGACTTGCCGGAAGCAGAAAGCGAACTGACGGCAGGATACCACACCGAATATAGCGGTATGCACTTCGGTTTCTTCTACCTGGCCGAATATCTGAACCTGTTTATTGTAGCCAGCGTGGCTGCCACCATCTTCCTGGGCGGCTGGATGCCGTTTCATATTGTAGGGCTGGATGGCTTCAACGCTGTGATGGATTATATTCCCGGCTTCATCTGGTTCTTCGGCAAGGCATTCTTCGTAGTATTCCTGCTGATGTGGATCAAATGGACATTCCCCCGCTTGCGTATCGACCAGATCCTGGCATTGGAATGGAAGTATCTGGTACCCATCTCGATGGTAAACCTCATCCTGATGGTACTGATTGTTGTATTTAAACTGCACTTTTAGCCGGCGTAGCGCCGGAGCAGGGTTTCCCTTCGGATAAATATTAAATATAAAGAGATAATGAAAGATAAGAACGAAACATACAGCTATTTGGGCGGACTTGTGCATGGCATCGGCTCCTTGCTGACGGGTATGAAAACTACCATGACCGTCTTCTGCCGCCGGAAGGTGACGGAGCAATACCCGGAGAACCGTGCGACGCTGGAGATGTTCGACCGTTTCCGCGGTACGCTGACCATGCCGCACAATGACCGGAATGAACACCATTGTATAGCGTGCGGACTGTGCCAGATAGCATGTCCCAACGATACCATCAAGGTGACAAGTGAAATGATAGAGACTGGGGACGGCAAGAAAAAGAAGATATTGGCAAAGTATGAATACGATCTCGGTTCGTGCATGTTCTGCCAACTTTGTGTCACTGCTTGTCCGCACGATGCGATTACGTTTGCCACAGACTTTGAGCATGCGGTGTTCGACCGTACAAAGCTGGTGAAGACGTTGAACCATCCGGGCAGTCATGTAGAAGAGAAAAAGAAACCGGAGTAACTCAATTCCCACCCCCTCCGACTCCCCCGTTATCGGGGGAGAGCAACCTCCCGGGAGGAGGAGAATTAAGATAGAATCAAGAATAATAAAGTAAAAAGAATATGGAAATAACCCTTGAAACCGTAGTATTCTACTTTCTGGCAGTGTTCATCAGCGTGTGTTCCATTCTCACTGTGACTACACGCCACATGGTACGCTCGGCAACGTATCTGCTGTTCACGCTTTTCGGCACGGCAGGCATCTACTTCCTGCTGGGCTACACATTTCTGGGCTCGGTACAAATCATGGTTTATGCCGGCGGTATTGTTGTGCTCTACGTCTTCTCCATCCTGCTGACCAGTGGCGAAGGAGACCGTACTACCGACAAGTTGAAACGTAGCAAACTGTTGGCCGGTCTGGGCGCAACCGTAGGCGGCGCCATCATCGTAGTATTCATTACGTTGAAACATAAATTCCTCGTTACTACCGATCTTGTACCGCTGGAAATCAACATCAAGACCATCGGACACTCTATGCTGAGTAGTGACAAATTCGGTTATCTGCTTCCCTTCGAGGCAGTCAGCATTCTGTTGCTGGCGTGTATCGTAGGTGGGTTGGTGATTGCACGTAAACGCTAAAAACAATTGATTATGATTCACATGGAATATTATCTGATAGTTTCGGCTATCATGTTTTTCGCCGGTATCTACGGGTTCTTCACCCGCCGCAACACACTGGCGATACTTATCAGCATCGAGTTGATACTGAATGCTACGGATATCAACTTCGCAGTGTTCAACCGTTTCCTTTTCCCCGACGGAATGGAAGGGTACTTCTTTGCCCTGTTCTCCATTGCCATCTCGGCCGCTGAAACGGCAGTAGCAATCGCGATTATGATCAACATCTACCGCAATATACGAAGCATCCAGGTAGGCAAGCTGGACGAGTTGAAGTGGTAGTTTGTGAGCGACGGACTACAGCTTCCTGTAGCGACGGACTACAGCCTCCTGTAGCGATGACCGTCAGCCTCCTGTAGCGATAACCGTCAGCCTCCTGACGCGATGGCCGTCAGACAACAAGAATAATAACTGATAAAATAAAGTATATATGGAATATACAATTCTAATCCTGCTCCTCCCCTTGCTCTCCTTCCTCACGTTGGGAATCGGCGGCAAATGGATGACGCACCGAACAGCAGGCATCATCGGTACCACAGTACTGGCTGTGGTGGCCCTGCTGAGCTACGCCACTGCCTGGCAGTATTTCTCCGCTCCGCGCCTGGCGGACGGCACTTTCGCCACACTAATGCCTTATAATGTGACGTGGTTGCCTTTCACCGAGACGCTGAGCATTGACCTGGGTATCCTGCTCGACCCTATTTCCGTGATGATGCTTATCGTCATCTCCACCGTGTCGCTGATGGTACATGTGTACTCTTTTGGCTACATGAAAGGTGAGCACGGATTCCAACGTTATTATGCATTTCTCAGCCTCTTTACCATGTCCATGTTGGGACTGGTGGTGGCTACCAATATCTTCCAGATGTATCTGTTCTGGGAATTGGTGGGTGTTTCGTCTTATCTGCTCATCGGTTTCTACTATACGAAGCCATCGGCTGTGGCTGCAAGCAAGAAGGCGTTCATCGTCACCCGCTTTGCCGACCTGGGTTTCCTGATCGGTATCCTTATTTACGGTTATTATGCCGGAACTTACACCTTCCAGCCCAGTGAAATGGCATTGCTGAAAGGTGGTGCGGCAATGATTCCTCTGGCCTTGGGACTGATGTTCATCGGTGGTGCCGGAAAGAGCGCCATGTTCCCGTTGCACATCTGGCTGCCGGATGCAATGGAAGGCCCGACACCCGTCAGCGCATTGATCCATGCAGCGACCATGGTGGTAGCCGGAGTTTACCTGGTGGCGCGGATGTTCCCGTTGTTCATCGGTTATGCACCCGATGTGCTGCACCTGGTAGCTTACGTCGGAGCGTTCACTGCATTCTATGCCGCTTCGGTAGCTTGTGTGCAAAGTGACATCAAGCGTGTGCTGGCATTCTCTACTATTTCACAGATCGGCTTTATGATGGTGGCACTGGGAGTTTGTACTTCTGCTGATCCGCATCATGGCGGTCTGGGCTATATGGCCGGCATGTTCCACCTGTTCACGCACGCTATGTTCAAGGCATTGCTCTTCCTCGGCGCAGGTAGCATTATCCATGCGGTACACAGCAATGAAATGTCCGCTATGGGTGGGCTGCGCAAGTACATGCCTGTGACGCATATTACGTTCCTGATTGCTTGTCTTGCCATTGCAGGCATTCCTCCGTTCTCCGGTTTCTTCTCTAAAGATGAGATACTGACAGCATGCTTCCAGTTCAGTCCTGTAATGGGCTGGATTATGACAGTGATTGCTGCAATGACGGCGTTCTATATGTTCCGTCTTTACTATGGTATCTTCTGGGGCAAAGAGAATAAAGAGCTTCATGCTGAACATACTCCCCACGAAAGTCCGTTAACTATGACTTTCCCGCTGATGTTCCTTGCTGTTGTTACTATCGGAGCCGGTTTCATCCCCTTCGGTAAATTCATCTCTTCCAACGGTACGGCTTACGAGATTCATCTCGACTGGGCGGTGGCAGGTACCAGTATTGCTATAGCTGTCATCTCCATCGCAATTGCCACAGCCATGTACGCACGGGCAAAGCAACCCGTTGCCAATGCTCTTGCCCGTCGTTTCCGCGGATTATGGACAGCTGCCTATCATCGCTTCTATATCGATGAAGTGTACCAGTTCGTAACTCACAAAATAATCTTTGGTTGCATCTCCCGCCCCATCGCCTGGTTCGACCGCCACGTAGTAGACGGTTTCTTCAACTTCCTTGCCTGGAGTGCCAATGCCACCAGTGATGAGATACGCGGTCTGCAAAGTGGACAAATTCAACAGTACACTTACGTATTCCTGTTGGGTACGCTGGCGTTGATACTGTTGCTGCTGTTATAGTATAGTATAGAAATGTAATTCGTAAATAGTAAATAGTAATTAGTAATTATAAAGATGAACATATTAAGTATTTTTGTTCTCATCCCCCTGCTGATGCTACTTGGTCTCTGGCTGAGTCGCAACATCAAGCAGATACGCACGGTGATGGTGACAGGTGCATCGGCATTAGTGTTGGCCGCCGTAGGCCTGACCATTGCTTATCTGCAAGCGCGTGCTGCCGGAGACACAGCCGAAATGCTCTTCCGTGCGGATGTACCCTGGTATCCGGCACTCAACATACACTACTCCGTGGGAGTAGACGGCATTTCAGTAGCCATGCTGCTGCTCTCTGCCATCATAGTCTTCACCGGTACTTTCGCCTCCTGGCGCCTGCAACCGTTGACGAAAGAATATTTCCTTTGGTTCACCCTGCTCTCCCTCGGAGTATTCGGCTTCTTCATTTCCACGGACCTGTTCACCATGTTCATGTTCTATGAAGTAGCGCTGATTCCGATGTACCTGCTTATCGGTGTATGGGGATCGGGACGTAAGGAATACTCTGCCATGAAACTGACACTGATGTTGATGGGTGGTTCCGCATTCCTGCTTATTGGTATTCTGGGTATCTATTTCGGTTCCGGTGCTACCAGTATGAATCTGCTGGAAATTGCCCAATTGCATAATATTCCTATCGAACAGCAACGTATTTGGTTCCCGCTTACCTTCCTCGGTTTCGGTGTACTCGGTGCATTGTTCCCGTTCCACACATGGAGCCCCGACGGTCACGCCTCGGCGCCTACTGCCGTAAGTATGCTCCATGCAGGTGTACTGATGAAACTTGGTGGTTACGGTTGTTTCCGTATTGCCATGTATCTGATGCCTGAAGCAGCTCAGGAACTCGGCTGGATATTCCTGATACTGACGGGTATCTCCGTTGTCTACGGTGCCTTCTCGGCTTGTGTACAGACAGACTTGAAGTATATTAATGCCTACTCTTCCGTATCTCACTGCGGCCTCGTGCTCTTCGCCATCCTGATGATGAACCAAACGGCTTGTACCGGTGCTGTCCTACAAATGCTCAGCCACGGATTGATGACTGCCTTGTTCTTCGCCCTTATCGGTATGATATACGGCCGTACCCACACACGTGACGTACGCGAGCTTTCGGGATTGATGAAAATCATGCCTTTCCTCGCCGTGTGCTATGTCATTGCCGGACTTGCCAACCTCGGACTTCCGGGCCTCAGCGGTTTCGTTGCCGAAATGACTATCTTCAACGGTGCTTTTCAGCATGCAGATGTTTTCCACCGCACATGGACGATTATCGCCTGTACCTCGATTGTGATTACCGCAGTCTATATCCTTCGGCTCGTCGGTAAGATACTATATGGCACTTGCACCAACAAGCACCATCTGGCACTGACTGATGCTACCTGGGATGAACGCACTGCCGTGATTATTCTCATCGTCTGCGTTGCAGGTCTCGGTCTTGCTCCGTTGTGGATCAGCAATATGATTGGAGACAGCGTATTGCCTCTGGTGAGTATATTTCAATAATGGTATGCTAATAACTTATAACTAATAACTTATCATTCAATAGATATGGATTATTCCCAATTCCTTATTCTCAAAGAAGAGCTTTCGCTGATAGCTGTCATCGTGATCCTCTTCGTGGCCGACCTATTCATGAGCCCTGACGCTCATAAGAAGGACGGTAACCCACGACTCAATACCATGTTGCCCGTCGTGCTACTCACGATACACACGTTGATTACCATCATCCCCGGTCCGGCTGCCGATGCTTTCGGTGGCATGTACCATAACGCCCCGATACAAAGCATCGTGAAGTCCATCCTCAGCGTAGGTACGCTGATTGTTTTCCTGATGGCACACGAGTGGCTGAAGCTGCCGGACACCATCATCAAACAAGGTGAATTCTATATGCTGACACTCTGCACGTTGCTGGGTATGTACTTCATGATTTCCGCAGGACACTTCCTGATGTTCTTCATCGGACTGGAAACAGCAAGTATCCCGATGGCTGCATTGGTTGCTTTCGACAAGTACCGCCATCACTCCGCCGAAGCCGGTGCCAAATACATCCTCACCGCACTTTTCTCCAGCGGACTGTTGCTTTATGGCATCTCGCTTATTTACGGAACAGTAGGCACTCTCTATTTCGATGATATCCCGGCCCACCTGGACGGCAACGCCCTGCAAATAATGGCATTTGTCTTTTTCTTCTCCGGCATGGGGTTCAAGCTTTCTCTTGTTCCTTTCCACCTCTGGACGGCAGACGTGTACGAAGGTGCCCCGAGCGTAGTAACTGCTTATTTGAGTGTTATTTCTAAAGGATCGGCAGCTTTCGTATTGATGACTATCCTTATCAAGACATTCGCTCCGATGGTGGATCAATGGCAGGAAGTTCTTTATTGGGTTATCATAGCTTCTATTACCCTTGCCAACCTTTTCGCCCTGCGCCAGGAAAACCTGAAACGATTGATGGCATTTTCCAGTATCTCGCAGGCAGGCTACATCATGTTGGGTGTGATTGCCGGAACCGGGCAGGGTATGGCATCATTGGTGTATTATGTACTTATTTACATGTTCGCCAACCTCTCTGTATTTGCAGTGATTACGATTATCGCCCTTCGCGCCCAGCGTTTCACGCTCGAAGAATATAACGGATTATACAGTACCAATCCGAAACTGGCATTCCTCATGACGCTTGCTTTGTTTTCATTGGCAGGTATTCCTCCGTTCGCAGGCTTCTTCTCGAAGTTCTTTATCTTCGCGGCAGCTTTCCAGAGCGGTTTCCATCTGCTGGTGTTCATCGCATTGGTGAATACGATTATTTCACTCTATTACTATCTGAAGATTGTGAAGTCCATGTATATCAACAAGAGTGATGAGCCTATCGCCACTTTCCGTAGCGATAACTACACGCGTGCCAGCCTTGTCATCTGTACGCTCAGTATTATTGTATTGAGCCTTGCGAGCGTGGTTTATCAATCCATCGACAAGTTCTCGTTCGGACTGAATTAGTGCTACAAGAGTTACAAGCTACGAGCTACAAGCTATAAGCTACGAGTGGCTGCGCTATCACACCGCAAGGCACTCGTAGCTTGTAGCTCGTAGCTTGTAACTCTTGTAGCTTGTAACTGAATTATTCCAGCGGCAAAATAAACCAGAATGTCGAACCTTTACCTAACTCACTGTTTACTCCAATCTTGCCCCCCAACTGCTCGATGATACTCTTGCTGATGGAAAGTCCCAGTCCTGTACCCTGCACAAAAGAGTTCAGCTTAATGAAGCGGTCGAATACCTTACGACAAGCTTCGGGAGCAATACCAATGCCAGTATCTGTCACATATACCCGCAAATGCTTGTCGTCCGGCTTATCGTATCCAATCCGAATGCTGCCCGTGGTGGTGAACTTAATGGCATTATTTATAAAGTTGGAAACCACCTGATGCAAGCGGTTAGGATCGCTGACGATGACGCATTGCGGTAAGGTCGGCTCAAAAACAAGTTCCACTCCCGGCTTCACTCTCAACTGCATGGAGCGTGCAAGATCTCCGCACAAAGTATTAATGTCGAAATCTCTGAACTTAAAGTCAAAAGTTCCTGCCTCTATCTTAGACAGGTCCAGAATATCTGAAATCAGTTGAAGCAACAGTTCATTATTCTCTTCCACCATTTTGGCGTATTCCTGCTTTTCTTCCGGATCTTCCGTCTCCACCAATAAGCTTGAGAAGCCGACAATGGCATTCAGTGGCGTACGTATCTCATGACTCATATTTGCCAGGAAAGCACTCTTCAAGCGGTCTGCCTCTTCAGCTTTCTCTTTGGCTTCAATCAGCTTTTGTTCCGTTTCCTTCAACTCGGTGATATCGTAGTTAACACCGATTAATTCAATCAGTCCATTCGCTGGGTCGTAGCGGTTGAGCACTACATTCACACGCACCCAGTTCCATTTATTCAGTGTTCCGGCTCTTAGCACACGCATTTCACTCTTGAAACTGGTCGCTTCCCCTTTCTTGGCTTTATCGAAGAAGTCCAATATACGCACCCTGTCTTCCGGATGCATCTTATCATAAATGCCTACCACATCTGCCAATGGCGTATCTTCATCCTCACCCATATTCTTATACCATTGTTTGATGGCATACCCCTCACGAGTGAGCAGGTTCAATTTGGCATAACCAACCTTGGCATAATCAGAAATCAACAGGAAGAAGTTTTCAAAGTCACGGATGCGGTTGATGGAAGTTATCCTTTCCGTATTGTCGATGTTGATGAGTACAAAACCACTGCAATCACCTTTACTGTCATATATCTTGTTTACTTTGGTATAGAGTTCTATCCCCCCCTTTTTCCCCGATTCATAATATTCGCTTATCTTGGTAAACTCATAATCCTGAGAAAAGTCGAGTTCATCTTCAACCTGCATTCTTTCGCGTATATCCATCGGCACATTGGGGTTCTCGTAGAAGTTCACACCGATGGTGTTCGCCTTGTTCTTGACACCGAATATTTCCAGGTCTCTATTGTTAAGGTCAATCAAGTATCCGTCCTTATCGTAGATTTCAATACCTACCGGAATGTTGGAGAAGAGATTACGCAACAGTTTTTCACTGCGGTCCAGCGCCGTATACGTCTGCCGCATTTCCGTGACATCCATATAAAGACAAACCAGCTCTTCCGGGTCGGGCGAATAAATGACGCAGTGGCAAGTCTTACCTGTAAGTTCAAAATACTCATCCAGCTCCCTGTACGTATTCCTGTTGTGTATTTCGGCAAGAACTATCATTTTCTCAGCCAACTTTTCCTCCGAATAGATCTCCGAAGCCAGATGCCCCCGGTAACTATCCAGCGGTGCACCGCATAAGTCGGCACTGAACTGGTTGGCATCGGTGATGAGATAATCAACCGGTTTGCCTCCCTCACCGAAAATAACAGAGAGACGTACATACCCCATTGGCATATACTTATATAGATTGCGCAAGAAAGAACGTTCCCGTTCCGCCTCATCTCTGGCACGGCGCAGATTGATACAGATACTGATGATATTGGCAAGGGAAGAGAACCACTGATAATCCTCATTATTCCACCTGTGCTCCTTCTCCACCAGGTCAATACCTATATATCCCCAGATGCGCTCGGTATTCCGCAATGGAATCACCATCAATGATTTAATATCTTGTACGGACAATATCTTATATTCCAGTTCGGCTTCTTCCGGCAGTTCTGATAAAGAGCTTAACAAAATAGGTTTATCCGCCAGTATGTGATTGTGCCACCACTCCATCCCCTGAGTATCAGTGGACTGCAACATGTCTATCTCCGGCTCTACCCCTTTTGCCACAACCTCGTATGTGCAACTCTGGGTATGATATCCCTCATCATACTCAATAATATACACACGTCCGCCGTGGAAAAGCTCCAGTACATCTTTCAGGACTTTAGGAATGACCTCGTCCAGACATTTATCTTTCAGAAAATTGCGCAGGGAGTTCGATACGGAGTGTTGCCGGAACAACAAAGCATTGAACTGTTTCAGAATATCTGTAGCCCCCATATGCTCCGGGGCATCAACCACCTGGAGAATGCCAAAAGCTTTTAAGTGCCCGTCTTCCGTCATCCACTTCTCTCCCAGGCGGGAGCGAACCCAAACCACACCATGCATGGCAAGGATAGGAAACGTTTGTTCGTACACCTCAACTTCTTCTATTGAGACGAACTCACGACTGATACGTTCACGGTAATCTTCACGGATATACAATCCGAATTCACGAAAGGTCAGAGTATCTCCTTTCATACCCAGTAAATTACATACATACTCAGAACAAAGATAATCCCGGGTAGTAAAGTCAGCTTCCCACCACCCTATCTGTCCGATAGCAGAGAGTCGACGAAAGCGTTCCGATTCTTGTGAATGTGAAGAGACAGCACTCATATCAATGTCTATTAAGATTCTAAATAGCGCAAAGATAACGTTTACTTCTTGAATTTGTTCCTATTCCCATCAACAAAAAAACTAAAGCATATTTAAATAGGCATCCGCCATTATCAAACGCATTCTGTCACCCAAATGTAATCATATTGAGAATCAATTGTATGACATGTGTATTACGGTTGTAATTCCGTTGCCGCATCTTTGCACCGGAAACAAGAAACGATAAAAGATGAGCATGAAACTGGATTTTGGAAAAGTATTTTTCCTCATTTTATTACTGGTGCTTTCCACCATGACCGCCCTAGCTGGAAACATCAAAGGAACCGTCCTCGACAAGCAGACGAAAGAGCCACTGACCGGAGCTACCATACAGATAACCGGGACAGCCCAGGGTGTGGTAGCCGATATTGACGGCAATTATACACTGAATGTAAATGACGGTACATATACCATAACCGTGAGATATATAGGATACAAAGACATCCTGCTCAATAGCATAAAAGTCAAGGCCGAAACTTTGCTGAACTTTGAGATGGAGAGTGATGCACAAGCGTTAGGCGAAGTCTCCGTAGTGGCCAAAAAGAATCTGGAAGGTGAACGAGCCCTGCAGATGGAACGGCAGAAAGCTACCCTTGCAATCGAAAATCTCGGTGCCAAAGAAATGAGTATCAAAGGAATCAGCAATGTGGAAGAAGGTGTAAAAAAGATAACCGGTATCTCCATCGCCAGTGCCGGACAGTTAATTGTGCGCGGTCTGGGCGACCGGTACAGCACCACCACTCTGAACGGACTTCCCATCGCCTCTCCTAATCCGGACAATAAACTGATTCCTCTGGATATCTTCCCTGCATCTACCGTACAGAATATTACCGTGAGCAAAGTATATGACGCCAGTGCATTCGCCGACTACTCAGGAGCACACATCGACATCAGTACCAAAGAGAATGTAGGCAGTGATTTTCTGTCCATCAGCTTCAATGCAGGTGGCAAGTTCAATACGCTAGGCAAAGATTTCTACCGGATGGACCGCGACGGCTCTCTGTTCAACACTCCTTCTCTGGATCAGAAACTGATAGACATGTCATTAACAGACTTTGAAGAGTATGCACGCCACAACCGCCTCTTCAACACCAGTTTTCAGGTTAGTAAAAAGACTGCCCTACCCGAATTCGGCGGAAATATCGGCTTCGGCAAACGTTTCACCCTGGGTGGAAATGAAGTCAGCGTTCTGGGCTCCATAGGAGTAAGCAACGACCTGCAAACCATGGACAATGCCTCCATACGTACCCTAGAAGCTACAGGAAATACCCTGAATGAATTCAACTACGACAGCTACAGCAACGAGTTAAAGATTGCCGCGCTGGGTAATCTCGGCTACAGTTTCCGCACTTCCGACCACATCGGATATACCTTCTTCTACGCCCGCAATGCCATCGACACTTATATGAGGCGTGAAGGTGTGGACTACGAAGACCACCATCTGATAGGCAGCAACAACGTGACACACATCTACAGTCTGCAAAACCATCAAGTAAACGGCAAGCACCACTTCGGCAAACAGTGGGACCTCAACTGGAGCGGCTCGTACAGCAAGACCTCCAGCAACGAACCCGACCGCCGCCAAGTAATGTTCATCCGTGAAGATGACCAGATAAAACTCTTCAAACTGAACCGCCAAGAAACCATGCGTTACTTCGGCTCACTGAATGAAGATGAGTGGGTGGGCGACCTCACCGTCAGCTACCGCTTTGGCGACAACAACAAGTTGCAGGCCGGTTTCACCTATAAAGACAAGAATCGTGACTATATGGGTACACGCTTCTACTACAACCTGAACAAACTGAACCCTACCATCACCGACATCTACGATACCGACTCCTTCCTCAACATGGAAAATGTAGAAAACGGTTCCATCACCATAGACCGGAAGAAGCAGCCCAAAGATAGCTATACAGCCGGTAACAGCATTTATGCAGGATACATTGCCACTGAATACTACCCCATAGCCCCGTTATTGGTGAACCTGGGAGTACGCTACGAAATCAGCAAGCAATGGGTAGACTACTATACCGATGGCGGAAAAGCCGAACGCAGTGAACTGAACAAAAACGACCTTTTCCCCTCACTGAACATGAAATACCAGATGAACGAAAAGAACAGTCTGCGTTTTGCCTTCTCACGCACAGTGACGCGTCCTTCGTTTATCGAAATGGCCCCCTTCCTCTATCAGGAATCCTACGGTTCGGCACAGATACGCGGTAACGCTGATTTGCAAAACGGCTACAACTATAACATCGATCTGCGCTACGAACTCTTTGAAAAGAATGGGGATATGCTCTCCATCACCGCCTACTACAAGCACCTGAAAGCACCGATAGAGCGTGTACAGACTCTGTCAGGCGGTTCCGCCGTGCATTCTTTCCGCAATGCGGACAACGGTATGGCAACGGGGGTGGAGATAGAATTCCGCAAAGAGATAGTGAAAGACCTGCGTTTCGGCGTGAACGGCTCGTATATGTACACTAACGTGAAACTGCCCGAAGGCGGTGCCTACACCAACAGCCAGCGTGCCTTGCAGGGAGCATCGCCCTACCTGGCAAATGCAGACCTCACCTATTCACCCGCTTTCAGCAACGACCGCCAACTCAGCGTTGCCCTGCTCTACAATCTGCAAGGTCCCCGCATCCACTCCGTAGGCATCTCCGGTCTGGGAGACATCAAGCAGCAGCCGGTACACACGCTGAACTTTACAGGCAGTTACCGCTTCAACCGGCGTTTCGCGGTGAAGTTGCAAGTCAACGACCTGCTGAACCAAGACATCCTTTTCAAGCAAGAAGTGCCTACCACCGGAGATAAAGTAGAAGTGGAACGCTTCAGAAAGGGTACAGGCTTTGAAGTTGGCTTCAGCTATGACCTGTAAGAGAAAAGAAAAACTTTGAGAGAGACAAACAATAGGAACTCATTTTATCAACTAAACAATTATTAGTATGAGAACATCAAATTGGAAATTCATGACTATGGCCCTCGCGGCAAGTATGACCTTATTCACTGCATGTACCGACAACAACGAACCTGGAAACGGGGACGGCGGTGAAGACGACAAGTATGAACTGACGAAAGACATCGAAAGCTATACGGAACTGGAAGCCGGAAAGACTTACACGCTAAGTGGCGGCATACACGTAAAGAACGGTGCCACACTGAAGATTCCCGCAGGCGTCACCATTATTGCCAAACATGACGATGTGGTAGACTACATCCTCATAGAACAAGGAGCCAAGATAGATGCACAAGGCACTGCCAGCAACCCTATCGTGATGACTTCCGAAAAGAAAGAACCGGGCGCATGGGGCGGTATCCACATCTGCGGATACGCACACACCAATGCCGAAGGCGGAACGGGTAGTTCGGAAATAGGCGGCGCACCCTATGGTGGCAATAATGACGCCGACAATTCCGGTACATTGCGGTATGTTCGTGTAGAGTACACCGGATTTGCCTTCGACGAAGAGCACGAAGCCAACGGTATCACCTTCTACGGTGTAGGAAACGGAACAACGGTAGAGTATTGCCAGGCATACATGGGTTCTGACGATGGTTTCGAATGGTTCGGCGGTTCCGTCAATGTGAAGTATCTGGTATCTACCGACTGTAGCGACGACTCTTTCGACTGGACCGAAGGCTGGAACGGCAAAGCACAGTTCCTCGTAGCTTACCAAAGCCCCAAAGACGAACTGGGATACGACTGCGACTGCCTGATGGAGTGCGACAACAACGGCAAGAGCTTCGGTGCAACGCCCGTTGCCCACCCCATCCTCGCCAACCTCACACTGATTGGCAACGGTGGCAGCAAACAGGGCGTACGCCTGCGTGCCGGAACACAAGTGGAACTTTACAATACGCTCATCACCGGCAAAGGTCAACCTCTGACCGTAGAAACCACAGAAACTGAAACAGCCCTGAAAGAGGGTGTGTCTAAACTGGAGTATGTAGCTATCAGCAAAACATTATCTTCTAAAGAAGGCATTTACACCAACGATATGTTCGCAGCAGCAACGGGCAACCTCACTGCACAGAACTTCACTTGGGAGAATCTCTACGAAGGCACCGTCGATGGTGGCAAAGACCTCAGTGCCGACAGTTTCTTCACCAAAGCCGAATATAAGGGAGCTGTAAAGACAGGAGACAACTGGACAAGCGGCAACTGGATCAAACAATAAAACGAGAAACACACATAATTCACGAAGCAATAGCTTCTACAAAGGCAACGCCGGACAAGTTCAGAGGAACTGTCCGGCGTTTGCTTTTGTTGATCTGTTCCCATCCTTGATGAGAAAATATCGAGAACCAGTGCCGATTATCTCAATTAAGCCTTTCGCGGAAATCTTCACCGGATGGTGACTGGAATACGTGAAGATCAAACTCAGAAATAATAGCCAACAGATGGTCGAAGACATCAGACTGCAAATCCTCGTAAGGTATCCAGGATGTGGTAGCGGAGAAAAAATACAGTTCCAATGGTATACCGTGATCGGTAGGCTGAAGCTGACGCACCATACAGGTCATATCATGATTTACACCCGGATGGCTCTTCAGGTAACAATTCAGATAAGCACGGAAGACACCGAGATTCGTCTGGCGGCGACCGTTCACAAGGATGGAGTTATCAATATGATGCTCTTCATTATACTCCTTAATCACTTGTTCCGTCTGTTCAACATAGTTTGCCAACAGCTGTATCTTGCGATACTTCGCCAACATTTCAGGCGTACAGAACCGCACACTGTTCATATCGATATTGATAGAACGTTTGATACGTCGTCCGCCACTCTCCTGCATACCACGCCAGTTCTGGAAAGAGTCGCTTACGAGCAAGTAAGGCGGAATGGTAGTGATGGTTTTGTCGAAATTACGAACCTTCACTGTATTCAATGACACTTCTATTACATCACCGTCCGCTCCATACTTAGGCATGGTAATCCAGTCGCCTACTTTCAGCATATTGTTGGCAGAAAGCTGCACACCGGAAACAAAGCCCATGATACTGTCTTTGAATACTAACATCAGCACGGCAGCCGAAGCTCCCAGACCGGTGAGCAATACACCGGGTGAACGGTCTATGAGTATGCTGACAACGATGATGCCACCGACAAAATAAAGGATGACCTGCACTGTCTGCAAGAGTCCCTTCAAAGGGCGGTCACGGAACTGTTCCTTCTCGCTATAAACAGTATAGACAGCTGCAAGCAGCGAACTGATGAAGCTAAGAAACATAATAATGATAAAGATGAGGCAGAAGCGCAGGATAAGCGCCAACGTTGCCGACTCCGCGTCGGAAAATGCCAGAGGAAGCAGGATGTAAATAAGAATAGGTGCCACCATACGGCTAAGATGCACCATCACTTTGCGGTCGAAAACAATGTCATCCCAAGTGGCTTTTGTTTGCTTTACCAAACGCGAAACGACTTTCAGCAAGATCTTCCGGCAAACAGTATCCGCCAGATAAGCTACCAGGAGAACTCCCAGGAATGCTATAAATTGATCTAACTGGCCAGCCAATGACTGGCTGAAACCTAAAGCCTGAAGTCCTTCGTTAATTTGTTGTACAATGCTCATGATACTAAGAATTAATTTTGGTGTTAATGGTTAGTAATTATCGCTCCCTGTTCAGGAAGTCTCCTATATCTTCTTTTAACCACTGATACAAGTAAAGGTTCTTGTATCCGCTGTTCTTTTTCAACATCAAGCTGACGTTGGTCTGGCTATTCTCATAGCTGGTCAGTTCGTTATGGAATTGCTCGTTGTGGGCCGCCAGACGCTTGATTTCCTGTTCGCGCTCGCGACGCAGCACGGTGCATACGGGGATAAGAAGTTTCATCACAACACCATCCATGAGGTGATGCCCCTGTATGTAGAGATAAGTAGTATCAGGATTCAGTCCCAGCTTCTCCAGTTCCACACCCAAAGCCTCCACCGACTTGATATTTCGCGGAAAACGTCTGCGCATCTCGGAAAGTTTCTTGGCAACGGCACGCTGCACGGGCTCCAGTGTTCGTTCGGGATGATGTACATTGACTTCCTGCAAACGGGTGCATGCATTGAAGTCATACATCGGAAAAGTATAAGTATCTCGTTGGCAATAGAACCAGACGTTCCAGAGAAAGAGCGGATAGACAATTTGCGAATAACGCTTCAGGAAAGCAGGAAAGTCAATCAGCATACGGTCGTTCAATGTAGCCTGCACGCAAACTTCATGCAAGCTTTCAGCATAACAATGGAAATTCTCGATAGCATATGCGTACGTCTGGAATATGTAGGGACTACTGTTTATCTTATGTGAAACACTCGTTTTGCCTTGTAACAGAAAGTCGTAGTCACTGTCCACACAGGCTATCAGGCTCTTGCCCAATTCAGTAGTGTTCAGCGTATTCATCAGCACCATCTTCTTACCCTTGGCAAGAGAGGTAGCCGAAGGCAGCATCACCTGGAAATAATATTCATCTGTCTCGAACTCAGCCAACAATGTGCGCCAGAAAGCTACATCATCGTAACTTTCCACATACGCCACAATGCGACGCCGCGCCTTCTTGGGATAAAGCTTGTTGGCGGCATTGAAATAGGCGGATGTAAGATTATGTTTTAAAGAAGTAGCCATGGGGAGATAATTATTAATTCCTAATTTCCACCGATATATCGCTCACTTCCGTCACCGCATCCAGCCAGCCTTCCATGATGACGGCGGGAGAATGGGTGGTAAGTATCAGTTGCACATTGGGATTCAATTCACGTATCATACCGATAAGTTTTTGCTGCCACTCGATGTGAAGAGAGGCTTCGGGTTCATCCATAAAGAGGACACAATGAGCATTGTCGCGCACCAGCACGGTGAGCAGGATAATCAGCATCTGTTTTTCACCGGAAGATAGTTTATAGGGCAACAGGCGTTCACCGTCCTGATAGAAGATGATTTCATTGCTGCGGCGATCTATGGTTTTGCGGGTATAGCTGAATAACTGATCCATCAGATCCTGGAACTTCCGCTTGGGAAGGGATAAGGAAGCGGCTTGTGAACGTTGTTCCTCATCACCGGAAAGGAGTTCGATCATCTTGTTGCCAATATTCACCTGGTAATCGAGGTATCGGCGTTGCAAGAGATAAAGTTGCCAGTCTAGTTCGGATTTGACGTTCGGATCGGCCATGCGGGCGGTAAAGTCGCCCATAATCAAGGGGCGGTCGTAACTACGAATTACGTCGTAAGGGATATACGTCGCATCCGGACGGTCGAAGGTAACACGTACGCCTTCTATCTCGCCGTTCTTTATCTCCCCCGAAAGTTCTTCCAGATAGTGGACGGAACGGTTGAGGATCGTGGTTTTCCCCACTCCGTTGATACCGGAAAGGATATTCACGTCGGGACGTAAGTCCCAAGCTATGTCAAAGCGATCCCACAACCTGTGTATCTCTATACGTTTGATGTAATTGGCTTGTTCTTCCATAGTTTTTGCTTTTAATGAAAGCAAATATACGTGATTATCTTTTATTTCCACGCCCGGAAATAGAAAAATCACTTCTCATCCGACAAATCAATGCAGAAACATGCGCCATCCCGATAAGATGTATCGAGATAAATGGAACCACCCAGACGAGTGACAATGAGGCGACAGGAATAAAGCCCCAATCCGGTGCCGGGCATAAATTCATCCAATTTAGTGAAACGGTCGAATATATATTCGGCCTTATCAGCCGGAACACCGATTCCCGTATCGCTCACCATAATACGTACTTTTCCTTCGGTATGCACCAAGCTCATACGAATAGTACCGGCAACCGTGAACTTTGCAGCATTGTTCAGGAGGTGTTCCACAACACGTTGCAGATATTGGGCATTCGTTTTTACAAGACATTCGTCCGATCCCGATTCAAATAACCAGGTGATTTCGGGATTTCCTGCTCTTCTCTTACATATATCCAGAAGCCCGGCACAAATCGACAATATATCCACCTGTTCCATAGGAAGCAACTCTAACGAACTGCTTAAGTCCGATACTTGCAGGATGTCCTCGAACAATTCAGTCAATTGATTGGAGTTCTTTTCAATGATAACCGGAAAATCTTTTTTATCTTCCTGGGACAAATCTTCATTCAGCAACAGGGTACTGAAACCACAGATAGCATTGAGTGGAGTACGTATCTCATGACACATTGACTGTAGGAATTCCGTCTTCATACGGTCGCTTGCTTTGGCTCGTTCGCTTTCCTTAGCAACTTTCTCATTCGACAGAATCAGTGCCCGCTTCGTTGCTTTCAGCCGTTTCGTCAACAAGTACTGATAAAGTCCCCAGATAAAGAAAACCAGAAGCAGGACTATGAGCACAGCAAGAGCGATACGATGATAACGTGCCTGAAGTTCGGCCTGTTCTATCTTTAGTTTGTCCACTTCAAACAATGACCTCATCTCAGCCAACTGTTCATTCGTCTCCTCCACATGATTATCTTCCATCAAGCTGGTATATTCCCAAAAGGCGTCAAATCCTTCTTTGTAATGCTGTTTCCATTGGGTAACCAGGTTAATCTTCTTCGCCAGCAACTCAGTCCGCTCATTTGTGTCGGTGGAATCTGTCCGTTCCAGCAAGTCATCCACCGTCCGCATAGCAAGATCGTATTGTGCTGTATAAAGATAATAGCGGAAAGCGGCAGCCAAGAACGATCTTTCATCTGTCTCTGAAGTCTTATCCTGATAGTACGCTTTCATCCGGGAATAAATATCATCAGCTCTTTTCCTGCCTATAGCATCTACGAAATAAAGCATTTCGCTATAAACACCCATACGTAAGGCTTCACGGCTACGGTTACGGATATAAGCACGCCTCTTGTAGAAAGGCAGTTCAAACTGGCTATCGTATAGTTGCTCCATTTGTTCCAAAGCCTCAACAGCCTTCGCTGCTTCTTCAGCTTTTCCTTCAGCACGATAAATGAACTCGATACGAGTCAGATAATACCAATTGAACTTATAACTTACCTCAAAAGGTAAATCTCTGACCAACTGTTGAATATTCTTCAAATGGATGATGCGGTCTCCCAAATTCGTAACAGACGGTGAAAAGTAATTGATGCACTCCATTGCCGAACAAAGAATCATCTCCCATTGCACTTCCTGCGATTTATCGGAGAGATTTACCTTGTGGCGTTTATACCGTGAAATTTCTTCATTGGCTTCATCAGGTTTCTCCGCCTCATCCATCTTGCAAACAGAAGGAAAAGCTTTGAGCCATGCCATATAAAAGTTCTTATAAGCCCCTTCCAGACACTCTTCTCCTATCTGCTGATAGTAGTGCAAAGAGTCCGGTTCATCTTTATAACTGCGACAAAGAATATCCAGTGTCTCAAAAATATATATCTGATTTTTCAACTGAATAGCCAGTTGCAGCGATTCGTTAATATAGGTACGTTTGCTTGTCACATCATCGGACAAGTCGTACAAGTCAATATACAGCTCCATCCTCTGCTGTTTGTCGACGGAATTGTCTTGTAGTGTTTGCAGCAGGTGTTTTCTGGTCTGATTAATATCAATCTCCTGAGCAACACTAACTTGCAGACAGAAGATAATAAACCAGAATATCATTACAATTTTCATCAAGTAGTTTATCATATTCGGACAATTTGAAGAACTTGTCACTTATGTTGCAAATATAGAATAAATTGGAGGTTAGAGCAAATATATTTGTATTTTAACTGTCATGAGAAGTCTTTCTATGATTTCACTACAAGTAGGCGTTGGCGAAATTGATTCGTTTCTGAGCGGTTATGAATTAATTCACCACAGAGTAACACAGGGTATCACAGAGTTTAATCAGTTTGAAATCAAAAGAATAGAACTCCGTGATACCCTGTGTTACTCTGTGGTGAAAACTCATATCTTTTCCGTTATGAACTATAAATGAAGTATCACTCCGCATCCGCTATTTTTGAGAAAAAAGCTCTTTCCGTTCTTTCAGACCTCACGAAATCCCCTGTCCATCGGCGTTACGGCTGAAACTTCCAGTATTATAGTTGTTTCAGGTATCTTTCAGCTGAAATACCGATGAACAGGGAGTTTGGGAAAAGCTGAAAGACTGCAAGAAGAAAAAACACTCAAATGCATTGAATAACATCTGAAAACAAGCAGTGTTATGATCCGGAATAAGCAATGTTATGAATGATTACATTGCTTATTCTCATCCACAACAAGCTATGTAATTTCAGGCAAGTCCGATTCAGGCAGGCTGAATAGGTAAGAGGTATGTAAAAATAAAGTAATATACATGTACAAGTCCCCTTTTTGTACAAGTGATTTTCATCTCTGATTATCAAGATGCTACAAAGTATCAATTTCTTGTCGACAAGAAGTTAAGAGTTTGTCGACAGGAAGTTAACTTCTTGCCAACAAACTCCTAACTTCCTGTAAAAAGGAGAAATAGTAAATCTTCCGGTTTCCTTACACTGCATGAACCGCATGATTGGTAGGACGAATCGTATTAGAAGGCTAAACGCCCTTCTTTCATCCTGTTCCTTTAGCGTCTATATATCGGTGGCGTTGGATATATAGATGCGACACATCCGACATATAGATGCAACACGTCCGATATATAGATGCAACACGTCCGATATATACTTCCAACAGACTACAAGTATATAAAAAGAGAAAAGACTTTTTAGTTTCAAAAAATAGTTGTTCTTTTGCAGCCTCAAAAGAAAAAAGAGTATGAATAAGAATGTACAAGGGCATATATTCGCCCTGACTGCCAATATTTTATGGGGACTAATGGCTCCCATCGGCAAATCCGCACTTATGGAGTTTTCAGCCTTATCGGTAACTACGTTCCGCATGGTAGGTGCAGCCGCCTGTTTCTGGCTACTGTCTGCATTCTGTAAGCACGAACACGTGGATCACCGCGATATGCTGAAGATTTTCTTTGCTTCACTTTTTGCACTGGTGTTCAATCAAGGAGTGTATATCTTCGGGCTTTCAATGACTTCACCCATCGATGCCTCCATCGTAACAACCACACTTCCTATCGTAACCATGATTATCGCTGCCATTTATCTGAAGGAACCTATCACGAACCTGAAAGTACTGGGTATTTTTGTAGGAGCCATGGGAGCGCTGACGCTTATATTAAGCAGTCAGGCCACAAGCAACGGCAACAGCAGTATTATCGGGGACTTGCTTTGTCTGGTAGCGCAAATCAGCTTCTCTATTTATCTGACTGTGTTCAAGGGCTTATCGCAGAAATATTCTCCCATCACATTGAATAAGTGGATGTTTATCTATGCCTCCATGTGCTATATTCCATTCTCTTATCATGATGTGGCAGGTATTCAGTGGGCGGAAATTTCTACCGCAGCATACGTACAAGTGGGCTACGTAGTAATAGGTGGTAGCTTCCTTGCCTATATCTTCATTATGACCGCACAAAGGTTGTTGCGTCCCACAGTAGTGAGTATGTACAACTATATGCAACCCATCGTAGCTTCTATTGCTGCCATTATCATGGGGCTGGGTATATTCGGTTGGGAAAAAGGTGTAGCTATCGCCCTGGTATTCCTTGGCGTATATATCGTAACGAAGAGTAAATCGAAGGCGGACTTTGAGAAGGAAGGGAAAAAAGCGTGAATTAGCTACGAGCTACAAAGCTACAAGTGCCTTGCGGCATGATAGCGCAGCTACTTGTAGCTTGTAGCTCGTAGCTTTGTAACTAACTCTTCCTCATTTCTCCGAAATAGGTATCGAGCAAGCTCTTTGCCGCAACAAAGGAAGTGAGTTTGCCTTGAAGTACCTGCTGTTCTTTATCACTTAACATGGCTTCTATGGCCGGATTGTGGTAGAAACTATCGCGCAGACGCTCATTGATGCTTTCGTACATCCAGTATTTGCTTTGCTCGTTACGTCGATATTCAAAGTAACCGTTATCTTTCACAAAAGCAATATAGTCGTAAATCATCTTCCAGATTTCTTTCACACCCAGGTTATAGAAACCGGAATAAGTCATCACCTGTGGCGTCCATCCTGACTCGGGAGCAGGAAACAGATGCAGAGCATTGCGGAATTGCGATGCGGCCAGTTTAGCACGCTCCAGGTTATCACCATCTGCCTTATTGATAACAATACCGTCCGCCATTTCCATGATACCACGTTTGATGCCTTGCAGTTCGTCACCTGTTCCGGCCAACTGGATAAGCAGGAAGAAGTCGACCATAGAGTGTACAGCTGTCTCACTTTGTCCCACACCTACCGTCTCTACAAAGATTTTATCGAAACCGGCAGCTTCACAAAGAATAATCGTTTCACGCGTCTTACGCGCTACCCCACCCAAAGAACCTGCCGACGGACTGGGGCGGATGAAGGATTTTGGATGAACGGAGAGTTGCTCCATACGCGTCTTATCACCCAGGATACTGCCCTTACTGCGCTCGCTACTGGGGTCGATGGCAAGCACTGCCAGCTTACCTTCGTATTTTTCCAACACATGCAAGCCGAAGACATCAATAGAGGTACTTTTTCCGGCTCCAGGCACACCACTGATACCCACACGGATAGAGTTCCCTGAGTAAGGCAGGCATCTCTCAATAACTTCCTGTGCTAATGCCTGGTGTTCGGGCTTCACACTTTCCACTAAAGTAACCGCCTGGCTCAGCACTGTGACGTCTCCTTTCACAATGCCTTCTACAAACTCCGCTACGGAACGCTGACGCTTTTTAGGTTTCGGGCGGAGATAGGGATTGACAGACGAAGGTTGCTCAATGCCTGCATTGACAACCAATCCTTTATAGGATTCATCGTTTTCAGGATGTTCCATGATAAGATTTATGATTTCTAATTTATGATTTATGATAAGATTTATGATTTATGAAATCATAAATCTTTAACTCGCTTTGATATTCATCTCAACCTTAGGCTGCATCGGATCATTCGTAATCATCAGAATGCGCAGGTGGCGTTTCTTCTTGGCGATATTCCTCTTATCTATCGTCACACGCAAGCGGGTGGTTTCGCCCGGCTGCAACACGCTCTTCTTCAGACTTACTCCCAAAGCAGGATTGAACACTTGCAGCTTACTGATTTGCAACGGAGAGCGTCCGGTATTGGTGATCTGTATATCATGTTTCACCTTATTCTTCTTAGCCAGTTGTGTGCTCAGGTCTATATCTGTCTCCGAAAGACGGATTACCGGAGCATTCGCCTTGTCTGTATCGGTCATACCGGAGAAATCAGGCAGGAGAATAGCCGAAAGAGGTATCTCGTTTTCATCACTCACCTTGTCACCTGTGAAGCGTGACAAGTAAACTGATGCCTGTGTCAGTCCCAGGTCTGTCAGTTTCTCTGTGTTGAGAGTTAATGTGATAAGCCCTTTCTCACCTTTCTGAAGCACGTTCGGCTCCACTTTCATATCCAGATAGGAAGGCAGGTGCATCAACACCGGTTCATACGAACGGTCCGACAGATTCACTACACCTATCCGTATGACAGGCTTTTCGCCACGGTGAGTATCAGGGAAATCAATCTCATTTTTGTCAATACGTATCTGTCCGATAAGATAAGGATAGGTTTTCGTAAAGTCTTTTATCTCGCGCACCACCTCACCTGTAAAGTGCAGGTAAGCCAGATTGGGCTGCGCATTGGAATAAACAGCTATGGACTTATCAAAATGCCCCAATGCCTTAGCATCAAAATCGACAACGATCTTCCCCTTTTCACCGGGAGCAATGGGAGTTTGTGTCCACTGGGCTACGGAACAGGCACAGGAAGGGTCTACATCAGTAAGCACCAGAGGTTTATCACCCGTATTGGTAATGACATACTGCACGCTAACGGGGTGTTTCCATTCGATCTGTCCGAAGTTGTGAGTTTCTTTATTGGATGAAAAACGCGGTTGCGCCGTAGCAGTCAGTGCTACGGCGGCAAGCGCATATATACATATCAAGGTTCGTTTCATTCGTTTTCATTTTAGGATGCACAAAAGTAGGTGTTTTAAATGAGAGTTCCTAAAAGCAAGTTTTAAAATTTCTACTCCACCTCGACCTTCACTGATGCTGAATGAGCTGCATACTCGGGAGCGTAGGCACATTGAATAGTTGCCAGCCCGGCTTCATACTGCCCGCTACGGGCAACGCGGTAACTGTATTCCAACACATATACACCCTTGCTCAGACTATCGAAAAAGAAATTAGTGGAAGCATCTTCTATCTCCACATAATAACCTATTCCACCGTTCCAGCGATAACCGGAAAGTGAATTCATCGGCTCAAAGCAGGCACCACGCTGATCTTTCAGTTGAACGAAATCCATGGCACGGTCCAGACGTATCGTCAGACGGGAAACCACTTTATCACCTACCGCCAGTTGCGTGGAAGCGGTGATGGGTTGCAATTCTTTCTTTCCACCTGTCAAAGTACGCTCTACATAGAGTTTCTTTTCTACAGCCAGCTCACCACCTTGCTGTTTTACATCGGAAATAGGTGACAGATATTGTGCATAGACTGCCCCCCAGGCAATGCCTGCATCCCTCTTTTCCACAGTAATGGACTTGGCGCGCAATTCAGGACTACCTTCTGCAAAGCTTTCCTTGATATATCCCAATCCGGGAACTGTGGTCTTGGCAGGTGAGAATGTTTCCAGCACTTTATTACCAAGAACAATGCGTACATCACCACGTGATGCCAACAAGTCACTCCCCTGGCAAAGCAATGCATAAATAGCGTCTGCCGTTGCAACAGGTGAGTTCCAGCTTGTAGTTTGTTTCTGCTTCAGTAACCAGAGTTTCATTTCTTCCACCAATGCATCATTGCCTCCTGCCATCCTCAGGGCTTCCATTACCTCCACATGAACGGAAATAGGTTGTGCTCCCCAAAGGAAAGGTCTTTCATAGAAAGCAAAGTATGCACCCCGTTCATCAGTTTGCACCAGATGCTCTTTAATGGAAGCGATAAATTCGTTAGCCTCAGCCGTGCGACCCGCCTTTTGCAGAATGATAGCTGACTGCGCCTTAACTCCCATTGCATTCGAACTTAGGTTCTTGCCGACCATGGAGAGGAAATAGCGATAAGCGTCTTCATTGAGAAAAGGCACTTTCTCACCGGAAATAGCTATCAGATAGAGATACGTCATTGCCGGATATGAAAGGCTATTGATCTTCGCCCCGTTTTTCTCCGCTTTACGGATATTCTGATATTCCTGCAATGCCTGGCTATGCAAATAGTTAAAAGCACTTTGCTGCATGGAAAGAGCACCAGCAGAGTTCTTTTGTCCGGTGAGCAACGGCAAACGGACAAGAAGTTCGGTGATGTATCCCGTCATACTGCGGCTACCCGGCATACCTTTGTACCAACTCCAGGCGCCATCGGCATTTTGTAATTCCTGTAGTTTAGTAAGAGCGGTCATATTATTGTTCGACAGATTATTGAGATCGAACAAAGTAGCAATACGCGCTTGCTGTTCGGCTTCTGTAGTAGCTTCCAGCAACCACGGGCTCTCTTCGAGAAGGATATTTTTCACCTCCTGGTTTTTCTGTAACTGGCTGAAGAAGTTTTCTTTCTTACCGCCTTGCATGCGCCAACTGTCGAACACGGCTTTGATGCGCGGCTGACTGTTGGCAATGTAAGAAGCAAGGGAATTGGCATAATAAGCGGCTGCCCATGCTGTAGCATTATCTGTACGGGGCTGACTCAATACGGGCAATGCTTGTACTGCATACCAGGCGGGATTACCTGTAAATTCTACCGTTAGTCGGCGGTCAGTGGCCATGCGGCTGTTGTAATTGAACAGACTGTCCAAAGAGAACGTACGGGTTTCTTCACCACGTATCGGCATGGCAAGGGTTTCAGTAATGTATTCCTTATTGCTCAATACAGGCAACAAGTGCTGTTCGCCATCACTGAATGTGCCACCGTCAGCAATCATACGTACACCCAACATATCCTGTTTATCCGTCACTGTGAAACGGAAGCTTACAGGAACCGTCTTCCCGGCTTCTACCGTGAAAGCTTGGCGTTGAGTGGAAATCACTTTATCCGTCATCGGATCAAAGAGAATAAATTTCGTAGTTCCCTTCAAAGATTTACCTGTCAGATTGGTAATGGTTGCAGCAATGCTGGTCTTATCCCCTACCCGTACAAAGCGCGGCATATTGGGAGACAGCATGAAGTCCTTCGCTGTAACAGCAGAAGCATCCAACTGACCGGTCAACATTCCCTTTGTATGGGAATATCCGCGGAAATTCCAACGCGTCAGACTTTGTGGCATCGTAAAGGAGAAGGAAATCTCACCTTGTTCATTGGTGCGCAGTTGCGGATAGAAGAACGCCGTTTCGGCAAAGTTTGTACGAAGTTCGGGGGTATTGCCAAGTTCCGCATCGTCAGCTGTCTGTCCGGTTTCCTGCGATATATTTTTTTCAAAGATCAGACCTGCCTCTTTTTCAACCAATGCATCTGCCAGATCAGCAGAGGCATTGTCTGCCATAGCCATCGATTTAGTTCGCGGACTTGCCATTCCCCGTATCTGTACGCTTCCTGTTAAAGTAGATTTTTTCTCGGAACGATATCCAATTATCATTGCTTCATTCATACCTTCTCCCGAATAAAAAGTATCGTAAATAAATGCTGGAACTTTCCATACCTTCATTGGGAAATAGCAAGAATAAAAGGCTCCACCTACATATCCATAAGACCAATATATCTGAGAATTAAAACGGGGATAGTTCACATTAAAATTCTGACGATTGGGATACAGCTTATCCAAAGAAGCATCATACATGGTAGCAAGCATCTCAGCATCAGCCGGTGTACCTTGTGGTGTTTTTATCGTCAGACGCCACTCTTCTTCTTGTCCGGGACGCAACTTATCACGGAACACATCCCACTTCATCGTCAATGTTTTATCCGGCATACGCTTTTGCAAGTCGACCTTTTCAGAATAGAATTCACCACCCTTGACAAAAGCAAACAGGTACTCTATCCCGTCTCCATACTCCTCTTTATAAGGAACATCAAAACGAACAATAGAGTCGGATAATTGAAGCACCGTACTACTCAAACGCTTTTTACCGCTGAATACATCCAGCATAACATAAGCATCCTTATAAGAAGTCCCCAAACAGAATTGGGCAGGGTGTCCGGCATTAAACTCTGTATTACGTGCATAGAACCAGACAGGCGATTCTACAGGAGGGCGATTGTCATTATAAGAGAAGAGTACAATATTTTGCTTGTAATCAACATCCCTGCCCTGATCATCCTTGGCTGCTAATTGTAGTTCGTAAGCGCCTGAAGGTAAATTCTTCCATTCCGGCAACAATACTTCCACATTAGAAGTAAACTGTCCGCTGAAACGGACTTCCGGTTTTCCGTCTACAGTCTGTACCAGGCGGTACTCACCCTTCACTGCAACAGGTTGCATATTCAGGTTTCGCGCTACGAATGTCAGACGGATACTGTCATCCTTGCAGATATGCTCTTCCGTTTCGACAGACAAAACAAGTGAGCGGTTGCCTGCTGATAATGTGGTCACACTACTTTGCGTTTCACCAGCCTGATTGGTTACAAAGGCTTCTATCTGATAGGTATAAAAACCGGAATTCTCCCCTTTCACACCTTGCAGGCGGACAGGAATAGAGAACATTCCGTCATCTCCTATCATCACAGTACCGGAAGCCAGTGAAGTGGAACTCTGCCCATAAGATCTCCACCACGAAAACAGACTACGGGTTACAGTATAGCTCAGTTCCAATCCTTGCAAAGGCACACCATTAAAGGAACTCGCCGTACCTTTCACCTGTACGCTGTCTCCCACCTGATAGGAATCCTTCTGAGGATCAAAAACTATATCGAATGTAGGACGCTTGTATTCTTCCACTTGTACAAATGCCCGGCCATCAGTTTCATCAACTTCAATCGTGTAAGATCCATTCAGACAGGCAGCAGGCAGTACAAACTCTGTGGTAAACGAACCAAATTCATTGGTACGGACTTTTCTCTCTCCAATATCATTGCCATTCACATCCGACAGTTCCACCGTATAAGTTGCATTGGGAAGAACCTTGGCGTTATCTCCCTCTTGGGAATAAGCTATACCTTTTATATAGATAGTCTGTCCCGGACGATATATGAAACGGTCCGTCAAAATCTTCACTTCATCGAACTCTTCATTTGTGTCATTCCAAGCTCCATTAGAGTTATTATAAATACGCTGCAATGGCATTGCCGTATCAGTACCTTTCGTAGCACTCAATGCACGGAATTGCTTACCCCACGGCATTACCACCTTGCCCGAAGCATCTGTAGTTTTCTGCTCCAGCACCTCATTATTCTTTGTTCCGTAACTGGAATAGAAAGTAATCTGAGCATCTGCAATAGGCTTTCCTGTCTCAGCATCCAAAGCTACAATCTCAAAATCCTTATTCGACAAAGGCAAAGTCAGCACCTTGAAGCGGGTAAGATAGAGATAGTTTTCAGAAGTTTTACCTTTCTTGTCATCAGGCACAATCTGCATAACATAAACACCCGGTTCGCGGGGCATCAGCATGCTATATGTACTGTCTGCTGACTGGTAATTATCCGGACGCAACAAAGAGAAGTGTTCTGTCTTCACTTTACGGGCATATTTCTTATAAAAAGAGGAATTGATCTGTGGCATATCAGTTTCCTCTTTCAATAAAGTAGTATGAAACAGGTTCACTGTAAATCCATCCAGATTACAATGGGTCACTCTCAATTTCAAAGAGTCACCGGGGTAAGTAGCCTTACTTGCAGTCAGGTTAAGTTGAGGTTGCAATATGCTTTCTTTCAGTTCACGCAATGCGGATATGCGTTTGTAGTCAGGGTAAAGAGTAATAGCCTCGTCACAGGCGTGCAATGCTTCCGGATATTTACGTATGTTGCGGTAATAACGGGCTTTAGCCAGATACGCCTCTGCACATACATCACGTTTACCATAGTCTTTAATGATACGGTCTAATGCACGTAGATATTGGTTCGGTGCTTCGCTCTCACCTTCTTTTACAGCACGGGGACGAAGCAAGACATCCCCTTCACGGTTACGCCAAGCCATATAATCCAGCATAGTCAGTACGGCAGCATCTTCCCGATCAGGCATCTTCCGATAGGTATTTATCATCTGCCCATAAATACCCATAATGTCTTTCTTTACCAAAGAATCCGTATCAAACCACGAGACTTTCTGTAAAGCATCGATAGCACGTGATGCCAGCAAATGATACATTTCATGATGGTAGTATTCACTTGCATCTCCTAAAATCACAAAAGGAATATAAGTACGCGAAGATGTCTTCAATAACTCGGTAGAATCTTTCAGGGCTTCACCGGTATATTTCATTACCTGGTTCACAAACAAATTGGCACTCCACTCGCGAATATCCGCCGGTAGAGCCGTCTCTCCCAGATTAAGCGAAGTGCGTTGTTGCAATTCCCACCGGTTATTATCGGCATAATCGGCATAGATACTCGCCACCAGTGAATTCAGCACTGCACGGCTGACCGGATTTTGCTCACGCAACGCCCATTGTTCCAATCCTTTCAGATTGACATAGAAACTATCGGGCGTCAGTATATTCTGATATGTATTCCGGCACATATAGGCTTTAAGCATCTGCGGGGTATTCTTTTCGCGTTCCCCCTTCCGGAATATCTCATCCGTCAGTTTAATCACAGTTTGCGGCAAACTCTTTTCCTGTGCTTGCTCCACTTGCTTCCACAACTTATCAAACGACTGCGCATGCAGCACAGGCACACAGCCCCAAAACGCTGCCAGCAGCACCAAACTACAAATTCTTTGAATTCTTTCCATGGATACTATTCTGTTAGTCTTTGTACTAACAACAAAGAAAGGGAATAAAGTTTAAACAAAAGCTGTTTTTTATATAAAAAAGCTTTCAAAGGGATATAAAAAAAGCGAGAAATACGTTTTCAGGACGTACTTCTCGCTTCATAAAGTCTAGTTCAAATGCTTTTTTACTTCTTCAGGGTATAACCCATCATCAACATCTCATTCCGACCTACTTCGGCGAGAATGTTTCTCCATGTTTTAAAAATCTTTTTTTTCATAACCTTAAAAATTAAACTAATACCTAAAAATCAAATACACACTCATAAAAAGGGGTTTAATAAATTGTAGAGTAACCCCAAACGTGCTTATCAGCTTCGCTGATGTGCTTAAAAATTTTCTTTAACATTTTCATTTTGTTATCCTCCTTAAAAATCTTGTTATCCTATTAAAATCATGTTTTATAACACAAAAATAAGACCTTTGTTCGAAACTTCGAGCGATATATTATAGAAAAGTATGTTTTATAACATATTTCTTGATCTACATCAAAAATAAGAAGATTAGACAAGGAGAAAACAAGCAAGAATGGCAGGAAATGAAACGAATGACAAGGCAGGAGACAAAATGGCAGAAAAAGAGTGAGGCCGTTTCCCACTGGAAACAGCCTCACACAACAACATTTTACTTTTCACGATGGTGAAAAAAAGGACTAGTCTTCACAGAGTAGTTGTATCAATTCTATTAGCTTTAACTATTTACTCTTATTTACGGTAATCTGACCTTTCTTTGTAAGCTCTACAAGACTTTCAACTGTAAACTTCACAACAGATTCAGCTGTCAGATTTTCATGCAAGATACTACCTTCATTATCCCAGGTAATCATACCTGTAGTAGGGTTAATCGTCAAGTTACCACCAAATTCACTACCAGCATTCACACCGTAAGAGAATTTAAAATCAGCACTAGTCAAACCATATTTACCTGCATTTACAGCATTGATTGCACCATTCTGATAGAGTACTTTGCTCTCTCCGCCATTTTCTTTAATAGTAACCAGCTTAGAGAGGTCTTTGGTATCAGGTTCTGCAGGCAATGTTTGCAATGTAACCGGATCAATCGTTACCGTAAATGGAGTTACGAAACGTACTGTGAAGGTTGAAAGAATCTCTGATGAACCATTTGCACGATCAGCAACCATCTGAACTGAGTATGATTTACTTTCACCAGTCAATTTTCCATCCAAAGAAATCGCTTGAGTAAGATAATTGCCAGAAGAAATCGTTGCACCAGTTTGTACAGGAGTTGTAGGTTCAAGACGGAAATATATGCGAGTATGATTATTGGGTTTCGGCGCCAGTTCATAATCACTCAGATAATTCTCAAAGGACTCTCTCAAATTAGCTTCCAGTTTCCATTTATTATTTACCATCTTACCCTTAACAGTTGTAATACCATTCGGAGAATAGATATCTGACAATACAGGCTTCTTGCAATTATCAACAATCTTATATGTAAAGTGAATCAAGACATCACGATTCTTATATACATCCTTTGAAGGATAACGCAATGTAGCCGTAACTGTATTCTCACTCAAAGCAACAGCATTCGAAATATTGATATATGCTATTGCGGTTGCTGTTGCATCACCAAAGCTATAACCAGCAACTTCAACCCCAGTTATAGGATATTGCCAGTTCCAGTTTTGATAGAGTGTTTCAAATTGAGCCTTAGATAGTCCTAATTCTTCATAAATCTTAGTTGTAGCTTCTGCCCAATCAATCTGCTCTGTTACAGGAAGTTTAGAATACTCCACATCACCCAAAGGTATAGTTACTTCTAAAGGCGTAGTCTCTACACTTTCTTTTTCAACAATTTCAATCATAAAATAACCAGAAGCAATTTCAGTACCATTCACTTTAGCTACGGCATGGAACAATGGAGTTTTGCCGATAGCAGCTCTACCACCATTAGTCAACCATTCCTTATCAACGGCTACAACACCTTCATTTTTGGGGTCAGTCAATGTCACAAACTTCGATTGATCAGTAACTCCATCAGATCCCATCTTACTAACCTTGGTAAATTCATAAGTCGGTTCAAAACCAAGACTTACAAGACTCTTCATCACCTCTTTAGTTTCCCAAGCTTCTACCAAATCTTTCAATTTAACAGATTTGTTATATACTAATTTATAGTCTACTATTGCAGAACTCTTTATTGTAGTATAATAAGAAACCCCTGTTCCCAGTAAATGTTTCTTTGCAATACTAAAATCTTTCAAATCCTTAATATTAGCTACTGCATAGTCTGAAACAATTTCAGACATATTATCCTTATTGTATGCCTGTAAAGCAACAATAGCTTCTTGATTAGCGGCCAAGCTTGCCAAGTTATTGTTAGCCTTCACCACAAAATTCCAGCCACCTTTATCACCAGCTTCTTTGCTCACAATAGAAAGTAAATTAGTATTATCACCAGCAACACGAGTCGTTACTACACGATTAATGAAAGACCATTCTACATTTTTCACATCTGCATTATGAGGATTCAGGCGGTAAGTAACAATCGGAGTATTGGTAGCAACAAAATTCATTTTACCAGCAACTGTTTTATCGGGAACTAATATTGAATAAAAATCAATAACGCCCATACCTAAACCTTTATCTATGACTTGTGGCACAAAAGCTAGAGAACGCAAGGTATCAACTAACTTTATTTTAACCGGCTCGTCAGTACCAGCTACATTATTAAGAATCAAATAGCCGTTTTCTGTATCCCATATAGCAGTAACCGTCCCCTTTGGCAAACATGTTTCTGAAGTGACAGATTTACTTTCTGTACCATCAGGAGTAATAGTTACTTTTACCCAATAGCCAGCCTCTGCACCTTCAGTTCCAGGATAATAGTAGATAGTAGGCGCTGATACCCCCGGATCACCTTGGTCACCTTTATCACCTTGGTCACCCTTATCACCTTGGTCACCCTTATCACCTTGGTCGCCTTTATCACCCTGGTCACCCTTATCGCCTTGGTCGCCTTTATCACCCTTCTCACCACGAGCAGGTTTTCCTGTATCGGCACCATCAATATACCAATTACCATTATCACCGATTGTCACAACAGAACCAGGTGCACCATCTGCACCATTAGTACCATTAGTGCCATTAGTACCATTAGTCAAATTAAATGTCTTTCCGTTACTTAAAGTTACAGTAACTCCGGTTGCAGTAGATGATACATCTGTTATAACAGCACCATCCTTAATCTGTGCTTGAAGATCACTAACAAGCTTCTCAACAGCAGTTACTCGCTGATCTAAACTGTCAATGTCGTCATCGTAGTCTTTACAAGACGTAAATGTCCCCGCAGAGCCAACCATTAAAGCCCCGAACAGGATTGCACTTAGAAATTTTTTGTTCATAATAAAAAACTTTAAATTTATAAATTTAAAAAAATAAAGAATAATAATAGTCTAATCAATAATCCTCATCTCATTATATACCGTTACTTTATAGGTAACGGAATTGTTGAATAAAAAGAAAAAAGTATGAAAAAACTCCAGGAAAAGTCTTTTATTAGTCAAATAATATGTCGAAACATGGGAGAGATTACCTATCAAACTAATTTGTAAGAAAAGAGTACATAGAATAGAGTGAGAAAGAGGAATATTTGATAAAACCCACTAAAGAAAAATACAATATTTTACTGATATACAATAACATACACGCGACACATAAGCTATAAGAAAGGAAATAGGAAAAACAACCGGAGAAAATATCCCAGGAAATTAGCTGATTATTTGTATTTCTAGAACAGTCAAATATCAGCGTTTTATAATGAAACTCTATAAAATCCGCCCCAATCTTTAGCAGACAGCAGCATGCCCTTTCACAAAAGAGATAACTTCTTGATTGGCTTGATCTATCCTTTGATTTTGAAAAGGCTTCAAATAAGTTTCCGTAACCTTGATAGATGAATGTCCCATTGCTTCTGATATGATACCCGGATGTATTTCACAATGATAAGCCATTGTTGCCCACGTATGACGAATAGTATACGTACTTAGATGGGCATGACTTCCCATCCATCTCTTCAATACAGACAATTTATAATTGAAAGCCCTCAATGCCGATTGATATTCATGATAGGCCGTTTCAGTGCCTTCAGGACTGGATAAGAAAGAGAATAAGTAAGGAGAATTCTGATCTGTATTAGCCACCATCCGAATCAACCTCATAGCCTCAGGCGTCAACGCCACCGTCAATGGTCGACCGGTTTTCCGCCGACGGTATCTCAGAATATTATCCTGAATATCCGCCTTACGCAAATACACCAGATCAACAAATGGAATTCCCCGCAGCAAAAACATAAGTGCGAATAGTATCTTTGTTTTTTGTACATCTAAAGGCAAAGTGCCATTAATGGGTACTTTCTCCGTTTCACAAAGTAAGTTACCAATATCAGAAGCATCCAAAGATCTCCTCTGATCAGCACACACACTTGTATGCACATGTCTGAAAAGCCTTGGTATGTATAAGGCATAACCATTATCTACTGCCCGGTTATAAACCGCCCGGAGCACCTTCATATAAGTAGATACCGTATTCCAGCTACATCTTCGCTGGCGCAAATAAATTTCGAAACGTTTCAAAAGGTTCGAATTCAATTTGCAGAACGGTATATCCTTATTATTAAATGCAAAGAAAGAATTCCGCGCGCTCCGGTATACATGTGCAGTGCCCCACTGGCCATTTGCACGAAGTTCCAGAATAGTGGAGGATAGCATCTCCAATAATAATTTTTGTTTCATAATTGAATGTTTTTTGAATACAATTACTCTTTTTTTAAAGAATTATAGAAAAAAGAACAGCTTTATTTGCACATTTATGGAAAAACACTTATGTTTGCACCATATTTTGTGCCGTTACCTATAAAGTAACGGCATTTTTTTAAATAAAAATATCAAATAAAAAAAGCGGGGAGAATGTTCTAAAAAACATTCTCCCCGCTTTTAAAATCTATAGATATTTCTCTATTTCTCAGGTGTCTGTTCCAGTGTTGCTACCAGAAAATCGTAGAATTTAGAAACTGTAGGAATTAATGCACGTTCATCCGGTGAATGCGGAGAACGCAGTGTAGGTCCGAAGGAAATCATATCCAAGCCCGGACAATTAGCACCAATAATACCACATTCCAAACCTGCATGGATTACTTTCACAGCAGGTTCTACTCCAAACTGTTGCTTGTAAGACAGCTTCATAGCATGTAAAATCGGAGAATCCACATTAGGCTGCCAGCCGGAATATCCTCCACTTAGTTCTACCTTCATACCTGCCATGGCAAAACAAGCCGTCAAACTGTCTGCCAGGAATTCTTTCATCGTATCGCAAGAACTGCGTGCCAGAATACGTACTTCCGCTTTACCACCACCAATGATAACTATTGCCAGATTAGATGAAGTTTCCACGGTATCAGGCACTGTAGGAATCATACGCATCACGCCATCCTGACAAGCCATCAGCACATTAATCATATTGTCCTGAATTTCAGCTGGTACAATAGCTGCAGGAAGTTCAACCGGCTCTATCGTCAAAGTAATGCCACTTTCAATTGGAGCATATTCCGCATTGATTTGCGCCTCATATTCTTTAATATACTCTTCCAGCCCTTCCGTATCTTCCGGATTGAACACCAATACAGCACACGCTTCGCGAGGAATGGCATTACGCATATTTCCACCTTCGAAACTTGCCAGCTGAGAATCAAATTCAATCAGCACATCATGTGCCACGCGAGCCAAAAGTTTATTGGCATTACCACGTCCCTGATTTATTTCCAGACCGGAATGTCCGCCACGCAAACCTTTCAAGGTAATCTTACGGGCCACAGAATCAGCAGCGGGCGCTTCTTCCTTATATTCCAGTGTAGCCGTCAGGTCAATACCTCCGGCACAACCGATATAAAGTTCGCCTTCATCTTCCGAGTCAAGATTCAGCAAAATTTCCCCCTTCAGTGTCCCCGGTTTCAAACCGAAAGCACCATACATACCTGTTTCTTCATCCTTCGTAATCAAAGCCTCCAGCGGACCGTGCTTCAAGCCATTATCTTCCAGCACTGCCATGATAGCAGCAACACCCAGACCATTATCAGCTCCCAGAGTTGTACCTTTAGCTTTTACCCAATCGCCATCGATATAGGTTTCAATAGGATCTTTTGTAAAATCGTGAACAGTATCATTGTTCTTCTGAGGCACCATATCCATGTGTGCCTGAAGAATGACGCCTTTGCGGTTTTCCATACCCGGAGTAGCTGCCTTACGAATGATAACATTGCCTATTTCATCGACAAATGATTCCAAGCCCAAGCCTTTTCCAAAGTTTACAAGGAACTCTGTTATTTTCTCCATATGTCCGGACGGACGGGGAATTTGAGTCAGCGAATAAAAATGCTTCCACACATTCTGTGGAGCTAATTGCAAAATTGTACTCATAACGTTTAAAAGTTAGTTTTCGCAAATATACATTTTTATTCTTAAACCATGCAATAAATACTGTATGAATTAAATCTATCAAAAAAGTATACTTACATTCAACATTTTATTTTTTCTTTCTGCAATGCCTCTTTCAACATTACTTTATCCAGCAGTTTCTTCTTTGATTGGATCATACGTAATGCACACCGCCTCACCACATTCGTAATAGACCCACCGGAAAGCTCCATTTCCGCTGCCATAGTTATCAACTCTTCTGCATCCTTTCCCAACCATTTCCTTGGAAGCATATTCCGCCATAACTCAGCCCGTTGTTCCTCCGTCGGCATCGGAAAATAAATCACCGACTGGAAACGGCGGGAGAATGCCTCATCTATATTCGAGCGTAGATTTGTAGCCAGAATGACCATGCCGGGAAAATCCTCAATCCGTTGCAGCAGGTAAGCCACTTCCTGGTTAGCATGCCGGTCATTGGATGTATTGGTGGATGTACGCTTGCCAAACAAAGCATCCGCTTCATCAAAAAACAGAATCCAGTTCCGGTTCTCGGCAAGGTCGAATACCTTTGCCAAGTTCTTTTCCGTTTCGCCGATATACTTGGATACAATCATGGACAAGTCTATCCGGTACACGTCCATCTCGTTCTTCTTGCCCAAAAGAGTCGCAGCCAATGTTTTTCCCGTACCCGGAGGCCCATAAAACAGCGAACGGTATCCAGCTTTCAGAATACGGGACAGTCCCCAATCCTCCATGACAGTCTTACCGGAGGAAATCCATACATTGATTTCTTCCAATTCGGTAGCTACCTGATAATCCAGTACCATATCTTCCCATTCCAGCTGAGTGGTAATGCGTTTGGCGGGAAAGCCGATGTTATAATCAGGTTTATATTCCTTGTCCAGCAAGACACGGCTTAGGAATTCTTCCGATACACGCAATTGCCCACTGAGAAAGGGTTCACTTTCTCCGGCACCTTCCAGACGGAGGATATTCTTTGTGTAGAACCAGTGATCCTTTTGGAAGAACCGGATCACCCCTTTCCGTTTTTCCGTATCTTCTCCGGCAAGGATAAAAGAGGCAGTCTCACCAGTTGGCAGAAAACCTCCATGTGACAAGCCTTTCCAACCGCCGAATTCCGTATATTGTCGGTCGAAGTTCTTGTTTTGTACAAAAAAGATGTCCAGTATCTGCGGACAGACATGCGGCATCAACGCCAACATGACCACCATCCGTTCGTCAAATGTCAAGTCAGGAATGCCAGTCACCTTTTCCAACCATCCGTTTACAGGTGGTTTTACTTCTTCCAGCGAGGAGTATTCACACTCCTGTTGGAAATAAAGCTGGATAGAAATAGTCAGAACTTGATTGAACCATCCGATAAATTCATTCATAGACTATTCTTTTACAAGCTATTCGCTCTGGCACCCATTACGTCTGCCTCATGTTCCAAACCTATATTGTCGTTGACCGGCATACCACCCACTTCCGTAGTAGGTTCAACACGTCCTGCCAGCTGTTGGGCTACATGCCATGCCTCATGGGGCAGATGCCTCTCTTGGCCGGGTGCCACATGGATGTCCGTTCCTTGCGTATAAGCTAGTGCCTGGACAGTGGCAGGCTGTGAAGAATTATAATGTACCTTTACATCATCCATTGAAAACCCCGAAAGACTTTCGACCCCAGCTTTCAGATTATCAGGCAGACCGGTATTATTCGGTTTCTGTTGGAATACAGTATCCGCTTTCATTTGCAAGCCCTCTTCATCGTCTTCCGCACGCTGAACAGTAGGTTCAAATTTACCCTGCAAGGTATCTTCTTCCTCATCAGACTGTAACTGGGCAGTTTTCATCTGAAATCCTTCTTCATCCTCTAAGCCAACACGTTGCAAAAGCGTGTTCACCATACGGTTATCAACAAATTGTAATGCACCGCCGCCATCCTGCTTTTGCTGTATGGTACGTGCTACTTTTTCCTGATGTACTTTCTCTGCTTCCATACGATTTCTTTATTTAATATTCAATATCAGAACTCCTGCTTCTCGTGCCATTTTACTTGTATATATTTCTTCAGCCACGGTAAACGTATCTGCCGGAATCCCCAGGGGATGGAATCGAGTAGGATGTCAAACGCCTTGTCGTCCACGGTAAGTACCCATTTTTCGTCCTGTTCCTCCAAGCGACCTGTACGGGTAACAAAGCTTTGCAGAAATCCTTTCATCGATGTTCCGTTCATCTTGGACCAGTGCGCTTTTACTGCCGATAGTAAGCTGTCAGCGATTTGTTTTTCCTCGGCAGTCAGTTCCAGCCGTTTTGGCAACGGGATATGCATCGGCAACCCAACAAGCAGACGATTGAACACCAATTCTGTTTCCCGGTATTCCTTTTCTTCTTGGTAAGTGAGGTATTGTAGCAAGAATATGGCACGAATTCTTGATTTCGTATCTTTGATATCTTTCCTTGCCTCGTTCAAATAATCGAGCATACTCAGCAATCGGAGAAACCACGCAGACAGCAGACAGAGACCTGCATTATCAATAAAGAATATTTTAGGGTCAGACATCGGTTCGCCGGTTAACCAATTCTTTTCCTCTTCCGGCATTAATTTTTCACTTATCATATTCACTATGTTTTTAAATTCATTTTCTGTTTTTTCTTGCAGGATAGGAAGTGATTTCACAAATGAGCGGATTTTCTCTTCCCTGCTATTGTACGCCCATTCTTCCGAAGGATTTTCAATGATATAGGTTGCCAGAGCCGTCTCTAAATGTTCCTTTTGAACCGGATAACTTATCAATATGTAATCCATAACTTGCTGCAACAGTTCTGCTTGCGAAAGAGACAGACTTGCAACCAGCCGCAGCCATTCTCCGGTATTCATCCATTCCAACCATTTATCTGTATGCAATGTATTCCGTACCACAGACTGACGAATGTAATCCAACAGTTCTTTCGGTCGGAAGAAGATATGGTTGTAGAGCATTCTTTTTCGTACACTTTCCGGCAAAGTATTGTCTGCAATCCACTCTATCGGTAATCGGGCTACGTTTTTACCGAACAGGCGGGAAATGAAATAATCTTCCATTTGTTCCGGCGTTTGTTTTTTCCAATTTGTTTCCCTTACCCATAACAGCAATACTCTGGTTATATCCGAAGTAAATATCCGATCATTGGCGAATCGGCTGAGCCAGCCTGTCAACCGCCTGAAATCATCAGGATATTCAAATCCTGCAATGGCAGACAAAAACAGACTCAATTGTCCCAGTATGGTTATATCCGATACATCGACAATCCGTTTTATCAAAACCAGATCAGCATCCTTCTCCAGCCATGCCAAAAATTTCTCCGGATACTTTTCCAGAACGGAAACAATATGATGACTGAATATGGTATTGCTTATATTCTTTTGTAACAATACATCAGCAAACTCGTCCTCCCGTACATCTTGCCATACCTCCATTTCCAAGTCAACAGCCAGATTGACCGGTAAATTCGTCCATTCCGTATCGCTTTGGAAATCAGTCTTTCCGGTATAGACAAAATACAAATGAGCCAGGAATTTTTTTACCACCTCCTTTTCCGTTAAGGATCTTCCACCTAATGTATCTCTATCTTGCATAAAGAACAGCAATGCTTCAGAAAGAGCCGTTGAAAGAAGCCTGTCATTTCCGGTAAGGAATGGAATCCTATCAGCTTTACATTGCAGCCATTCAATCGTTTCCGACAATACCGCTGCTTGACGGAAGTCCGCTTGTGCCACGCTTTGCAGAAGAAGAGGGGCTGACAAATAGGTTGCAACAAACATTACAGCCTTGCTTTCTTCGGGTTGCCTACGTAGCAGACCTACCCATTCATGTACTTTTTCGACAACCATTCTCTGTAACAACTCACGCTTACCATCTGTAGAAATGGTAGCGTCTTCCAGCCAATCGGTAAAGCCATTTCCAGCGCTCCAACGGTTTTCCAACAGTATGGGAAGGATGTCGGAATCTTTTTTGGTTTTCCGTACCCATTCCTCAAACCTTACTTTTGCAGGATTCCCGTTACCGGCCTCGATAGTCATCAGCAAGTCCAGTACTGCTTCCATATCATCATATTCCTCATTCCTGGTTTCTGTCTCCCTAATACTTCCTTGAAATATCTGTTTAATGACAACCGGTATATTTTCCTTGCCAAACAATGCCATAAGAAGTAAATAAAGAATTTCTCTCGCAGTGCCCTCCATCTTAATTGACGATTGGGAAACTTTTGCCAGCCATAAAACCATCTGTACCTTCAGTCCGGATGTCCTATCCTTCAAATATGCTGAGAGGGCCTGTTCGTTAGTTACCAGCCAATCAAACAGGGATAACAATTCTGTAATATGGGATATACCGTTCATCCGCACAACCGACTGCCTGATAATTTCTTCTAAAACGGGCTCACTTATTAAAGTAAGTGTATACTCCAATACTTCATGCTCGTGTAACAGCCATATGGCATTCTCTTCATTTTCTATGGATTGCTCCAAGAACAATGCCGTCATTCTACGTTTTACAAGTTCCGGTATACTCTTGTCGGCTAATATCTGTCGAAGTTTCAGAATGTCAACACGTATTTTACCATTTCCTGCATCTTGCTTCCAAACATCTTCCGACAAGTACAATTTTTCAGATAATATTTTGATAGAAGACTCATTACTACCACTTGAAATCTCCTGATAGAACTGATGCAGAAGTTGTTCGATGCGTTCCGACTCCGAAAGACCGCAGTGTTCGTTTTCTATCCAAAGTAACACTGCTTTGCAAAAAATAAAGTTAAACTGAGTTTCGGAAATCCCTTTTAGCCATTCTGTTTTCGATATATGGTTCAGTAGATAGGTTCTTACCTGGTCAACCACTTCCATCGCCATGAAAGAAACGGAAGAAAGCAGACGGTTGAGAAGATCAGTATCAACCATATTAGCTATAACACTAAGTAGAGCGTTGTCTTTGGCAGCCTCCGATTGTAACCAATCCATCAGTATTTCCGGCTTTTCCTTTGTCAGTAGTCTGAATAAACTTCGTTTGTCCGCTATACTTTTCTGCGTATCATTTAGATATTCTGCCACCATTTCCATATCTGTAGAATATGCCGTTTGCTTCCACCCGGAATCCAGTTTCTCTTTCGGACTTTCTCCCGCCATCGGCAGACGAAGTAGAGAAAGTTGTAAAAAGATACGATACAACTCCCGGTTTAAATATCCGTCATACACAGGTGAACCGTCTGCATAGTGCGGCTGGAGGTCATAGATAGCATTTAATACATCCCTATAGTAATCAGTCCCGAAGACTTCAAGCAGGAAGTTGACTGTCAGTTCTTGTTTGGAGAGGTAGAAAGAGTAGTTCCGCTTACGGATGAATGTGAGCAACCGATGGTGCAGATGACAGATAAAATCTCCTTTGCCTCCGAAGATAGCAATCCCGTTAAAGGGATAATAATTGATAAGCCATTCATACAAATAATGCCAGTATGGGGGCAGATCGACTTCAGCATGTTCTTCTGTTTCAGTTTCCATTATCCGACGGACGGACAGCGTATCGAGTAGTTCCGCCATACCTTGCAGCCTGTTATCATCAGTATCCTCATGAATGAAACGCACGGGTATACCGGGTTTCATCTCCAGAAGTATTGCAAGGAAACGACGTTTCTCGTGCAAGCCGAACGATGACGTGGAAAGCAAGTCGGCATAGAGCCGAATAAGAGCCTTGTCATCACTTGTCTGCCATAACAGACGGCGCAAGGCGTGATTTTTTTTCATACAAAGAGATACGATACTCTCTGCATGAAGTGCCTGTTGTGAAACGGCCCAATCCAATTCTTCCGTCAGGCCGAAAGCACTGTCGTCCCATTCCACCTTCTGATAACCGTGTTCCAGATAGAACAGTAGATTTTCCAGGCGCGAAGCATCCGTCTTTTTCCGTTCGCTCTCTGTCGGTATGCCCCATGAAGGCAACACTTTCAGCAGTTCCGCTTTGAGGCGCCGGGGAAACTCACGGTAGAAGTCCTCCTCGAGGATACCACCCAAATCCAGTTCCAACAATTCTATTTCACGCAACACCCTGTCCTTATCCAAAGGAGAAAAGCATTCATCCACCGTTTTTTCAAAACAGTTACGGCAAAAGCCATCCCAGTCCGCATACAAGTCGTGTACGAACCGTTCGTCCGCAGCAGCGAACTCAAACGATATATGGTCAATTCGTATCATCCAATGTCTGTATTTCTACCGCTTTGCCCAGCAACTCGTATATGACTTCCAGCAATTGGGCGCTGTAATCCGCCAAGTCACTGTTGGTCAAAGCCCTCATTAATAACTTGTAACAATGTTCAAAACCTTGCATACTTATCTCATCCATCCAGTATATCCGGCCTGCCAGGTGAGCGGGAATAATAGAGCGCAATAATTCCCTGCACATCTCCCTGAAGCGCGGCGAGTGGAAACGAAGCGTCCACATCGGGAGCACAATCAGTAGCCGGAAAGGTTCCGTTTTTCTCACCAATACCGGTTCCAATACGTAAACCGTTTCACACTCCCGGTTCAATTCCAGTAAATATCTCCGCAGGATGTTCGCCAGCGTATTCAACCTCTTTTTGTCATCGGTACGTCCAAGATTGGTCCATCCGCCTTTCTCCTTATTGTGGAACACCAACAGATACTCATCCTTTTTAGCTTCTACAATCCGGTAGTTACCAAGAGAAATGCCGTGGCGGAATAAGTCGCCGCTTATTCTATTCCGGTTGAATATCGGCAATTCCGCTCTTAACTGACTATATTCTTTATGCTTTCCTTCCTCATCCGTTGCCAGTTGCTCATAAGTTACGGTCGTCACGTTCTCCGGTTCCAGTATACGTTCATCAATAAGTAGAGCATCCAGTCGGTCCGCCAGGGGGCGGCCGGGTTTCTTCTCTATCAGTTGTAGATTATGCCCGGGAAGAACATTGCCCACGGTATGTTCCTCGTTTCCGTTAATGCCCAACAACCTACAAAACCACTCCTTCGCTATGGGGGCGTTATGCTCTCCCTCCGACATCGTAATGTCCCGCGCCTTTGCTCTATTTTTTATCAGATAGGCAACATGGCGCAAGAATGACATTCGCCGCCCAATCGTCTCACTCTCCATTTCACCATAGCAGTTTGACTCTTCCAACCATTCGGGCTGGCTCTCTACCCCGTACAGATGGTCAAGAAAGTCCAGATAACGACTTTTCAGTGCATAGATATTCCGAAAGGAAGAATGACAATCCATGTCTTTCTCGTCAATGGAAAGCACGTTCGGAAGTTCCTTCACTTCCTGCAATCCTTGTTGTATTGTTCGGTCATACAGTTTCAAGTATGCCTCAAAGGAAGCATGAGTTTCCTGTCCGGGTGAGAGACGGTAACATGCGGGGAATTCTCCGGCTATGGGGGAATAGGTGAAAATGTTGCGGTATGTTCCTGTCATATTTCCCCAGCCAATTCCTTTTATGTCGCTTTCATTCGTGCTGATACGCCTCTGAGCATAATAAAAGGTTTTCAGATATCTTGCGAACTTCTCCATATCGACTCGCATAACAGAGCGCCCCTGACGGATACGCACTTTCAGTTCTTTCTCCATACATGGAATTTTCAAGCTGAACCCTTCGGAGAAGTCGGTCTGTGGCTTTCCATCCTTCATCAGGTAGCAGGTGCTGAACGACCGGATGCCTTCCACCTGACAAAGTTTCTTATATAGCTCATATTCGGTATTCTTTTGCATGGGGATTACCACACGCACAATGCTTTCCGACCCTTCCAACCACTCTTCGGGTGACAAGCCAGAGGTTTCCAGCCCTTCCGGTGCACAGACGTACACTCCGCCGGAAAGATAATGCAAGATGGTTTCATAGAGCTTCGCCAGCACAATAGATGCATCTTTGCCCGGCTCTATCTCAAATTCTGCATGAAATTCCAATTCTGCGGACCGTACGATGATTACCTTGTCGAGGTATTCGCACAGATTACGGTGGCTGTTGTAAATCTTCGCAACCTGCTTTACCACCGTTTTTCCGTTATCCTCTTCTTCAAAGGGGGAAAGAGCAATCTTGACAGTGTAGCCGCCGGTTGCCGCATTACATTCCACCCATACGTTTTCCAGTTCCGGAATGCGGGCGAAGAACAGTCTTCGATAATCCTCCGGTGTAACAGGGGCAGTGGTATACACCTTTTCGGGTGGAAAGAGTCCGAAACGTTCAGGTTCGAAGATTCCATCTTCCCCGGTCAAGTAATCCACCGTACCGAAACCGAGCTTGTAGTCCATTTCTGTCAGCGCATAGTTGGCGATATCTGCCAGAGTCACCCCGGGATCATGGGCATTGAAATCCGTCCATACCTTTCCCGAGAGGCGGTGCACTTCTTCAAGCGTCTGCCTTTGCAGGTATGAGTACAGATTTTCGTTTTCCGCCAACTGCCTGATATAGGGTCCATTATTGTCTTTTCCCATCAGCTTATCCTTTATACATTTCCACCACTCGGCAATGTATCTCACCGGATGGGAGTTGCTTTTTGGTACGCATTTGCAGGTATATATTCTTTTCCCGCATCTGCCAACGGAAGCGGACGCTGCCCGTCCATCCCCACCAGTGCTTCTGGGGTGATTCAATTCGCTGTTGCATAAAGTTAAGCCAAAGCGCGGTAACACGTGTCAGTTGGCAAAGCCCCGTACCCTGTTCACGAAAAGAGGCATATACAGAGTATACACGGCAACCGAAACCTTCACGCGACACATCGATTGGCAGATCATGCCACTGTTTGTCGGCAGGGACAGTCAGATAGCCTTCACCGCTGGGTGTGATTCCTCCTCCGCCTGTCGTCCGGTAAGCCGTTGCGGTAATTTCGTCTTCCACCTTCAGACTACCATACAATACTATCGATTTGTCTTGCGATGCTTCCATCACCGCTTCTCCCTTCGCATTCCTGACAGTCAGCTTCTTTTCGGATGTGACAGCGAGAGTCCATGCGGGCATATCCACTTCTGTGAGAGGTTCTTCCGTGTAAAGCCCGATATCCAAGTGACCGGCTTGTCCAGGGAAAAACGCCCATCCACTGGGGGTTCTCATCACCTGTCCATCCTCCACAATGTTCGACACGGAATCTATCAGTTCAGCAAACTGTTGTTCTGTGGGTACATCACCTTTCTGAAAGTAGCTTTTCAGCACACTTCGGTTGCGTCTGTTATTATTCATTTCCATAAGCCACTATCCTATTATGAAGTTACTCCCGACTTCGGCTTTCTCTATGCCGTCGTGGGGAGAAAGAAGTTCTATTTTTATTACCGGAAGCAATACATTCCAAGGGTGCTTGCCTTCGAAAGTGAAGTCCACGGTATCAACATCTATACGCGGCAAACTCTTACCGTTCACTTCCAACGTGACCAGCCGCATCAGATCCTCATGATTCACCATTCGGGTATGAAGTTCCTTGTAGGAGTAACGTTGCCTAAGTATTGGAATTTCTTTTTTCCGATACCACGGTGCGATATAGTTCTGTGCCAAAACGACAAGTTGCCGGACTGCCTTGCCTTTATCCGGCACGCTGTCCCACAGGATTGCCTTGCAGTGAACATTCACACGTTCGTAAACGGGATTAATTACACGCAAAGAAGCAAACGGAGATGCATATTGCCGGACAAGCTGCTGTATTTCCGCCAGTTTCCATGCCGGAGAGAGGAAATAACGGCTGTCTTCCGCACGGCTGAATACCACCAGGCATATTTTCGATGCTCCCTTATTCTGCGGGATGGGAATGCACTGTATCTTATCCACTTCGGGGAAAAATTCCAGCATAAGATGCTCGTAGTCCTTTATCATGAGGGCACGATGACGGTTACTGATGCGTGAACTTTGTCGCACAGCCAACTCAGTTGCTGTTTCGGCAGGCTTGCCTCCGAAGCCACTCAAGGGCTGGGTGACACTTTCAATCCGTTCATCCAGTTCCTTTATACCTTGTATCGTTCCGGCAGGCAACGGAGTACCATCTCCATTTTGGGAGATGAGACGGATACAGTTTGTCCGGATACCTCGTACGGCAAGACAGGAAGACAAGTCGCCTGTCACGGCGGCACGTATCCATGCCTTGCCTTGTTTATCCATATGGCTGCCGCTTATTTTCTCCGGCAACTTGATTTCTATAAATCCGCTTTGCGTTAGTCCTAGCGTTTCTTCGGCAAGGACGGATTCTATGGTAATGGGATGCCATTCATTTCCGCTCCAATATTCCCATGCCAAAGTTACCTGCCTGCCCGGTTGCGGGTCATAGAATGGGATCTTTTCCTGAGGTAATACCATATCGAAGTACAACCGCAGGTTCTGCTCTCCCAGTGCGTGAAGTAAACCGAAATACAACAGATTTTCAGCCGGGACAGAAGGCAGAAACGGTTGCTTCTCTCCTTTAGCGATGGGGAATGGTTCCTGCCGGGATAATGCCGTAATACGACTTAGTCGAATGAACGAACGTTCCATATCACTTAAAGTCGTCTCTTCCGTAGCGATATAGGAAAGTTCTACATCCGCCATCACAGGAATAACCGGTTCGGAAGGTAAGTCTTTACGTTTCTTTTCCTTACAACCACTGTTGTGTACCATCGTTTCAGAAAATAAGGTGCGGTAGGCTTTTGTGCCAAAGCCGATGGAAGGGGCCCCCAAGGTGATACGGAAGAAACCGTCTTTGTCACGGCTGTATTCGTAAGGAACGGCAGCTTCATCGCTGGAAATGGATTGTGGCTGCACTGTAAAGCTAAATACCATCTCGGCAGGATTCAGATCTCCGTTTTCATTAAAGCTGAATAGCTTTTGCTCATCACCGCATTTTTTCCACCTGCCACCTTTCTGGTATTCGGTGGAAACTTTGAACTCGTCCGCATTGATTCCGTATTCCTTATATATTTTGTTGAATTCTGCTTCAGTTCCGGGTAGCTTCTTCCATATGCCTTTCAAACGGACTTCCTGCAAGTTTTTCAGGCTCATTTCTTCGTTACCGAAAAGAAAACAGGCGCCACACTCTGCCTGTATACCGAAGGGGTGGAAGGGCTGTGTAGTATCTACTTCACCCTGATCATTATAGAAGCTGAAGTTGCGAATACCGTTCACTTCCGTCTTTATTTCCACGCTGTCGAAAATGAGTTGTTTTGCCCACTTGTAAGAACAGCTCGCATTATCTGTCAGGATACGGATGACAGGATATTCTGTTGTTGTGCCATGCACTTCTTCCATACAGGATGCAGGAGCAACTGCATCGTATGCCAAGCTGAAGCTGAAACATAACCGACCGGATTCAATATAACACTCGCTAGTTTGCTCCATCCAGCCTTCCGCTCCGCTCAGTTGTAGGACAAAACCTTTTGTATTGTTGGGTATAGAACTATCGGCTGTAAGGTGGAAATAGATACTAATATTCCGTTCTCCTTCGTTCAACACAAACATAGGGGACTCCACTTGCCAGCCTATGCGTAATTCTTCACCATGTGTGAACAGGGTTTGGGCATCGGTTGTATCTTGAAGTTGTATAGTTTGTTTATAGAGTTCCAAAGCTCCTCCACAAGAAGGATTGGAAAAACCGTACAGTGCATCCGCTTCCACACACTGCATGGGGCTGATATATTCTTTTTTTTCAGTCCGATAAATAAGTTCTTCTCCTGTGGCATTTTGGCCGGCGGGGAATGACTCATCCTTAGGCAAGGTAAAACCTCCGAGACCTTCTGTAGGTGTGATAATGACGTAAACGTTGTCTTGTACCGCCTCCTGTGGTGTGGCATGCAGGATATCCTTACGATAGAGTTCTGGCAACGTGGCAAGGCGGCGGTTGAAAGCCTCAGCAATGCTACCATAGTTTTTCAGATAGACAATGAGCAGGGACAGTGCAGGATTCATATCGCCACTGTCCTTTATTTGATTTAGATAGTAATCGACATTCTCCTGAATAGCGGTCACGGTGCGGAGCATCCGGTAATAGTTATTGTTTCCATCTAGATCATCGGCAGACAATGACTGTTCCAGACGATCCTTCAACCAGCGGGCGGTTTCAGCGGCAAGGCTGCTGTTATTTCCTGCTTGCCAAGTGTTATGCAGATAGCTGTCCAACCGGGTTATCCATCGGTCGATGTCATGCCGCAATTTCTGAACATAAACAGTCTGCATGGCTGTACCTTGCACATTAGCAAAGTTATTGCCATAGTCCGACAACTTCTTACGGACAATGTCGACAAATACGGTCAGCACCTGATTCTCCAGTAGGGGGCGCAATATGTCCTCCTCTCCGTCACCATAGCGTGGAGAAGCACCTGCCTTGATCAAACGATGTAATAGCCTATTCCAGTCGCTTTCCAGTACCGGAAAGTCGTCCAGCTCTGCACAGTCTGTTTCAAAGTCCATGCAGAGCATACCTTTCAGTTCATATGGCATTCTTTCTATCATCATTTCGTCCTCTTAAACTATACAGTAAAACCCGTTCAGGCTGGTTCCCATTTACTCCAACTCCCATTTAGCCTATATATATCATATCACCATCACCTCCAATAACCACTTATCTCCCGCACTATCTGCAACTATACAGATAGCTTAGTTATATCTCACCTGCGCTCACAATCGCATAAAGATGATTGCTCATCAACACCCACACATAAACTTTCAGACCTATCTTCGTTCAATCTTTGCATTCAATCGAATTTACGACCCGACTTACATTGTTTGTTTTTACTATATTATTTCAGATCAAAAATCCTGACACCAATGACCATCAAATTACAAACTCACCAAGACGGACATTTAACGCTACAGGAAAACCTCAGTATAAAAGAACAAACTCATTATTATATATTCTGACTTCATATTCAGTATTATCCATGCTAATATCTGAGAGATCCAGTCACTATTTTATGTTCCTCTTGTCGTCAACTTGCAAATGTAGGGCTACATATTATTTTTATCAGATTAAAAATCTGACGGAACAAGCCTTACCTGCTTAATAATATTTACAACATATCAAACATTACTTCCAGATAAATAAATATGCTTGTAATCAGATCAATAACATCCTCTGTAATAGACAAGTTAAATTACAGGATAAAATGTATCATCAGTTCTTCTTACTACTATTTGGCTCTCTAAGGTCCTATTACTACCAATTAGCGTAGAGTAGTCCAGTTCTCTATTTAATCTGCCTAAAGTCCAAGTTGCAGGAAAAAACGTAGACTCTTCATTTTTCCATTTTTCACCATTAGACCAATATGCTCTCCAAGGCATATAGTCCTTCTTTATGCTCCCTATATCTTCAAGAGGACCATCTTTTTGACGAGAAAAAAGCAACTCGTTTTTGCCCCATTTTTCTTGCATGGATATTAACAAATGCCCTCCTACTAACTTCTCATTTGAATTTACCTCACCTGCAAGATGTGGAAAACAATTAAAATACTCACTTAACTCTTCTGTTTTGGTAGGAGCTATATCTGAATTAAGATATGAAATTATGTCGTTAATTAAAGAATTATATTGCTTTATTGAATTGGCTGATATTGGTAGTCCATCTCGTACAAGTTGTGCTAGTCTCCTTACTCGTAATTCTTTTATCATTGGATGTCCGCGAGTTTGATACCAAACTTCTTCTCTATTTTTAATATATTTCATGATATCCGAAGTATTGCTTAGGTAATACCCCTTGTTATAATTATCAATACCTATACAAAGATTATTCCATTGATCATCAAGCCAATCTTTTGTCTTGGGATATACAACTCTTTGAATTATAGAATTATAACAACTTATCTGATTATCTATTGTTGCTTGCAAAACCTTTCTTTCTGCATTTATACCACAAGTTTGTTTGTTGACAGACCGTATTGTTCTTTTTTGCATCATACTACTCCCTCGTTTATCCCCCATTCGAAATTGCTGCGTTCTTTTCCCATCGACTTGGCGTAATACCCGACTGATGATGTCTTTATGTCGTTGATCTGTATACATAGTTGCTCATTTTTAATGTTGTTGCTATTTTATCTGTTTACCTCACTTATTGCATATGAGGTACGTTTTATAGGAAAAGTAAAATACTTCATACTCGCAATCTATTAGTAAATATTATAAGTCATTATTAAATCCACACATCATGCATCATATACTTGTCCCTTCATTAAAATAGAACGGATAAACCATATTACTTCGATTATTCGTCCTCACAATGGTATATACCAGCTTTATCAGCAGCACCCCTTCCTCCTCCCTTTTTTCAAAGGAAACTTCTTCCAGCGTGATGCGTGGCTCGAAGAGAAGGATTGCCCTTGTGATGTCATTCCGCATCTGCGTTACTATTTCCGTATCCATCACCTCAAAAGTATACTTACGGAGCGGACAACCATAGTCATAGCGGTTTACCCGTTCGCCGGGCGATGTACTCAACAGAACATACAAGCTTTGCTCAATATCCTGCTCATAAGCCACCATATCTACACCGTCTTCTGTCAGCGTAGGCGGAAAGCTCCAGCCTTTGCCCAAAAAGGCATCGTTGTCTAATACATTGTTCTTTTTGCTCATATTCTTTATCCTCCTATCATCACTGTTGGACATCCAATGACTATTGTGCCACCATGCGCGGTGCTGTCACCCATACGAGCTGCAGGTCTGCCACCTATCATTACAGTGGATGAACCTTTTACTATTGTATCCGGAGGTCCCACGCAGACGCACATATCGCCTACGACGGCTGCCGGCATTTTCCCTATCAAAACATTCTGCACACATGGACCGGTTATCGGTCCGCCCACATGCGGTATCGGCGAGGGAAACGCCGGGGTTTGCATGGGGCAGGTGTGCATATCAGTTATTCTTGCTGCTGGAGGCATAGTTTTCAAATTAAAAGTTATAAATTAAAAATCCGTTTCCTAATTGTCAATTAGTTTATCATGACCATTGCACCTTTGACGGTAGTTTGGCCCGAAGCTGAAAGTTCCGCTGTGGCATTGCCTTTAACGGTTGCTCCCACTTTAGCCTGCACTTTCACGTTCAGCCCTTCCAAACTGACATCCTGCTTGGCGGTGGCGCTGATTTTTGAAGTGGCATCCATTGTGATGGTACCTTTCGCTTTCAGTTTGATATCTTTTGCCGACGAAAGGGAAATACCACTGCTATCCATCACAATCTCATTCTTGTGCTGGTCGGTCAACTTAATATGCTTGTCGTCATCGCTGATTTCCACTGTGTTTTTTCCAGGAGTGGAAACCGTTATCACCTTCTTTTCCTCATTGAATTCTATCCGCATCTTCTCACGGGTGACAATGGCTTTCGTATTATTTTTCGCCTCGTATTCATAAGGCGGTTTGTGCTTTGCACCATACACCCCACCCAATATGATAGGATGTCCGGGGTCTTCATTCATAAAGCCCACCACCACTTCATCATTCGGTTCGGGCAGGAAGAAGTTACCTGATGCATTTGTGGCATACATAGTGGAGAGCCTTGCCCAAAGCAGTTTGTTCTTCCCATCCATCCATGGCAATTCTATCTGGATACGGCATTCTTTCAGCGGATCACCGTCCAGTTTCGTCACTACCGCCGCATGGAGTCCCTGCAAACCGGGCAGAAAGCCGGAAGCGGAAGGGCATACCACATCAGTTTCATCAGTAATGTTCAGAGATGAAACACCTGCACCCGCTTCGGTTATCCATTCGTTGTTCTCGATAGTATGCGTCACTGATCCGACAAACAGATTGCCGTTGAATCGTTTACCCAAGCCTTTCAGTTCGATGATGCAACCGGGTACCACCTTGGCGGAACCATAAAAGCTGCATGATCCTTGATAACGTGCCAATCCAGCTTTCAGTGCCATACCATCCGCCCATTGTTTCAACGCTTTTTCGTCTGTAGGCGCATCGGTTTGCAACAGAAAGCTATCACCCGTGGCAATACTCTTCGGCTGCAAGTCACCCTGCTTGTTGAGCGAGGGGGAGGTAGCGGACACTTTCACAGCTTTCTGTGTAACTGGATCCCACGACATCGCTTCATATTTCGTAAACTGGTCGTTAGCGGATAGTTCGAGGTCAAAAGCAGTCAGGTCAACACCACAAGTTACAGTCAGTACAGGCGACGCACTCACATCGGGCTTCTTCACCTTTATCTTACTACCATCAGTGAAGACAAACAAGCCGTTGGCATCGGCACGCGAAAGGGCAAAGTCCCAATCGGAACAATAATACTGTACCAGCGTGGGGTGCTGATAGGTTGTGGAATCTACTTCCACACTACCGTAGGCAGACAATACTTCCTTAATGATGTCACAGTCCTTCCTCTTCTCAAAAATACAATTCTTACGTCCTTGCGTGGCGGAATAGGCATGGTCACGACACTCCACCAACATATAGGAACGAAAATCCTTATCAATGATAATGCGTAACCCGATAATCACTCCATCGAACAGCGTATCTTCCTTTTCCGTATCGCCTGCGTCCAGACGGATAGCATTGCCCGGTTTGAAAAGGTCGGCATCACTCTCGTCAAAGGTTTGATTGCCTATATTTCCGGCATTAAACTTCAATGTTGCTTTGCCAATACGGTTCAGTTCCTGATGCACCGTAGCGGCAACTAAAGCGTACTCATCTTTCAGTTTGCTTCCGTTACAATAAACGGAACAAGCTAGTACGCGGTCTTTGTGTACAGAAGGCGATTCAGCCATAATCTCAATTATTTTTTTAACATCGGCAACAGGATTTTTGTACCACTGGGCACGCTCCTGTAACCGTTCAGGTTATTAAATCGGGCAACTTCGCCCACGAGGAGCGGGTCACCATAAACTTCATTACATAGGGCTGCCAGTGTTTGCCCTTCCTTTAGCGTAACCAACCGGGATACATCGGGCGAACGTTTTGGAAATCGTTTGTTTTCCTCCTTCTGGCTGCAATAGCCCGTCAGTGTCACTTTCAATTCGGCGCGGAGAGGTATGCCATCCAAGTCGAACAAAGTATATTCCGTTTCAAGCGTCTTGAGTTGCCCGAAAAAAAGAATGTCGCCATATTGCACCTTAACGAACGAAGGACGATGCCCTTCACTATTATAGCAATAGAGTCGCTGTTCCAGATCGTTCACCACATCATGAACGGGTTTCTTCCCACAATCGTCCTCCATGGCATTGGTCATATCGAGCAAGCACTCAAAGTAAAGGGTTTCCGGACGATAACGCACATACACGTTCGACCCGTTCAGGCTCCCCAACTGCTTATCCTCCGCATATCGGACTCCTTTCGTGAACTTCACCTTGTCCGGATTGATGGGAAGTTCCAGTGCAGATTTATATTCGCTGTTGAAATTCTCATCCGTATAGGCTACTATGGTCATCCGTCCCATTTTGTCTTACTTCTATGCATTACTAACGTTCATTCTTCTTTCTCTGCCACCGCCGGGTGGCAGGCCGGACACTATCTTCGGCATCCAGTCTGTCCCTTACGCGGTTTCCAACCTTTCGGATAAGCTCTTCCGAAATTTCCGTCTCCGCAACGATTCGTTTTTCAACAACAGTCCGGATACGTATTTCTTTTATAACAACAGGCATAATTTCTACAGTTTACGTTCCAACCGATTACAATTCAAAATGACAGTTTCCATTGCAAGTCCACTTCTTGCGGCATCCAATCCACTGAGCGAGCATCCTACCGGATAACAATGCGAACACAGCCAAGCTGCAACCGGAACATTGGCCTGACTTTGTAGCGTAACGACCATATCCAGAGCTACAATTTGATCTTTGGCATTTTTCATGTTCAAACTGTCACAACAGTCGTTCACCCAGAGTTCAAACGGTGCAACTAAAGGCACAAGCGGTGATTTCAAAGTTATTTTGCCGTATTTGATTGCTTTGGGCAATTCTTGGGCAGTATTCTCCGACCCCGTCTGTGTCTGTTTCTCATAGTTCCACCCTAAACCGCTGACTTCTGTAAACGAGGCGTAAAACAGTGAGACAAGTCTCTCCATAAAACACACCCGAAAATAGAATTCATAGGGCGGCAGAAATTTCCATGCAAGGTTCTCAATCATAATCTATAGAAATTATTCAGTAATCTGTATTCCTTCATGTGCCAGAATCAATGTTTCCATAGCTACTGAATTACCATCGGCCTTGAAACCTTCCACCGTAATCTTCTTCGGCCAAGCATTTATCAATGACCAGGTCTTTACGGCTGAATGCGACTCATCCAGCAAACTGATGGTTACGTTTTCGCGTTGGATGATATTCATGTTCACATTGCCAATCCATTTCCATAGTTGGGAGTCAGAAACGAACATGCCTTTTTTCAAGGTAATGTCACTCACTTTCTTTAAGCCGGGCATCTTCAACTTCGTGAAATCATTACTGTCACCGGCACGATAGGTGATTTCTTCGAATTCGGTTTCAAGGCCCGATACTTCACTGAAAGATATTTCACCCACACTTCCCAATGTCACTTTGAAATGAAAACTCGGTAACGGCCACATCTTAGTGTCCTGACTCTGTGCTGATCCATTATCTGCCATAATATTCTATTTTTTAATTGTTAACTTTCATTTTTTTTTGTTATTCTCAGCTCTTTTGCGCCTGCTGTTGGAAAGTGATTTCGATAAACTCTGCCGGGTGAACAACAGCTACCAGCACTGTGATACGCATAATCCCTTCCAAAATATCATCACTTGTCATGGTATCACCCAGGCCGACATGTACTTCGTAGGCATCTTCAGGTGTTGAGCCCGCAAGTCCCCCACGTTTCCATACACTACGCAGGAAATTCTCAATCATGCACTTCATGTTGATCCATGTATTGGCATCGTTCGGTTCGAACACATAGGCACGAGCGGCATTCTTTATCGACTGTTCCAGAAAAATCATCGTGCGACGCACATTGATGTAACGCCAGTCCTGCGAATTGCCGTCCAGTGTACGGGCACCCCATACCTTGATACCTTCGCCGGGGAAGGTACGGATGGCATTAATAGCCTTTCCGGTCATCGGCATATTCAATACTTCCTGGTCTTTGCCCGTAATAGGAACAGCAGGCTTGTTCACGTAGTTCAAAGATACATTGGCTGGGGCTTTCCACACGCCACGTGTATTGTCTACCATCGTATAAACTCCAGCCATTGCAGCCGAGGGAGGCAGCAGGTTCAAATAGTCTTTCACTTTCTTCGCCAGCGACTTATATTGCGGCCAGTTCTGCAACAAGGCATTATGAAGATCGGTCTTAACTTGTTGAATATCGTCCGCTTTCAGTTCCTTACCAGCTGCATCTTTCGATGTGCTTATCATAGTAATACACTTTTTGATATACTCGTCCACCTTCGAATCACCACTAAAGGTGCTTGGAGTGGTTTCTGCATTATAGTTCCAGACCAGCACTCTACTATCAATGTCAGCATCCGATAACACCGAGGTTTCCAGCCAGGGATAATAGGCTGCCGCGTATTGCAGGTTTGTAGTGCCTATACCTGTCCCAAACGAATCCGATATATCCTCTGTCTTAGCGCCCGCTTCCATTGGCACATCCAACAAGGCAAAATATTTTTGCTTGTCGCACAACTCCTTCAGCAAATCGGTATAAACATTCATGCAGTTGGCCGAGTTTACCGCTTCCGGCACTACTACCATTGTGATGTCCTGTTCTTTTTTGATATTGGCAAACACTGTGTCCTTATTGGCCGAATACAACTCACAAAAATCAGCGTTATATCCACCCAATGAAACTACATAGCACGTTCCGCCGCCATTGGCGAAAAACAGCACCATATGATAATACAAGGTACAAATATGCCCCAGTACTCCGCATTTCAAAGCCGTTTTCTTTTCACTATCAGGAAAACAAAACAAAAATTTATCCTTGTCATCCGCCTTAATATCTTCAGAGGAAAGCATGAACTGAGGTGTAGGTGCACCTCCGAAATACGTGTTGTACTCCGTCATTGATGAAATTCGTACCGGCTTATTCAGCAAAGATGAGGTTCCATCCAGAGCTACCTCTGTAAGTCCGATAAAGACCGGAACAGCGGTTTCAACTTCCACTATGGAATTACCGAAGGCATTCTTCTCTTTGATGTAAACACCGGGGGTCTTATATTCTCCCATGATTCTTATAATTTAAAGTTCAACAATCAGTTATCAACTCTTTTGTGCCTGCTGTTGGAATGTTATCTCAATGAACTCGGCAGGATGGGTAACAGCCACAAGTACTGTAATGCGCATGATACCATCCAATATATCTTCAGCAGTCATGGTATCACCCAAGCCTATATGCACCTCGAAGGCATCTTCAGGTGTCGCGCCCGCCAGTCCGCCACGTTTCCATACACTCCGCAAGAAACTATCTATCATGCACTTCATGTTGATCCATGTACCTGCATCATTCGGCTCAAATACATAAGCGCGGGCAGCATTCTTTATCGATTCTTCCAGGAATAGCAAGGTGCGGCGTACATTCACGTACCTCCAATCCAAGGAATTTCCATCCAATGTACGTGCTCCCCATACTTTGATACCTTCGCCACGGAACAGGCGTATCACATTAACGGCTTTTCCATGAATAGGGACGTTCAGTTCGGCCTGCTGCTCATCGTCAATGTCTTCCACCGTACTGCCCACATAGTTCAATGTTACATTAGCAGGAGCTTTCCATACACCGCGACTATTATCCACCATAGTGTAAATACCTGCCATAGCAGCAGACGGAGGAAACAGATTCAAGTTTTTCAGCACACCTTTTATAGCCTGCTTGTAAACGGATGAGACATTGTACAACGCTTGATGGAGCGCCTGTTTATCTACATTATTAGGAAATAGCCATACTACCTTCACATTCTTTTTTATGACTTTTTCATTCCCAGCCTCCTTGATGTCTTTTATACTTTCTATCCGACCTATTACTTTTGTTTTTTCCGTGTCACTGTCAGCATAAATATCACCCTCAACAACTTCTTCAAGTTTGAAAGTATGA